>Ga0075567_106_pt1 | contig 38733 bp, 36 predicted proteins | sample RifGroF2_FD_68153 | JGI IMG/M metagenome (GOLD analysis project Ga0075567, IMG submission 68153) | candidate division TM6 bacterium GW2011_GWF2_38_10
AAACTTGTTGTGTTTCAATATGCCCTGCAAACATGGTGTTTATAATGCTTATGCTGCATAACATGATACTTAAGAATAACGTTATTTGCTTTTTGATAGTGAACATGAACCTGCTCCTTTGGGAATTTATAGCAATAATTTTGGGGTAATGTAGAACAGATTTTTTTAAAAAGCAATTAAAAATAATATTTATTCATCATGTGTGAATATTTTAGAAATTAGAAGATGCTTAAAATTTTTTTTTAAAAATATGGCATAAAGAAATTAATATATTTTGCTTTACAAATAAGAAATGGACTGCTAACTTTTGCCGAAATAAAACATTTTTTACTGCAGTAAAAAAATACCAGCTGTAAGTTAACATTTGGTGTGCTATGGGGTTGGTCTATAAATGGGCTAATATTATGAATGGTTTTTTTTGTTTTACAAGTTTTTATTAATTTTTATTTTATAAAACAACATAAAAGGATTTTTTATGTTAATGGATAAATGTTTTTTAACGATAACGTGTATGGTGTTTATTGCAAATGTTTCGACTTCTTTAATGGCAAGTAAGGGTGTAAATAGTACGCAGCAATCGCAACAAGTAGTAAATAACGGTCAAGTGATGGTAATTCAAGGATTAGAAACTCGTATTAAAGAATTAGTGCTTCGTGTAGCAAGCTTAGAAGACTGTACGGGCGGTCTAACTAACACATTAAATACACTTAATACAATGGCGATAGGTAATTTTCAACTTTCTGGTAATATTGAGGGGCGTTTAAGTAGTAGTGATTTAAATATTAAAAAGTTAAAAAATGAAATTAAAGGGTTACAAAATGAATCAAATGCAATACAAGAAAACTTAATCAACCTAGAAGAGACGGTAGGCAAAATGCTGCCGGAGGTGGAAAAAGCAAAAGATGGAGCAAAAAATGAAATTGAATTTTATGCTCATCAAGTAATAAAGCCTTTGCTTGAAAATAGAGAGTCGCTTGAAGAAAAACTTATAGTTGCTAAAGAAGCTGCAAAAGCAGCTGCAAGCACTAGTGGTGAAGCTCATATTAAAGGGATTGAAATAGAATGTGAAGCTAGACAAAAAATTATTAAAGACAATATATCTCAAGGAGCTGTTGCTATAATTGCAATAGTATTTGGTATATATATTATAAATTATACTGTTCCTGGTTTTTTTAATTATTTAACTCGTCCTTATGTTGTAAGTGAAACTTCAAAAACAGAAATATTTGAATGGTTTCATTCAAAACCAATTCGTGATGATAATACTTTAATATTTACACCATCATTATACAAGCAACTTGCTGACCTTACATTACGAGTTCAAACTGCGAAGAAGTATAATGAAAATTTGCCGAATATTCTTTTTCATGGAGTATCTGGTACGGGAAAAACTGCTTTTGTTAAAGCATTGGCTTATTCATCTGGGCTTGATTATGCATTAACATCGGGTTCTGAATTTGCAAAAATTACAGATCTTAATCATGCAAATAATGAATTACGCAATCTTTTAAACTGGGCAAAAAAAAGTGACAAAGGACTTATTTTATTTATTGATGAAGCTGAATCATTGTTTGCTAACAGGAAATTAACAACAACATCAAAAGTAACTCAAGACTTTATTAATACCTTTTTATCTCTTGTTTCAAATCAATCACAAAAAAAAATAATGTTTATTTTTGCTACTAATCATCCATTTAAGTTAGATGCAGCTGTTACGAATCGTATTGGGATTAATATTGAATTTGTATTACCTGGGTTGCAGGAATGTGAGAAAATTTTTTCGATGTATCTTATTAAATTTTCTAATGAAAACAAAGAAGCCTTAGTTGGAATAAGTGAACAAGTTATGAAATCATTTTCTCAATATGCCCTTATGCTTAATGGATTATCTCCAAGGTCTATTCGATTTATTGCTGAAGAAATTATTATAAAAGCGCGGAGAATTGAGCCTAGGATTGTTCTTGATGAGCTTGTTATAGATGTTATAAATCAAGCAAAAAAAAGTTTGCAACAGATGGATCAGTGGGAAAAGGATTTTCAGCAATGGCAGGAGTCTTGTTATGTGTAGCCACAATTTTATAGTGCATTTTAGATATAATTTTTTTTATGTATTTTTTATGGTGTTGGTTTGTTGTTTGAATTTTCAGTATATGCCTATACATGCGCAACAGATTAACGAATATGTAGAATTGAGCGATGGTATTCAAATTGATAATAGAATTGAAGAAATGGTTGAAGAGATTCATGATTTAATTATGCAGGGGAATTCAATTGATGACATCATAAAAATTATTGTGAATGAACAAGTGGATTGTTGTGATAGAGATAAGCTTAGAGATCATCTACAAATGACTTTGCATAAGGAAGATAAAAAAAATATAATCATGCAAATTATTATTAACAATAATAAAATTGAACAATATTATGATCAAAATCATAGTAAAGCCAAGGATGATTTTAAATTTTTTTTAAATCCTCAAATGCTTTTATTGACCTTGCAGATTATTACCTTGTTATACATAATATGGCTTCTTGCTTCTTTTATGCTTAAATGGATGCCTGGTGAGCAGGGTTTTTTTAAAGGAGCTCTTAAAAAAACATTACCGCCAGATGATAATAATGATTATACAAAAAAATCTGATTTTCATGTGCCTGATGATAATGATAATACTCCAAAGCCACTCATTGCGCAAAATATGGTGCAAGAATCTAAAACAAATCAAGGAACACCTTTAGAGGATTTACAAATTATTGAATCACAAAATATTTTAGTGCCCGGTGGATTAGAGGATGATGTAGTTTGTAATAATCAATCAGGTATTATGCTTAATATTATTTCAAGGCCGGTATCATGTATAAATGAGGATCTATTGCAACAAGTAGAAGCTTTATCGTGTCAAAGTGTATAAGCACCTAACACTTATTTGATTCTGCATATTTTTTTGTAAAATTTAACTATAACGAGGATAATTATCATGATTAAATATATTATGCAATTTTTTTTATGTATTGGGGTGTGTTTTTTTAGTTTGATTGGGGGAGTTGAATATCGATCCAATGTCATTGAATTTACTCAATCTGAAGTTTTTATTCCATACAATCTTGGAGATATAAAACTTTATAAGGATGCTCATGGTTTTTATATTTTAAAGGAAGGTAAAATCCATAATATTGCGTGGTGTTTTTGTGATCAATTATTACAAGATATGTCTGATGAAGAGCTTTTGATATTTTTAGGAAGAAGTAATTTTGCAGTTATTATGTTTACACCAGACGAATATTTTCAATTTAAACAAAATAATTTTATAGAAATAAAGGCAGATGAAATAGCGTCTAGAATAATTAGTAAAAAAAATAATGGGTATATCAAAGTAAATCAAATGGATAATGGAACTTATACACTACATGCTCAACTAAGACTACTTGGCGGGGGGGGTATTCTATCTATATGGGGAGTTGGTGTAGTGGCAACGATATGGATAGGTGGGCCAGCCTTAACAATAAACTTGGTTGGACAAGCGATGCAACTTGGGATAGTTTTGTGTCTTGATCTATTAAAAAATAATACTAGACCAACAGAAGAACCTATTATCCCATCTCAAAATCCACCAGATAGCAGCGATAGTATCAATGACGGGCAGCAGCCATATGTGTATACGTATCCCAAATTGCGTACGCTAGAGGAAATAGAGGCTGAATTTAAAGCCAATGGGTACGTATATCCAATATGTGGATACGTATATTCAATATCAAGAAGACTTGGCGGATTAAAGAATTAGTAACATGTGGATATAAGACAAAATCAAAATTGGTATTTTTAGAATTATTAAAATATTAAGAAGAATAAAATGAAAAACAAAGTATATTTACAAGCAATACTATTAATTTTTTCTATTAATTTTTGTTGTCAATCTCAAATTATTACTAGGAAAAGTTTAGAGGATATTAAAACAAGGGCTTTGGTAATAAATGTTGTATCATCGTTAATGATGTATTTTGGGCATAATTTACCACCGGAAATAATTAAACTATCAGAAAAGATAAGTCCAATAATGCATTACAATACTGATTTTGTTGAAGATGTTATAATTCGAGTATTAGAAGATGATGGTGGCATGAATAATTTAATTGCCGTATTTTTTAATAATTTTCCGGTCTCTGAAAGCAATAAACCATGTATAACATCTATTTTAAAACTTATTTTAAATGAAGAAAATCTTCGAGCTTTGCCTAAATTAATAAAGATCATGCTAGAATCACGGGGGTTGCGCCCCGCATTAGTATTAATGTCAAAAACTATGTGTACAACAAAAACTATTGAATTGATCAATTATATGTATCCTCAAGAAGCAGAGCATTTTAAAAGACAAGTATTTAGAACTTTAGCATTGACAATGATAGAAGGTTGTTTTGATATGTTTCAAGATTGGGATGATATTTTTGAAAATCAAAAACTTGTAGACCAGGCAAATGATTTCTCATTGAGAAACAAATCGGGTATTTTCCTTAGTTATTTAATTTATAATATCATCTTAGAATATATAGCATTGAGCATAATCAGAAGGGTTAATTTAGATAATCAATTAACAGATGGAATGATTGGTACGGGCCAAGAAGATGCCGCTGTGGCTTAATGGCGAGGTCAAAGCGGTTAAATTATTAAAGGGAGGGGATTAAATCCTCTCCCTTTAATAATTTAATGGATTGTTGGAGTTGCTTGCTGTTGTAGTTGTAAAACTTTTTGATATGTTTGATGTATAAAATTGGCAGCGGAATTTGAGAGTGATGCTTGGTAACGGTCGTCATCATCGCTTGCTCCAAGCATAGTCATTAAGCTGGTTGGTTTTTTAGGTCGAATGAGTTTTATCTCTTCATCTTCGTCAATATTAAGAAGTTGTTTCATATGGGCAACGCCGTCATAAAATGATCCAATGGTATCAACAAGTTTAAGTTCAAGAGCTTGGGTTCCGGTAAAGATTTTTCCATTTCCCCATATTTTTTGTTCTTCGGGATTAAGATCGCGTGCAGCAGCAACATCTTTAATAAATTGTTGGTATGCGTTATCAGAAATGTCTTGAAGATAGTCTAGCTCTTGTTGTGTTATTTCTTTTACAGGACTGCCTGTTGTTTTATATTCTCCTGACTGAACATGGTTAACGGAGATTTTCCATGAGTTAAGAAGATCTTTAACGTTGGGAAGTTCGCATAAAACGCCAATGCTTCCTACCATTGCCGATGGGTTAGCAACGATGTGGGATGCGGCTGCAGCTGAGTAGTATGCTGCCGAGGCGCACAAGTTTTCGATCGTTATGACAACTGGTTTTTTTTCTTTACATCGCTTAATTTCATTAAAAATAGATTGCCCCGTTCCTGGAAATCCGCCTGGTGAGTTTACTTTGATAATGACACCTTTAATGTTGTCATCTTTGGCAAATTTTTGCAGTTGTTTTTCAAGAAATGATGCGTCAGCCATAACACCATTAATGGCAAGGCATCCTATGTTTGTTTTGGGACTTACGCTATCTGCGATTGCTTTTTTTAGGTTACTTAAAACACTCGGTGCAATTTGAAGAATAAGAAGAAGGAAAAAAGCATGCTTGAGAAATTTAAAAAAAGTATCAGATTTTTTCTCAGGTTGATTGGTGTTGTTATTGGTATTATGCATACGATCCTTTGGTTGTGGAAGAGGTGTAATGATTTTTTTATTTGTTAGGCAACTCTGGAACATCTGGTGTTCTATCAGAGGTTGTTATGGTAAATTGATCTTGGGATACTCCGCATATAGGACAACGCCATTCTTCGGGGAGTTGTGTGAATGGGATTGGGGCGTTGTTATGGTCTTTTTCTGCACTTTCATCATCATAAAGATAATTACACACGGCGCATATATACGGTTGAATAAGGGGTTTCTCCATTAGATACTCTTATTTGGTTATTATGGTAAGTCGATGTATTTGCAATACTGACGCTTTTTATTTTTTTTGCACACAAGAATGAGTTGATCTTTTTCGTATGATTTTGATGTGATTTCAATAACACAATCGGGTGTTTTTGTTGTGTGTTCTATAAAAGAATACTCTTTACAGTCAGGTTTTTTGCGATAATCGCTGTAGTGTGTTTTGATCGTTGCGGCAACTGGTTTTTCGCCTGCAATTTTATAAGAACAAAGAACGCGTTCTAATGTTCCCTTTTTTTCTTGTTTTTGTTGATTGATTGTTTTGATTGCGTCATGCACAAGTTGTTGCTCTATTTCTGAAAGTTCGCTCACTGATTGTGCATGCATAGGTGTTGCATAAAGGGCAGCAAAACATGCATACGTTATAACTGTTTTAACATAATGCCACATCATAAATATAATCCTTTTTATAAACCTGCTTTGTGCTTGCTGTGATAACTAATACTATGTGAAAAGTGACAACGGTATACTTACCGTAAATGATGAGCAGGATAATTGTAAAGTTTTTGCATATTTAACTCATATTCTTCTATTTTTAACATCAAATGTACGTATGAGTTATTGTTATTTGATGCTTTATAAATGTATGCGAATCTCTTGCGAATGTCAAATGCTTGAATGCGCCCTTTGGGTGAGTGTTTTGGGCGGCGATGTGGCGCTTATGGCTTGTAGATCAACTGAAAGAGTCGATCTTTGCCTGAGATGTCTTTGTAGATGGAGTGGGAGAATTTGTTTTGCTGTGATATTGCTTTTGGTAGGGCGTGTTCTTGGGCCGGGCCAATTTCTAAATAGACTTGTGGAATATGGTTATCTGTATTGGGGAGGGGGAGTAATAATTCTGGAGCTATTTGTAAAATGGTTGAGTACAAAAGCATGCCGTCGTGCCCACCAACAAGGGCATCTTTGTCTTCCCAGTTTTTTACGCTTGGTTCAAGTATTTCATATTCCTCGGCACTCAGATAGGGCGGGTTGCTGACGATAATGTGTGATTGCAGCGAGTGGGGGAGGGGTTGGCATATATCAGCACAAAAAAAGGTTACATTTTTTTGATTATTATTTTTTTTATTTTCTTCTGCAAGGGCTATTGCTTCAGGGTTTTTATCAATTCCTACGATGGTTGCATTGGGCAATGCTCTGCCAAGTGCAAGTGCTATGCATCCGCTTCCCGTGCAGAGATCAAGAATTTTTAAAGGGCTTTTTGCTTGTGGATGGAGCATGGTTATAAGGTGATGCACCCATTCTTCGGTTTCGGGTCGAGGAATCAAAATCGGTGGTCGAACCGTGATGGTTAGGTCAAGAAATGGTACGGTTTGTAAAAGGTATTGGAGCGGAATGCCTTGTATGCGTTGCTCCACAAGATCCATGAGCGCAAGGTATTGTTGTTCTGTGAGCGGTGCGTGGTGTGTTATGAGTTGCGTGGCTGTTTTGTTGGTGATGTGTTGTAAAAGCCACCATGCTTCTTGTTGTGCGTATTCGGGGTTTTCACAGATGGTTAAAAGCTTGGCGGCTATGGTTGTTATATAATCATTCATGAATGGTGGGGGTATAAAAGGATTTTGTTCGCCCAGTTTGCAATAAGGTCCCATTGCATTTGCTTTTGTTTTGTGAGCTCAAATAACATGTTTGCAGTGGGGGTAGATGATTTTGATGGCGCATTGGATACGGTTTTTAGTATTCGTGTTGGCATTAACGTAATGACTTCTTCTTCTTTGATAAGGTCTTTAACAAAATCAATGAGCATATTTTTTGATGTTGCATATTTTTTGTGAATAAGGGTTAGCATAAGCTCGCTTGACCCATCTTTTTCAAGCGCAAGATCGGTGATGAGGTCTTGATTATTAGTCCAATAAAGAGTATTAAGTTCTTGTTCCAGCGCGGTGAGCGTGTTGTTGATTTCGGTATTGTTTGAAATGATGCGATGTTCATTGCCGTAGGCATCTTTTTCAATAGTTGTATTTTTAAGCAAATCTGCAAGTGTTGTTTTGGGGAGTGATTCTGTTTTTTGTATGGTGTTGCGTATGGCGTCAATCTTGGGAATGCTATAACTATGCGTAATGGTGCAAAGCATGGTGCTTACCAAAAAAAGTACTTTTCTTTTCATAAATTCTCCTTTTTTATTCAAATAATAAATGGTGTACATATTCTTGAGCATTAAATACTTTAATGTCTTGTACATTTTCTCCAAACGTTACGTAGACAATGGGGAGTTGTAATTTTTCATTAATGGCAAAAATAATACCACCTTTTCCTGTCCCATCAAGTTTGGTGAGAATGAGCCCATCGAGTTTTGTTGCTTCGTGAAAAAGTTCGGCTTGGCGCAATGAATTTTGCCCGAGCATGGCATCAATAACAATCCATGAGTGAATTTCTTCATTTGGAAGTTGTCGGTTGATGATTTTTCGTATTTTTTCTAACTCTTTCATGAGATTTACTTTTGTTTGCAAGCGGCCGGCGGTATCGATGATAAGATGGTCAAAGTGTTCATTTTTGAAGGTTGTGCATGCGTCGAATATAACTGATGCGGGATCCTGATTTTCTTTGCCTATAAAAACGGGAACGCCTATACGGGATCCCCATTCTGCAAGTTGTTGTGTTGCAGCAGCGCGGAAGGTGTCTCCTGCCACAAGTAACACTTTTTTTCCTGATTGTTGTAAAAGATGAGCATATTTACTGCCAAAGGTTGTTTTGCCGCTTCCATTGATTCCTACTAAAAGTGTTATTTTAGGAGTTAGCGAGGCTGGTTGGGCGTTGTTGAGATTGTTAAGCAGGAGATTTTCAAGTTCTTGTTTAGCTTGCTCCATGGTGGTTATTTTTTGTTGTGCTGTATCATTTTTAAGTTTTTCAATAATTTTATTCGTGGTGATTGTGCCTGTGTCGGATTCGATAAGGAGGTCGTTGAGCTCTTTAAAAAATTGTTCATCTAAGGTGTTGCGGCTAAAAATAGAACTGATATGTGTGGTGAAACTTGTATAAATTTTTTTGATTTTTTCTTTGAGAAAATTAAACATAGAACACCTTTGTTTTATAGTTTATCGAAGATATGTGGAGGGCAAGCCCCCTCTTTTTTGATTATTCTTCTGGTTAGTATACTAATTTTTGACCTTTAACGCAAAGTAGTATAGTTTGAACAAACTATGTCGTTATAATGTGCATTGCGCGGGGGTATATGCCAAAAAATAAAGCATCAAAAATAGTTTATTATGTGAGCGATTTTATTCAAGCACAACTTGTGGTGACTTTGGCGTCGATGCCTATCATTATAGGCTGGGGGCTTTCTTTTTCGTGGGTTGCCTTTATTGGAAATTTTATTTTTGCACCATTTTTGCTTATTTTTTTATTGTTAGCATCGTTACTTTTTTTTGCACAACTTATGCAACTTCCTACGGCGTGGCTTGTTGCTGTGTGTAATTTTTTTGTTGGATGTTGGCAGTGGTTGCTTGCGCAAGGGTCGTGTGAGTGGCTTTTTGAATTTGCTCAGCCGCCGGGGTGGTTGTTGTATGGGCTTCCACTCGGAGCATTTGTGTGTATGCGATACGGCGGTCTGCGTACGCGTAGCGAGCGTATTGCGGTGTTAACTTTTTTTCTTGGTGTAAGCCTTATGGGTTTTGAATTATATTCACGGTACCAACGCTTGATGAGTGTTGACTCAGTGGTGCTTTCGCCAAGCCCGTTATTGGATGTGCGGTGGAATGATTCGGCTCGATTAGTTGTTGTGGATAATGGTTTTTTTTCAAAATATGGATCGCCTGAAAATGTTGTTGCGTATGAGCTAAAACCTTTTTGGATCAAGAGGATTGGGACGGCGCATATCGCTACGGTTGTAATGACCAAGGTTGGACAGCGTGCTTTTGTAGGTGTGCGAGCGTTATGTTCATCGTTTTTGGTTGATGAGGTTGTTATGCCGTTTTTTAATCATACCTTAAGCAAATCCGCGTGGCGTGCATTTTTTGATTTAAAGCGTGTGTTGGCTGATAAGCATATTACATTAACTCGAGTGCCGCTTAGCCAATGTTCTGCAGCAGTGTTGTTGGCAAAGCATTCTGAAAAACGATGTTATAAATATTTTGACACAGCGGCAGGGTGAGGTTATAGCGCTTGCGTAATTGTTCTAGGCTGGTGAGCGTATTAATTCCTTCGGGTAAATGGGAGTATGTTGCGGTAATCGTTTCAAAGCTTATTTTTTGTCCAAGATCGAATCCTAGTTTAAAATTTCTACTTTGAGTTCCGGTGCAGCATAGTACAAGATCACCAAGTCCGGCAAGCCCATATATTGTTTCAGGCTGAGCTCCAAGAGCTTGTCCAAGCAGGGAAATTTCTGCAAGTCCTTGTGTAATAAGATAGGCGCGCGTATTTTCGTAAGCGCCGGCGCCGTGAGCTATGCCTGCTCCGATAGCTATAACATTTTTAAAGGCCCCGCCAATTTGTGTGCCGATAAGATCGGTACTGATAAAAGAGGTAAAATAATCGTTGTCGAGTATTTTTTTTAGGGCATGGCCCGTTGCTGTGGATGTGGTTGCAAGTGTGGTAGCGGTAGTTGCTTGTAGTGCAAGATCGTGGGCAAAGTTGGGCCCGCCCAGGGTTGCTAAGGTAACATCGTGGCGAATGTTTTTTTTGATAATGTCACATGGAAGGTCGAGGGATGAATATTCTATTCCCTTACTTAAATTAACAATGGTATGTGATGCGTCAAGATAGGGGGCCGCTTGTGCAAATACAGAGCTTATTGCTTTAACGGGGACAGCCTGAAAGATAATGGAGCTTTCTTTGCATGCACGTTCAATGCTTGTTGTGGCATGAATAGAGTGAGAAAGTTCTATCGATGGGAGATAGGTTGTGTTGCAATGGTGTGTGTTAATTGTTTGTGTCACTGTATCTTCATAGCACCAGATAAGAACCTGATAACCATTGTGTGCAAGCACCGTTGCCATTGCTGTTCCCCACGCACCAGCGCCAATTATTGTTATGGGTGCTTTGGAATAAAGAGGTGTGCTCATGGTCGTTAGCTTCCAAAATTTCGCTGCGTTGTTGCAAATGAGTCAATGCAGCTTTGAATGATTTCTTCTGAAACATCTGGCCAATTGCAATCTAAGAATGCAAATTCGCTATAGGCGGCTTGGAATGAGAGAAAGTTGCTGAGGCGTTTTACACCGCTTGTTCTAATGATAAGGTCAGGATCTGGGGTTGCTTTGGTCCAGAGAAATTGCCGCAACGTTGATTCATTAATCGTTTGTGGATCGATTAATCCTTGTGCTACTTGTAGGGCGAGTTCTTTTGCTGCTGCGCCAATTTCTTGTTGGCCTCCATAGCAAAAAAGAAGATTCAGGGTGAGGGCATTAAGGTCTTTGGTTTGTTCATGGATGTTGTTTATTGCTTGCTTGCAATGTTCAGGAAAGGCTTGTTGATCGCCAATAAATTGAACTTTTATATTGTTCTCAATCAGTGATGGAAGGTGCGTGCTAAATTCATCGGTGAGCAGAGAAAAAAGATAATTTTTTTCTGTTGAGCTGCGGTTAAAATTTTCAAGTGAAAAAGCATAAAAAGTAAGATAGCGAATGCTGTTTTTAAGGCAAACCTTAACGGCCGCATGAAAGGCATCAAGTCCTTTGCGGTGCCCAAGGTGGCTTTGTAATTTATGTGCTTGTGCCCAGCGTCGATTTCCATCTGGAATGATTGCAAGATGTAACATAAAAACTTCCTCTTCCTGTTTAACATGCATAATTTTACCACAAAGAGTATAGAAAAAAGGGTTAAGTTTCAATAAAAAATAATGAAAGCGGTTTTTGTTTTTTATTAAAATAATAATAGAATTGATATTTTTTACGTGTTTTTGTATATGAATATTTTAAAAATAATGAAAAGTGCTATTTGACATATAAATATACTTTTGTTATAGTAAGCTCATAGAAAAAAACAATGAAAATGTCGAAATACTGTACTTTTGATTGTATTTTTTTTTATCTTCTTAAAAAGAGGAAGGTAAAACCTTTGCGCCTTAATAACCGCCGTTTTCCAATTGCCCTGCACAGTATCGTATTTTTATCGTTTTATGTAAACAGTTGCATCAACTTATTAGGGTTGAAAACAACAGAAAGGGGTTATTATGAATGATATAAAAAAGAAGGTAAAAGCAGTTATTTTTGACATGGATGGAACTATTATTAACACAGAACATGTTTGGCGAAATGTTACGTTAAAGGTATTACAAGAGCAATGTAATTTAACGGATTTTCAGGAAGAACATGAATTTTTTCTAAAATCTCTTTCGGGGATGGGGTTAAAAAGTGCTGCGGATGCAATGCGTTCGGCGTTTAACTTGGCTATTCCGACAGAAGATTTGATCAAACGGAAAATAGAAATAGCTGATTCGCTATTTGATGCATCGATAGAATACATTAAAGGATTTGAAGTATTTCATAAGCGGTTGCAAGAAGAAATTATTCCAACAAGTATCGCAACTAATGCTGATCCTTCAAATTTAAAACACATTGCTGCGGCGCTTAATTTTGAGCGGTTTTTTGGCAGCAATATGTATTGCATAGGTGATGTTGGTTTTAGGGCAAAACCTGATCCAGCAGTTTTTTTGCATGCCGCAGAGCGGCTTGGTGCTAAGCCCGAAGAATGCGTTGTCTTTGAAGATTCTCTTTATGGTTTTCAGGCGGCAAAGGCTGCAGGCATGCAATGTGTTGCTATCAAAAATAATTTAAATAAAGACCATCTTGGACTTGTTGCGCAGGCAATTGATGATTATTCACAAGCTGAAGATGCCTTGAAGAAGATTATCACATCATAAAAATATGTTATGGTCGATTGTTAGAATTTCGTTCGCCCCCGCGGTTATAGTATAAGGTTATTGTGGTGCGAACGATTTTTCTCGGCCGTAAGAAGATGATCAAAGTAGTGAATCGTTTTTATCAGTCCTTGTTCTAAGGATATTTCTGGGTCCCAATTAAGTATTTTTTTTGCTTGTTCAATGACCGGCTTTCTTTGGCGTGGATCGTCTTGTGGGCGAGGGGCAAAACATATTTCTGAGCGGCTGTTGGTAAGGGTAATAACAAGATGAGCCAATTCAAGGAGCGTAAATTCATGAGGATTCCCTAAATTGATAGGTCCCATAATGTTTTGTGGGGTTTTGAGCATGCGCGTAATGCCGCTTATTAGATCATCAACATAGCAAAAAGACCTCGTTTGTAGTCCATCTCCGTACATTGTTAACGGCTTGTTTTGGAGTGCTTGCACAATAAAATTACTTACCACTCTTCCATCGTTGGGATCCATATAGGGCCCATAGGTGTTAAATATGCGAATAACTTTTATGGAAAGGTTATACATACGGTTATAATCAAAAAAAAGTGATTCAGCGCAGCGTTTTCCTTCATCATAACATGCTCGTATGCCAATGGGATTAACGCAGCCTTTATAACTTTCTGGTTGTGGGTGTTGTTCAGGGTCTCCATAGACTTCACTGGTTGATGCTTGCAAAATAAGCGCATTATTTTTTTTTGCAAGATCAAGCATGGAAAGCGCGCCCAATATACTTGTTTTGGTTGTGTAAATAGGATCTTTTTGATAATGCACCGGGGAGGCTGGGCATGCAAAGTTGAGTATCGCATCGGCCTCAAGGTTAATCGGGTGTGTAATGTCATGTTCTATAAAGGTAAAATTGGGGTGTTGAGTAAATGCTGCAATATTTTCAAGATTTCCTGTGTAAAGGTTATCGAGTGCAATGACCTGGTGATTTTCTTTAAGATAATGTTCGCACAAATGTCTGCCTAAAAAACCGGCCCCGCCGGTGATGATAATCTTCATGTTTTTTTATATCCTTTTTTATCCTTGAGGCTTTTGATAAATGCCGTAAAGCGTTAATCCTATAGGAAGTTTTAATCCTTTTTTTATTAAAAAATTTTCAAATGTAATACTTTGATACATGAGCCAATTTACAATCTTATGTGGAGTGTCGCTTTTGGTGGGCTTGTGTATTATTTTTTGTAGTAATCGTGTTACTAGTGCAAGGGGAAAGAGTGAGCAAAGCCAGTATCCAGTTGTGATTTTTTTCCATGGGTGCAAAAGATTTTTTATTGCTTTTTTGTTATATCGACGAACGTGTTGTAGATGTTGATCATGGGGGCCAAAGAGCCACTGATGTGCAGGAACCGTATAAATAAAAAAGCCTCCAGGCTTTATTACTCTCAAGACTTCGCTCATGGCTTTGTGATCATGAGGAATATGTTCAAGTACATCAAATGCAAGCGCAATATCAAAACAATTATCTGGGTAACTCATTGCGCAAGCGTCATCATATTTTTTTTCAGCAACACGTTTGGCTGGGATAAGGTTCAGTGCATCTTGGTTAATATCAATGACATGGACGGCGCCAAAAGGTGTTATGGCTTCAAGGTCATCGCCCGTGCCTGCTCCAATATTGAGAATTTTTGAGGTTGCTGGTTGATTAATTGAGCGTATAAGGTGATGAATTAAATCTTTTTTCCCACGAATCCAAAAATGATTATGCATTGTGTTTTTTTGGTAATCTTTAAAATCCACAACATCTCCTTTTTTATAGCCATATTATTTTTTGATAATATATGACATTGTATAACAAGAAGAATCTTTCTGCTATGTTTTTGCATGAGGATGAATAATAAAACAAGCAGCCGGGCGCTATCTTGCAAGATAGCGCCCGGCTGCTTGTTTTATTGATTGTATTATCTTTTATTAATGATTAGTTAATAAAGGTGCAATTTTCTTCATATATTTATTGGCATAGTCAAAAGCTGTTTTTTGACTTTTGTCAATAAGGTGTGGATTTGCGCCATGTTGCATAAGTAAAGAAATTAATGATGTAGGAACATTATTGAAAATAGCTTCTTGGAGTATGGTGCATCCATTTGAGTTGTAGGCATTAATATCAATGTTGTGTTGTATTGCATCTTGTAAAAGTTCCAAACTTACCTTTTCTTTGTTGTTTTCTAAAGAAAAATATAAAATATCCATGGTATAATTAGGTTTAAGATATTGATTTTCTGCACATTCTTGTATAAAAATATCATAATTACCATCATGAAAAAGTTCATGTGCTTTTAGGCCATCATTATTTTTTATGTTTAAGAAGGTATATTGTTGTTTAATAATATTTTGAATAACTGATCCCCAGCCTGATTGCTCTGGATTTTGATTTATTTTTTGTGCTACTACATGAAGCGCGGTGTTGCCATTGCTGTCTTGTTCATTGATAAATGAACAATGAGTATTGTGTTCTATGGTTATTAAGCGAGATGCAAATAATGCTTTATTTTCTTTTATTGCCATAAGCAGTGCAGTATCACCATTTTGATTTTTATGGGATACAAGCTTGCGTAAAGTGTAGGCGAATAGACGAGGATATTTTTTAAAAAAGTTTATTATATGAACATTATTGTGTTGTATGGCTAGATGTAAAACTGAATCTTCACCATAGTTTGGTTCTGTAAATTTTGATTCACCATACCAACCGTAAGCTTGCAACATATAGTTTTCAAATTCTTTTTCTTTTTTTATGTTTTGTATAATCCATCCAAGACTTGGCTTTTCTTGATCTGTTGCATTTTTGTATTGTTCTATAAGCGCGTATGTGAGGGGTGCATTCTTTTTATGAAAGTGTGCTTTTTCATAAGGTGTTTTATCAAAGCCTATTCTACCAAATTTAATTAATGCATTTACATCGGCTTTATAGTCCAACAGTAATGCGATAAAATTATAGCGGACATCTTCGTCGTTTTGATTTAAAAGAGCGTATAAAGGTGTTACTCCTTGTTTATTTGGAATATTCGGATTTGCTCCGGATTCTAGTAGGGCTTTAATAAAATCATAGTCAAGATTTCTTTGGAAAAATATATGTGTTAAGAGTGGCGTTATAAAATCATTTGTATAAGCATTTATAACATGAGTGCTTATTTCGCATATTTTTTTTATGGTTTGTTGCGTGAATTTTTGTGTGTTTGATGCTAATAGATGAAGAGGACATCTTTGATCCATAAATGTTTTTTGTTGAGCTTGCTTGTATTGTTGTTGTGGCGATAGTTGATTGATATAAAAAGCAATAAGTTGATTGCCTGGAAGTATTTCATAGTAATTTTTAAGTGTTATCATTTTTTTAATAAGTTCATGGAGAATTGTGGAATCATCGTCTTCATTTATGATGATGTCTGAATATTCTGCCCATTCTTTACATTTTGGAAATAATGATGATACGCTATCATGTTTAATAGCTCTAACGACTTCTTTTTTTTCTTCGGATGACATGCTCTTGATAGGGTTGTTTTGATTATAATAATTATAGTAGCTGTAGCTGGTGGGCGCAGGGTAATTATAAGCCGTTGCCCATATTCCTGAGCACATTAAAAGTGCACTCTTTAATAATGTTTTTTTCATAAAAACCTCCATTAATATGAATTAGTAGTAATAAAATATCATTATCTTATAATAGTACCCGTTGCGTATCTAGAGTGCAAATGGGCTGGTTTATATATAAAGAGGTTTTTTGTGAAGCATCATTATGCAGGAAAGCTTATATCACTTGAAGGGATTGATGGATCGGGTAAGTCTACGTTGGCAAAAGGCCTTGTGCAGGCCTTATTGGTCTATGGGCTGCCAGTTGTTGCTACTAAAGAATTTGGCGCAACCCCTCTCGGGGAGCGGTTACGCACGTTATTGCATGAGCGGCATGAGCCTATGTGCGCAAAAACTGAATTTTTGATTGTTGCGGCTGATCGGGCTCAACATTTTGATCAAATAGTAATTCCAGCATTACAGGCTGGCACTATTGTTGTTTCAGATAGAATGAATGATTCTTCTTTAGCGTATCAAGGTTATGGGCGAGGGCTTGATCTTGAAATGTTACGATCTATTAATGCGTGGGCGATGAATGGTGTGAAGCAAGATATTGTATTGTTCGTTGATATTGATTTTGAAACTGCGATGAGCAGAATCCATCAACGCAATCAACGTCTTACTGCCTTTGAGCAAGAAGCAGTTGATTTTTGGCATCGCGTTCGTGATGGGTATCACACATTATTTGCTGATCGAGATGATGTTGTGTGGCTTGATGGAACATTGTCTCCTCATGATCTTGTTCAGGCGGCGGTCAATGTTTTGGTACAGCGTGGAATTATTAATGGTTATTTATAAGATTGGTGATGCATGCAAAACGCTTTTTCGTTAAAAATGATAACAGTTCCTACCATTGTTATTGAAGGTGATGAGCAACAACTGGTTGATAGCGTAGTGCGTTTGTTATGTGATTTTTTTTGTGAACAACAAACGGTTGATGCGTATGATACGTGTAATTGCAGAAGTTGTAGAAAAATTAAACAAACACAGCATCCCTATGTTGAGTGGATTCGTCCAAGTGGAAACACGTATTCGGTTGATGATATAGCTATTATTTTTGAGCGTGCGCGCTTTGCTCTAGAACAGGATGAGCGGTTTGGTTTTGTTATTCATGATGCTCAATTGCTTAATCAAGCAACGGCAAATCGTCTTTTAAAAATGCTTGAAGAGCCTCCTTTGGGTTATTTTTTTATATTGTTAACGACGAATAAAAGTGTTTTATTACCAACTATTATTTCACGATCTCATGTGATTGTACTCAATGGGGAGCGGGCTTTGGGCTGGGGTGAGCATCCGTTATTTCGGCTTTTTAGCGATTTTGCCAAATTCCAAGATCCATTGGCTCTTGATGCATTGCTCAAAATTCATAAATTAACAGAGGCTGAAATTGTTGATATGTGTTATGAGCTTGTATCTTTTTATTCAAAAAATGCTGGGACAGAGCAATCTACATCCGTATGGTATGCGACAGCGTTATCAATGGTAACGCAAGCACTAAGGACTCCTCCGGGGGCGGGAAGTGGGTCGTTATTTTTAAAGCGATTATTTTTAGCTCTTTTTAGAGCGGATATGGATGGATCCTCGGGTTGCGGGCTAAAGCCGCGCCCCCAAGGATGACACCATACGATGACGATTGTCATTCTCGGCTTTGGCCGAAAGGCCTCTTGACCGAGAATCCATCTTTAAAAATTAATTTAAACCTTACTTCGGACAGTTATAACTATACGACTGGACCGGTTGTTTATCTTGATGGTGGGGTGACTTAGTAGTTTTTTTTAGAGGATCTGCATCGAGCCAATCTTTATTGTTGCCATCATTATGATATTTTTCCCGTGGATAAGCGTATGCTGTTAGTATCCAGCAGTTATGGTCTGAATCAGCGTTAAATGTTATGGCTGCAAAAGAATCAGTTCCACTGATAAGTGGCGAATTGGTAAGGGTAAATACGGGTGAAAGATCTGTATCTTTAAGTGTTATTTTTACCGATTCTTTGTGATCAACCATTTCCCACGTAATTCTTTGTGTTGCAAGTGTATTTTGTATCCATACATCTTCAGTGATAATAGTGCGGAGTAGTTGATTAACCCCACCTTGAAGGTGATCGTGCCCACGAATGATTCCTGATACACAATAGGTTGTATTTTGTTGCTTGAGTTGTTGGAGATAGTTGGTAACTTGTGCTGGATTTGAAAGCGTATCGCTTATACGAAAGCCGTTAATTTGGAAAGGAATATCTTGTTCATCAGCGAAATATCCATTCCATATAAGGCCATTTATTTTGGGGTATGAAGGCAGAACCAAGTAGGAAGTTGGATAGGTGGGATTAGAGGTTGTCGTTGTGCATAAAAAATGTGCAATGGGTGTGTAAAATGATTCATTAACATTGGTTGGTAATCCACCATGATTAAATTGAAGAAAATCAACGATGCCATTATTATTGGGTGCACCAATAAAAACTACTTGAGGAAGGAGTGAAAAAAGGTCTTGAAAACTTTTGCTGATCATGTTAAGTATTTGATCGTTTAAATGATAGTATTTTCGGCATAATTCATGATAGAATGAGCTTTGTAAAAAACATTGGCGATTTTCATGGTTTCCTTGAAGGATAATAACTTTTTGAGGATTTTTATGAAAAAGCATGAGTAGTAGAGCCCATGTTTCAAGACTAAAATGACCTCGGTCAGAAACATCTCCTGTGATAACGATTCTTACATTATCTTTTATTATGCCTTGTTCGTCGATGAGTTGTTTTTTTTGCATTTTTCTGATGATACTCGCAAGTGTGTGAAGGTTACCGTGTAAATCACCGATTCCTATGATGATGGTATTTTGAGGTACTATGAGAGATTGTATGTATATTCCGTTTTGATTGTGCAATAAATGCTGTGCGGTAGCATTTGGGTTTTGATTGCAACGTTGCTTATTAATAGAATTCATTAAAAATTTAGAAGTAGCAAGTGTATAGAATAGTATGTTTTTTGGTGTAATGATGGGAGCTTTCTCTTGTAGATAGAATTTTTTATGGGTTGAGGTTGGAAAATAAAACATTAAGCTTGCTGTGCAGACGTAATTATGGTTGTAATGCTTGCTAAAAACAAGCGGGAGGAATGTGGATAATTCAAGCGGTTTGAAGGCGTTTTGAGTCGAAGCGATTTCGGGTAAAACGGTTGTTGCGGTGGCGGGAGCAACGCATCCACACCACATGATAATTGCGATTATGTTTTTGAGTATATTCATTGAGTATAAAACCTTATGTAATGTTTAAACGATATCTAATTGCGTGATTGGTTCTTCGTTTGCATTATTGTTTTCTTCTGTTTGTGTTTGATGATGGTCGCTGGCTTGCGGCATCACTTGTAATTGAATCGTAAGCGGTTTATCATCGTAGACTAGTGAGCCTGGTTGTGGGCGTTGATCAATAACAATACATGAGTCGCAGGTGTGGTTATCATCAACATAACTAAGATGAAAAATTTCAAGTGAGGCAAATGTTTTTTTGATTGCTTGTTCAACATCTTTAAGTGGCTTATCAATAAATGAGGGTATAATGACTTGTTGTTTGTTGCCAGACGAGCAATAGATGGTCATATGTTGATTTTTTTCGAATAAGGAACCAGCTATGGGGGTTTGTGCGATGCATCGTCCTTGAGGTGTTGAGTGAGAAATAGTGATCGTTGTAAGATCAATACCGAGTTTTTCGGCGCGAATAATAATTTCTTTTTCTGATTGCCCCGTAAAGTCGGGCACTTCTAGAGGACTTGCTTTTTTAGAAACGGTTACAAAAATACTTTGGTTAGGTTTTACGTGTTGAAATGGTTTAGGGATTTGGTCAAGGACGGTTCCCTCGGGTAATACCGAATCTTCACGTTCATGCAGGAGTCGCACATTGAGGTTGCTGTGAGAAAGTATCGCTATACTTTCCTGAAGGGTTTTACCGATGACATTTTCAAGAATGATTTCATCAGTGTGGAGAAGCATATGACAAGCAATGTATCCTATCGTAAAGCAAAAAAATGGAAAAAATGATGCAAAAAAAGAAATTTTTCTCATAAAAACCTTTAGTTTTGTTATTGGCCTTTTCTTTTGGGTGCACTTGTAAGCTGGATTCTGTGAGATAACCAATTTTTTTAGTTACCCCGGCAATCATTTATCTTGTGCGACATACCCGCATGTTGTAGAGGAACAGAAAACCTGTAACATGCTTACTTTGTCTTGCTCCGGGCGGGGTTTTCCACACAATAACATCACTGCTATTGGTCGTGTGCTCTTACCACACGGTTTCACCCTTACCTTAGGTTATTAACCTACGGCGGTTTACTTTCTGTTGCACTTTCCATAGACTTGCGCCTCCCTTACTTGTGATACGACCACAAGGGCCGAAATCCTTATAAGGCACCCTTTCTGTTAGGAGTCCAGACTTTCCTCTTTTTATCAACATGTGTTAATAAAAAGCGATTGCCCCGCGTACCCAAAAGAATAATATAAGCCACACATATGTTAACAAAAATTTTAATAAACGTCTGCTTTGGAGAAAAATTGTGCGAAAAAATAACATAATGAGCTAAAAAATCATATGACCCTAGAAATAGACCTATGCAGAGAGGAAGGGCGATCCTGTTGGTATGAAGAATGATATATTTTAGTTTATGGTATATGAAGATGCAGGGAATAAGAAGTATGAGGATAAAGCCAAAGCGTCCATATAGATAACAGTCTTGTAAAAGAAGTAAAAAAAGTGGAACGTAGAGGGTTTTCCATGCATTTTGAGTTTCTAGAACTTGTAATTGTTGTATGGTAAAAAGGCACAATAAGCTGTGAACAAACCATCCTTGAAAAAGAGCATGACAACAAAAATCTAAAAAAAATAAAAACAATGCAAGAACGTTAGTCCTTTATATGCAAAGTAAAGCCACAATCACAAATATGTAATGATGCGTTTTGCAGCTTAGTTTGGTTGTTCTGCCATGCGCTTATGAGTTTATTATACTGTTGTGTATGTTGCTCGGCTCCCATGCGCGTAAAAGTCCCCCAGTGCATGGGAATAAAGTGACGGCCCGAAAGCTCAATAAATGCTTGGACTGCTTCTTGTGCGTTGACATGTGCTTCGTAAATAAAGCGTCGTGGTTCGTTGGGGCCTATAGGCATTAAAACAATGTCTGGGGCACCGTATTGGTGATAAATTTTTTTAAAGTGATCATCATAAGCCGTGTCGCCGGCAAAATAAATGGTATGGCTTGTTGTTTTAATAAGCCAGCTTCCCCAGAGGGTTTTGTTGATATCAAAAATGCCGCGGCTTGTCCAGTGGCTTGCCGGAAGAAAGGTAAATGTTACAGGATCTTGTTGGGTCGGCGTTTGAATGGAAAATATGTCTTGCCACATGTATTCTGTAACATGAGTAAATCCTTTTTTTTCTAACCATGATTTATTTCCCATGGGGACAAGAATGTGAGGATTATGATGGTCAATAGCGTGAAGGCTTTTGGTGTCAAGATGGTCTGTGTGGTTATGGGATACTATTACCACATCAATTTTGGGCAGTGCGTTAATGTTGAGTGGAAAGGGGATGCGTCGCTTAAAGAGCGGATTTTTTTCAAAAAACATGGGGTCGGCAATGATGTTTAATCCTGCAATTTGAATTAAAAATGATGAATGTCCAAGCCAGGTGATGGCAGGAGTTGTGCTGTTGCTGATCGGTTGATAAGTAGTTGTTGTTACGGTTGTTGTTTGACCATGTGTGTGGGCATTGCGTAAAAATAGTTTTTTGGCGTGGTGGCCGGCAAGATAAAACAGACTTGCGGTAAAATTTTTAATACGCCAAGCGATACTATCGTGCTTATTGTTATAATAGCGGCCGCACCATCGTAAAGGTTTCATAAGTGTCCAATCTTAATTGATTAATCTAATAATTGTTGCTCGTCGATTACCGCTGAGCCAAGGCAGTAATCTTGATCATAAAAAACAGCAAATTGCCCAGGGGCTATTCCTTGATCTCGTCCATCAAGATGTACAATCCATTGTGTGTCATTGAATGGGGTTAAGGTGCAGGCATAGAGCGCTGGGCCATGGCGCAGTTTAACATGAAGGTGTGGTGTTGTTGGTGGGGTGGCAATCCAATGGCATGATGAAACAAGGAACGTGCTTCGTTCTTTTTCTTCAGAAAAATAATTTTTTGAAATGTAAACACTGTTGGTTTTTGGGTTTTTGGCAACAACGTACCATGGGCCGCCCGAAAGGCCTATGCCTTTGCGTTGGCCTATGGTAAAATACCAAAATCCTTGATGAGTTCCAACGTGGTTTCCTGTTTCATATTCAATGAGCGGGCCAGTTCGGTCTCCAAGATGATGGCGAACAAATTCACTAAACGGTATTTTTCCTAAAAAGCAGATGCCCTGACTGTCTTTGCGTGCTTGGGTTGCAAGCCCATAGTGAGCTGCTAGAGTTCGAACCTCTGATTTTGGCAAATGGCCTATAGGAAAAAGTGCTCGTGAAAGTTGTTCTTGAGATAGTTGCGATAAAAAATATGTTTGATCTTTGATAGGGTCAATAGCTTTTTTAAGCCAATACAGCCCGTTTGTGTGCTCTACTTGAGCATAATGTCCGGTTGCAACTTTTTCATAACAATCGTCAATTTTATCAAAAAAACAACCGAATTTTATGTATTGATTACACATAATGTCGGGGCTTGGGGTGTGTCCATGTTTTACTTGGTCAATGGTATAGGCAACAACGCGATTCCAATATTCTTTTTGTAAGGGGACAACCGACAAGGGAACATTAAATTGGTCGCAGACGCTTTGGGCATATGACAAGTCTTCTTCCCAGGGGCAATTACCAAGGTAAGCAAGTTCATCTTCAAGCCATATTTTTAAATAAAAAGCTGTGAGATCATGGCCTTGCTCTTTTAGTAGGGCTAATGCAAGTGAACTATCAACTCCTCCCGATACTAAAACTGCTATTTTCATAATTATTTATATTCACCTTGCTTATAAAAAAAGACTCGCAATTGCAGCATTTAAAAGATTGGCAAGTGTTCCACCAAGCAGCGCGCGGATGCCAAGTTTGGTTAAGAGCTCACGTTTTTGTGAACAGATTGCACCAATGCCGCCAATTTGAATTCCAATGGATGAAAAGTTAGCAAAGCCAGCTAAGGCATAGGTTAAAATAGCCATGCTGCGGGATGAAAGTCCAGCTTTTACCATTGATGAATAAGCGACAAATTCGTTGATTGCTAGTTTTTGTCCTAGCAATGCGCCGGCAGTTTGGCATTCTTGTGCTGGTATACCAATAAAATAAACAATGCCATAAAATACTTTGCCAAACAACATGTTAAGAGATAAGGGTTCGCTGAGTATAAAACCTGTTACCCAGACAAGAAGGCTGTCGGCAAGTGATATAAGGCTTATAAAAGCAATCAGCATCGCACCAACATTAACCGCAAGTTTTAACCCATCGGAGGTTCCTGTTGATATAGCATCCAAAATGTTTTTGGAGTGGCGAGGTGTTTTTATGGTGTGGCCACCCATGGTTTCTGGTTTTTCTACTTCAGGAATGAGCATTTTAGAAATAAGAATTGAGCCTGGAATTGCCATAAATGAGGCGGAAAGCATGTGGAGTACCGGTACGCCCATAAGGCCATATGCGGCAAGAATCGCACCGCTCAGGTGTGCCATGCCGCTTACCATCATGGTGAGTGTTTCTGATGATGTCATGCCGGGCAGGTAGTTTTTAATAAGAAGTGGGGCTTCAGTTTGACCAAGCATGCTATTTGCAGCTACCGAAAGTGTTTCTGCGCCAGAGGTTCCCAAAATAGGACGAATTGCCCATGCAAGTCCTTGCACAATAAGTTGCACAATGCCCAGATGAAAAAGAACCGACATAAGGGCTCCAAAAAAAATAATAATTGGGAGTACTTTTATGGCAAACACAAAACCCCAATTGCTATCAACGGTTGCAAGATTGCCAAATAAAAATGAAATGCCTGTGTCGGCATATTGGTAAATGGCTTTAAAAATATCTGCGATAGAACTAAAAAGTGCTAGTCCGGCATTTGTTTTTAAAATAAAAAAAGCTAAAACAAACTGTAAACCGAGCGCAGAGGCCACAAGTCTAAGGTTAACGTTTTTTTTGTTTGTTGAGAATGCAAAAGCAATCAACAAAATAATGGTAATGCCGCAGATTCCTACATAGCGGTTGTATTCCATAAGATATGAAAACATACTATACTCCTTTTTTAGGTAACACAATTCCTTGGGCTCGGCGTTCGCGTACTTCTTGTTCTATGAGCGGGTGAACAAGGTCATCAAGATCCCCTTGCATAACAATGTCGAGTTTTTTGAGTGTGATATCAACGCGGTGGTCGGTGATGCGATTTTGAGGGTAGTTATAGGTTCTAATTTTTTCAGCACGTTCTCCGGCACCAACTTGTTGTTTGCGTTCAGCACGTTCTATGGCATCTTGTCGTTCGCGTTCGGCTTCATAGATGCGGGCCTGAAGTACTTTCATAGCCTTTGCTTTGTTTTTAATTTGGGAGCGTTCGTCTTGGCATGTTACCACAACGCCGGTTGGAATATGGGTTATGCGAACTGCGGAGTCTGTCGTGTTGACGTGTTGGCCGCCGGCGCCGCTGGAACGATATACGTCAATGCGAAGATCTGATGGGTTGATATCAACGTCCACTTCGTCAGCTTCTGGCAGTACCGCTACGGTTACGGTTGAGGTATGCACGCGGCCTGCTGATTCTGTTTTTGGTACGCGTTGCACGCGGTGGACACCAGATTCATATTTTAGGTGTTTGAACACATTTTTGCCTTCAATAAAGGCGACAATTTCTTTATAACCCCCAAGATCGGTGGTGCTGCTATCGACAATTGAAACTTTCCAGTTTTTGGTTAATGCGTATTCATAATACATTTTAAAAAGATCGGCTGCAAAAAGCGCTGCTTCTTGACCGCCGGTTCCGGCGCGAATTTCCAAAAATACAGAACGTTCATTGCGGGCATCGGCTGGATAGAGTTTTTCTTCTAGTTCAGCTTGGGCTTGAGCTCGATGTTCTTGTGCCTCGCGTATTTCTTCTTGGTATAATTCCTTCATTTCCCCTTGTTCGTTGTCCGCTTGAGTTTGGCAGGATTCTATAGTTTTATTCAGCTCTGTGATGGTTTTATTGAGTTCAAGAAGTTGAGCGTAGTGCGAAGCTTGGCGTTGTAAATTTGCGCGTTCTCTTTTGTCCAGATCTTGGTTGGTAAGAGCTTCGACTAAAGCGTCATATTCCTTTTGGGCGGTTGTCCAATCAATCATGATAAACCTTGTTTTTAAGGATGAAAATAGGTACAAAAACAAAGCAAGCCTGAGGTGCCGCTTTCGCAACTCCGCAGGCTTGCCCAAACCATAAAAGGGCTATTTTTTATTTTTGTCGTAGCGCTGTTGGAATTTTTCAATACGTCCAGCGGTATCAACAAATTTTTGTTGGCCTGTAAAGAATGGGTGGCATGCCGAACAAATATCAACTTCTAATTTAGGTGATGTTGATATTGTTTCATATGTATGACCACAGGCACAGCGGATTGTAACATCAAAAACCTTTGGTTGTATGTCTTTTTTCATGACGAAAACCTCTTTCTTATTTTATACCTTTTGCTTTGAGCGCTTCTTTCAACTTTGTGATAACTTTAACCGCTTCAATATCGACACCTCGTATTTTGCCAAGATAGTAAGAAGCATAGTCTGACCACAAAATAGTATTAAACAATTGTCCTTCAAGAGTATTGCCTAAAACTGGAGGCTTGTAAAGTAAAACTCCTCTTTCTTTTAAAATTTCCGAAGTAGCATCAACGGCCTTGCTAATATGTGCAGTTAGAAATTCTGTTGTGTAAAAAAGGATGCATGGGTTGGTTGTATACTGTTCAAATCCATTAATGAGGTTATGGTTAAGTTCAGGGAATACCGCCAAAACGCTTTGCACTTTGCTGTTTTCATTAAATTGCGTTTGCGCTCGGTATACCATTGCATCATTGACATCGCGAATTCCCCACAAATGGAAAAAATCAGCATGTTGAACGGTTGATAAAAAGTCTTTAAAATATGATTCGCCTTGCTCAAATTGGGGAATAAATGTAAGTGCATGATCTCTAAAGATATGAGCGATTTTTTCGCCTTCAATAATGCCAAGTTTATCAAGTACGCCAAGCCAAAATCCTAAAAAATTACCAAGAGCAGAGCGTGGGGTTACTGATTCTGGGGTGATCCAAAGAGGGATATTTTTAGTTTCGGCAAGAAGGGCTGCTCCGCCTCCATGGGTTAATACAATAGTTGGAATAAATCGATGCGCAAGCTCACGCAAAACATCAAGCGTCTCCCAGGTATCTCCTGAATAACTTGTTACGCAGACAATGGTGTCGGTTCCTATATTTGCGGGAAGCTCATTGGTATCGATAGTTTGCGTGATGATATCAGCTTTTTTATCAAGAAATGTTTTAATAATGCGGCCAGCAATGCCCGAGCCGCCCATGCCAACAAAAGCTATTTTTTTGATATTTTTAGGGATGCGGGTGCCATATTGTGTCATAAAATCTTGTGCGCCTTCTAGCCCAGCGGTTATTTTTTGAGGCCAAAGCGCTAATTCTTTAAGCATCATATCGTATCCTTTATGTTGTGAGGGTTATGTTAATTTAACTTCTTGCATAAATGTTTGAATGTCTTGGCGTATGTAAGATTCTTGTGTTTGTGACAAGGCTGTTTTTAGGTGTTGTTGAGCTTCTTGTATTTTTCCAACTTCAAAAAGGCATCGCCCATAATGCAGCGGAGCGTAAGGATGTTTGTTCGCGCCGGTTAAGCAGAGCGCAAAAAGTGGAAGAGCTTTTTCTGGTTGTTTGTTATTTAAGAGTGCGAGTGCATAATTGTATGCAAGTGTTGGGTTATTTGCATTGTGCTTATAGACGATAGAAAAATGGTGGCATGCTTGTGCATAGCGGCGAAGCCCGAAGAGTGCGCTTGCAATGTGGGCATGGGCATCAATATTACCTGATTGTGCGATATTTGAAAGTGCTTGCAGCGCCTGTTCATGGCGGCCTAGTTGGTTACAGGTCATGCCGTAAGCACACAAAAGTTCTTCGCTTATAGTATCGCCCGAAAGTGCTTGTTCATAACAGTTGAGTGCTTTTTCAGGTTGGTTAAGCTTGCGATAAAGATCACCCAAGTTTTTCCAGGGGCGACTAAAATAGGGACGTAGTTTGACGGCTTGCTTAAAGCAAAATTCTGCTTGTTCAATATGGTTATCTTCGGCGTGAAACATACCGAGATTATTAAATAATTCAGGGTGAGCCTCACCAATATCCAGGGCGCGCATGTAATGAGTAAACGCTTTATTGCGTTGCCCATGTGTGTGATAAATTGTTGCTAGGTTTATGTGTGGTTCTGCATAAAAATCATCAACGCTGATTGCTTGCTCAAAGAGAGATATTGATTTTTGCAAGTCACCTTTAATATTTGTTGCAACGGCATAGTTGTTCCATGCTCGCGCATCATGAGGATTTTTTTCAACAACATCATGCCAAAAGGTATCTTCGGTTGCCCAGACCTCATTGCGGACTTTAGTTGAGATTCCTAGTATGCCAAAAAAGAGTGATCCTAAGATTGCGTAGTCGAGTGTATTGAGCGTTTTTTTGCGATTGTTTTTAACCCATTGATGGATGGTATGTAAAAGTGCTGTTAGGCAAAGTGCAATAAAAAACAAAGCGCCAAAAGATGCTATATAGGTTTTATAATCACAGATGAGTTCGGTTCCCGGAAAGAGCGATGCACGAGGAAAAATCGAGACAAAAAACCATAACCAACAAAAGACAATAGGGTTTTTTTGATCTTTAAAAAAGAGGTATGCTGTTATGCCAAAAATAGTTAACAACGTAAAAAGGGGAAGAATAACATCAAGAGAAAAAAAACCATGAGCTAGTTTATAGCCATAATCAAAACAGAGGCCAACGGGCCAGAAAAAGATCCCCAAATAATGAAGAATAACTTTGAATTGAGAAATAAAAAATGGCCACAAGGTGATGTATTGGCTTTGGGTTGGTGTAATAACATTGCCACGATTATTATGAACAGGTGTAGTTGCAGCATTTACAATAGCTTGCGCTTTTGCAACCCCATAAAGATATAAAAATCCAAAAACGGTACCGGTAAGCAGAATGTGAAAAAGAATGCGTTGTTTGAAAGAATTCCAATTCCCTTGGGCAATAAAAAACCAATCAGTGAGCATAACAAGAATAGGAAGCACGACAATAATTTCCTTAGTTCCTGTTGCAAATGCTCCAAATAGTAAGCTCAGCGCATAGAGCGTATATTTTGTGTATGGCAAAGTGCTGTAAGCGGCATAAATAAAACATAGAAGGACCGCAAAGGTAAAAAAAACAACCAAGCCTTCAAGGCGCATTTGTGTTATATAGGTAACTGTTTGGGTTTGGGCGGGGTGCAAAAGAAAGAGCCCCATCGTAATAAGTGCAATGCTATAGGCTTTTGTTTGCAAAAAAGATGATTCTTTAAGATGAGAAAGCATTTTATAAACTACAAAAAACACCATGATTCCAATGCATGCGTGAAGTATAATATCAAAAATGCGATAACCAAACGGATCATCTTTCCAGTTAATATACGTATATTGATTGAGGATACGCGAAACCCAGCGTGACACTTTGAAAAAAAGGCCTTGAATATCGAGCTTGCGAGCATGGATGTATTCTATAATTGTTGGAAAGTCGTCAAAAACAAACTCATAGCGTAATGTTGTCCAATAAATGATAAGCGTAAATAATGTTAGCAGGCCTGGTGGCAGTATCCATGATAAGTATGAGGATACATTTTTTTTATGCGGGGCGTTGATCATCGCATTCTCCTTTGTAATAGGATGTTACAGGATTGGAGTGTTATGATTTTACGTCGGTAGCTGGGTGTTCTTTTTGTAGTGCAAGTATCTCTTTCATTTTATTGAGGCCTATTTTGGTGCCGCCATTTTGGTTCATATTTTCTTGCAATGCAAGTCGTGTGATTTCGCCTTGTACTTTTTGTTTAAAGTCATCAGGAGCATTTACCTTGGTGAGTGCTGTTAAGTAATGTTGAGCTAAATCAAGGCGATTAAGTTTTTCAAGACAATTGGCTACGCGAAAAAATGCTTGAGGTGCTGGTTGAGGCATTGTGGTAATTTTTTGAAAAAGATCATGAGCTTTGGCATATTCTTTTTTGGTAAAGAGGGTTTCTGCAAGGTTGTACATATAGCGCATATCTTGTGGATTATCACGAATAAGTTTAGCATAAATATTTTCGGCTTTTTCGTAATGACCAAGTAAAAAGCTTACATTGGCAAGGCCAAACCAAACTTGCTCATTAGCCGCGCCGCGTTCAACAATCAGTTCATAGGCGCGGGCAGCTTCAGGGTATTTTTTAAGACGTACACTAACTTGTGCAAAGGTAAAATATCCATCAGGCGTATCTAAATCATTTTCGATTGCTTTTTTAAAATAGTCCCAAGCTTTTTCTTGTTGTTCACGTTCAAGATACATGCGGCCCATGTTGTAGTAGGCTTTACCATAATATGGTCGTAGTGAGATAGCGGTGTTGAGCATGCGTTCTGCTGATTCATAATCTTTTTTCTTAACATAAAGTGATCCAAGATTATTGTATGCTTCAGGATAGTTGGGTGTAATATTGAGGGCCATTTTTAAAGAATCTATTGCTTTATCAAGATCGTCTTTGAGACAGTAGGCGACTGCTATATTGCTCAATGGGTCTGAATAATGTTTATCAAGATTTATTGCGCGTTGGTATGCTTTTATTGATTCGTCAATTTTTCCAGCTTCATTAAGTGCTACGCCATAATTATTGTGAACGCGAGCTTTGAGTGGTGCTTTTTCTGAATTGTATTTCCAAAAAGCTTCTCCGCTTTCCCAGATTTTGTTGTGAAGCATAGCCGAAAAACCGAGTGGAATAAATAAAATTAGTGCAGTGGCAATGCGCAAATCTGCGTATTGTGCATAAGTTTCAAGTTTGGGTGTAGCAAGGCGAATAAGTGTAGTTAGAATAGAAAGGAGATGGGTGATGCCGTAGGCTATCATAAAGAAGATACCTAATGAGGCTAAGTAGGTTTTGTAATCGCATACAAGTTCAGGAGAAGGAATAATACTTGAGCGAGGTGCAACGCAGATTAAGAACCATAAAAAACCAAATGATAAGAGCGTATTTCTTTTTTTGATGCAGGCAAAAATGATAAAGGTATAAAGTGTTGCAAGAAGGAGAAATGGTACAAAACTATCAAGGTCAAAAAAACTTTTTGCAAGGCGCCAATCGTATTCAACACTTGTTCCAACGGGCCAAAAAAACATCCAAATATAGTGAAGAACTACTTTAAATTGAGAGATTAAAAATTGAAAAGGGGTTATAACATCGTAGGCATGAGATGTGAGGATATTTCCACTATTGTTACCAGCTACTTGTTTTAATGCTATGGTGTTGATGGTGAATTTTGTTGTGAGATAATGGAGCGCAAGACCAAAGAAGTAGATGCTAAATGATCCTAAAAGAAAAAGTTGGTTTTTGCATTTTTTCCATGTGGTGTCGGCAATAAAAAACCAGGTAATGAGTGCAAGTAAAAAAGGGGTAACAATAATAAGTTCCTTGCTGCCCCACGCCAAAAGCCCTACCGCAAAAAGAAGTATGGTATAAAGTGTTTTGAGCCATTGATTATGGTGGGTTGCTGCAAGGGTGAAAAGGTATGCAAGGGCGATAACCATGAGGCTGCCAAGACCTTCTACGCGTGCTTGAATAACATACGAAACGGTTTGCGTTTGTACGGGGTGCAATAAAAAAAGAGCAGCAGTTACAAATGCAATGAGGGTTGCATTGTTGTGCATAAAGGTTGTTGGTTTTGTAAGTGAGCATAATTTTTTTATTAAGAAATAGACAAGTAAGCCGGCGGTGATGTGAATTGCGAGATTGGTAATTCTGTAAATAAACGGGTCAAATTGTCCCATGATGTAGTTAATGCGATTAATAAGATCGCCCAGCCAGCGAGGGCCTCTCCACCAGCGTTCGAGTGGATTATCAAATCGTATATAAAATTTTTTAGATATATTTGCAATATCATCAAACTGAAAGGGATAGTGAAGAGATGGGAGATAAAAAAGCGTGGTTAAAAGGGCGAGTAGTGACGGAGGTAGAATATGGATATACCAGGGGGCAGTTATTTTTTTAGTTGTGTTGGTGTTGGGTATGTGTGAAGAACATACTTTTTTTGGTGTATTCATCGAGTCTCCTTTTATAAAACACAAAATAAATGCTTTAGCTATTGCAAATTCTACCTTAAAAAACAGATATGTCGACCAAAAAAGATTGGTCGACATATCTTACGTTTGTGTCCATATAAGACACTACCCTATAAAATAAAAGGACTTATGAGTCTAATGTAGTTCGTTGTAAAGAGTTTGAGCATTCGCCGCTGATACTTTATTAAAGTGGTGATTAATTTTTTTATTTTGAGTTGATAGTATGCTTCGTTGTTGGCAAGCTTTTTCTAATGCATTGGTTGTTACGCCAATTTTTTTTGCTAATTCATGAATGGTGTAAGGTTTGGATTCCAATTTTTCTACTGGTGGTTTTATTGAATTTTTAATTTTATGGGCTTGTTGGCGTTGTTGTGCTATGGCTTTTTTCTCTTGAATACCTTTTTGCCATTCTTTATAGTTGTGTATTTTTTTAATTATATTCTTGTGATTTTTTTTCGTTGGTTTTGTTTGGTAAGAAGTTTTTGTTTTTGTGTTTTGTTTTTGTAATGTAGTTTCTTTATCTTCTCTTAATTTGCTGCATGCATTACGTATTTTTGTCCACCATGTTTTAATAAATGAATCTTTTTGAGCGATAGCTTTTTCATCTATATTTTTATTTTGTTTTATATTGTTGTTATTAGTTTTTTGAGCGTTGAGTTGTTGTTTAAATTGTGATTGATCTACAATTTTTATATGGTCTAATTTATTACTTATTTTTTCTAGCGTTTTAACGCAATTTTCTAAGCTTTCTAATGGTAATTGTGCTTGTGTTGCAAGATTGTCTTGTGATACTTTGGGTGATTCATTTTGATTTGCTGAATTTAATGAGCATTGAGATTCTTGATCTTCATATTCAGATGGAGATGAAATTTCATTATCATTGTTAGGAATTTCTATATCTTGTTCTGGTATATCATTATTTGGCTGATCTTGTTCTTGATAGCTTGGAATGATTGGTAATGAGTTTTTATCCGAATCATCGTATTTATTTTTTTTGTTTTTTAGAAATGGAATTTTGTTTTTTACAAGATATCCTGCACCAGCCAAGCATGCTGCCGTGGCTACAATCCCTGCGCCAATAAGTACTTTTTGTTTGGTTGTTAGTGTTGAAGCTGTTGCAACAGTTTCATCTTGGGGGATTACAAGCGTGGTGGTTGTAGTTTCTTCTTGTTGTTGAATTGGCTCTGGTTGAGGTAATGAGTTTTGCAAAAATTCTTCTTCTTTAGGTTGAACAACGTCGATAATTGGTATAATTTGCGTCGTTGCTTTGAGCATTTGATTGAATTGAGAATAGGTTAACGTAGCGAGTAATAAAGCAAAGACCGGTTTCTTATGTATAAACATAATAAAGAGCCCTCATAGTAGTACGCATACTGATTATGCGTATGATTAATAAGATGATTATATAGATCCCCTTGGTTTTTGTTTTATTGACGAGGGATCATGTATAATTTTAAAGACATCTTATATAAAAACAAACGCTAGGAGGGCTTTTGTGAAAAAGCCGGAAAATATATCTTAATAGTATAAAATCCGACCTTAAGTTCTATTAGAAATATTATATTAAGTGTTTTTGGAATTTATTCTGCTTTATAACCGAATATTTCTTCTAATTTTTTTACATCTTTGATTGTTATCGTGTTGGCATGATGGGTTATTGGAGTATCTTTTGCAGAGCGTATGCCATTGCAGTTGCAGAATGCTTGGAGTGCTGAAGAGGAAATTCTGAGTTTTTGAGCAATTTTGCCCAATCGTTGGTTTGGATCGTTACTAGGAATATCTTGGGGTGTTTCTTTGGGTGTTGAGGTTGCGAAGATAATTAATTCAGCAATAATGAACAATGCTCCAAGAGTTAAATATATGTTTTTATTAGTTAACCAGTTTTTAATGAATGGTTTATTATCTGTAGTGGTTGTTAATTCTGGAATTTCTTGATTTATGAGAGTTTCTGTATCGGCAATAAGCGCTTCAATTACTGGTTCAATTTCTTTTTCATTAAACATGATATCTGGCTGAGGTGTAGGTTCTATTATTTTAGGGACTTGGGTATTGGTGGTTTTTGTAGAAATTTTTGCTTGGGTGGCTGTTTGTTTTGTGGTTGTCTGCTTTTTGGTTGCATTATGCTTAGAGGCGGCGCAAAGCGTTATAGTACTTGTGTTAAGTCCGATAAGCGTAATATAAAAAACAGTTGCCAAGAATGTTTTGTGTGTTGTTAGCATGGAGAACTCCTTTTTTTTAGAGGGTTTTAAGTACGTAAGGGGTGTGTGGTATTTTAAGTGTTGAGATTAATCTTAGTTTTGTTTAATAAAAAAAACAAGATTAAGAATATTTGTTTGAAATTGTAACATTGGGCGTTTTGTTGGAGTAAAATGCTTTATAGCTTGACGGTAATGCTTTTTTTTATTGTTGGATAAGGATGATACCATGAAACAATAAATTCTTTTTTGAGTTTTTTTCGCGGAATAAAAAGTATTTTTTTGCATTGTTGAAATTGGGCTATTTCAGTAGGGTGAACATCATCAAGTAAATGTTGCTCTATTTTTTTGAGGTGTATTGTGTTTTTTTGCGTCGTTCCAACATTAAGTGCTGTAATGCCGAGGGTTGTTCCTGCAATAATACTTGGAATTGTTGCAAAACCTATGCCTGTTATTAAAAGGGCTGTGCTGGCGAGCGTTGTGAGGAGGGGAATGATTAACGGAGTTGTCGACATTTTTTTTTGAAATCGTAGGGTGTTTTGGATTGGAAGTCCTATGGTATTTTTATCTATGATAAGAGGGGTTGATGATTTATTTGTTATTGTTATTTCAAGTGCCGCGTAATGCATTGTAATAGACGAGAGTTTTATAGGGTTGTGGCAATGTAATTTTTTTTTAATTTCGTGGCTATGTAAAGGGCGAATAACCATAATAATATCGTTATCATTGTGGGTAAAAGTGTGATATTTTTTTGCATATAGAGTGGGAGTGCTTGTCAGAAATGAAAGTAATACAAAAAGGAGAAATGGAGTAGGTTGATTACGAGACAATGAAATCATGATTACTCCTTGCCGTCATAAGAATTGGTATGGTGATGGATGTGTTGGGATCTTCATAAAGTGTTATATGAAATGATGGTGAGTATGTTTTTTTATTGATAATTAGGATAACGTTAAGAGAACTATGAGGCTTGATTATTTTTTCTTGGTATTTTTCAATGATATTGTCAGCTATTTTTTTTGTGCTTTTTTCGTGATCAAAGAAACTTTTTTGGCATCCAAGAGCGCCCAGCAAACAAGCGCTTGGAATAATAAATTGCCACCAAAAAAAGAAACTTAATGCTGTAATACTAAAACATGGTATAAAGTTTTGTACAAAAAGTCGTGGATTATCTTTTTTTATTTGGGCAAGTGTGGCAAGTTCTAGTGTTATGTCTTCACCTTTGAGGGTGAGGGGGGTGTTCGTTTTATTGGTAATATTCATATGAAGAATAACATAATTTTCTAAAAATTCTTTTCGTTGAGCTTGTAGTAATAATTTTGTAGAAACTATGAGTTTTTCTGATTCAAAATGGTTTTTTACTGATACTGTTGTTTGTTTTTTAATTTGCTGCATGCGATATTTTGCGCATCCAGAAGTGCTCATTATGATTATGAGTAACATAAGTACAGGGGGAAGGCAATTGACTAATTTTTGTAAATACTTCATTTTTTATACTCTTTTTATTTATACTTGTAATAAATAAATAAGGATTGTCTGCCCATAAACCGTAGCAAAATGGTGAGGAAAAAGGCAAGAAAATGATATAGTACAAAATAGTTTTTTGGGTTGACGTTTATTCTGGGGAGGGGGATATGTCAATAAAATACATTGCTATACTGTTGGTGTTGATCACCATGCCAATGTGTTTTGCAGGATTTTTGGATTCGCTAGCTTCTTTTAATAAAAAAAATAGAGATGACATTCAAGCAACATTTGATAATTTTTTTGTTGTTGAGAAAGGGGTTTTTTATAGATCGCAGCAATTGTCTCCTGATTCGTTAGCATATTATCTCAAGCGATATGGCATTAAAACACTTATTAATTTACGCGGCAAAGGGCCTTGCCAGTGCTGGGAGAAAGAGGCTGCGGTTGCTCAGCGCTTGGGTGTAGCAAGTTTTTTACTATCCATGAGTGCTGTTTATCTTACAAGTCGTCAGGATCTTATTACTATTCTTACATTATTTGATAGTGTGCCACGACCGATTTTAGTTCATTGTGTTGGTGGAGCTGATCGAACTGGAGAGGTTTCGGCATTATGGGTGCTTGATCAAATGAAGCTGCCCAAGGAAAAAGCCCTGGAGCAGCTTTCTATAAAGTATGGACATCGCAAATATAAAAATACTGCGAAGGATTTTTTAATTGAAATTTGGCAAGGACGTGATTGGGCTTACAACCTTTATAATCCACTACATTATCCGCTTTATTGTCATCCGAATGAGTTGTTGTCTTCTCATTAAGGTATATGGTTAGCTTTTGAGTTATTGTAAATATTACAGGTCCTTGTGTATTGCAAGTAATTCTTCTCCAACTTTGTTTATTTTCCCTGCGCCGATAGTTATAACCATATCACCGTCGGCTAAGTTCGTTGTTATGTTTTTGACAATTGAATCATATGATGGTGCGTAGGTAACATCGAGATTTTTGTTGTGTATTTTGATGGCGCTAACAAGCTTTTCGCTTGTAATATCAGGAATAGGTTGTTCACTTGCTGGGTAAATATCAGCTATGGTTAAAGAGTCAATGCTATAATTGTGTGAGGAATGAGCAAAAACAGCAATAAATTCATCCCATAATTTTTGTGTTCTTGAGTAACGATGTGGTTGAAAAATAACATGAAGTTTATTTTTTTTGCGTTTGTGTGCAATCATAAGGGTGTTTTTTATCTCTGTTGGATGGTGGCCATAGTCATCAAATACTTCAATGCCTTTAAATGCCCCTTTAAATTCAAATCGACGTTCTACTCCTTTGAATGAGGCGAGCGCTGTTGCGATTGTAATGAATGGCATATCAAATTCCATGCAAAGAGCGGTTGCTGCAAGTGCATTAAGTACGTTATGGATGCCTGGAATGTTAATGGTTACCGTTCCTAAAAGACGTTTTACTCTTTTTTGCGTAAGGTGGTCAATTTTATTGGTGTACATAGTAAAAACAGAATTTGTTGGATTGAGTTCGCATATTTCACCGAGCAAATCAGCTTTTTCTTCATCTAATCCATATTTTACAACATTGATGTGGGGCAGCGGAAGTATTGATTGAATGTGCGGATCGTCAATGCATAAAATAGCTTTGCCATAAAAAGGAAGTCGGGCTAAAAAGTTTTTAAAGGTATTTTTTATATCTTCAATGTCTTTATAGGTATCAAGATGTTCAGCATCAATGTTGGTGACTACGGCCATTGTAGGATTAAGATACAGGAGTGAGCGATCACTTTCATCAGCTTCTGCAATGAGAATATCGCTATTGCCAAGTTGGGCGTTATTGTTAATATTTTTTAAAACACCGCCAACAATTACTGTTGGGTTGTAGGGTGCTTCTATAAAAATATGCGAAATCAATGAGGTTGTGGTTGTTTTTCCATGAGCTCCGGAGACGGCAATGCTATATTTGGTTCGCATGAGTTCTGCAAGCATAAGGGCGCGAGGGATTACGGGAATGCCTTTTTCAAGCGCGGCTTGTACTTCTGGGTTGTTGTGATCAACGGCTGAGGAGTATACTAAAACGTCGGCATCGATAATGTGGCTTTTATCATGGGTTTGGGCAATGCTACAGCCTATTTTTTTGAGATGATCTATGGTTTTGTTGTTACTTGTGGTGTCGCATCCTGTAACGGTATATCCTTGGAGCCTAAGAATTTCTGCAATACCGCTCATGCCGATTCCACCAATTCCCATAAAATGAATATGCTCGTGTTTTTTATACATGGACTAGAACTCCATTTTTGCGATTTTTTTCTTTATTATTTCAGACAAAAAGTATTTTTATTGCTTCATCATGTTATTATAAGTGATAATATATTTTCGCGTTATATGCATTGATTGTAAAAAAGCTTTTGGGTATTGTCAATTTTATCATCGTGAAAGTTATAGATGGAGTGGGAAGGTATGGATTATAAAAAAAAATTTATTGAAGTATGCCAGGCGATCGCTCCAATTATTAATGCAATTGGCCAAAAAGGTGGCAAGGCTTATATGGTGGGCGGGGCCGTTCGAGATTTGGTTTTACGTTACGAAGTAAAAGATATTGATATTGAGGTCCATTCGATAGCTCTTGATGATCTTGTTGTAACATTATCTTTGTTTGGGCATGTTAGAGAAGTGGGAAAACAATTTGGGGTTATTCGTGTTGATGGATGTGATATCGATTGGTCATTGCCTCGGAAAGATAGCAAAGGGCGCAAGCCAGAGGTTATTATTGATCCCTCAATGACGCTTAAAGATGCTTGTCGCCGTCGTGATTTAACCATGAACGCATTAGCAGTTGATATGCATCAAGTGTGTGCATTGATTGATAAGGGGATTGATCCTGTTGAGTCAATGAGCATTATTGATTTTTATGGTGGGCTTGCGGATATTGCGGCAAAGCGATTGGCAGCTATTGATGATCAATTATTTTGTGATGATCCATTGCGATTTTTTCGTGTTATGCAATTTATTGGACGATTTGAAATGCAACCAACGGAGGCTTTAAATGCGCTTTGCGCCCGCATGAGTTTTGTTGATCAGGTTAGGAATGTTCCTATTGCAAAAGAGCGAATTTATGAAGAAATAAAAAAGCTTTTACTAAAATCTCGAGCTCCATCATTGGGATTTCGCTGGCTTTTGTCGATAGGGCGGCTTAAAGAAATTTTTCCTGAGTTGTATGCGCTTATTATAATACAGCAACGTCCGGATTATCATCCAGAAGGAAGTGCTTTTGAACATACCATGCAAACACTTGATGCGGCAGCTTGTTATGAGCATTATCAGGCCTGGAATACGTTATCTGCAGAAGATGAGAAATTAATGCTATTGTGTGCAGCACTGATGCATGACTTGGGTAAGGCGGTGACGACAGATGCTCGTTTGTCGTGCCATGGGCATGAGCGGGCAGG
>Ga0075567_109_pt1 | contig 35884 bp, 46 predicted proteins | sample RifGroF2_FD_68153 | JGI IMG/M metagenome (GOLD analysis project Ga0075567, IMG submission 68153) | candidate division TM6 bacterium GW2011_GWF2_38_10
TAGATTACTACCATCGCACTATGAGTAACGCCTTGCTGTATGGAGATCGCATTAACAGCAACTCAGCGGCATACCACGCACGTATCAATGGTAATACGTTGGCGTATAACTTTAGAACAAACAGTAACGCATTAGAATTGTATCATCGGGTGGATAGAAACATGATAGATTACTACCATCGCACTATGAGTAACGCCTTGCTGTATGGAGATCGCATTAACAGCAACTCAGCGGCGTACCATACACGGATCAATAGTAACACGTTGGCGTACAATAATCGCATAACAAGTGGTGTGCTAGCATATTATGCTCCAATCATTCGAAACAATAGCTACTTAATTTTAAATACTGACGATGTGCAGCAAAATATTTTGCTCAAAGAAAATAGCAACTCACTTAATGAATTACGTCGTGACTATCAATTTTGGAAGGTGCATACAACCCACCAAGCGTATACAAACAATACGATAATTAATAATCCAGAATGGTTTAAAGAAGGTTTTACGGTAGCGCCGGGAAAGGAGCTTGCGCTGGATATAGCGTTGCCGGTTTCAGGCAATATTAATTTACAAGAATCTGGTATTTTAAAACTTAATAACGACTTGATGTTAGACTCACGTGCTTATCTTACCGCTGGTGGGGTGTTGCAGGGAGAGAGACATGCATTATTGTTGACTTCAAGTTTTGTTGTGCCGGAAAATAAAATAGTAAAAATTACTTCTGATATTATCATTGATGGCCAAGGGAACAATATTGTTATGACTTCGGGCTCAAAGTTTATTATTGATTCTGCGGTTTCGGTAACCATCAAAAATTGTAATTGGTGTGCCGATGCTGGGGCTTCTATTCTTGAAATGCGTGCCGATACGGCGCAGCTTACGCTTGATTCAGTGATTATGGCATTTGATACCAATTTTGCTGTAACGCAAGGTGAGCTTTTTATGCGTAATGATGTTGTGGCCGTCGGGCCTTATGAGTATGCGTGGAATTCAATAAAACCGTTGTATGTATTGCCGTTTTCTACCTTGCGGTTTGATGTGGGGAGTACGTTTAGCTATAGTCCAAATCCGACTGGCCCCCACACTGCCTTGCAGCGTGATTTAGTCCGATTAGTTGATGATTCTTCTCAATTATATTTTGATAATTGCATTGTATGTGCTCCCGACTACGGCATGCAGCTTACGCGTGGAATGGTGCTTTTTGACAATAAGGTAACTGTCTGGGGAAATCTTGTTAATAGTGATGAGGCACATAGTATAGAGTTTGGTGATGGGGTTGATGCTGCGCATGATGTTGAGATCAAAATTCTTTCCGGCGCCAATGTTGAACTTAATGGTTATTTATATCATCATCCTGCAGTGTGAGAATGTATTATATAAGTTTTGCTTTGTCCTGTAATGATTAACATTTGCTCTATTTAAATCAGTGGATTATTCGGCTGCAGGTGCAATAAAAATTCTTCGCAAGGAATACATAGTACATTATTTTGAACCAATCTTTGTTTCCCTCGATACAATAAAATACCTTGCGCCATAGGATAATCTTGCAAGAATGTTTCCAATGGTTTTGTGTCCTGAGAGTGAACTTTAGTTGCATTTTTAACTTCAATAGCCCAAAATCCTAAGGGGCCGTAAACAATAACATCTACTTCAACGCCAGATCGTGTTCGCCAAAAGGCTAATTCGTGTTTTTCAATGCTATAATCATTCCAAGCGCGAAGATGTTGTACAACAAGACCTTCTAGCGCAGCTCCATCGATTTCTTCTGAACGATCAAGCATTCCTTTAGGCCGTAATGTTCTAAACACACCTGCATCAAAAAAATAAAACTTAGGATGAACACTTAATGATCGTTGTGCCCTTTTGGTAAACATGGGTAATTTAAACGCTAAAAGTAAATCCTCTAAAATATCGATATAATTTTCAACTGTTTTGCGTTTAACTTCACATTCACGGGCAATGTTAGTCACATTGAGTGTTGCGGCATGCGAATAACTTATTACCTCCAAAAAACGTGAGAAGTTCTCTAAGCTTCGAACAAGCCCTTCTGCCTGAACTTCTTCCTTGATATAAAGGCCAACGTACGCTTGCAATGATTGTTTTATGTCAGCTGCGCCAAAAACAACAGGAATTAACCCAAAGGTTAAAGCATGTTCCAATGAAAAATGTTCCCCTAACTCCGCAGCCATAAAAGGATGCAATTGTTTTAGTAAGGCCCGGCCTGCCAACAAGTCAACACCCGCCCGTTTAATTTTTCGCGCACTTGAGCCGGTAAGAATATATGTTATTTTTTTATTTTTCTCTATAAGCGCATGCACAACACTTAAAAGTGCTGGAACTTTTTGTATTTCATCGATAATAACAACACCAACGGTAGAGTTTCCTGCAATTATATCACTCAGGCTTTCTGGACGCGCGCTCAGCGAGCGCAATAATTGAGGATCTAATAAATCGATACTTAATGCATGAGGATATGTTGTATGCATTAATGTTGACTTGCCGGTTCCTCGAGGGCCAAACAAGAAAAAGCTTTGTTGTTGCATTGGAAAAAAACGTTTAATAAGATCCATAAGGGCCTTTCGTATAATTATTGCAAAATGGCATCGCTTTTGCCATTTTGAGACTCATTATGGCATTTTCGTTGCCATTTTGCAATAATTGTGAAAAACTACCGGCAATTTCTTGTTTTTGATATATTTTTGGGGTAAAACTTTTTTTATTTATTTGACATCGAGTGTTTCTAAATTTTGCCATGAACAAATGTTTCCATTTGATCTTTTTTGATTTTCGTTGCCTCCATAAATAACCATAGGTAGGCACTGAATGTTATGGTTTTTTATTTGTTCTTTAAACCATAAAGGTGTATCAAAAAAATTTGTGTTGATTGTGGTGGTGGATTTTATTTCTGCTGCGATAAGTGTGTTGTGACTTTCAATGATAAGATCAACTTCGTTTTGATTAGAGTCTCTAAAAAAGGTAAGCGTTTTTTTTAATTCTTGGGCATGGTTATTTTTTATGATATCAACAATAATCATGTTTTCAAAAAGACTTCCATAGAGCATTCTTTTTTGTACAATTGTTTCTCTATCAACTCCCATTAGTATTTATGAAAATCTTACACTCAATGCAATGAAAATCATAACATGGGTTATTGGTTTTTCATTGCTTGGTGTGAATTTAGGCAATTAACATATGTTTTATGAAGAAATAATCATTATTTTTGCCAAAAATAGACTTTGCCTTGCTGATCTAGCCCATAAATAGTGGTGCCATCGGTTGCGACGTTTACAAATGTTTTATTTCCTAATGGTTGCCAGGTATTTTTTTCAAATACATGTATTTTTTTTGACAAAATATCTACACCGCACAAAAGACCTTTATCGCAGGCAATATGAGCAAATCTGTTTTTTGAAACTGGCATCCATGCAGTGTTATTCCAGCGAAGGATTGTGTTGAATGGAGTTTTTTGGAGTGCGATGATCGTTGTGCCGTCAGCAATAATTTGTGCAATTTTTTCAGAACCAAGTGGTTGCCATGTTTTGTTTTTTTCATTCCAAAGAACTCCACGATCATTAAATTGAGGGTGATCAACATTGCGCTCAATGGCACAGCACAAGGAGTTTGAAATACTTATGGCACTTACTTCTATGGGGCCCATTACGCTCCATGTTTGATCGTTGGATTTTTGTCGATATACTTGTTTGTAAAAGGTGCTGGTGATTGCAACCAGATCATAATCATTAATTGCAATTGTATTAAAAAAAAGAAAATTAGGCTCTGCAATTAGAGGAGTATTTCTTCCAAAAAGATGAATGGGCCAATTGTTATTTTTTTTTATACCAATAACGCGTCGTCCGTTGGTAGCTCCATGAACCATTTCTTCAGAGCTTAATTGTCGCCAGGTTTTGTTCTGCCATAAAAAAGCTTGGTGTGTTGTTTTGGTTATACCAATAAGATGATTGTTTTTACCGATTATTAATGAGAATGTAAGGTTATTATTAGTTTCTTTCCATTCGGCATTTACTTGCGTTACTGAGAATGTTCCTAGCAAAAGAATTAAAAATGTTATGTTTTTTAAAAAAAATATATTTTTCACACTACCCCCCCCGATATTATTTTTTAGCTAATTGCATAATATTACTTGGTTATCCCTTTAATTTCATTATATAAAAAATGATAGAATATTTTCAATAGATTATATTTTTTGAGCAGATGTGTCCTTTAATATGATTTGTTAAGCAAATTACTTAGCATGATTTCTCGATACAATGTGCTACGCATATTATTCGAGATAAGCGGGAAGAAGAGCTTTCTTCTCTGTTCGCTTTGAGTGCGGGCCGTAGGGAGGGATGGAGGCGTATCAAACTAAGTGGCCGGTGGGTTTTTAAAAGTGTTAATAAATTGAGTAAGAATCTTTTTCGAATTTGAAGATGTTTTTTTAGAAAAAGTAAAAACAGACTTGCGCTTTTTTGTTACTTTTCGTACACTCTTAGAGTGAAATTTCTTTTTTCACTTCTTATGGGGCTATAGCTCAGTTGGTAGAGCGCTTGAATGGCATTCAAGAGGTCACCGGTTCGAATCCGGTTAGCTCCACCATATAATTAGTCCAAGATCCTATAAGAAACGAAGTGTTTGGTTTTATTTTGTTCATACAGAAAGGTGCTTACCATGCAAGTTCCTCGTTGGGTCGTTGTAACGGGTGTTTTTATCGCTGGTTTATTTGCTTTTTTTATTTTTTTTAGATCGTTATGGGATGTTGCTCGTTTTGCAATGGGACAAGAGAGAACATTTGCCATTATCAAGCCCGATGCGGTTGCAGCTCGATCAACGGGTAAGATTATCGATCGTATTGAACAAGAGGGTTTTTTAATAAAAGCTATGAAAAAAATTGATCTTCAAAAAGATCAGGCTGAAAAGTTTTATGGAGTTCATAAGGATAAAGAGTTTTTTAGTGATCTTGTCGCATTTATGACGAGTGGCCCTGTTATTGTTATGGTTTTAGAAAAAGTCAATGCTGTAAAAGCTTGGCGAGATCTTATGGGTAGTACCGATCCACACAAGGCTGCGGAGGGCACCTTGCGACAGTTGTTTGGGACTTCGATTAGTCAAAATGCGGTGCATGGTTCAGATTCGCTGCAAAATGCAGAACAAGAAATTTCATTTTTCTTTCCTGAATTATAATAATGAGTTGATTTGATAATAAAAGGCCTCCTTGTGGGGCCTTTTTATTTTTAAGGGGCTTTGTATGTTTTTTGTTTGGTGTGAAAAGGTTATTATTGTTTTTAGTGTTGTCATTTTTTCTTTTTGGGCGTTTGGCTGTGCAATGTTGCCCGATCATTTTATGGTTAATGGTTCTTGTTTTTCCTTGGGGAGTTATCGGGGAAAAACGGTTGATGATCTTTTTACAAAAATTGCGAAGGCAAATGACAAAAAGGCGATGCTGCGGTTTTTAGACGATGCCTATATTGATGTGAGCACTGGCCAGAGCTCTTACCAAAGATCTGCTTCTTTATCGACAACACCGTTGATTTTATCGTGTATTTTGGATGATGAGCAGGTGGCTCTATCTATGGTGCAATTTTTTCTTGATTGCGGTGCTGATCTTAATATGCGGGATCGACAAAAATATCATACGCCATTATATATTGCTGTTCAGCATGGTTATAAAATGGTGAGCCAGCTCTTAATTAAACATGGGGCGCATCGGTTTATGGTTGGGGGAGGTGGAGCTACAATTTTGCATGCGGCGGCTACTAGTAGAATTTGTGATAAAGATATATTGCTTTTTTGTTTGCAGCAGGGGGTTGCCATTGATGCTGTGGATAGCTTAGGTCAGACTCCTCTTATGCTTGCAATCATAACAAAAAACATACAAAGTGCTCTTTTTTTACTTGCTCACGGCGCCAATCCTTCGGTACAAGGAGGATCGTTAGGGACTCCTTTGCATTATGCGGTATATGCTAAAAATATTGATATGATTAATACCTTGTTGGCATGCGGGGCTGACTGTACCATTGCTGATGGAGAGATTATTCGGCAAACACCACTTGAGCTTGCGCAAGCGCTAGGCTTTGTTGAGATAGCAAATATTCTTAAAAGTTTTGTAAAAGATTAAATCTAGATTATTCGGCGCGTTGGAGAGCTTGTAAATCGGTTCCTATGATTGCTGGAATATTTCGTGATATTTTTTCATAAGGCCAGTCCCACCATGCTATTGTTTGCAGTGTTTCTATTGTTTTTTCATCAAAACGCATTCGTATAATTCGCGCGGGGTTGCCGCCGACAATTGCATATGCGGGGACATCTTTGGTAACAACGCTTTTGGTGGCAATAATTGCTCCATTACCGATTGTAACGCCTGGCATAATGGTTGCACCATATCCAATCCAAACATCATTGCCAACAACAGTATCTCCTTTGTAGGGGAGACTTTTCATAGCAAAATGTTCTTCCCATCCGCGTCGAAAAATAAAAAATGGGTAGCTTGAAAAACCGTCAAATTTGTGGTTGGCATTGTTCATAATAAATGTTGCGCCGGCGGCGATTCCACAAAATTTTCCAATAATTAATTTGTCTTGTGAAAAATCGTAATGATAGAGAACATTGGTGTTTTCGAAGTTTTCAGCGCAAACCGGATTGCTAAAATGATCACTATAGTATGAGTAATCGCCAACAATAACATTGTGGCGTTTTATAACATTTTTAAGAAAGACGGTTCCGCGGTGATCAAGATTTGGAATGCCAAGCCCTTCAAATGGGTATGTGGTTGTTGGAAGAGGTCCTTTGTTCATATGTTCTCCATGTTTTATGTTTTTTAATCCAAAATATAAAAAGTATGAAATTATGGTTGTAGCTTATTTTAATCATAACAAGATAATAAAAGTTAAAAACTGAAAAATTATAAAAATGAAGTATTATTGCAGAATTATGTAAAATTCAGCCATAATAAAAACACTATTAAATGAAATTGTGTATTATTATAAGGAAAAAAAGGTGAAATATGGTTTATGTCGCGAAAGCTATGAGCTTGTTTTTTTAGTTGCAGCGCTCCGCTTTTGTGGCGAAAAACATATCCAGAAGCATTGTTTGAATGTATTAATCAAGATAATTATCTGTCGTTTATTGGGGAATAAAAAAATACGATGATACATGCAACAAAAAAGGGCTCCTTGCAGGAACCCTTTTTTGACTACTTCTTAGGCATGCGCAATTTAATTTAAAATTATCGATTCTTTGAGCGGCACACCTACTCCTTCGCTATTTTTTAGACTTGCTTTACTCCTTGCATTCTCCCTCTTCCGCTTTGTTTTTTTGTTGCTGTAGATGTATTATTTGTTCGTTTTTTGGGTGTTGTTTTTTTATGTTGTAAAGATGCTGTTTTTGGTGTTGCAAACTGGGCAAGGCTTTTTTTTAGTGCATAGACCTCATGCGCAAGATCTGCAACGGTTTCTTCAAGCTCTATAATTTTTTTACCTTGGAGAATACTCTCTTGTTCGTATTGTGCAATTAAACTATTTACTTGATTTTGTTTAGATGCAGAAGGGGCTAATTTTTTTTGAATGGCCGCTGTAGATTTCTTGGTATTCGAAGATGATTTTGATGTTTTTATAGGAGATGGATTTTTTTTGGATGGGGTGGCTTGTGATGTGCCTGATGAACCAAGCATTGTAAGAACGATGAGTAGGTTACGAGAAAATAGTCGTGTATACCACGCCATTTTTTGCATAAGAACTCCTTACAAAAAGAGATTCAGATCAATTTATTAAAACTTGTTTCCATTTTACTCGAAAAAAGAGAAAAAATGCAACAAAAAGCTTTAAAATTTTAATTTTTTTTTAACTTTAGCCAAATGCCTAGCGAGTTTGTTATTTCTTTGCTAGAATGCATTCTCTTTTAGTGCTTTATAAAATGTAAAATATATACGTTACGTAAGGATTTTTATGATGGATAAGAGATTTTGGCTTACGATTAGTTTATCAATTGCGACTGTTTGGGGAATTCAGTGGTATTTTGGTAAAAATATTCCTCAGGGCGACGGCTCAAGTGCTGGCCCAATTCAAGTTGGTGGAGCACTTTCGATGCCTCAAAAGCCAAGTAAGGTTATGAATGCTCAGGATTTTTATCGTCCACTTAACACAACGGTTGTGTTTGATCAGGAGCAACAAGCGGTTGATGTGCACCAGGTTGAAACGCCCTTAGCGCAGATTGTGTTTACCAACCAGGGAGGGGCGATTGCTCGTTTTGCCTTTAAAAAACATAAGGGTAAAAATGGGGAGTTTCTTTCTTCAGTTAACGATTATGGTTTTTTGTCACAAGAAGCAAAGATGAAAACCTGCTTTTTGCTTGCATTAGATGAAGCAACACCGTTTGTGTATACTTTTGAACAAGAGGTTCGCGATGCAAACAAGGGAACGGTTGCGGTTGTTTATAAGGCTGAGACCTCTGATTGGATTTTGAAAAAAACATATACGTTGTATGATGCAAGTTATCAGGTGGATTTGGGAATTGCGTTAGAACCTAAAAAGGATGATGCAAAGCCAGTACGTGTTCGCTTATTTGTTCAATCACCATGGATACAAGAGGTTACAGAAAATGTTCATGGCCTTTTTGCGCTTGATGCGGCTAAAAATAAACTAGAAAAAACAGACCTTGATAAAGCTGCTGGAATTGCATGGCCATGGAATGTGGAGAGGCCTTTGTTCGGACTTGAAGATAAATATTTTGCTCACGCACTAGTGGGGGACAAAGATTTATTTGTTCAACGTTCATTTATTAGAGATCTTAAGGTTGTTCCGCAAAAGGTTGGCGATGTAGGGTCTCGTGAGGTTTTTAGTATTTTTGAAAGTGGGTTGCATGATGCTGCTGGGGCTTGGACGCTATCTTTTTACATGGGACCTAAAACAGTACAAGATCTTGTAGCAGTTGATGATCGTCTTGATGATCTTATGTCTTTTGGATGGTTGTCATGGTTGTGTAAATTATTGTTGACGCTGCTTGAATGGTTATATGCATATTTTGGTAACTATGGCCTAGCAATTGTTGTATTAGCGTTAGCTTTGCGTCTTCCGTTGAGTCCACTTTCGATTCAAAGTCGTCGCAAGATGGAGTTATATCAAAAATTTAGCCCAACCATTCAAAAAATTCGCAATAAATATAAGCATGACCTCAAGCAACAACAAGAAGAGCTTATGCGATTTCATAGAGATCATAACTTGTCTCCATCCACACCTATTTTTGGATGTTTGCCAATGTTAATCCAGCTTCCTATTTTGTTTGCGTTGTTTAGAGTTCTTGGGAATCATGTGAATTTATATAATGCACCATTTTATGGTTGGGTTATTGATCTTTCAAGCAAGGATCCTTATTACATATTGCCAGTTTTGATGGGTGGTAGCATGATTTGGCAACAATTAATGACTCCTTCAACTGACGACAAACAACGAGTTTTAATGGTATTTATGTCGGTTGTCTTTATGGTATTTTTTGCTAAAGCAGCAGCAGGACTTGTTATTTATTGGTTGATCAATAACGTTGTAACGCTTGGAGAAGATTATTTGCGTCGAGCATTATATCGCTAAGGGAGTGCTTGATGCTTTCTCAATTACCAACATTGCAAAAGCTTATTCGTCAGTTGCAGCGAGTGCCCTATCTTGCATCAAAGAATGTATATCGCGTTGCGGCGCATTTTTTGCATGCCGATCAACGACAGATTGAGGCTTTGTGTCAGGCTATTATGGATGCGAAAGAGCACATTCATCATTGCAAACGATGTTTTAATTGGACGGAGCAGGGGGAATTATGTTCCCTTTGTTCTTCGGTAAAACGGGATTCGTCAGTTGTTTGTGTTGTTGAAACGTGGCACGATGTGTGGGCGCTTGAGAATGTTGGTGATTATCAGGGATTGTATCATGTTTTGGGCGGGGCATTGTGTCCTTTAGAGGGCATTGGTCCTGATAAGCTTACGATAAAACCGTTATTAGAACGTATCGAATCAGAGTCCATACAGGAAATTATTTTTGCGACCAATCCTACTCCAGAAGGTGAGGCAACCGCAAGTTATATTCATAGCAAAATGAAGCATTATCCTATCCATGTATCACGCCTTGCCAGTGGAGTCCCTACTGGTGCTAGCCTTGAATTCATGGATAGGGTAACGTTATCAAGAGCTTTACAGGGGCGTCGTCCATTTTAATGTATTTACTTGAGAAAATGTGCTGGTGATACAAAGAAAAATAAGTTTATTAGGGTTCATTTTTTTTATAGCAGGTTGGTGCGAATTTGTTGTGTGCGGGGCAATGAATTATACATTGTCGACGATAAAAACCTTACACGTTGAAAGTTCTGTACAGCGAATAGTCCGACCAGATTTTTTTGTTTTTGAGGGTGCCGTTCATATTTTGGTTGATGATCGGTTAAGCCTTTCTGCTGATTATGTTGAGCTTGACAAGCTTAAAGGAACGCTTGTGGCTGAGAATAGGCGGGGAAGTCCTGTTTGCTTGGAAAATAAAGACTTTATTTTTTTATCTGAACGCTTGGTTTTGGATTTTGTTAATAAAACCGGTTACGCCGAGCATATGAGTATCAAGGCTGATGAAGGGTATATTTGCGCCGAGCGTGCGCAAAAGCTTGATGAAGAAGATTGGGCATTAGATCGTGTTATGTATTCACCGTGTGATGCGCATTGTCCGCATTGGCATTTTCAAGCAAGACGAGCAGTTTTACGTCGCGGTGGTTTTATTAGAGCATCCAATATTGTTTTTAGAATAGGACAGCTTCCTATTTTTATGATGCCTGGCATTGTTCTGCCCATCCAGGGTGCATCAAAATCTGGGTTTTTAATTCCTAAATTTTCGTATGATTGTGCCTTTGGATTTGGGCTTAAGCAAGATTATTATTGGCATATCAATAGGCATTGCGATACAACAATAGGGATTGATTGGCGTGAACGTCGAGGTATTGTATTTTCTGATGAGTTTCGATGGGCTCGAGATCCCGACAGTTTTACGAAGGCTAACTGGTGGTATGCGGTCGCTCGTAATTCTTTTGTTCCGCGTCGTGGGCACGTTTTGCAAGCGACGGATCATCGATATTGGTTTACGGGGAGTGATTTTCGAAATGTTGATAATGTTTGGGGTGCCGAGAAAATTGCAACGCTTTCTCGTATTGATTTTGGTACCGATAAGCGTATAGGATATTCTTTTTTTAATAGCCTTGATGATGTTGATGATACATTTAATAATTCGTTTATTGTTCGGAGTTTTTATCCACATGATATTGTTGAAGCTAAAGTGGATGCTTCAAAAACGGGGGTAAAACTCTTTATGGATTTAACAGCTGAGGAACGGCTTAATGTTGCTTCGTTGTTGCCGTTAGACCAGCACGATGCATTGTTGTCGGGGGCTGCTCAGGCTAAAAAAGAACGAGAAGATCAAGTTTCTATTGCGTATATTCCTCATTTTGAGTGGAATAGCTTGTACAAAAAAATTGATTACTTGGGTATTCGTTATCGGCATGATCTTTTTTTTGATCACATTTTATATAAGCAAGAAGAATTAGAAAAATTTTATGTGCAAGCACAGCATATTTATGCTGCTGATCAAACACTCTTATCCTTTGATAAAATTAATTTATTGCGAGCATGTTATAAAGGTTCTATGTATAGGCCTTTTTTTTGGGGGAATCATGTTATAACATGTGCAGTGCATCCACATATGCAATTTCGTAGCCAGGTTGCGCAGGATGATTATTTTCATAAAAATGTTATTGAGCAACGTTTATTTGCCAAAGGAGCGTATCGTTTTTTTTGTGACTATGCTACTGAGATTGCCTTTCCTGAAGTTTCAGGAGAAAATGAAACGTTTGATGTGCATTATTCATTGCAGCCACTTATAACATGGTCATATATTCCTAAATTTTACCAAAAACATTGGTTTTGTATTGATCGTCGAGATAGGGTTTTTCCAAAAAATGAAGTGGCGTTGAGTGTTCGTAACAATTTTAGTCATCATGACATGGACGGGGATATTTCGCTGACGCAGGGTGTTGAATTCTATAAACAAGATGATATTTTTTATGGGCGGCGTGGGGCAGAGGATTCAATTGTGTTGCCGTTGCAAGTGCATTGTGCAGTGCAAGGGGAGCAAGGGCATGTATCGTGTGCTCAAGAATATGATTGGAAAACGAAATCGATCCTGCAATCTGAGATTGCAGCTTCGATTATGATTAAGCCCTTTCGATTTGGTATGGAGTATGTTTTTCAAAATACGTCTGCACAAAAACAACGTGATTTATTGTCGAATATTCCTCATTTTTTAACGTTAAATTTTATGCTTCCGTGCTCGCGGCACACAACATTGTATTATGATAGCCAATTTTATTCTGAGCATAAGCAGCATTTTGGTGATTTGAGTAGCATTCGTCCCTTATTGCAACGTGTTCGATTGGATTATAGTGGACATTGCTGGGGTGCCTATATTGGATTTGAGCACAAAAAATATAGAGAATATGGGGTAGATCGTTCAGAGAAAGTATTTGTTTTTTCGTTGCGCCTTGATTCATTAGGTTCTTTTGCCAAAAAATTTAAAGGCTTGCCTCTTTTAAAACAGAGCGAGTAAGGTTTAGAAGGTATCTTATTGTTTGATTACTCGCTTTTTTTCGGGTTATTAGAAAGGAAGATTATGATGTTTAAACCACTTTCAGATTTTACGTTGTTTGCTGATCGGCGTGATCGATTACTTTCTGTTTTGGATGATGTTTATGGATTTGAGGGGCCTGCGCTTTTTTTAACGCTTGCTGATTTTGAAGGGTTGAGAACATCGTTTCGGCAGGATAGTACGTTTTATTATTTTACTGGTATAACAGAGCCTGCTGCAATTGGGTGTTTTTACTTGCAAGGTCATTCAACCTTGTATATTCCCAAATTTTGGGAGCAGCGGGCAATGTGGGTAACGTCCACTATAGGGATGTCAAGCGATCCTGGGCATTATGGGTTTAATGAAATTCGTGCGCTTGGCAATGCTGAAAAATCATATTGTTTTAAACCACTTTTGCTTGAGGCTCAATATTATTCTTTTATTGCTGATATAACATCGTTTATAAAAGCTGGCGGTCGTATTTTTGCTTGTGTGCCAACACACGGTTTTGGGGCATTGTTATTTGAACGTTTGGCAACATGGATTAGTGGATTTAGTAATGCATTAGTTGATGTTTCACGTGATGTTGCACGGTTGCGGCGCGAAAAGGATGCGTATGAATTACAGTTAATTCATGCGGCAGCACAGATTACTGCATTAGCTCATGAGCAGGTGGCTGGGTTTATTAAACCTGGTGTTTTTGAATATCAGGTTAGAGGGTTGGTTGATTATGTATTTGCATCAACAGCTGCAGCGGTTCCTGCCTTTCCAAGTATTGTTGCTTCAGGATATAATGCAACGATTTTGCATTATACTGATTGCTCACAGCAATTACAAAGTGGTGATTTGGTTGTGATTGATTGTGGGGCTGAATATGGAAATTATGCAGCCGATGTTAGTCGTACCTATCCTGCTAATGGATCTTTTACGCCGCGCCAGCGATCTTTATACGAAATTGTTTTAGAAGTTCAGGAATACATAGCATCTATTGCTCGTCCAGGCATGTTTTTATGCAATAAGGAGTACCCTGATATTTCTTTGCACCACCAGGCGCTTGCTTGTTTTAAACAGTACGATCTTGATCGTTATTTTTGTCATGGGTTGGGGCATTTTTTGGGTCTTGATGTGCATGATGTGGGTGATGTGCAAGAACCATTGTCACCGGGAGATGTGTTTACGCTTGAGCCAGGAGTGTATTTACCACACGAGAGTTGTGGGATTCGTATTGAAGATGATTATGTGATGGCTGACGATGGCGCGGTTTGTTTGAGCGATGCGCTTGTAAAAAAACCTGATGACATCGAAGCATTAATGACTCGTTCTTTGTAACGATATTATTAACGGTACTTGTTTTTGTGAGGGCTTTTTATTAGAATAAGCGGATATTAAATAATGGAATTTTTGAATGAAGGGTATAGTTGTGACGAATCCAAAAATTATGTTACAAGAACTCGTACAAAAAGTGCGTGCTAAAAAAACAAAGTTTATTACGATTACTGGTGGGGTTTGTTCTTCAATTGGTAAGGGCGTTTTAATTTCTTCTCTGGGGGTTTTGCTTAAAAAAGCGGGCTATTCTCTTTCAATTATTAAGTGGGATCCTTATTTAAATGTTGATCCGGGAACAATGTCGCCGCTTGAGCATGGGGAAGTTTTTATTACCCATGATGGGGCTGAAACTGATTTGGATTTGGGGCATTATGAACGGATTGTTGGTGTTCATCTTAATCGGTTATCATCAGTTTCTTCGGGCCAAATTTTTGAGGAAATTATAACGGCTGAGCGCACCGGAAAGTTTTTAGGCAAATGCATTCAAATGGTTCCTCACGTGGTTGATGCAATTAAACAGCGCTTGCTTACTTTTGCGCTTGATAATGATTTTGACTTTGTTTTGCTTGAAATTGGGGGAACGGTTGGCGATATAGAAGGTGAGGTTTTTTTAGAAGCTGTTCGTCAGTTGCGTGTTGATTTGGGTGCTGGGCGCTTAATGCATGGGCATTTGAGTTATATACCATTTTTAGAATGGACTGGTGAAGTTAAGACAAAACCAACTCAGCACAGTGTTAATGAACTTATGCATGCGGGATTGACTCCGGATTGTTTATTTTTACGCGCTAATAAGGATGTTGGTTCTTCGGCTCTTAAAAAACTGGCGGTTATGTGTGGCTTGCGGCAAGAGTTTATTTTTCAAGTACTTACGCGCAATCCTGTGTATAATCTTTTTATAGATTTGCAGCAACAAGGGGTAGGTGATCGTATTCAAGAATTTTTTGGCCTAACGCCAATTCGGCCTTCAGATTTATCGGAGTGGCAAAAGCTTATTGCTGTTATTAACAGTAGTTGCGAGGTGGTACGTATTGGACTTTTGGCAAAATATGTTGGTAGCAATGATCCATACATTAGTGTTGTTGAGGCAATTAAAGCTGCTGGCTATGCTGTTCACAAAAAAGTTGATATTGTTGTTATTGAGGCTGAGCTTTTGGAAAAAGATACGTACAACGGGGATAATGAAGCATGGAAACAGTTGCGAGAGCTTGATGGCATTATTGTTCCAGGGGGATTTGATATTCGAGGAGTTGAAGGCAAAATCTTTGCGGCTCGTTGGGCTCGCCAGCAGGGCATTCCTTATTTAGGATTGTGCCTTGGCATGCAGATTATGCTTATTGAAATTGCACGTTCACTTTGTGGTTTTGAAGATGCTCATAGTACAGAGTTTAATCCTCAGTCCAAAGCGCCTGTAATAACATTGATAGATGAACAACGATTTGTTGAGCGTAAGGGTGCTTCAATGCGGTTGGGTTCATATCCTTGTACGCTTAAACAGGGCACGGTTGCTCATGCCGCATATGCACAGGATGTTGTCCAGGAGCGGCATCGCCATCGCTACGAGGTGAATAATGCCTACCGAAAAGATTTTGAGCGGGTAGGGGTTGTGTTTTCGGGAGAATATAGAGAAAAAAATCTAGTTGAAATTTCTGAGGTCCAGGGGCACCCATTTATGATTGGTGTACAATTTCATCCTGAATTTTTATCATCTCCGTTGCAGCCGCATCCGTTATTTAGAAGCTTTATGGAAGCTGTTGTTGATAAAAAGAAAAAAACATCTTCATTTTCTGTTTGACCGGAACGTGTTTTTGTTTTAGAATGAAGCGAATATTATTCTTAATGAATTTATATCTTTTAAAAGTTTTTAGCATATCAAAAGGTTGATGCACTATGGACATGAATAAAAGTTTTGTGATGCGCAAGGAAGATAGAGCTCCTGAGTGGCATGTTGTTGATGCTTCAGGAAAAGTTCTTGGTCGTCTTTGCACGGAAATTGCAACACGTTTGCGCGGTAAAGATAAGGCTGTATTTACTCCTCATACTGATGGCGGCGATTATATTGTTGTAACGAATTGTGAAAAAATTGTTTTAACAGGCAACAAGTGGGAAGATAAGATTTATGATTTTTATTCCGGCTATCGTGGCGGGCTAAAACAAAAATCAGCAAAGGAAATGTTGCAGCGCGATCCTCGTCAAATCATTATTTTGGCGGTAAAACGTATGCTTCCTAAAAATAGATTAAGCCGCTCAATTTTAAAAAAATTAAAAGTCTATGTAGGAAATGAACATCCTCATAGAGCGCAGGTTGGTGCTTAAACTATTTGCGATAATTAAGATATAAAAGCTTGACCGCGAGATAATCGCGGTTTTGCTTTTTCTATGGGGTTTTTTAAAACATATATGAATAGACCAAAGCAAAAAACAGTTGCTCGTGAGGTAGTGTTTACCGGGATAGGGGTTCACTCGGGTTCTTGTGCACGTGTTGTGGTACAGCCTAATATTGACAAAACTGGTATTGTTTTTCATCACAAGGATTATCCAGGTGATGATATTGTGATTGGTAAGGTTATTCCAGAGCTTGCTATGCATGCAACGGTTGTAAAGGCCCGCTCGTGGTATTTGAGCACAATTGAGCATCTTATGGCGACTTTCCATATGCTTGGAATTACGCAGGCACACGTTTATGTTGATGCGTTTGAAATTCCTATTCTTGATGGGAGTGCCCTTGGTTTTGTTCAAGGGTTTTTAGATGTTGGCTTATCAGTGTGTGAAGAAGATTTATTGTTTCTAACCCCACGGCAAACACTTTCATTTGCAGATGAACAGGGGCGATCGATAGAGATTGCGCCGTTTGATCGAGCGTCGCTTGGTGATGAGACTGCGATGTTGCATATTTCTTACGTGGCTGATTTTTCAAATCCTTTATTGGGGCGATCTTATTTTGAAGGTGGCTTAACGGCTTGTAGTTTTATAGATCACATAGCTCCTGCGCGGACATTTGGTTTTTTGGAGCAGCTGCCGATGTTGCGTTCTCATGGGCTTGCACGTGGGGCGTCACTTGGCAATACTGTTGTGCTGAGCAATGAAGAGTTTCTTAATGATCGGCGCTTTGAGGATGAATGTGTTCGTCACAAAGTCTTAGATTTTTTGGGGGATGTGGCTTTGTTGGGTTATCCGCTTGCGGCAAGCGTGCGTGCGGTAAAGACGGGTCATAGTTTTAATAGAAGAGTAGTAGAGCATTTTCTAACTACTCCTGATCAATGGGCGTTATTCTAACGTTTGTTCAATTTTAATTGCTTTACCCAAAATAAGTGCGGCGCCTACTTTTTGATGTGCTCGCTGAATAAGGCGTGCAAATGTTGGTTGTGAAATATTCATTGTTGCAGCGGCTTGTTTTTGGTCGTATTCTAAAACATCGTAAAGCCGAATTGCTTCAAATTCATCTGGCAAGATGGTTATTTCTTCAAGTAAACGCAGTGGGATGCCCTGCGGTTTAAAAAAAACAGCTTGTGGACACCCCTGCATTATTCTTGGCTTTTTTGGCCGGACCATTTATTTTAGATCCCTTTTTAAGCGAAGAATTTCTTCTTCAATGAGTTTCTTTTGGTCTTCAAGTGCTTCAAGTTGTGTTTGAGCGTTGGTGTTTGGCATTGGTGTAAGCATGCGACCTCTGCCGCGCCCACAGCCAAAACCTTGTCCTCGGCCACGCCCGCATCCTCTATTATTAAGGCGCATTTCTTGAGCATATTCGCAACGGCCTGCTCCTCGACCGGTCATTGGGCCTTGACCTTGAGGTCCTGTTCCATCAAATGCTGGCATAATAATCCTTTCTATGCGTTAGGGTATATCATAAATGAATATTGTAACGATTAGTGTTATAATCATAGTGAATATATATTCATAATATACCCCTGGGTCTAAAGATGTCAAGCCGTTATTTTTTTTTTATTTAAACAGATTTATAATGCTTTGCATCATGGATTTTATTGTATTTCCAAAGATGGTATTAATATCTCTAAAGGTAAGGTAGAGCATAAGACCAATGAGGAAAAACCATGATACAAGATTAATACTTAACTTGACAATTTCGGGGACTTGGCGGCGGATAATAAATTCAATTGTGACAAAAAGTAATTGTCCTCCATCGAGTGCTCCTATTGGTAAAAGGTTCATGATGGCAAGGCTAAGGCTTATAAGTCCAAGAAAGTGAAGCAGGGGAATAAAACCTTGTTTTGCTGTTGATGCGCCCTGAGAGAGAATCATAATCGGTCCGCCGGCGCCATCAAGATTTCTGTTTTTAAATAAATTGGCGAGAGATTGAGCAATAAGGGTTAAGATTGTTTTAGTATAGTCTAGTCCCGCTTTAAATGCGTATAAAAAGGGGCGTTGCGGAGCGCTAAATGCTGCGCCAATCATACCAATTTCATGCTCGCCTTCTTGTCGAGACCCTAGCGTTACGGTGAGGGGTTGTGGTTCTTGTTTATTTCGTTTGATAAGAAGTGTGATTGGGGTGTTTGGATGTGCTTGAATTTCTTTGAGAATAACAGAATTAATTTCCTTGCTGAGTTGAACGGGGTCGGTAGATAGTGTTTGATTGTTGATGGCAAGAATGGCATCATTTTTTTGCAGCCCAGCGCGCTCGGCGGGGGAGTTTTGAACGATGGACATAATTGAAACGTTATGTTTGGGGGCCCTGTTATTTCCTACCATGAAAATAAGGCAAAAGGCAAGATAGGCAAATATAATGTTAAAGAGGATTCCGCCTAGAAGAACAAATGCTTTTTGCCAGTAAGGTTTTTGATTAAAGGCGTTGGTGCTTGTATCCTGTGCGTGCTGTTGTTCACCTTGTCCAACTTCGGCTAATCCAGCGATTTCAACATAGCCACCAAGCGGGATTGCCGCAATGCGAAATCTTGTTTTACCGATTTGGCGCTGGTATAATTCTGGGCCAAACCCTATAGAAAATGTTGGGGTGTGAATGTTAAAGATTTTGCAAAAAATGAAATGGCCAAATTCATGAACAGCAATAAGCAGGCCAAATCCTATCAATGAAAAGGCGAGCGGAAGTATCTTATTGATAAAAAGCGTTATTTGTGAAATTTCCATAGTGTTATTCCTTTTGGTAAGGGGTGTTAGAGATTTTTTTTGTTGGACTTTTCTCATTACTTATACGATGCCAACAAATATAATTGCTAAGAGTATTTATAGTATGTCAGATTTTATTACAAAAAACTATGTGTTTGCATTACCGCATTATATGCGCTATTGTACATAAACTGAAAAATGCTTGTAGGTGGTTATTTTTTACTTGAAAAAAGTGAAAAAAAATATAGAATTAGGCTGTCACGGGTCACGAAAAGTGACCTTCTATTTTAGATAAGTTAAGCATATAGCGGCCTTAATTTGAGTGATGCCAAACCGAATGTACGATTTAGACGGCTTGTGAAGAGGTTTGCGGTTATGCATTTTTCTTGTATGGCCGATGAGTACGTGGAATTGAATAGGGTATAAAAGTTATCAGTTTAGTTGTTTATCAATTTGTAGGATTGTAAGATATGCCAACGATAAATCAATTAGTGCGCTCTGGGCGTACACAGGTAAAGAATAGGACAAAATCACCAGCTTTGGTTTCTTGTCCATTCCGTCGCGGAACTTGTATTCGTGTGTCCACTATGACACCAAAAAAACCAAACTCAGCTATGCGTAAAGTTGCGCGTGTAAAGTTGACGACAGGAAAGGAAGTTACTGCATATATTCCAGGTGAAGGCCATAATTTGCAGGAGCACTCAGTTGTTTTGATTCGTGGCGGTAGGGTAAAAGACTTGCCCGGCGTTCGTTATCATATTGTTCGCGGTGCGCTTGATGCTGCTGGCGTAACTGCAAGAAAACAAAGTCGTTCATTGTATGGTGCCAAGCGTGCCAAAAAAGCGCAATAAGAAGGAATTAGACGATGCCTAGACGTAAAGTTGTTAGTTTTGCTCGAGATATCGGTGTTGATGCCCGATTTAACTCGTTTTTGGTTCAAAAGTTCATCAATGTTGTTATGGAGCGAGGTAAAAAAGATTGTGCCCGCCGCATTGTTTATGAAGCCTTTGATGTTTTGAGCAGTAAATGTAATGGAGATGATAAAAAAGCTTATGCGCTATTTGAAAAGGCATTTGCTCAAATTAAGCCATTCGTAGAAGTTCGCTCTCGTCGTGTGGGTGGTGGTGTATACCAAATTCCTGCCGAAGTGAGACCAGAGCGTCAGTTATCCCTTGCGTTGCGTTGGCTTATTGAAGCCGCTTCAAAGCGTTCTGATAAAACCATGGGCCGTCGTTTGGCCAGTGAACTATTGGATGCTGTTGAAGGACACGGCAATGCAGTCAAAAAAAAGAATGATGTGCACAGAATGGCAGAAGCTAATAGAGCTTTCTCTCATTATGCCTGGTAAGTGGGGAGTGGTTAATGAGTATTGAAAATTTACGTAAGTACAGAAATACTGGTATTATTGCGCATATTGATGCTGGTAAAACAACAACGTCAGAACGTATATTGTTTTATACTGGCGCATCACACAAAATAGGTGAGGTTCATGAAGGTGAAGCCATCATGGACTGGATGGAACAAGAGCAAGAGCGTGGTATTACTATTACTTCTGCAGCTACAACATGCTTTTGGAAGGGGCATCAAATTAACGTTATTGATACACCAGGTCACGTTGACTTTACCATCGAAGTAGAGCGTTCATTGCGCGTGCTTGACGGTGCTGTCGTTGTGTTCTGTGGTGTTGGTGGCGTTCAGCCTCAGTCTGAAACGGTGTGGCGTCAAGCTGATCGTTACAAAGTTCCACGCATGGCTTTTGTTAATAAGCTTGATCGTATTGGTGCTGATTATTTTGCAGTCGTTGCAGAAATCGATGAAAAACTGCACGGTAATGCGCTGGCTATGCAAATTCCTGTTGGGCAATCTGAAGAATTCAAGGCTATCATTGATGTTTTGTCGCGTAAAATGATTACGTTTGACGAAGCTTCTCAAGGTACGGTCATGAATTATGAGGATGTGCCGGCGGAATATCAAGATCAACTTGATAAGGCATATGAGCGTATTGTTGAGCGTGCTTGTGATTTTGATGATGAGCTTGCGGAAAAATATCTCGACGGAAAAGAAATTTCGGTTGAAGAAGTAAAAAAAGCATTGCGTAAAGGCGTTTTAAGTTTAGGTGTAACCCCTGTATTTTGTGGGTCAGCATTTAAAAATAAAGGCGTCCAATTAATGCTTGATGGTATTGTTGAATATCTTCCTTCTCCGTTAGATGTTCCTGCTATTGTTGGTGTTAATCCAAATACACAAGTTGAAGATAAACGTGAAACAGATCCTGCGGGACCATTTTGTGCGTTGGCATTTAAAATTGCTGTTGACCCTTTTGTTGGCTCGGTAACTTTTGTTCGCGTATATTCAGGTAAGCTTGATGCTGGTTCTTATGTGTATAATGCGACTAAGGGCAAAAAAGAACGCGTTAGCCGTTTGCTTCGTATGCATTCCAATAAGCGAGAAGAAATTAAGTCAGTTGCTGCTGGTGACGTGTGTGCCGTTGTTGGATTGAAAGATGTAATGACCGGTGATACGCTTACCGACGAAAATACTCCAATTATTCTTGAATCTATTAATTGTCCTGAACCAGTTATCAGTATGGCTATTGAGCCAAAAGGTAAAGGCGATTATGAGAAAATGGTAAATGCATTGCGTAAGTTAATGCAAGAAGATCCTTCGTTTAAATTTACTTATGATAGTGAAACGAATCAAACGATTATAAGAGGAATGGGTGAATTGCACCTTGAAATTATCGTTGATCGTATGCTTCGTGAATATAAGGTTGAATCAAATGTGGGTGCTGCTCAGGTTGCCTATAAAGAAACAATCCAGCGTGAAATTCAAACCGAAGGTAAATATATTCGTCAATCTGGTGGCCGTGGTCAATACGGACATGTTTGGCTTAAAATTGAACCGCTTGAACGTGGTAAAGGTTTTGAGTTTGAAAATAAGATTGTTGGTGGATCTATTCCAAAAGAATATATTCCTGGCATCGAAAAGGGTATTGCCGAAGCTCTAAATTCAGGGGTATTGGCAGGGTATCCAGTTGTTGACGTTAAAGCAACGGTTTTTGATGGTTCTTATCACGATGTTGACTCGTCTGAACTAGCATTTACCATTGCAGCGTCTATGGCATTTAAAGATGGATGCTCTAAAGCATCTCCTGTTATTCTTGAGCCTATTATGAAGGTTGAAGTATATACACCAGAAGAAAATATGGGTGACGTTATGGGTGATTTAAACTCACGTCGTGGCCGTATTTCTGGTATGGAGATGAAAAAAGGCGTACAAGTTATTGACGCTGAGGTTCCGCTTGCAGAAATGTTTGGTTATTCAACAGGGTTGCGTTCATTAACCAAGGGTCGAGCAAGTTATTCCATGGAATTTTTAACATATCGTGAAGTTCCTAAAAATATTCAAGATCAAATAGTAAGTAAAAAATAATTGTTATAGGTTTTTTAGCGCCTAGAGGAGTTAAAATGGCAAAGGGTGTATACGAAAGAAAGAAGCCCCACGTTAATATAGGTACGATTGGGCACGTTGACCATGGTAAAACCACGTTGACTGCTGCTATCACCAAAGTATTAGCAGAAAAAGGTATGGCAGACTTTAAGGCATATGATCAAATCGATAAATCGCCTGAAGAACGTGCCCGTGGTATTACTATTGCAGCTACTCACGTTGAGTATGAAACAGATAAGCGTCACTATGCACACGTTGACTGTCCAGGTCACGCCGACTATATTAAAAACATGATCACTGGTGCTGCTCAGATGGACGGATCAATATTGGTTGTGTCCGCTGCAGATGGACCAATGCCTCAAACCCGTGAACACATTCTTCTTGCTCGCCAAGTTGGTGTTCCTGCAATCGTTGTTTTCTTGAACAAGGTTGATATGGTTGATGACGCAGATATGGTTGACTTGGTTGAAGAAGAAGTACGTGAATTGTTGACCAAGTACAGTTTCCCAGGTGACAAAACTCCAATCATTCGTGGATCTGCTCTCAAGGCTCTTGAGGGTGATCAAAGCGAAATTGGTGCTCCAGCTATTTTGAAGTTGATGGAAGCTGTTGATGCATATGTTCCTCAACCAGAACGTGATACCGATAAGCCATTCTTGATGCCTGTCGAAGACGTATTCTCAATTTCAGGTCGTGGAACAGTGGTAACTGGCCGTATTGAACGTGGTATGGTTAAAGTTGGTGCTGAAATTGAAATTGTTGGTTTTGCGGACACAACAAAAACAACGGTTACCGGCGTTGAAATGTTCAATAAGGAAATGAAAGAAGGTTTTGCTGGTGATAACGTTGGCTTGTTGCTTCGTGGTACCAAAAAAGACGAAGTTGAGCGTGGACAAGTTATTGCTGCACCTGGTTCAATCACTCCTCATAAGAAATTTAAAGCTCAAATATTTGTGCTTTCTAAAGAAGAAGGTGGTCGTCATAGCCCATTCTTCTCTGGTTATCGTCCACAATTTTATTTTAGAACAACTGACGTTACCGGTATCGTAACACTTCCTGCGGGTCGTGAAATGGTAATGCCTGGTGATAACGTTGAAGTTATCGTAGAATTGATTAGCAAAATTGCTATGGATAAAGAATTGAAGTTCGCAGTCCGTGAGGGCGGCAGAACTATCGGTGCCGGTGTTGTTACAGAAATTATAGAGTAATTTAAGACGAGATTGTAGCGAAATGAAAAAACATAAGATACGTTTAACGTTAAAATCCTACGATCATCAGCTTTTGGATAATGCCATTAAGCAAATTGTCTTGACGGTAAAAAGAACGGGCTCCCAGGTTTTGGGCCCCGTTCCTCTTCCCAACAAAAAAAGAATTTATACTGTTTTAAGATCTCCTCATATTGATAAGAAGTCTCGTGAACAGTTTGAATTAACTACGCATAAGCGTATATTAGATATTGTTGCGCCGTCAGAACAGACAATGGATGCATTAATGAGATTAAACATTTCTGCTGGTGTTGATGTTGAGATTAAGTAATATTACCGGATAAGATGAGGCTTCTATGTTAAGTGGTGTCCTAGGTAAAAAACTAGGAATGGCGCAAATTTTTAGTCCAGACGGGAAAGTAATTCCTGTCACTGTAGTGGACGTGGGTACGTGGTATGTAACCCAAATTAAGACGCCAGAAAAAGATGGTTACAGTGCAATACAAATCGGGTTGCCTCGCAAGCGCTACCAAGGGAGTGCATTCTCTCCTGAGTGGCTCAAAAAGAAAAGTGATTTCTTTTTGCATATAAAAGAGGTTAAATCTGTTGATCAAAGTCATGCTTTTGAGCTTGGACAGCAAATTACACTTGAAAATGTAGCATTACAAGAAGGTGAATATGTTGCTGTTACAGGAACAAGTACAGGTATTGGCTTTCAGGGTAGTGTAAAGCGTTGGGGTTTTGCAGGCGGACCAAAAACTCACGGTTCTAAATTGCATCGACGTCCAGGTTCAAGTGGTTTTTTGCGTAGACAGGGTGAGATTATGAAAGGAAAGAAATTTCCTGGCCACTGTGGACATGATCAAGTTACGGTAAGTGGCTTGAATGTTGCAAAGATTGATAAGAATGCTGGTTGTTTGTTTATCAAGGGTGCTCTTCCTGGCAAAAAAGATTCTTTAGTGATTATTCGCAAGCAGGGAGTATAACGTATGTCACAAATACAAATGTTTAATGCACAAGGACAATTGCAAGGAAATATTGCGCTTGATCTTGATTTAACAAGAAAAACAGAGAATCAAGTTGCATTTGCTCGTGCAATCAGAGCTTTATTGCAAAATTGGCGTCAAGGTACGGTTGGATGCAAAAGTCGTGGACAAGTTGCATTTGCAAATCGTAAGCCATGGAAGCAAAAAGGTACTGGCCGCGCTCGTGTGAGTTCTTTGCGTTCTCCGTTGTGGAGAAAAGGTGGTGTTACGTTTGGACCTCAAGCACGTGTTCGTAAATTATCAGTGAATGATAAAGAGCGTACACAGGTTCTTAATAACATATTTTTCTCTTTATTTGATAAAAATGCTATTCATTGTCTTGACTTTGGTGCCGATATTCAAACACCAAAAACAAAGACTGCTTATCAAATGATTAAGGGAATGGATCTTACAAAGCAAAAAGTTGTTTTATTTCTTCATTTTGATGATATGGCAAATTTTGCTACTTTTAGAAATATTCCTAATATCAACATTTTATCATTTGATCAGCCGAATGCATATGATTTGAGTAATGGTGATTGTTGGGTCTTTTTGAAAAAAGATCTCGAACTTTTTAAAGAGATGATTTTGCAATGGAACTAAACATTTATGATATTATAAAACGGCCGGTGATAACCAGCAAAAGCATTGAACTCTATAAAAAGCTAGGAAAAATAACACTTGAAGTTCATACTTCAGCAAACAAAACAATGATTAAAGATGCTGTAGAAAAAATATGGGCTGTAAAAGTTGCAGGTGTTGGTGTTGTTAATTTAGAGGGAAAAGTCAAAACGTTTGCGCGTCGCGATTTTAAATCTTCTGATCGCAAAAAAGCCATCATCACACTTAAGCAAGGATATAAGATTGAAATTCCTGGCATGTTAGAAACAATGGGTGCTGTTGAATCTGCTGGTGTGGAAAAAGAGGATAATTAATTATGGCAATTGTAACGAGAAAACCTCGCAACGCTTCTCTTCGCACACAGCAGTTTATTGTTGATGAAGCGTTGTCAAAAAAAGCTCCTGAAAAATCGCTTCTTGCTCCATTACATAAAAAAGGTGGACGTAATGCGTATGGTCGCATTACCTGCCGACATAAAGGTGGCGGAGCAAAGAGAACCTATCGTATTGTTGATTTTAAACGTACAGTACGTGATGTTCCAGGAGTTGTTGTAGCATTTGAATATGATCCTAATAGAAACCTTCCTATTGCTTTAATTCATTATAAAAATGGAGCAAAAGCATACAATCTTAAACCAGAAGGTCTTAAGGTTGGGGATATTGTCTTGGCAAGTGAAAAAGCTGAAGCCCAAGTAGGGAGCAGCATGCCAGTTAAAAATATTCCTGTTGGTTTTTTTATTCACAATGTTGAAGTTGTTCCTGGGCGTGGTGGTAAGTTTGCACGTAGTGCAGGTTGTTCTGTACAGCTTGTTGGTAAAGACGGTGATCGTGTTATTTTAAGAATGCCATCTGGCGAAATGAGAACAGTATGTTCTGATAGCTGGGCAACAATTGGCGTGCTTTCTAATGCTGATTATCGTAATATGATATTAGGTAAGGCTGGAAGAACTCGTCATCTTGGTATTCGCCCAACGGTTCGTGGTATGGCTATGAACCCTATTGATCACCCACACGGAGGTGGTGAAGGTAGGTCTAAGTCAGGATCGCATCCAGTTACTCCTTGGGGTAAGAGCTGTAAGGGTGTGAGAACAAGAACGCGTAAGAGTACTGCAATTTTGAGACGCAGAAAGTAATATAGTAAAGGAAACATGAAATGGCTCGTTCGATAAGTAAAGGCCCTTACGTAGAAGCTTCGCTCGTTGAGAAAATCAATAAGGCAAAAACCTCGGGCAAGCGCGATGTTATTAAAACATATAAACGCGCAAGTATGGTTATTCCTGATATGGTTGGTATGAATATTGCTGTGCACGATGGCCGTAAATTTATATCTGTATTTATTACAGAAAATATGGTTGGTCATGCATTAGGTGAGTTTGCTCCTACCAGAACGTTTAGAGCTCACAGCGGACAAAGAAAGGCTGAAAAAGCCGGAAAATAGGTTACAAGTTGGTTCTTTTTTGATACAATAAGGTTTTGAATATGCTATCTAAAGCTGTAAGCAAGTATATACGCGTCTCTCCATATAAGCTACGTCCTTTTGCTGATGTAATACGTGGCAATTCTGTAGAAAAAGCGTATGCTTGGTTAAAAACATGCTCGGTAAAGCGAGTGGAGCCTCTTATGAAGACGCTCTATTCGGCATACTCAAATGCAAAAAATTTACGACCAGAGATAAGCTCAATGAGTCAAGTTTTTATTAAAGAAGTAAAAATTGATCAAGGGCCTATCATAAAATACTTTAAGCCAGGCGCTATGGGTCGGGCAAGTATTCAGCGTAAGCGTTTGAGTCATATTGAAGTAATATTAGATGAAAAATGGTAATAACTGGTTTTGATAGTTAGAGGTGCCCAGTGGGACAGAAAGTACATCCATTAGGTTTTAGATTAGGTGTTTTCGAAGATTGGAACGCGCACTGGTTTGCCAAAAAGAGTTATGGCAAAGAGTTGCTTGAAGATTTTGAGATTAGAAAATATCTTAAAAATAAGCTTAATAATGCTGATGTTGCAAAAATTGTTATAGAAAAAGCAGTTGATAATGTTCGCGTTGTTATTCATTCTTCTCGTCCAGGTTCCATTATTGGAAAACGTGGACAGGGGATTGAGCAAATCAAACAAGAATTGCATCAAAAGCTTGGTAAAAACATTGAAATATCAGTACAAGAAATAAAAGATCAAGATACCAATGCTCAGTTGGTTGCAAAGAGCATCGCGGAACAACTTGAAAAGCGTGTAAGCTATAAGCGTCTTATGAAGAAAGCTGGGTTTGCAGCACTCAAGGCTGGTGCGAAGGGAATTAAGATTTGTATTTCCGGTCGTATCGGCGGAGCAGAAATTGCTCGAACAGAGTGGCTTCGTCTTGGATCTATTCCGTTGCATACGTTGCGTTGCAATGTTGAGTATGCACTTGCAGAAGCTTTGACAACGTATGGAATTATCGGCGTTAAGGTATGGATTTGCAAGGGTGAATACTAAACAACGAGAATAAAGGAATAATACTATGTTAATGCCGAAAAAAACTAAATATAGAAAAATGCAAAAAGGCACTATGGGCGGTCGCTCAAAGGGTGCTCGTACTATTGCATTTGGTGAATATGGTTTAGTTGCTGTTGAGCCATCATGGGTAACAGCTCGTCAAATAGAAGCTGCGCGTGTTACCGTAAGTAAGCGTATTAAAAAAGTTGGTACGCTTTATTTAAGAATGTTCCCTGATAAGCCAGTTTCTAAAAAACCTGCCGAAACCCGAATGGGTAAAGGTAAGGGTAGCCCTGAGTTGTGGGTAGCCGTTGTTAAACGTGATAGAGTTATCCTCGAAATTGGTGGTGTTTCAAAGGAAGAAGCGCGAGATATTTTAAAAGCAGCAGCGTATAAATTTCCAATGAAAACCCGTTTTGTGTCTAAGGAAGATCTTTTGGCGGCAGATAGTCAAACGAATTCATAATGTGGTGGATGGAACATGAAAGAAAAAAAAGATCTAAAAAAATTAGATGCAGTAGCATTAAAACAAGAAGTTGATTCTTTGCGTAAAGAGTTGTTTAATTTGAGATTAAATAAAATTACCGGGCAAGTGAAAGATTACACTCAGTTTGGTAAATTAAAAGTTCAAATTGCTCGAGCTCTTACATTTATAACACAACAAGAACAAGCAAAGTCTCAGGAATTTGAAAATAAAAAAAGCTAACAAAGCTTTGAGGTAAACAATGGCAGAAACAGCAAACGTAGTTTCACATAGCAAAGGCAATCGCATATTGAATGGCGAAGTTCTTTCCAACAAAATGAATAAAACAATTGTTGTAAAGGTGGAAAGAACATTGAGACATCCTTTGCTTGGTAAAGTAATTAGAAGACATAAGAAATATCACGTACACGACGAAAATAGTGTTGCGCAAGTAGGTGATTGGGTAGAGATTGCAGAAACGCGACCTCTTTCAAAAACTAAATACATGACGCTTGTTCGTGTTGTTGAAAAACAGTAAAAAGGGTAAGCACAATGATATTAGAACGAACAATGCTTGAAGTGGCCGATAATTCTGGCGCAAAAAAGCTTCAGGTAATTCGCGTGACTGGTTCAACCAGAAAACGATATGCTTATTTGGGCGATATTGTAAAAGTTGCTGTTAAGAAAGCTATTCCTGGTGGAACGGTGAAAAAGAGTGATGTTCTTGATGCCGTAATTGTGCGCACGAGAAAAGAAGTTCGTCGTCAAGATGGTAGTTACATACGGTTTGACGATAACGCCGCAGTTATCATTAATAAAGACAAACAGCCAGTGGGTTCTCGTATATTTGGACCTGTTGCGCGTGAATTAAGGGCTGCAGGGTATTCAAAGATCATATCTTTAGCACCTGAGGTATTGTAAGCAAACGAGGTTGGATAAATTATGTTAAGCCGGGTAAAGAAAAACGACACTGTCCTTGTATTATCTGGGAAAGATAAGGGAAGACAAGGTTTAGTGATTTCGGTTGATCCTAAAAAGGATCTTGTATTAGTAAAAGACGTGGGAATTATAACAAGACACGTAAAGCCTCGTAGAACAGGCGAAAAAGGTGGTCTTGTTAAAGAAGAAGCAAGTGTTCCTTTGTGTAAGGTAATGCCTGTGTGTCCTTCTTGCAAAAAACCATGTCGCGTGCAGATTAAATTTTTAGAAAATAACGATAAGACAAGAATTTGTCATCGTTGTAAAGAAGCATTTTAACGCAGGTGGGTAATTATCATGATAAAGTCGCGATTAGAAGAACAATATAAAACGCAGCTGCGTTCTGATATTTTCCAAGAGTTGAAGCTTCAGAATATGATGCAGGTTCCTGCGTTAAGCAAAATTGTTGTGAATATCGGTGTTAAAGAAGCGGTTAGTGATGGTAAGGTTTTAAACCAAGTTAAAGACATCATTGAGCAAATCACTGGACAAGTAGCTGTAAAAACATTGGCTAAAAAGTCAATAGCAGCATTTAAACTTCGTCAAGGGATGCCAATCGGTGTTAAGGTTACCTTACGCAAGAACCATATGTATCACTTTCTTGATAAATTAATCAATGTAGTACTCCCTTCCGTACGTGACTTTCAGGGTGTTACTGCAAGTTTTGATGGCGATGGAAATTATAACTTAGGCATCAAAGATTGGTTAGTTTTTCCTGAAATTGATTACGATAATGTTGATAAGAGTCGTGGTATCAATATCACGTTCCATACAACAACGAAACATGACGAACATGCTCATGTACTGTTAAAGAAATTTAATATGCCATTTTGCAAAAAATAGGCGTTATAAAGGTGTTTTATGGCAAGAAAAGCGCTCATAGAAAAATCAAACAAGACTCCTAAGTTTTCGACACGAGCAAGAAATAGATGCCGTTTGTGCGGTCGTGCACGTGGTTTCATTCGCTTGTTCATGATGTGTCGTTTGTGTTTTAGAAAGTATGCATTAGATGGGTTGTTACCTGGTGTTAAAAAAGCCAGTTGGTAAGATGTGGAGTTGAGATAATGTCAATAGATACGATTGGTAATTTTTTAACAGCTATACGCAATGGGATCTTGGTTGGCAAGAGATCGGTAACGGTTCCTGGATCAAGCCTTAAAATCGAGATGGCCAAAGTGTTGAAAGAAGAAGGCTTTATAAAAGATTACACGACAGCTCTTGAAGGAGCAAAAGCATCTTTAACTATTTTCTTAAAATATGTTAATGGTGAAAGTGTTATTCACGAAATAACACGTATTAGTAAACCAGGTCGACGTCATTATGAAAATGTGCGTCAGTTGACACCGGTTATTGGTGGTTTAGGTATTGCTCTTTTGACAACAAGTGCAGGAGTAATTACTGACCAAAAAGCCAAGAAGCTTGGTGTTGGCGGAGAAATTCTTTGTCACGTTTGGTAAGGATTACGAATATGTCAAAAATTGGACGCAAACCGATTCCATTTAAAACTGCTAAAGTAGAGATAAATGGTAACGTAATTAAAATAGATGGTGGCAAATCAAAATTTGTACACGAGTTGCCTGCTGGATTAGTGGCAAAGGTTGATGGTAAATCTTTAGTTTTATCAGCTGAAGAAAATACCAGAGACGCAAGAATGGCTTGGGGTTTACACCGTGCGCTTTTAGCAAACAAAGTAAAAGGTGTAGAAACAGGCTTTGAGCAAAAGGTTACTATTGTAGGCCTTGGATTTAAGGCACAGGCTGCCGGAAAAAAAATGACGTTTACGCTTGGTTATACACATAAAATTGATTATGATTTGCCAGACGAAGTAACGGTAGATATTGATAAAGCAGGACAAAATCTTGTTTTTAAATCAGCTGATCGTTTTATTCTTGGTAATGTTTGCGATGCTGTTCGTTCGTTTAGACCACCAGAACCTTATAAAGGTAAAGGTATTATTTTAGAGGGTGAAACGATTGTTCGCAAAGCTGGTAAAACAAAATCAAAATAAGAGAGCATAACGTTAGGTAAGTTTAGAAAGGTTCTACTGTGAGTTTACAAAAACGAATACAAAAACGAGAAGTGCGTCGAACACACAGAGTTCGCAATGCACAAAAAAGTCGCGGTGTAAAACCACGCGTGACTGTTTTTCGCAGCTCAAAGCATATTTATGCTCAGATTATTGATGATGCTCAACATGCAACCATTATTGGTTTTTCTACCTTGAATTTGCAAGATAAATCAGGCGATAAAAAAACGCTTGCGCACAGAGTTGGTGTTGAACTTGGAAAATTAGCGTTACAAAAAGATGTTAAAGAAGTCTTTTTTGATCGCGGTGGTTTTCTCTATCATGGCCGTATTAAGGCATTAGCTGATGGATTGCGAGAAGCTGGTTTAGTTTTTTAAAGAAGCTTGTGATAAGCTTTGAGTAATTAAAGAACTTTTAATTAGGATAAAAATGGCAGAAGAAAGAAACAGAAGAAATACGGCAAATAAAGCTCCGCAAGCACCGGTAGAGGAATATGCAGAAGCGGTTTTGAATGTTCGCCGTGTAGCCAAGGTTATTAAGGGAGGGCGTAGATTCGCCTTCTCAGCACTTGTGGTTGTTGGAGATCGCAATGGCAAAGTTGGTATTGCATTAGGTAAAAGCAGAGAAGTTTCTTCTGCTATTGCCAAGGCGCTTAAAAGAGCACGCAAATCAATGTTTGCTATTCCTTTGTATAAGACAACGATTCCTTTCAGTGTTGAAGGAACACATGGCTCAAGTCGTGTTATTATTCGTTCAGCATCAAAAGGTACAGGTGTGATTGCTGGTGGTGCTGTCCGTGCGGTTATGGAAGCACTTGGTGTTCGTGATATTTTGGCCAAGTCCGTTGGTTCATCAAATTCACAAAACGTTGTTAAGGCAACAATTAATGCATTAAAGAAATTGCGTTCTGCTCAGCATATTGCTGCGTTGCGCGGTAAATCTTTGCAAGATTTATTTGGAGAGAAAAAACATGTTGCAGCTTAATCAATTAGTTTCTACAACAAAAAAAAGAAAACGAGTTGGTCGTGGTGGCGATCGTGGTGGTATGTCTGGCCGTGGGCATGATGGACAAAAATGTCGTCCAGGTGCCGGCAGCGAAATAACTGCCGTGTTTGAAGGCGGACAAATGCCATTAAGCCGTCGTTTGCCTCACCGTGGATTTAACAATAAGGTTTTCAGAACAGAATACGCCATTGTTAATCTTGATGTTTTGGAAAATCATTTTAATGGTAATGAAGAAGTGACCCGCGATGCGTTAATTGAAAAGCGTATCTTGAAAAAAAGCGCTCCATGCCTTGTGAAGGTATTGGGTGGCGGTGAACTTAAAAAGAAGTTAACTGTTCACGCCGATGCTTTTAGCCAGGGCGCCGTCCAGGCTATAGAGAAGGCTGGTGGTAAAGCTCTTGTAACGAGCAAGGAGATAAGCAATGGTGGTAAGGCTACAGAACTTTAAAAATATTTTTTTGGTACAAGATTTGCGTAAAAAGCTTGCGCTCACGTTTGTTATACTTGCTGTGTTTCGATTTGGAGCACATGTAAGTATTCCAGGTGTGGATGTTACTGCTTTGTTTAATATGTTTAGTGCCAATTTACAAGGCGGCATTCTTGCGCACCTAGATCTTTTTTCTGGGGGCGCATTGAAAGCGTTTTCAATTTTCTCTTTAGGAATGTCGCCGTATATTACGGCTTCGATTATGTTTCAGCTTCTTACCATAATGGTTCCTTCACTGGAAGCTTTATCAAAAGAAGGTGAATATGGTCGTCGTATTATTAACCAGTATACACGTTATTTTACGATAGTATTGGCATTTGCGCAAAGCTTTGGGTTAATAAAGTATCTAGAGAGTCAGCCGGGATTGGTCATTGATCCAGGTTGGGGCTTTAGATTAACAGCGGTGTTATTGATGTCCGTTGGATCTCTCGTGGTTATGTGGCTCGGTGAACAAATAAATGTTCATGGACTTGGGAATGGAAGTTCTATGGTAATTTTTGCAGGTATTATTGTGGGATTACCTGGAGCGCTTATTCACATATGGGAAAACTTTACCCTTGGTCAAACCAATATTTTTATAGTTGCACTGTTGCTTGCCGTTTCATTGGCAGTTATTGCGTGTATTATCTTTTTAGAAAAAGGTGAACGCAAAATACCTGTACAATATGCAAAACGTGTTATTGGTCATAAGGTATATGGTGGGCAAAGCTCCTATATACCATTGAAATTGAATCCATCTGGTGTTATTCCAGTTATTTTCTCATCAGCTATTTTAGGTGTTCCTGCAACATTGGCTGGAATGATGACCAATTGGTTTCCTAATGTTTCACGTGTTTTGCAAGATTGGTTTATGCGTGAATCATTAGTATATAATGTTTTTAATGCCGGTTTGATAATATTTTTTGCCTTTTTTTATACGGCAATTATTTTTAATCCGGTTGAGTTGGCAGATAATATCAGAAAGTCTGGTGGCTTTATTCCAGGGATTAGACCAGGTAAAAAAACAGCAGAATTTTTTGATTATTTGCTAACAAGAGTTGGTTTTCCTGGTGCTTTATATCTTGCAACGCTTGCTATATTGCCAAGTTTATTGCAAAATATGATATCATTTCCTGTTATGTTTAGTGGCGTAAGTTTACTGATTGTAATAGGAGTTGGGCTTGATACATCTGCGCAAATTGAGTCGCATTTGATCGAGCGCCGCTATGAAGGTTTTTTAACAACAGGTCGTTTAAAGGGCCGGTTGGGACGATAATTGAGTTATAAACACGCGAGGTATAATTATAATGTTGATAAAAAATAAGGGTGCTATTGAAAAAATGCATATGGCCGGGCAGCATTTAGCTCAGATATTGCATAATGTTGCTGATAAGGTTGTTGCAGGTACTACGACATTAGATTTGGATGCCCTTATTGAACAAGAAATTGTATCTCGCGGGTTGAAACCTGCTTGTAAGGGATATGCTGGATATAGGCATGCAACATGTATTTCAGTAAACGATGTTATTGTTCATGGAATTCCTTCAAAGGAAAATATTTTAAAATGTGGAGATTTTGTTAAGATAGATGTCACAGCATCATATAAATCATATTGTGCCGATATGACGCGATATTTTTTTGTTGGACAGACGAGTGAAGTTGTTCAACGATTGGCAGCTACGGCTCAGCGCGCATTAGATGCTGCTATAGATGTTGCTGTTCCTGGAAATAAACTATCTGATATTTCAGCATGTGTACAAGAAATTGTAGAACGTGATGGATTTTCTGTGGTAAAGGTTTTTTCAGGACATGGTATTGGTAAAAATCTTCACGAAGAACCTGATATTCCCAATTATGGGAAGCCTGGAAAGGGAATTGTTTTACGTGAAGGGATGGCTTTTGCAATTGAGCCAATGATTACCGAGCGTAGTTGTGATGTTGTGGTAATGGCTGATGGTTGGACGGCAAAAACGGCAGATGGTGGCTTAGCTGCTCACGTTGAAGATACGATTATTGTGCGTTCAGGCAAGGCCCAAATTTTAACAAGATTATAAAGGCATAGCCTTATTTAGAGATATAATTTTATGAAAAAAAAAGACGACGTTATATTGGTCGATGGCATTGTGGAGAAGGCGTTACCAAACGCAATGTTCAATGTGAAACTTCTTGATAGTGACCATGTTGTATTGGCTCACGTTTCTGGTAAAATGCGTATGCACTATATTAAATTATTACCGGGTGATAAGGTGGCTGTTGAATTGTCTCCTTATGATTTGACAAAAGGGCGTATAACGTCTCGATATAAATAAAATAGATTTTTTTTGAAAAATATTAAAAAGTTAATAATATTAAACAATTAAGAGTGTAGGGAAAATTCATGAAAGTGCGTACATCGCTTAAAAAGATTTGTAAGGATTGCAAATTTATCAAGCGTAAAGGTGTTTTGCGTGTCATTTGCAAAAAGAGTCCTAAACACAAGCAGCGTCAAGGTTAAGAGTTAGATTTCATTTTGGAAGAGGATTTTAATGGCTCGTATAGAGGGTGTTGTTTTACCAGGTGAAAAGCGTATAGAGATAGCGCTCACCTATTTGTATGGTATTGGACTGCCGCTTTCTAAGAAAGTTTTGGCTGATATTCAGGTTAATCCTGATACGCGCGTAAAAGACTTGACTCAAGATCAGGTTGCCGCTATTCAAAAATATCTGACCCAAAACTTTAAAGTTGAAGGTGAACTTCGTAAAGAAGTGACGTTAAATATAAAACGTTTGCAAGAAATTGGTTCTTATCGAGGAATGCGTCATAAAAAGTCGTTGCCGGCTCGTGGTCAGCGCACCAAAACAAATGCTCGCACAAGAAAAGGACCACGTAAGGCTTCTAATGTCGTTTCAAACAAAAAAGTTGTATCTAAAAAATAAGTGATGAATAACAAGGGTGACAATGGCATATAAAAAGAATAAAAAACGACAACTTAAGCACCTTGATTCAGCGGTTGCTCATGTGACGTCAACGTTCAATAATACAATGGTCTCTATAACCACCGTTGATGGTGACGTTATTGCTCGTGGTAGTGCTGGACAGTTGGGTTTCAAAGGTGCTCGTAAAGGTACTCCTTATGCAGCAACTCAAATTGCTAACA
>Ga0075567_117_pt1 | contig 33873 bp, 26 predicted proteins | sample RifGroF2_FD_68153 | JGI IMG/M metagenome (GOLD analysis project Ga0075567, IMG submission 68153) | candidate division TM6 bacterium GW2011_GWF2_38_10
TGAAGGATTCCCATGAAAAATCAAAAAGAAAGCTTGAAGAGGAAAGGAACGAAAACGAAACGTCTTTGACAAAAGAGGAAATGTTCAAACCGGTTATTTCTTCTCGAGTTTTTCAGTTAGAATTACCTCAACCAAGTGAAAGCGTTCATCTTGTTTTAAATGAAAATGAAGTTGGAGAAATGAAAAAGAAATGTGCAAAGGTTAACTCAACGCCAAAACCTCGGAAACCGTCTGTTATAGACCAGCTCCGAAAATTAGAGAAAGAAAAACAAGAGGAAATTACAAACTTCGAGAAAATAATCACAAAAGCAAAACAAACCAACCAAAATGATCTTGAGATAATCGGACCAAAGAAACAACTGGCCAAAGCTAGATCAGAGCTCAAGAAAATTCAGCTAGAGATGAAAGAAATGCTTTTATAATATTTTACATCAATAATCTTAATTATCTTCAAGAGACAGTTGCATCTGCTTTTCCAAATCAGCTCCAACTCTGGAGAGAATATTTACTTTTGTGGAATGATAACACGAAATGGTGTCTTCCAGCATAGGATTTTCATCTTGAGTTATTTGATAATTTTTAGGAAGATCAGGATACATATAATGTTTACGAGCAAAATCGGTGCTTCGTGTTATTGAGCAATTGGTTGCAAGGCCCAAAGCAAGAGCATAATCAACTACTTGAGCATTAAGTGTGGGCAATGTACCTGGATGCCCAACGCATATTGGACAAATATGAGTATTCGATTGACCACCAAATTCATTTTTACAAGAACAAAATATTTTGGACGCCGTTTTAAGCTGTACGTGAACCTCAATCCCAATCGTCGCTTGGTAATCAGGATACTGATCAAGAAAACTTATAATATTTTCAGCCATAATAGTTGATCCTTTACAAAAATATAACGCAACTGTAATTCACGCACTTATTATATACACATTATTAAAGTTCCACAAAGCATAAAATATGTCATTTTTAAACTGAAAATAATATAAAAAACAAGTAAATTTTAATTATTTTAATCCAATTTGAAATATTATTATTTTAGATTATACTCGAGATAAGTGAGTAATAGAAAATAAAAAAAAGGATTTTTTATGAAAAAAAAAATAATTATATTTTTGTTAATAGCTCCATATTTTTCTTTATTCTGCTTACCGCAACCAAAATCAACAAGTCATTTAGGATTCAGAAAAAAAATCACAAAACCAACAGTACAAAATCATTGCAAAAACCAACCACCTTCTAAAAAACAACAGCCGCCTATGGTAAAGTTGCTTAAACAGACCAAATCTCCACAAAATGAAATAATCCCCTTAGAACCAGAGCTATTACTTCCCGTATCCCTACAAGAATCTTATCAAAAAGCTCCCGAATCGCTTGTAGATTACACAACCACAGTACATAATAAAACCATTGAATATCAGGAATATCTTGAAGAACAAGAGATATGCAACCATAATATTTTTATGGATACTTTTTTTAAAAACGACAGATCATATCACAAAAAAATATTAACTGACGTGCAGATAAAGGAATATCTCTATTATCAACAAGAGTATGTCATTCTAGATTCATTAAAAAATCAATGTTCCTTTATACAAAAAAGCTCATCTGGCCTACTTTCTGATCAAGCTGAAATATTCCAAAATAAAACCTCCACAGCTTCTGGGTACATAAAACCATTATTACTTTTTCATAATCTTGAGATCTCTAAAAAAGAATATCCCTATCTTTTTGCCCACCTAACGCAAAATAATATATCATATGCAAGCTTCTTTGAGTGTGTTTTTTCACCAATAATCGCATATCTACAAACACTCAACAATAAAATATCACTTAAAAAAAACGCTCTTTTTCTCAATTTTGAAAAATATAACAAGGCTTGTTACGAAATTTGCCAAAAAGATCCTTTATTCTTTTTTTGGCAAATTAGTACAAAAAGCACAACGCAAAAAATAGTATACAATATGCTTGCCACAATCAATAAAATACTTGAAACAAATGCTGTTAAAAACCAAATTCCAATTACCTATACAAGTTTTTTGGATGATGGCTTATTACAAACATATGTTACACTAAAGGCACTTTCATTCTTACAATACAACAATATAACACTAAATATCATTGCAAATCCCAATAATACGCTTAACACACATTTTGATGAAAAAGTCGAAAAAATATATCACGCTATACAAGATATAAATCCAATGTTAACATCATTTTCATATCACGTTATAAAAATTTCAAAAAAGGATAAATTATACCAAGAACTTGGAAAGAACCAAGGACAACATGTTTTAGTTTTTACTAATTTACGCCACTCCCAAACAAAACCACAAGTCATTATTGATCAAGAAGTTCCAACCGACTTAACCCGCATGAACGGTGTTGAATTAAAAATCCCTTTCACAAGCTTTTGCACACCAGAAAAAAAAGTTTCTCTTGTTTACTCACCCTTTTCTCAACCAATTGTAAACATATCTCCACTTGAAATTAAAACATATAATCGCGGTTCTGATGGAGTTTTAGCACTTCATCATCATACAAATATACTCAACTATGTTGTATCAAATATAAATGCTCCAAGCCTCTGCGACCTCGAGTATTTAATAACCCATGAACCTAATAAGGTTATAAACCTTCATAATAGACCATTTGCAGTAAGTGAATGTAATAACGTTATGATTGAAAAATTTATTTATCAGGATCTTTTTTTTGAACTTTTTATAAAAATTAAAAACAATAATCCAAATAGTTTTTGCTGCCTTCTCGAACAAAATGCTTCTATCAGTTATTCAAAAGAAGAAAATCTCCTTACACAATCACTGCATACAGATAATGACATAAAAATAAACCCTTATAAAACTATTGAAAGACACTCAATTATCACTAATCAAAATTAAAATTCTTCTGAAACCTCTTTAAGGTGAGATTAAAGTTTCTTTTTCTTTAATTTATTGTCATAACACCTTTTTATCATAGAGTATCCCAGGCTTACCCCCGGGATACTCTTAATTAACGCAAAGCACTGACTAAAAAGAGGTATTGAAAGCAAAATATAGTACATAGCATTTAGTTATAATGTGCTATTTAATCACGGTTTAATTTATGAACTGTAGCCTGAGCTTCTTCATAATCTTCACGACTTTCAAGTGTAATTTTACAATTAAATTGCTTTTCAATAGCTAAAATTGAAGCATATTCATACTGCACCAGATAATCAAAAACACGATTAGAAACGGCAAAGAGCAATTTTCCAGATAAACCTTTTTTGGTTATATCGTCACGCAATTTTACCAGCAATGAATAACTAATTGTCCATGTTGACTTAACAAACCCACACCCACTGCAACAAGGGCACGCGTGAGTAAGTTGTTGCAATAATGTTTTTCCTGATCGCTTACGCGTCATTTGCACAAGACTAAATTCTGACAACTTAAGCGTCACAGATTGGAATTTATCACGTTCTTTGAGTGTTTTTTCTAAAAATCGTGATAATTTTTGCCGGCTAGCGGATGTTGCCATATCAATAAAGTCAATAACAATAAGCCCACCAATATTACGCAAGCGCAACTGCGTTACAATTTCATCTGCAGCTTCCAGATTAGTCTTTAAAATGGTATCTTCCATATTACCTGAACCAGCAAATTTTCCCGTATTAACGTCAATAACCGTCATAGCCTCGGTGGTTTCAATAATTAATGTTCCACCCGACTTTAGCGATACCTTTTTTTCAAGAGCTTTTTCAATTTGCTTATCAACATCAAAACGATCAAACAAAGCCGGAGGCCCTTGGTAAAAACGAACCTTGCTGGCAAGCTCAGGCGTAAAATTTTTTACAAATTTGTATAACGCTTTTTGATCGGCCACACTATCGGTAATAACCATTTCAACATCTTCATCAAGATGTTCACGCAAAGCACGGAGCGACAAGGGAATATCTTCATAAATTTTTTCCCCAGCCTGTGCTTTTTTGTATTTTTTTTGGATAGACTTCCAAGCCGATATTAAAAAGGCAAGATCCTTTTTAATATCTTTGTCTGCACGACCTTGTGCTGTAGTTCGCACAATTGCACCCATTCCTTTAGGAAGCGATTTTTGCATAAAATCTTTAAGCCGCGTACGTTCTTCTTTATTGTCTATCTTCTTAGAAATACCAATTTGAGGAATATTAGGCATTAAAACCAAGAATTTTCCAGGTAATGCAAAGCACGTTGTAAGCTTTGCACCTTTTTCGTGTATTGGTTCTTTAATAACCTGAACAAGAATTTCATCCCCTTCTTTAAAAATCTTATTCATATCAAAAGAACTTTTTATTTCTCGTTCTGTTGGCACTTCTTCTGAGTCTTCATCTTGTAAAAATTCAGTAATTTTTTCGGTTGCCATTGCACGGTCAATTTCACTGATATGCAAAAATCCTGCCTTATGCTGTCCAATATCAACAAAAGCAGTTTGAATACCAGGAAGAATTTTAGATACTTTTCCTTTAAAAAATGAACGCTCTAAGCCGACCTTAGATTTACTGTCAAAATAAATATCTTGAAGTTTATCTTTATCATCTAAAACAGCAACGCGAGTCTGCCAAAGCTCATTGTTGATCAAAATTTTTTTCACTGTTACGGCCTCTTTATAAATTAAAACGATGAGAGCGCTTATCTTATGGATTTTTAATTTTTTTCCAGTATTATGTAAGTATTCTTTTACTAGTATAAACAAACTAAGTAGGAAAGAGTAGATATTTTAAAGAAAACATGCTAGCGGACGGAGGAATTTGTATTAAATATAAAATCTTTACTACAAATAGAATTAAAAAGAAAATAATTGTATTACATTAAAGGAGATTCCATGAAAAAATTAGCCTTACTTTGTGTCATCTGTGCCTTAGCTGCAACCGGTTGCGGTAAGAAAAAAACACCTAAAAAAGATGTGACTACACGATCAAGTAAATCACGCTCTTACATAATTCAAGATCCTAAATCAGTCAAAAAAGGCAACAAAACAGTGGCTATTAATGATTTTGATTTCAAAGATTCTGAAGATTTTTTTGACAACGAAGCAATTTCAGATTTCTCATTTATTGATGATGAATCAGAAAAATTAGCATCAAATGACGAACCTCAATTACAGGAGTTAATCCTTACAGAAAAAGACACCCTTCCAGCACAACAAAATCTTGCTTTTGCACAAAATGATGAAGAACTAGAAGACATATTACCAGAAGAAGAAAAAGTAGTCACATCAAATGCTCTTGCCAAACACTATGCTTTTGACACAATCCACTTTGATATCAATGGAAATAAAATAAAAAAAGATCAAAAAGCATTACTTGCCAATGATTGTTCATTAGCACACCAAGCGGTACAAGAAGGCAAGGAAATTATCATACAGGGACATTGCTGCCAACTTGGATCTCACAGTTACAACATGGCCCTCTCACAGCAAAGAGCACAATCAATAAAAAAAGCTCTTGTAAAAAAAGGCATAGATGCAAACCACATTAAAACAATTGGATACGGAAACGAAATGCCACTTGTTTACTCGGACACCAAAGATCGTGCAGCGCTTGTACAAGAACTTGCTCCAAATAGACGCGCAGAAATTATCATTAATTAATAAATCTATTTTTAAAAATGATTAAGGGGCGGCTTTAAAAGCCGCCCCTTAATCATTTTTAAAAAACTCAAACAAACAAACGTAATTTCAACGTAAACCATCCATCAACCGTTAAACCTAATTCCAAAAAACCCCTACTCGTTCTTTGAGCCAAAGAGGAAAATTTAAGATCCTCATCTCGCAATTCTGTGCGACGAAGAAGTTTATCAATGCGATCCGAATTATTACCACCTTCAATAGTTTTTAACCCATTTTCCTTCCGACCAAGAACAAAGCAAATTAAATTATCATCTAACGTTTGCAATACATGATCACAATCTTCTTTTTTTATAAAATATGACTCCCCTTCAAAATACACGTAAAATGCCGTATTAATACAAAAAACACAAGCTCCTTCCAAAATATACGGTACATACAATTCCGATTTTTTTAAAATTCCTACAGGATCTTTAAGCGCTTTTCCAGCAATTTTTAAATCAGGCCAATAATAAGCACTCTTTACCGCAAAAATATTACCCCAAATAATAAGGAAAAAAAACAAAATCCCTACGTGTTTTTTCAACATAACAACCCCTTCTTTTATAAAAAATAAATAATAATACAACTTGCAACAAAGACGCAGCATTCATTGTAATAAAACTATCTGGATTATAATAAAATAAACAAATTGAAAGCAAGAAACCTAAAATATTACTAAAAAGAAGGTTTATTCAGTAACTATTGAAAAAACGTATGATTATACTACACTTTCTCATGTTGTATCGTTTTATGTACAAGTTTACCTTTAAGGAGATTTTGTGAAATCTTTTATTAAAAAAACAAGCTTAGTTATTGCTTGTTTTAATGTCCTTGCAATTTCGGTTACCGCACAAACAACCACACCTGCAACCCCACGCACAGAATATGCAATGCTTAATCAACCTATTTGCCAATTTAAAGCATACGGCAAGCCATACATGCTTACCTATAAACCAGCAAGTAATAAATTTGAAGTTATTGTATTTGGTACACAAGATCAATTATCACAATCAATTAAAAATGTACAAAACGCTGATGACTATGAATTTTTAACCCCAATTCGATATACGCTCAAATTTGTAGACAATAACATTCAAATAGACAAAATATACGAAGGATGGAGAGAATCATACATTGGTAAAGGCCTTGAAAAATCACTTAAATTACTAGGCATGCTTCCTAAAAATACCTATAAAGGCAATCCTTTTGTCAAAAACATGCTCAAAAATAAAATCCCTACCCAACTTGCATTTGAAAATGCAGAAACGTTAAGCGCCTTTATTCGCCATCTTAAACATGCTGTTTTAGCAGAAAATATTATACCTGCAACCACAGATAAGCCTCTTCTTCTTATTCAATTTGAAGAACCTAATCAAATAATCTCCCAAGACGATATACTTTTTTTAACAACATACTGGGAATTAGTAAACCCACAAGATACTCTTGCCGTAAAATTCTTTAACACGATGCAAGATAAAATTAATGATGCCCGTAGCAATACATCTGGTGCTAAAACCGTTGGACAAAGTGGCACAGAAATGGTTTTTGGGGCAATTGAAAAAGATACCAATGATTTTAAAGGTAAAGAAAATATGGCCGCCATTACCAAAACAGTTATTGTTGCCGCAACAATTTTACCTCTACAACAAATATATAAAGCATGTACAAAGACTCTAGAAGACAATGTTACTGCTCAAATAACCAAGGAACTCTGGAAACACCAAATAGAAAAAACAGAACCAGAAATAGCTACATCCCAAGACGCTCAAAAATAAGAAATAGATGGATCCTCGGGCCCTTCGACTTCGCTCAGGGTGAACGCGCCCCCAAAAAGGCAATAAAATCAAAATGAGGTGAGACTTGAAAGTCTCACCTCATTTTTTTTAACCCACTTGCCTAACATCATATGCTATAAACTTTTTATTTTTTTGATCACTTTTAATTTTCCAACATGTCTTTTCATAATGATGATAACACCATAACATTGGCGAACGACGAATGTGCGGCCTAATTTGCCAACCATCACGAATATCATCATAAAAAACTATGCCAAAAGCATCGGTTCCATATGCTTCAGCCATACTTGTAATAGTAAATATTGGATATCCAAGATGTTCTTCCTCAAAAAATAAATCTTTTATATTTTCACTATCTTGATCCTCTTCCTCTCCTCGCAATGTATAAATTATAGGAACCCAGTAAATATCATTAGAAACGATACCCTGCTCAATAAGGCGCGGAAAAAGACACCTAATTCCAGGGCTCAAATGATCATGTCCACGAATTAATCCTGTTACTTTATAAACACCAGGCACCCCCAAAGAATCAAAATAACGTAATGCAGCACGACCATGAAATAACAAATCACCCCCGCGAGAGCCCCGTACAATACCTGAAGCATTACTCATCATATTGGCATAAAAGCCATTCCAAATTAAACCATTATTCCGTGGGCCATGTGGAAAAAAAAGATAAGACGACGACTGCAATGGTTGTTGAACCGTAAACTCAAGAAGTGGCCTTAAATCTATATTTTCTTGAGAGCTCTTTATAATCTTATTATTTGTTTCATCACAAACCGGAATTCCCGCATGACAAAAAGCAACAAATGCTATTTCTTGCGTAAGAGCAGACTGTCTCCCAATAAAACAAACTTGTGGTAACTGTTTAAATAATCGTGGAAATAAGATATCACTAAATAGACTTGCAACACCATGTGAATATTTTGATTCAAGTTCAGCTTGAAATCCATATGCTTGATGCATCATACCATTCTCATGATTACCCTGTAAAATAATCACACGCTCACTATTTTTCAACTTTAAAGCAAGCGCTAACGCCCAACACTCAACACCATAATGCCCTCGATCGGCCAAATCACCAGAAATAACCACATAAACATCATTAGCCAAAATACCATTTTTATCAATTAACCCATTAAAATAAAGATGCATAACATTGCGCGCAAATGAATGAACACTCCCATGATAATCTCCCATTGCAATAATGCGTGCAGCTGACGGAATAACACAAGCCTGCCCATAAAGTGCATCATTTTTCCAAAAAAACGACGACTGTGGTGGCCGCTCCTGCACCCATCCTTTTTGAGATGGCAAACAAAGCTCTCGCTCATAAAGTGCCAAAATTTTTACTAAAAGCGTATTCATAAAAAAAGGTGTTAAAAGTGTAGAACCATTACATCCTAAATCTCGATCATAATCTGCTTTCGTTGCATCGTGATGATTAACACAAAAATAATTAAATTCAAACAATGAATCAAAAAAATGATGGCATAGTTCAATTGGATTAATCATATCATCAAACGCCTGGCCCGACTTATTGTAATAAAGATCATTCATTGCATGTAAAGAAAAAACATTCATACCCGCAATAAGGAACAACCCCTTTATTATACGTTTCATAATCCCCTTTTTTATTCCCTGTATTCAACAGATAAAAAACTCCCCATATCGATACATAATCGATATATGGGGAGTTTTACCATATGTGAAGCTCAGCACTCCTTACTTGTCGCCCATACTGTTACCAATAAGACCACCAGCAACACCACCGATTGCCGCACCAGCAATACCACCACCGGTATTACCAATAGCAGAACCAACAAGTGCACCTGTACCAGCACCAATAAGGGCGCCAGAAACAGTCTTTTCTTTCTTGGAACATCCTGTTAACAAAGCAAGCGAGCAACACGCCACTGCCAAGGCAAGAAACTTATTTACATGTACCATAAAAACCTCCTCTTATGTTTTCATATTTTCTATTACCACAAAAAACCTCACACCCTTTTACTTATTTATAGTCTAATAGAAATAAAACATAAAAGTAAAGTGTTTTATGTTTTATAATAATTGAGTTCTGCCTGCCTTTTTCCAATCAGCGTCAAATAAGGCCACTCCTTTGTCAGTAAGAGGGTGTTTGATACCTTGCTCAATAACCGCAGGAGGAATCGTTACAACATCAACTCCAACAAGCGCCGCCTGTTTCCAATGCAAAGGAGAGCGCAGCGATGCAGCTAAAATTTGTGTAGAAAACCCATAATGTTTTTTAATCGTAACCAATTCTTGCAAAAGAGCTACGCCCTCATGCCCCAAATCATCCCACCGCCCAACAAAAGGAGAAATATAGGCTACGCCTAACTTTGCCATCATTAAAGCCTGCAATGCTGTAAATACCAGGGTAATATTAAGAGCTATTCCTTCACATGATAAACGATGAATAACAGGAAGATATTCTTGTAAACAAGGAATTTTAACCACAACATTAGGCGCACAAGCAGCAATCTCACGCGCTTGTTTATACACGGCATCAGGATCTTTTTCCACAACTTCAAAGCTCACAGGACCTGAAATCATGGCACAAATATCGGTTAAAACTTTTTTGGGTTCTCCATCTTCTTTAACCAATAAAGAAGGATTGGTCGTTACACCATCAATAAGCCCCGTTACAGACCATTTTTTAATAACTTCACGCGAAGCAGTATCTAAAAAAATTTTCACGCACTATCCTTTTTATTTTACGACAAAGCTTATTAACCGATTAGGAACAAAAACAACACGAACTATTGTTTTTTCGGCAAGCCAAGATGAAACTTCTTGTTTTGCCAAAGGCTCAATATCCGCCTGCGTAATTCCTTTTTTCATAACCAACGTGCCGCGCAGCTTACCATTAACTTGAATCGCATATTCAACTTCGGTTACTTCCGCCAATGCCTCATTTACACAAGGCCAAGAGCAGTTTTCAAGTTGTTTGCCCAGCAATTGTTCCAAAAGTTCAGATGAAAAATGAGGAACCATAACCGATACGGCAACCAATAATGATTCCATTAACTCCGTATCTAAAACATATGACTGAGCTTCAAGATCATTTAAAAACTCCATGATTGATGCAACGGCGGTATTCGGCTTAAAATCATTAATACGCTGCTGATAATCTTTTAAAAAACGCGCAAATCTTTTTTGCACGGCAATATCAGCCTTGCCTTTTGTATAGTGCGAAGGATTAGTAAGATAATTCCATAACCTATTTAAGAAGTTATAAACACCACGAGTAGAATCAGTTTGCCACTCATTATCAAGCTCCGGCGGCCCCATAAAAATTTCATATAAACGTAACGTATCAGCACCCATCGTATCCGTAATTTCATCAGGGCTCACAACATTACCTTTAGATTTTGACATTTTTTCAACACGCCCTGTAATTGATGATTTCATGCAAACCATGCCCTGATTAAACAATTGCTTAAATGGCTCATCAAAAGAAAGATGCCCTAAATCGTAGAGAACTTTAATATAAAAACGTGCATATAATAAATGCAAAATAGCATGTTCAATACCGCCAATATACAAATCAACCGGCATCCAATGCTGCATATCAGCAGGGCTAAATGGTTGATCGGTAAGCGTTGGGTTTGGATAACGTAAAAAATACCAACAAGAACCTGCCCACTGAGGCATTGTATTGGTCTCACGCTTTGCAGCAGCACCACACGATGGACATGTTGTATTCACCCACCAATCAATCCCCGCCAAAGGAGACTCACCAGTACCTGTTGGTTGATAATTTTCTACATCAGGCAAGGTCACAGGAAGTTGATCTTCTGGAACCGGAACAACCCCACAGGTCGGACAATGAATCAAAGGAATAGGCTCGCCCCAATATCGTTGACGAGAAAAAACCCAATCACGTAATTTATACGTTACCTTTTTTTGAGCCTTTTCCGCTTGTGCAAGTGTTTGGATAATTTTATCAACAGCCGCCGTCTGAGCATCAAGCCCATTAAACTGTTCAGCATTAATCATTCGTCCGTTGCCGGTAAAAGCTTTTATAAGATTACCAGACTCATCATGGCATCCATCAACATCTTCATATGCCTTAATAACTTCACGCACCGGCAAATTATATTTTTTACCAAAATCAAAATCACGCTCATCATGCGCCGGAACCCCCATGACAATACCCGTGCCATAATGCTTTAAAACATAATTAGCAAGGTATACCGGAACGCGATCCTGTGTTAACGGATTAAGCGCATAAGCACCAGTAAAAACACCTGAACGCTCAACGGTTTCAGACATGCGATCTAAATCACTTTGTGTTGCAACTTCTTGTTGATAAGCCGCAACAACATCAGCCTGATCATGTACAACAATATCTTTTACCAATTCATGATCAGGAGCCATAGCGATAAAAGTAACTCCTGGCAACGTATCTGGACGAGTTGTAAAAACATCAAATGATGTACCATTTTCTAAGGTAAACGTAATTTGAGCTCCCGTACTCTTACCAATCCAATTGCGCTGCATTAATTTTACTTTTTCTGGCCACTCAAGACGATCAAGCCCCTCCAGTAATTTTTCTGCATATGAAGTAATTTTTAAAACCCATTGGCGAACTGGTTTTTGAATCGTCTGAGATCCACATCGCTCACAAACCCCACCAATTACCTCTTCATTTGCAAGACCAGTCAAACATTTTGAACACCAATTAATAGGCATATTTGCTTCATAAGCAAGCCCAGCTTTATACATTTGCAAAAAAATCCATTGAGTCCATTTATAATAATGTGGATCAGTCGTATTAACCTCTTTCGACCAGTCGTACATTGCCCCAATAAGCTCAATTTGCCGTTTAATATTATCAATATTTTTTTGCGTACCAATCTTAGGATGAATACCTTTTTTTATAGCATCATTTTCTGCCGGCAACCCAAAGGCATCCCATCCCATTGGATGCAATACATCATAGCCCTGTAAAAATTTTATGCGAGCATAAATATCCGAAAGTACATACCCCTTCCAGTGCCCAACATGCAAACCAGACCCGGATGGATAAGGGAACATATCAAGACAATAATATTTTTTCTGAGCATGATTATTTTTGGTTTTAAAATAAGGATTTGATTTCCAATAATCACACCATTTTTTTTCAATCGCTTTAAAATCATATGCCATAAACACCCTTTCTGCATCGTAGATTCTATACAATTAAAATCTATCCGAAATACATGATACACATAGCCCGCATACATCACTAATTCTAATAGAAAAGCCAATAATTGTTTTAGTGTAGCAAATACCAACAAGAACTCAAATTGAAAAAGAAAATCCACTCCCTCTTATAACCACGTGAAAATGCGCTACATTAAAGGCTTTTAATTACAAATATAAAATTTATTGAAATTATAGTATCATTTAGTTTAAGATCAAGGTAGTGGGAGATTCTCAAGCTTTATTTTAAATTATGGGGGAGATCATGATATTAAAACAAAAAACATATATTTCTATGATGCAACACATCAAAACATATGCCTTTATTTCGTGTTTGTTTATAACACCAACCATAGCGGCACAAGCCGAATGGACTATCTTAGTATACGTACAAGCAAATAACAATCTTGCGGACTATGCCGAAAAAAATTTTTCTGATATGGCAAGTATTGGATCATCAGATAAACTTAATATTCTTGTAGAGTGGCACCAGCCTAAAAAACAAGGTGCATGGCGCTACAAAATAGATAAAAACAAAATGACCTTTGATGCATGCGTTTCACCAGAATCAGATGGAAATGATCCACAAGATCTTATAAATGCTATGCAATGGGCCGTTAGCAAGTATCCTGCAAAAAAATACTCTCTTGTTTTATGGAATCACGGCATTGGTGTTATCGATCCTTTGTGGGGAAAATATCATCCCTGGAACGGTAATAGCATCATAAATCCAAAAGTAGTAAAAGAAAATCCACGTATACAAATTGAAGGTATCACAACACATCCATCAAAAAAATCACATAAAAAAAATCACGCCAAAAAACATACCCATGGAGATACTCGCGGCATTCTTTTTAATGATCAAACAAGAACATATATGACCAATCAACAACTAACCCAAGCCCTAGCTAACATTAAAGAACATGTTTTAAAAGGTAAAAAAATTAATATCCTAGGAATGGATGCCTGTCTTATGGCAATGGTAGAAATCGGCTATCAAACAAAAGATTACGTTGATATATTAGTAGCATCAGAGGAAGTAGAACTTGCGCATGGCTGGAGTTATTCATCTTTCTTGCAAGGCATAAAAAACACCACAACAACACCTGAACAATTGGCACAAAACATTGTGCTTACCTATGAAAAATATTATAAAAATCGTGTTCAGTTTTTTACACAATCAGCTATTAATCTTGATAAAATGGATCTCATTAAGGAAAGTCTGGACCTTGTGGTCTACCATACAAAACAGTGTAAAGATGCCAAAATTAATATTGACCAAGCCATAAAAAAAGCACGTAACTCATGCCAACAATTCAGCGCACAAAACTACGTTGATCTTCACTCATTTTTGACTGAGTATTACACGCAAGTCAACTCGTTACCAACCTCAACAAAAACAACTGATTTAAAAAATGCTATTCATGCAGGCATAAAAATTGTTGAAACCTCTGTACTTGCTTATACAGCAGGACAATATCTTAAACGAGCAAAAGGATTATCGATTTATTATCCAACAGGACATATAGACGCATCATATGCTCGAACCAATTTTGCTCAACAATCACTCTGGCTCTGTTTACTTAATGACTTTAATGTACGATAAAAAATAACCCCAATTCACTTATCTCCCTGCCCGGCAAATTATCCCCTTGCCGGGCCCCCTTATTTTTAAAGAATATTCACTTGATCTTCGGGAAAAATGAGTACCTGAAATACTCGTCGCGAACTTGCTTGTTGCACCTGAAAACAATATCCCTCAAACATAAGCCGCTCCCCTTTGCGTGGAAGGTGTTGCATTTTTTCTGCCAAAAATCCACCAAGCGTAATCGAAGAGGTTGAGCTAAAACTAATTTTTAATAAATCTTCTAATTTTTCCAAAGGAATACTTGCACTAATTAACCAACCCCCTTTTTCTAGAGGAACAATCTCTGAACTAATAATTTCATGCTCATCAGTAATTTCATCACCAATAATTTCCTCAAAAATATCCTCTAACGTAGCCAATCCAACAACCCCACCATATTCATCAATAACAATTGCCATATGCATACGTTTTTTTAAAAATTCACTCAAGAGCTGGTTAATACGTTGAGATTCTGGAACAAAAAGAACCGGTCTTACAAGTTCTTTAAGCAATTTCTTTTGGCCTCTATACAACATTTCGAAAATATCTTTATGGTGAATAATTCCAACAATATTATCTTCTTTACCCTCAAAAACAGGCAGCCGAGATAACCGCGAATTATGAAACACTTCAATTACCTTTTCAATAGTTGCATCAATAGTAATTACAACCATGTCAGCTTTGGGTATCAAAATCTCTTTTACAAAGGTTTGTCCCAAGGCAAAAATATTTTGAAGCATTTCAGTTTTTTCACGCTCCATCAATCCTTTTTCATCACTATAATCGATTAAAAATTCAATTTCTTTTTCGGATACAACATCTTGCCGATCTAAAACATGTTTTCCGCCTATGGATGTAAAAAAATAATCAGCAATTTTTAATAAAACAGTAACAAGTGGATAGGCGACGTGATACAAAAGGTTAATCAAAAATAAAAATGAACCAAAAAATCGTTCATGGTGCGTTTTTGCAAAACTTTTAGGAATAATTTCACCAAAAATTAAAATCAATGCAGTTGCAAGAGCTATTCCTATAGGCAACCCCATAGCCCCAAGCACATTTTGCATAATATGAGAAACCAATACCGAAGTTAATACATGTGCAAAATTATTGGCCAATAAAATTGTTATCAAAATGCGCTGAGGATTATTTTCCCACGACTCAAATAACGACTTATACCGAGCAACCGAAAGTTCGAGTTCTTTTAATTTAAACAATCTCAACGCCGTAAATGCTGTTTCTAAAAACGCAAATAGCGCAGCAAAAAAAAGTGCTATAAAAAACAAAATTACCAATGTAGTCAGTGACATGTCATAAAACTCCTTAATACATGGACACTAGTAAACTCGCAACTGTTTTTTATCGATTTTGCCTGTTGCATTCATAGGAAGATCATCAACATAAATAAATCGTTTAGGGATTTTATATGTCGCTAAATTATGCATACACAAAGTTTTTAATTCTCTATCAAGCTCATCACCCTGAACTTTAGCCGCAATAAAAGCAACTGGAATTTGCCCATTTAAGGATTCCTCATGCCCAATTACTGCAACTTTTACAACGCCGGGGTGCCGCAATAACACATTTTCTATTTCAGCCGGATAAATATTAAAACCCTTATGAATAATAACATCTTTAAGACGTCCCTTAATTGCTAATTTTCCAAAAAAGTTTATTGTTGCCAAATCACCGGTGTTTAACCAACCATCACTTAGAACCTTAGCCGTTTGTTCGGGATCATGATAATAACCCATCATGACATTATCCCCTTTAACCCAAAGCGTTCCCACCTGCTCACATGCTAATGACTCACCTTCATCATTTCTAACATCGCACACCAGTTCACACAAGGGCGATCCAACATCTTGCGTTAAATCATCATTGTTTTCATAGTGAATAGCAATAACAGGAGAAGCCTCTGTAAGTCCATAACCTGAAGCAATTTTACGCCCATAAATCAAAGAAAACGCCAGGCGTATTTTATCGGGCAACATATCCGCACCAGATACGAATAAACGAACACTCTCAAGAGGCGCCGTCTTCATAAGACACAATAAACCATACAAGGCTGGAACCCCAACAAATAATGTTGGCTTATGGCGTAAACCTTGCAAAATAAGTTTTCTATCAATTTTTTGAACAACAATAACAGCGGAACCCGTCATTGCTGGAGTCCAAATGCAAACATTTTGAGCAAAAACATGAAAAAGTGGCAATACGCAAAATATACGCTCCCCTGCCGACAATCCACACATAGCAAAACGAGCAGCAACTTGCGCAACATTAGTCATGATATTTCGCGAAGATAACATAACCCCTTTAGGCAACCCCGTTGTTCCTGAGGTATACAATAAAAGTGCCAATTCATCCTGATCACGCTGAGGGATACTGTACGTATCAGCAGCTTCAATATGCTCTTGCGTAAGAACAAGATCCCAATTAACTAAGGTGCTCAATCTCAAAAGCTCAATAGAATCTTTAATCAGCGATCGTTCATGCAAACCAGTAAACATTTCATGCAAAGCATCAGCACATATAATAAACCGAGGCGCAGAATCATAAATAATATGCGTTAACTCACGTTCATGAAGATAGGTATTAACGGGAACGGCTATACCACCGCATTGTAAAATTGCCCAATAAGCAACATAAAACTCTAATGAATTTTCTCCACATACAACAACACTATCCCCAGACTGAATACCCAATGCATACAATTGCTCAGATACCATAACCGAACGAATATATAATTCACGATAAGTAATACATCGTGAAGCACCAATCAATGCAAGCTGCTCAGCGTAACGCTGATATGCTCGCTGGAGTAAATGGCCAACAAATAAAAACTCTCCCTGAGGCTTTAAGGCCTGTAGAGCTTTTTCATATACGGCCCACTCTATAGGCAGGCCGTTTACCATTTGTTTTTTTTGACAAAAAAATTGACCCATAGCCTCTATACTTATTCTTTTGAATCAGTAACAACAATAACCTGCACAGGACACATATCCGCAGCCTCTTTTATACATTCTGCATACTTTTCAAGATCTGCACCCTCAATAACTGAAGCGCCCTTAGAAACCTTAAAAACATGAGGACAAATAGCTGCACATGATCCACAAGAAACGCATCCTGGCTCTATATTTACTTTTTTCATAACCCGTACCAATTAGTTTTTCTTTTTTGCTTCTTCTTTTTGAGCTAATTTGCTAAATGCCTCAAAAATATCAACTTTGGAATGACCACAACCAGAACATGACGAAGAACAGCCATTTCCCATTCATCTTCATCGAGAAACTCATCTTCTTCAAGAGAATCACCCAAATCATTAAGAGCTTCAAGCAATAACATAACTTCTTGAGCTCCGCCCTCTTCAAGTGCTCCAATAAGATCATCAATCATGGTGCGCAGATTACCCTGAGAAACCAAAGATTCCTCTTCGACTGATTTTTTAAAATCTTCAGTGTCCATAATATGCTCAACATCAACCATCATCTGCAACATTTCTTCTGCTGCTTTTGGATCTTGATGTGCTTTAATTTTTTTCAATGTTTCAAGTTGCTCAGCAATAAAATGATTATCTTCGTTGATATCATCTTCTAAAATACGAGCTTGTTCTTGGACCATATCTAAAACTTTTTCTAAAATCTCAGCATCCTCATTATTTTTTGCATTTTTAAGATGCCTTTCAATTTCCTGAATAAATTCTGCAAAAAGAGACTTACATGTTGCTAAAGAAGCTTTTTGACTATCAAGTAAAAAATTCGTTTGCTCTATAAGAATATCAACCTTTGACACACAATACCTTTCTAAACTAAAACTATATCATACAATTATTAAACAAATATGCTCATTCTACCCTAAAGAAAAAAAATGTGCGAGTAAAAACAAAATAATTCAATTTGCAAATTACAATTTTTTCCAGAAATTCAATTCTCGAATGTGAAGCATCTTCATATACGCCATAGGCAAAACATTACGTAAAATTGATGTTACATGTGCATAATCACGCTCATCAACTGGCGCCGACGAAATAACATCCTCTCGAATACTCGATTTATGAATACTTGTAAGATCTTCAGCACTCGAACAATCAAAGGCAGGCAATTTCCAATACGCCCCTAAAAACATCACTCCTATTTTACCTTCATCACAAAATAAGGTGAAAACAACACGCATTGTAGCGTCATATTTTTTTCCATTAACTTCTATTAATTTTGACGGAGCAAAGGCCTCAACTAAAAAATCTTCTTCTTCGGCCCTAAGCCAATAATTATATGCTGGATCAGCAAGATTTTTTAGATTCTTAGGATTACGAATAATAGAACTAAGCGTTTGTTGTAAATCTCGTTTTTTTACAATAATAACACCATAACCTTTTGCTGCATGTAATGGTTTTATAACAAACCAATCACTTTGTAATTTTTGAATAATTTTTGAATGTAAGAAACTCGTATATTTTTTATGAACGATCATGCTTTTCGGCCGATATGCACGTAATTCATCACAATCAAATAAACGATTCATAAGAATTTTATCATTAGCAAATGCCCCAAATGCATGATTTAATAATAGTGCATGCGGGTAAGATTTAAAAAAATGTTCAACTATAACACTTTGATAAGTATTATCAGAAATAATGGCCATAACATTATTTTGTTTAAAAAATAAACGTTCACCATTTATCGTGTTATAAGCCTGCTTAAATAACGATTGATATTCCAAAGTCTTTAATGATGGATAAGAAAATCCACCATACTCATTGAACAGCGATATCTTTCGATCAGATAACGCTTCTGATGTTAGCGCAGTGGTAATATAACACGGTTTTATCGCAAAAAAATTACAAATTTTCCAAAATCGCGCCCATAAAGATCCTAATCCATACAAACGATCAAATCCTAAAAACCGTGATCGCTGTAACTCCCCAAATTCACAAATTTTTATTTTTTTTCCATCAAACTTTAAATCAACTATACCTGCAGTTATATCATTATGAAACAGTGCTGGATTAACATTCTTAACTACAAGTTGATCAATAACAAAGGATTCAAGTTGCTGCGATTTTTTCTGTTTTATATAATCCAATGGTATTTTTTGATACCTATCCAAAAGCGCAACTCCTGCTCCATTATGTAATAAAAACGCAAGATCATCATAATAATCATCATTACGCATAACCACAACACTCACAGGAAGTTGACCATTATTATTCTCGCTATGAAAAACCCAAGGTTCAAAACCACGCCATTTTGACTGATCATCATTATGACTTACTAATACCTTAAAAAAAGCATCCCGCTGAGATCGATCATCTTTATTATAGGCGATTACATGAGACCAAAATACTAACAATATCAACCATAGTTTTATCATCACACCCTCTTACTACAACTAAATATCAGGTTCTAATAATTTATAATAACCAGCGCCAGCAAATGGCTTTTTATGGAGATCAATCCTATTGTGCAACATATGTGAATAGGCCCGCAACAAAGCATCTGTTAATAACCTTTTTACATAAGTAAAATCCTTTTCATCAACGAAAGCTGCTGATGGACACTCAACAGAGATGCTTGAACGATGTTGCTCGAGTAATGACCCTTTCTGATTCACACCTTTTTCCGGTAGCTTCCAATAACTCCCTAAAAAATGAATAGCTGATTCTCCCTTATTATGTGATAAAACATAAGCAACCCGCATTGTAGCATCATAATTAACATCATCAACCCTAATAATTTTTGACGGAGCATAAGCCTCTACTAAAAAAAATCCACCTTTTTTATCACGCCAATAAGCCAAGGCTGAAGCATCAAAAACTCTTCCATAAATGTGTGACGCTTTTCCAAAAAGCGTTGCTAGTGCTGTATCTAACTCATCTTTCTTTACCATTAAAACCCCAAACCCTTTGACAGCATTTATAGGTTTAATAACATACAAATCAGCCTGTAATTTTTCAATAATCTTCTGTGCAAGGCAAGGTTCATAATGTTTTAAACACAAAACCGCACGAGGACGATATTGGTGTAACAATGGATCACTTAAAAAAAGCTTATGCATAAAAGCTTTAGAATTTGCGTACAATGATAAAACCTCATTAAGCACAAGGATACCATTTTGCTGAGTTTGTAATTGTTCAATTTTTTTAGTATTTTCACCATTATATTTTGCGATAATAAGCAATGAATAATCAGATGCTATATCGTATTTTTTTTGCTTCCCAGATGTATGCATAACCCTATTTAAAGGTTTATATGATAACAATGATCGAAAATCTTGGATAACAGTTCCACCTAGCTGAGTAAACATGTCCCTTCCCATATATTCCGGTAAAAACTCGTTGCGAACTCTTTTGCTCATAACATACCCAAAAGGAAGCGAAAACGTTGCCAAGTAAGTCCAAAAACGCTCCCATAAAACCCCGCGTCCATATAAATAATCAAATCCCCTAAACATTGATAATGGACCATCACCAAGTTCACAAATTTTTATAGATTCTCCATCAAATTTAAGATCAACTATTCCAAATGAAATATCAGGAGAATAGTTGCTACTGGTACAATCATATAAATTTATTTTTTGAGACATACAATATGGCCCCATACTAAAAAAAATTACATACCATAATAAAAAAACAACACACCGTCGCAATTTATGGTTATTTAACAAACTAATCATTCCCTACTCCTTTATATGTGCTAAAAAATAATATTTTAGCTATAAAAATTATACATCAGCAATCTTTTTGCACAATCATAAAAAGAATATTTGAGTGGTTATATAAAAATAAGGTACACTAACAAAAATCATTAACTTATAAAAAAGGAGTTTTTTCATGGTTCTGTATATTCAAGAGTTATTACAAAACATCGTTACAAGCGGTAATGTATTTGTTATTATTGTTCTTTCTTTTTTAGCAGGCTTTATTACAAGTTTTACACCGTGCTTATATCCGATGATTCCAATAACAATGGGAATTTTACAATCTCAAGCAACACAATCAATGCGTTCTAATTTTTTTCTTACCCTAAGCTATGTGTTAGGCATGGCAACCGTATACTCAGCCTTAGGTTACATTGCTGCAACGAGCTCCATCATGTTTGGACGCTGGGCTTCTAATCCCTTACTAATCGGCTTTATCGCAATTATATTTATGTATCTTGCTTTTTCAATGTTTGGGTTTTATGAACTTCATATGCCCTCATGGCTCACCCAGCAAAAAGAAGTTTCGACAAAACGCCCTTTGATCCGTAGTTTTTTACTTGGCATCCTCGCAGGAACCGTTGCCTCACCGTGCCTTACGCCCCCCTTAGCTATTCTTCTTGCTTTTGTAGCAAAAACAGGAAATCAACTTATTGGACTTGCATCTCTTTTTTCATTTGCCCTTGGCATGGGACTTATCCTCCTTATTATTGGAACCTTTTCCAATAGTCTTTCACTTTTACCACGGGCAGGAACATGGATGATGGAAATCAAAAAGTTTTTTGGCTTTGTTATGCTTATAATGACCATATATATTGCAACACCGATTTTAGGCGAAACACTATCTTGGTATGGCTATAACTTAATAATTATTATCGCAATACTATATTATCTATATATCATGGTCACCTATTTTATAAATAAACACCAATAATATTAAAGGGGAAGGATTGGTTTAGATCCGGCATTTTTATTCAAAAGGTTTGCTTTTCCCTGCATAACAACAAATTCTCGATCAAGCTCACTAAGATAATCAAGTAAAATATCGCTATATTTAGGATTTCGCAATGCTAGATCGATATTAGCTTTTAGCAACCCCATAGGATTACCAACGTCATGGCGAACGCCCTGCACTTTATAGGCAAAAACCTTTTCACCTGATAATAAAAGAGATTGTATTGCATCAGTAAGCTGAACTTCCCCATTAACACCAATTTTAAGTTCATCTAGTGCTCCAAAAATTGATGGCGATAGCACATAACGGCCAATAATGGCAAGATTTGAAGGAGCTTGCGAAATCGTTGGTTTTTCAACCAATTCTTTTACCTGAAATAAATTCGGAGAAAATTGTTTACGAACACCAATAACCCCATAATTGGAAACGGTATTCATAGGAACTTCTTGAACTGCAATAACGCTACATTTCTCTTGTTGTGCAACTTGCATTAATTGGCCTATTGCTGGTGTAGAGTGAACGATAATATCATCAGGTAAAAAAATTGCTACATATTCCTTGCCGATAACATTGCGTGCGGTCCAAATGGCATGGCCAAGTCCACGCGGTTCACGTTGACGTACATAAACAAAGTTGGCTAACTGTACAATTTTTTCAATTCCATCAATAAGACTATGTTTTCCTTTTTCTTCTAAAAACGATACTAATTCTTGATTGATATCAAAGTGATCTTCAAGGCATGTTTTATGTTTACTTGTAACAACAATATAATTTTTTAAACCAGCACGCAAACCCTCTTCAACAATATACTGTATTGCTGGTTTCTCCAAAATAGGCAACATCTCCTTAGGAAGTACCTTAGTTGTTGGCAAAAATCGAGTACCCACGCCTCCTGCTGGAATAATAGCCTTCGTTACCATAACTCCACTCCTTTTTAATAATAAACACTAAAACTGCTCCAAAAATTTCACCTTTCCACTATGCAAAAGACGAATATCGTTAATACCATATTTTAACATGACAAGGCGCGTTAACCCAAAACCAAAAGCAAATCCAGCGTACTTTGTTGCATCTATACCACACGCTGTTAATACGTTGGGATGAACTAATCCTCCAGGAAATACTTCAATCCATGTAGATTTTTTACACACAGAACACCCGTGAGTGCAAAATGGACAACGCATGTCAATCTCAACTCCTGGTTCAACAAAAGGGAAAAAACCAGGACGAATACGAATATCAAGTTCTTCTTTATTAAATAATTTTTTTAAAAAAGTTTGAGCGGTTCCAAATAAATGCGCTAAACTTACATTCTCTGCAATAAACAGCCCTTCACACTGCATAAACATAAAATCATGCGAAGCATCAGTCGCTTCCTGCCGATAAACACGCCCAGGAGCAACAACTGCAAGAGGAAGTTTTTTATCCTGCATCGCATGGACTTGCACCGTAGACGTCTGACTACGCATTAAAAGCCCAAGTGTCCTATCAATCCATATAGTATCTTGCGTATCACGCGCAGGGTGGTCTTGCGGAATATTTAAATACGTAAAATTATGAGATTCAGTTTCTATTTCTGGACCATCAATAATTTCATATCCCATAGACATAAAAATATCTTGAATTTCTTCAATAAAAAAAGAGTAAGGATGACGATGCCCCTTCCCCATTTTTGGAAGGTATGCTGTAACATCAAAATGTTCTTTTTTTGCTTTTTCTGCGGCAAGTATATGCATCGTAAGCTGTTCTTTGGCTTGATCACAGCAATTTTCTGTTTCTTGTTTTAATGCATGAATGAGTGGTCCAATTTCTTTTTTTTCTTCTAAAGACAAGGTTTTCATAAGTGCAAGAAGAGCCGTTATCTGTCCCTTTTTGCCCAGTAATAAAACCCTTAAATCCTCAATATCTCTTATAGATAATACTTTACGCAATGCATCATCACGTTGTTCAACAATATGCTTGATCTGCTCTTTAAGACTTTGCATGAGATTTCCTTTTATGCCTATGCAATAAAACTTCTCAAACCTCCCACGTTAGTAGGGTAACAGGTTTTTATTTTTTGGCTAGAACCTGTTACTAAAAATAACCATGGAGAAGTCAAAACTCAACGAATCTTTAACGTCAAAAGTGTTAACAACGCTAAAATAAAAGATACGATCCAAAATCGAACGGTAATTTTTGTTTCTTTCCAACCAATAAGCTCAAAATGATGATGTATCGGCGCCATTTTAAAAAGGCGTTTTCCATATAATTTAAATGATGCTACTTGCAAAATAACCGACATCGTCTCAAGAACAAAAACACCACCACACATAAGTAACAAAAGTTCCTGGCGAACAATGAGCGCCGAAAAGGCTAACCCTGCACCAAATGATAAAGCCCCAACATCACCCATAAAAATTTGCGCTGGGTAGGTATTGTACCACAAAAACCCAACAAGAGCACCAATAAGCGTCGCCGCAAAAATGGTCAACTCGGTAGCTCCAGGAACAAAAGGAATATATAAATAATGCGCAAATAATTTATGCCCCGCAAGATATGAAATCAATGCAAATGTTGAAAAATTAAAAATTAAAGGACCTGTTGCCAACCCATCCAATCCATCTGTTAAATTAACAGCATTACTGGTTGCAACCATAATAAACATTGCCCACGGAATAATAAAATATCCCAGATCAGGATTAAAAAATTTAAAAAATGGCATACACAAACGTGTATCTGGCGCAAGAATAAAAAACCAACTTAAGGCTACTATAGCTGCACTTGCAATTTGTAGTTTAAATTTAAGTGAAGCATTTATACCTTTTTTATAAAAAATCTTATACCAATCATCTAAAAAGCCAATAAGCCCAAAACTTACAATACACAGCAAAAAAATCCACACAATAGGCTTACTTAAATCATTCCATAAAAAACTATTTACCAAAAAAATACCAATCATAAATAATCCACCCATAGTTGGGGTATTATTTTTCATGACATGCGTTTGCGGTGTATATTCGCGAACATTCGATTGAAAATATCGTTGGCAAAAACGAATAAACCAACTTCCAAATAAAAATGAAAAAAATAAAGCGGTTAACAACGCCCCTATCACACGCACACTTACATAATGAAAAACATTAAAAAAACTCGCATGATTTTGCAAGTTTTGAGAAAGATGGTAAATCATAAAAAAAATCTAAAAGACCCTCGCTAAAGACATAATCAGAAGATAAGCACTTAATTTAAGGGTGTAACAAGAACTCTTATTACACCCTTATAGCTTACTACGAAATAGAAATTTCTTCTAATCTTTTCAAAAAGTCAGGATGTTTAGACATAAAGTTTTTAAATTCTTTTTGCATGGAATTTTGATTGTCCTTATTTTCACGCATAAACAATGAAAAAAGAGATTTTAAAGAACCACTTAAATAAGTAGGAATACTCGATAAAATAAAAGCAAAGATAGAAGGAGAAACTTTACCTAAAGCGAATAAAACAAGATCTTTAATACTCGAAATTTTTATTCCACATGTTTTTTCTATAACATCAATAATTAAACGCATTCCAGAATTCATTAAAAAACCATTTTTCTTAGAATCTAGACCCATACAAATAGCTTTTATATTTTTTTGATCTGAATAATCTTTGATAAAAGTAAGAACCAAATCTAAAATAGTATCTATTTCTCTCATAATAATGATATTTTCTGAAGAGCCCAAAAGAAAATCTTTTGCCATGCCTGGTTTATTCAATTGTAAAAACATCTTAACACTAAAGCTACACGTAACAAGATCTCGCGCAAACTGTTCATTATAATTTTTATGATGAGCAAAAATTGCCATAAGTCTATCAAGGGTCGCTTTACAATCACAGACTATATCATTACTATTTTTGGGCATCTGTTTTGTAAACGCTTGATAACGTATAATAATCCCATTTTTATCAGGAAGCGCATCCCCTTTTATTTTTCTTTGCAATTCAGTCAAGCGTCCAATCATCATAGTATAAATATCACAATACCCACCGCAAAGATCATCCCCTGACAATGATAATGTAACAACTTCATGTTGAATAGCATCAATTAATGCATTTATTTCTTTTTTGATTTCGTACATATCTTGAGATTCATTGCTATGTATTTTCTGACGATATTTATTTATTAATTCAATGTATTGGTGAAAAATAACAATATCCTCTGTATAAAAATCGGCACATAGTAAATCATTAAAATGTCGTCGAGCTTTTTGATATGACGAAAAATACATACATTGAGCAATAAATGAACGGTTCCAATAAAGATCCAATTCCTTCATAATCAAAGAACCAATATACTCACTGGTCAAATATGATGTTACTCGATTAATTGATGTTCCTTTTTTAACCTTAAGAACAATATCTCGTGCCTTTTTATTTAATTTTTGTATCACGTGTAATGTTACACAAGCAAGTTGCAGATCATTTAAAGGGCTTAACGGTGCTGTAACGCTTGAACATAATTCAAGTTTAAATAAAGTTTCTTTATAGCGAAGAGCTAAAAATAAAAATGCTTTATCAAGTGAAGCTCTAAATTTTTTATTTTCAGAAGCAACTGACGCTAATGCGCTTAGTTTTTTTTCTTCTTGTTGCATATCTACACACAAACGATCGTCTAGATTAACTAATTGAGCCCCATGATTAAAAACACGCATCATAAGTTCATGTGAGCCGTCTAAAACAGGCAACGATGACTTAACCGTAGTTATTGCCCCCAAAAGGGCAATAACTACAACAAAACAATTTCGAAAAAACATCATAGTATAATATCCTCAAATTATGAAGGATGTATGATTATTTATTCTCAATTAAAAAAAACAAATCTGGCAAAAATGTTTTAATAAAATAATCAAATGTATAACGATTATTTTTAATAACTGGAATTCTATAAATAACATTTGCTAATGTCATTTGAAAATCTTTTTTGATATTTTTAAATGGCTTAATCTCATTATTAGAAAAATCTTCAACCATATAAGCAAGCTCAGGAAGCGCATTAAAAGTATTTGATACCATTTTATTAATGACCGTACTGGAAAGCATATATCCTATAGAATTTTCTAAATCACGTAATTCTTCTGACTCAGAAAATGAATCATTGCGCAATTGAGCATCTTTTAATGCTATAAATTTTTGTAATTTTTCCAAGTCACTTTTTATTTTTTCACTTTTTTTAACTAATTGTTTTTTCATACTTTGCAGTATTTGCTTCTTGCGCTCAAATGTTAACTCTTTAGCCATTCGCTTATCTTTATTATAAATTCTGTCTATCTTAGCTTTTCTTTGTTTACATTGCGTTTCAATCTTTTGTGCATACAAGTTATAAATAGATGCAAGGCGGTGATAGTAAAATTCTTTTTGTAATGATACAATTAAAAAAGTATTTTCTGTTTTTATAGCTTCAATCTCTTGTTCCAGCGTATTAATTCTTGCTTCTAACGCTTGAGAAACTTCACCAGATAAATCTTTACATTTTTCTTTTTGAGCCTGCAAATACTCATGCTGCTTTTCATATTTTTGAAGTTTTTCGTAATTATCTAATTGATCTATCAATAAATCTCGTTGATTCTCTAATTGTTTCTTTTGATTCTGCAATAAGCTTATTTTTTGTTCTAAAGTTTCTTTGTCTTGAGCATCACATTCTCGTGGAAATATATTCCATAGTGGCGCAATAAAGGGAATATACGATGTTTTTGCATAAAGTTCTTTCTTGTGTTGCTTTATTGTTTTATTAACACCATCAACATGTTCATCAAGCATATCAATATATAAGTTTAATGCTTCATATAAAGTCTCAACACCCTTATTATGAGCATCATGAAGCTCTGCACATTGTTGATCCAAATCGCTCAAATCCTTATTCATTAATTGATTTAAATTTCTTCCACATGATAATTCCGTAAAAGAATTAATTAATACTCGTTCCTTAATAAGACTTTTATAAGCATCTTGAGATTTTCTCAATACCTTACTCTTACCCATCAAAAGATCCTGTCTTACCTGTATATATTGTTTAACTGTTCTAAATAAAACAGATATAAGTACTTTCAATGAATCAGGAATGCTCAAATCATTATGTATACGATAAATAGCATGCAACCCATTATCAAGTTGAACTAAGGTTCTATGTGAAGCATTTGATTGATTTTTTATATGAGTAAAAAGAGGCGCTGGTAGAGAACTTGATAATGTCGTTGTTGTAAATTGACCAACAAATCCAGCCTTTTCTTCTTTCTCAAAAAGTTCAAACGGTATAACCTTGTGTTTATTAAGATCTATAAGCCCCGTAATATATCGATTCCAAGATTCATAATCCAAATGTTCAATTTTTTCAATATGTTTATAAACAAGCGAAGCAAATTGCTCATCTTTAAAAACAAAACAAGAAATCCTTCCTAATAAACCAGGAGACAATTCTTCACCAGGAACGTGAATTTGAGTCCAAATATCTTTAAAAAATTGAAATCCACCAGGAATCTGAGCATTAACAAAATGAGTAAGCGACTCTGGTAATGTTATATTTTCAAATAATTGAGTAACTTTATCAAATGGAACATCTTCCGTAATACTTAATTTAATTAACAATCGTAATAATTCTGATACAAAGCGTTCTTTATAATCAGGATGCTCAGTAATAGTTTTTATTAAAAGCATTACCTTCAATGAAAAGATACCAAAAGGAGATAAGGCCTGCTTGACATTATCAAGTAAATCACCTTGCGACAGCAAACGAACGAGTTCATCCTGAGCAATAGCAACGCCCATATTTTTAAAATCAGCATATGAATCATAATCATTTTGATATACTTTTATTTCTGATTCAATCGATTTAAATGGCGTAAATAAATCACCTGATCCAGCTTCTTGCCAATTAAAAATAATATCTTGATTAAGAGCTTTTACTGGTATAACCAAACCCTTAGATGTAAAATAATTGAGCTTTTTGGCACGAGCAAAAACATCTGCCAAACAAGACTTGCTAGATTCAAATATACGAGAAAAAACATTCTCATACAAAGGTGTATTATTATTGCTATCACCTTGTGCATTAACAATACTCTTTGGTAGAGCAAAAAATGATAAGAAACATGTAATAATCAAAAACTGTTTATAGTTTTTATTCACGGTTCCTCCCTAAAATATAAAAATATTCCCAAACCCACAAGTTGTCTTTTTTTATAGAAACCTTTGACACACCATTCATTATACCATAGAGTAGACTTGTCGCAAACGCAAGACAAAATAGAAACGCATTTAATAGGCATTTACGCGACTTTATTGCCTATTATAAATTATAATTGACTCATTATGAATATCCAATATCATTATCGCCGACTCAGCATCATTACATTGTGTACCGCAATCTTTGCTATGCTGTTATGGCTCATACCACTTATGCAACGCAACCATCAATGGCTTGGTGCCGGCGTTAGTAGAACGTTCTTATTTATGCTTATTAATGTTCATATTCTTCTTCTTATTTTTTTATTATCAATTATCATAAAACAAAGCATTAAGCTCTTTTTTGAACGAAAAAAAGGCCTTCCGGGGAGTGTTTTTAAAAGAAATCTCCTATTTGCATTTTCTTTATTCTCCGTTATCCCCGCTTTCTTTGTTTTTTTTGCTGCAGGACGTATTATCACAAAAACAATCGATGCGTGGTTTTGCGCACGTATCGAACAAGGACTATTGGCAGGACTAACACTCCATCAAGAAGAAACAAAAAAAATGCGTCATAAACTAACCAATGAAGGAAACCGTTTTCTTGCACGCGTACCACAAACCATAACACGCTCCAATAAAAATCTTATCTGCATTAAAAAACTTATTACGGCATATACAAAAAATAACACAACAGCATACGCCTGGAATAAAGATGGGAGTATGTTTTGTGGGTCAATAGGCAATGAAATAAAAATATGGCGAACATATAGAACATTTAATGACCGAACAACAAAAAGTCTCAGCCAACAATTTTTACATATAATAAAAACAACACAACTACCAGCGGCTTTCGATTTTTATGGTTCATTATATTGGGTAGCACAAAAAGAAGAAATACTGTTTGTGCTTGTTAAGCGCTATCCACCAGCCATTAGATCTTCACTTATAGAAATTCAAAATTCATTAGCAGATTACAACCAACTTAAATCATTAAAAAATCCTATTTATCTCAATTATTATTGTACCTTTTTTTTAGTCATGCTTTTAATTCTTTTTCTTTCTATTTGGTGCGCTTTTTATATAGCCCGTGGTCTTTCAAAACCGATTAAAGAACTTTTGGATGCAGTTTCCTCTATTCGTAAAGGAAAACTCGATATTGCCATTACTACCAAAACATCTGATGATTTACGTATGCTTGTAGAAGGATTTAATGAAATGGTTGGCGCAATAAAAAAAGCACAAACAACATTACAAGATAAACACAATGAACTTTTTACTATACTTGAAAATATTAAAGCTGCCGTATTTCTTATTAATGAATATGGTCGCATTATTCGATGCAACGAAGCCGCCCAAACACTTGCTTTTCATGTTACTAAGAGTACACAAATATGCGATAAGCGAATCTCCATCGCCGGCACTCATATAGTCCAAACATTTTTTAAAGCGCTTCGAAATATGACTCAAATCTTACATAAAACATGTCATACTCAAGAACATATTTTCACCATCAATGGAGAAGATCGCTCATTTGTTGTCACATTATCAATTGTCCTTATTAATAATATTCCCACAAAAAAACAATATGGTACGCTTGTTGTTTTAGAAGATGTAACCGATGTTGTCAAAGCTAACAAATTAAAAACTTGGCAAGAAGCCGCAAAACAAATGGCTCATGAAATCAAAAACCCACTTACCCCTATACAACTTGCAACACAACGTCTGCAACGAAAATTTGGCAAGCTTTTACATCATGAAGAATCATTTATACAAAGCACCCAGATCATACTTGAACAAGTATCTCTTATCAAAAACCTCGTTGTACATTTTTCTGAATTTGCAAAAATGCCCCCAATAGAACGGCAATTTACCTGTCTAAAAACAATAATATCCGATGTTTGCAACTTGTATAAATTAAGCTATCCAGCAATTACCATCACCTACAAAGGACCTAAAAAAATAGATCTTATGATGCTTGATGAAAAAAAAATCAAACGAGTGTTTTTTAATCTTTTTGATAACAGTATACGAGCATTACGCGAACAAAACAACGCTTGCATTTCAATTACCATGAAAAAAGATAGTATTATGCATTGCTATAATATTACTTTTTCAGATAATGGCCCCGGCATTGCTCAACACATAAAAGACAATCTATTTTTTCCCTATGTATCCACAGAACAAAAAAACATGGGACTCGGACTTTCAATTGTCAGAGATATTATAACATTGCACAATGGATCAATAGAAACAATGCCATCAACATCAGGAGCAACATTTATAATCAAACTACCATACTCTCGGTGAATTATTTTCTATAAAGATTTTTGTAAAAAAGTTGCTTTTTATTATTATTTTCACTACGTTAATACCATTGTTAAATATAGACATATTGTATTAAAATAGGATATTATCCGAAAGGCATCGCTCATGAAATATAATGTATATTCATTTGTTATAGGCTTTACAGCCCTTTCATTACTTCCTTCTTGCGGCCTTCAAAAACAAGAAGAAGTACAAGTTAACGTTCAACAACAAGAAGCTCCTTCAGCAGTAGAAACACAACAAGAAGCAGCCCCAGTTGCAGCTCCTGCAAGCGAACAAAAAGAAGAATCTGCACAACCACAACAAGCAGAAGAAGCTTCTGAAGCTTCAGAAGAAAACAAATTAGAAAAATAACTCTCTAGAGTTATCTAATTATTTAAGAAAAAGACCTTGTTATTTCGAAGTTGGTTTCGAAATAACAAGGTCTTTTTCTTGATTTTTTCTAAAATACCTTGTAAATTTAAAATAGAATTCAAAAATACAAGGTGTTTTTTGAGGGGATTATTATGTTACGAACTAAATATCAACAAGAAATTGATGTTTTATTTCAAATTCATCCTATTTGTGCTCTTTTGGGCCCTCGACAAGTAGGAAAAACAACACTTGCAAAACAATATGCAGAAAACTACCAACCCAAAAATGTATTCCTCTTTGATCTTGAAAATCCATCTGATCTTGTACAATTTGAAAACCCAATGCTCATACTTCCCCCTCTTTTAAAAAAAGAAAATCTTATCATCATTGACGAAATTCAACGTCTTCCAAATATTTTCCCCGTATTGCGATTTCTTGTCGATAACCATCCTGGGAAAATACTTATTCTTGGAAGCGCCTCAAGAGAGCTTATTAAACAATCTTCAGAATCCCTCGCCGGTCGCATAGGCTATATTGAAATAACTCCTTTTTCTTACCAAGAAGTAGAAAATAATGAAAAGCTTTGGCTTCAAGGAGGATTCCCGCGATCTTTTTTAACCGATTCTATCGATCTAAGTTTTATTTGGCGTGAAAATTATATTAGAACCTTTCTTGAACAAGATATACCAAATCTTGGGTTTAATATTCCTGCACAACAGATATACAAATTTTGGATGATGCTTTGCCACTACCATGGACAATTATTTAATGCAAGCGAAATAAGCAAATCACTTGGCGTTACAGATCATATGGTAAAAAAATACATCGATATTTTATCAGGAACATTTATGATAAGAGTACTTCATCCATGGTTTGAAAATATTAGCAAACGACAAATTAAAACGTCTAAAATATATTTTCGCGATAGTGGCATTTTGCATGCACTCCTTGGTATCAAAACCATACAACAATTAAACACGTATCCTCGCCTTGGATCTTTTTGGGAAGGGTTTGCCCTTGAAGAAATTTTACGTAAATATAAAGCAAAACAAGAAGAATGTTTTTTTTGGAGAACACAAGCTGGAGCAGAGCTTGATCTTCTTATTCACAAAGAAGGTAAAAAAATTGGGTTTGAATTCAAATATAGTGATAAACCAAAACTAACACCTTCAATGCGCATAGCTCTTGAAGACCTCGGCCTTGATCACTTGTATGTTATACACCCTATAAAAAACCATTTTTTACTGGCTCATAATGTAACAGCTGTAGGATTACATACATTCATTCACGAATTTTAATAACTCACCGTAATTATCTAAATACAATCAATCCCCATAAAACAATAAGCATACTCAAAAAACCCAAAAATAACGCACATGATAAAAAACCACACGCATGCCCTATACTTACAAGAGAAAATAAGAGTGCGATAGCAGTTGTAAAGGCTAAAACACCCCAACGCGTCCATCCTTTTTTCTGTAAAAAAATAGAAAAATGATGAGGACTTCCTCGGTAAAAAGGAATTCCTAAATATGATCTGATAATGATTAAAGAAAAAATTTCTAAACTAGGGACCGCTAAAATAACCATAAAAACATAAGGAAATCCTAAAATATAATGAGCGCAAGGTAAGGTATAAAATAATGGCGCAATCTTTGCAATAAAAAGAGGAATAATCGATAAAAAACCACCAATAAATAATGATCCCGCATCACCTAAATAAATTTTTGCAGGGGGAGCATTAAAAACAAAAAATCCACAGCAAGCCCCAATAAAAATAGCCAATAAAAAACAAAGGTCATGCATGCCCATATTGTATGCAAAATAAAAAAAGGAAACTGCTGCACTACATGCAATCACCGATAAAAGCCCATCCATAACATCAACAAGATTACAAGCATTGATAATCGAAAAAATCCAAAATCCTGAAAAAATAAGCGCCAGCCAATGTGGTATTGTTAAAACAAAAAAAGCTCCTGACATTAAAAATAAAAAAACGGCAAGTCCTTGCCATAAAAATTTTTGACGAGGAGTTAGACAAATTAAATCATCAATAAGACCTATAATCAATAATATAGAAAGCCCTCCCA
>Ga0075567_112_pt1 | contig 29631 bp, 26 predicted proteins | sample RifGroF2_FD_68153 | JGI IMG/M metagenome (GOLD analysis project Ga0075567, IMG submission 68153) | candidate division TM6 bacterium GW2011_GWF2_38_10
TCCACGACAATGAATAACTTTGGATGCAGGAATCGTAAAATCACCTCCAAGATGTAATGTTGAACCAGAGGAGTTTATAATGCCACTTGAAGAAAAGGTTACTCCATGTTCAAAATATACATCACGCTCTAACGTAAAAATTCCCGTTTCTCGCAAATCCAACGTTCCACTTATTGGAACCACACCATCAAACAAAACTTGGCCACCATTTATTACGGTAAACCCTTGCGATAAATACACAAACCCTTTTGCATAATCCGAATCTCTAAACACGTAATGATCGCTTATATATTTAACCGTTGATGTTCCATCGATACTCACACCCAATACGATGCTTGTAAAAAAAAATAACGATACTAAACAAAACGATAGCCACTTCATAAAAACTCCTTTACTCCCTGATATAAAGCAATCTTTCTCTCACATGTAACAAACTATAGCCCATACATTGACCAATAGCAAGTTCTACAATCCTTTGTTATCAATAAATTGCTGATAAACTGCAAGAACCTCAGCCAATACTGCATCATCTTCCAACGTGCTCAGATCGCCAAGCGGGGCACGCAAAACCATAGCTTTTAAAATACGCCGCATAATCTTTCCGGATCGTGTTTTTGGTAACGCTTGAATAAAGAAAACTTCAGACGGCGCAACAAATTTCCCAACCCGTTCTTGCACAACTTTAATCAACTCTTTTTTTAATTCGGGAACTTCAACAAAACCATCACGCAAAACAACAAAAACAACCGCAACTTCACCTTTAATATCATCAACAACCCCAATAACCGCCGCCTCCGCAACCGCTGCATGCGTTAACAATGCCGACTCAAGTTCCGCAGTCCCAACACGATGCCCCGCAATATTTAATACTTCATCAGCTCGACTAATCATAAAAAAATCACCATCAGCATCTTGTAGGGCATAATCACCAGCATAATAATTTCCAGGAAATTTTTGCCAATACGTTTTTTCATAGATACCTTGTGCATCATCCCATAATCCCAGCGGCATACTTGGCCATGGTTTTGTAACAACAACAAACCCCTTTTTCCCCTGAGGCACAGATTTTCCATGTTCATCCACAAGCTTAATAGAAATCCCCGGCAAAGGCTGAGTAACACTACCAGGTTTATAAGGCTGCTGTAAATGCTCCACCTGCGGCGCAATCATAAAGCCACCAGTTTCGGTCTGCCACCACGTATCAATAATTGGACACTGGTCGTTTCCCACAACATGATAAAACCACTTCCACACCTGAGCGTTTAATGGCTCCCCAACCGATCCTAAAACCTTTAAAGACGAAAGATCTGCACTGGCAACACAATCATCTCCAATTTTAATAAAAAAACGCAACGCTGTAGGCGCGGTATAAAAAATAGAAACACGATAACGTTCAATTAATTTCCACCAAATCGAAGGACTTGGCGTATCTGGCGCCCCGTCAAACATAACCATCGAGGCCCCGGCCATTAACGGTCCATAAACCACATACGAATGCCCGGTAATCCAACCAATATCAGCAGTACACCAATACACCGATGATGCATCAATCCCAAATGCTGATCGAATAGTAGAATACACATACGTTAAATACCCTCCCGTTGCATGCATAATCCCCTTGGGCTTACCCGTCGACCCTGAGGTATATAAAATGAACAAAGGGCTCTCAGCAGGCATTGCAACAGGCTCTATAAACTGCTCCGGCAAATCATATACCCATGCATTTTTAAGGGGAACAACCACATCACGGTGTGCCTCCAAAGAATACGGATATGCCTGAGCCGACCGTTGACATACAATAACATTTTGCACACATGCACATCCCTGTAACGCAGCATCCAGTATATTTTTTAATGGAATAATTTTCAAACGACGAATATCATAATCAGCCGTAATAACAACACGCGCAGCAACATGGTCAATCCGCTCACGCAGTGCATCAGCGCCAAAACCAGAAAAAACAACAACATGAATAGCACCAAGCCGCGCTATAGCCAATATTGCCGCAAGGGCCTCAGGTATCATAGGCATAAACACAACAACCCGATCACCAACTGTTACACCATGATCCCGGAGTAATGCTGCAAAATAATTTGTCATACGCCATAATTCATGATAGGTAACATGCCGGCAAGCACCCTGCTCATCTTCCCAATACACCGCAATTTTATTTCCATTGCCAGCATTAATATGAACATCCAAGCACACAAAACTTGCGTTAATTTTCCCTCCAACAAACCACCGTACAAAAGGAGATTCTCCAACGCTTATATCTTTCCACGGCTCAAACCAAGACAATTTTTGCGCTTGTTCTACCCACCATGCACAATCTTTTGGTTGCAACGTATCCATAGATTACTTTCACTTATATTTGGAATAAACATTCTAGCTTGCCATACATATGCCAAGAATTTTAAAGTATTGCAAATACTTGGGCACCTCATGCTATGATCAAAATAATACCATAAACCAGTATAATAAACGAAGGGAAATTGACATGAATAATCAAATGACTAAAAAAAATATATGGCTTCTTTTTCTCATACCTGTAAGCATCGTACTTATTGTTTTTATGTGCATTCTTTCGAGTATTTTTTTTACAACATACCTCAAAACACTTATTCATTTTTTAAATCTATCACATTTTTTCAACCTATCTGAAAGCAACACCTACCCATTAACTGTTTTGCTGCTTTTCTCTGGGCTTTTTCTTTTTGTGCTTATTAAACACAATATTAAAGACTCATTTCTCGCATTTCTTATCTTTGTCTCATCGTATGGTGTATATGGTTACTTATTTGCCACAATAAACGCTCTGGGATTTTTCTCCCAACCACTTTTACCATCGCTTTTGCTTCTCGGCTTTTTAGGGTCAGTCTATCTACTAAAAAAAATCAAATTTGTTCTAAGTGTACACCAAATAACTCCAGGAGTTCAAAATATTTTTGAATGCCTATTGTGGACGTCAATTTTTTTAAAATCAAGTCAACTGTTCTATCCTATTATAAAAGCCGATCTTATTATTTTTAAACCATTTTCCTTTATAAAAAAAATAAGCACCTTTTCAGATGCTACTATCTTTTTTCTCTTTTTTATCATTTGCCTTGCAGCACTCCTCAACCTCATTATCCTTCAGAGCCCCTATCTTACAAAAGACTACACCAAAACTAAGCGGGGGTAAAAGTCCTGATGATTATGGGAGAATTTCTTTTAACTTCACTTCATGTTTTGAAAGTAATTCAACAATCGAAGGACTCTTTCGCGATCTTGCAATTGCTAAAGGACGTCTTATCAAATCAACCCGTTTTGAAGCAGCTCCTTTTTCAATAAGCATCTTTGCAGCATAATAAAAACTTCCTTTACATGCCCATGCCAAAGGGGTTAACCCATACGAATCAAATTGATCGATAGACTTTATCTCGGACTGCTCATTGGCTACACAAACCTGAACTCGTGATGCATAATAGCACACCAAAGTCAAAAACCCTTTTTTGGCGACATAATGTAAAGGGTACTTCATAAGCTTGTTGCTCAATGAATCCACACCATTTTGTATACAAAAAAAGAGCAGAGGAACATTATTAAATTGAACAGCATATCGCGCCAACAAATCATACGAACATTTTTGACGCACTACTTCTAAATTAAGAAAACTATTCATTCCATAGCGAATGACTTGCGCAATTTCTTGTTCTGTTTTAATCCCTACAAAGGCGTCTATAACGACTTTATTTCCACCTTGAATTGCATTCAACCTAAACTGCTCTTGCACCCACGGGATATCATCCTTATAATAACTCACAATTTTTTCAGCACCCGCAAGCGCAGCTAACTCAACAACAGAAAACGGCAAATGAATAGGAGGCCAATATAAAAAACGGTCTTCTTTTGTAAAAAACTCAAGATTATCCGCAAATATTGCCCTAATAACCTCCATTGTTTCATCATTAAAATATGAAACAATCCCCCCTAATAAAAATGCTTGCACCATTATAGCACAACCAAAATGGGGAATAGCTGAACTCAACGAAGCTGAACGATAAAAATCATAAAAACTAAAAGGCAACGCAGAATCCTTATAGATTGCAGCATCAATGCGAGTACACATAACTAAATCAACTAAGGCATTAAACTTCAAAAACTCAGGCCGATCCCCAGAAAGATATGGCTTATAATTAAACTCTTTTACCGCTTTTCCCAATGCATAATGCGTTAAAAAAGCGGTCATAATCATTTTTTCGTGCGGAAGCAATAAGGCGAAAAAATGAGTCACCTGATCAGGAACATTCATCTCTTCAACCTTACGATCAATAAAAACCCCAAGCGCCGGTAACTCAAAAAATATACTATCAATAGTATCACAAGCTTGAGCAACATTAAATGGTCTATGAAAGAAAAAATAGTGAAACAACAAATAAACAACTTCTTGCTGAAGTTCATCTTTATCAAAAACACTTACAATTGACTGCAAGCCAACAGCAAAATCACCCTCACTAATTGTTCCATCAATTAATGCATAAAATAAGTTATAAATACTTGTTCCCACCGCAAGTTCAAATGATAGAGTATCCTCCTCATTACCCGTCGCCAATGTACGGTGTTCATGATCACTTGTAACCATAGCACAGCATAATCCACCAAACAATACAAGTACTAATACACAATATTTTATATATCTTAACATAAAAAAAATCCCCTCAATAATTACTTATTTTTTTATATTACGAATCCCCAAAACCTACTTTTCCACTCAATCACAACAAAAAATAAGTTGATTGGATGATAAGAGTACTAACAATCAATAAAAAATCAAGAATAGATCACAGGCATATCACTATTATGGCCAAATAATATGAGCTATTTTTTTATAATCTGTATAAAAAAAATTTTTATTTTTCTCAGGTGGTAACATTTTACGAGCAAGAATAATATCATCAGCATGAAATCCATGCAACGTCTCAAAACTAAGGGGATACACATAGGGCACAACAGACCAGTAGGTCATATGTGCATCATACCGCAACACCGCAAAAGCGTCACAATGTTGCATCTGAGCAACCGAAGAAATGGTGAAAACAGGATATTGACTAACAAGACGCTCGCGCGTAATAACATCTTTTTTATCAATGCGCAAAAAAACCCTATCTGCATCATACGAATCTGAATTTTTAAAAGAATACGCTGTTAATCGCCCAACACCACAAGAAATATGATCATGCCCTCGAACCAAAGCATCAACCGTAAATAATCCTTTATACCCTAATTGAGAAAAATACTTATAAACAGCTTTACCATGATGCATAAGATCAAATTTATCACGCCCACCTTCAATAACCAATGGAGCATTAGGATCATCATCTGCATAAAAACTATTCCAGAGCAATCCATTATCTTGAGAAAAATGTTGTTGCAAATACGAAAAATAACAAGCACCAGCTCCTTTTTTATACAAGGCACCAATTAATAATTTTCTCCAGGGCATTTCTTTTAAAAAAAACTTAGGCCCACAAGACAACTCCTTACACTCTTTATACTCACTCAACCCTCCATGACAAAATTGAATAAAATGAACCGGTTCATAACTAGAAGACCGCGTTCCAATAAAAAAAGTTTGTGGTAATAAAGAAAAAAAATAATACATTTTTCTTAAACATTCATGGACCTTTTCCTCATCTCCAAGTTTTGCTAAAAACTCATACAAGCTCCCATCGCTCGAAAACAATGCTTCAGTTTCGTGGTTTCCTTGCAAAACAATAATATTATTCGGATTGCACAACATTAACGCCAAAATAAAGGTCCACAATTCAAAACTATAAAACCCCCTCCCACCAATATCACCTAAAAATACAAGTTTAACATCAGGATTAAGCCTAAAATGCTTATCCATTAACCCCAAATACCGCAAGCGCATAACATTGCGAAGCAGTGAATGCAGACTTCCATGATAATCCCCCATAGCAATAATGATCGACTTATAGGGCACAACACAAGCTCCAGCATAGTTGCAACATGCCGACTGCGGCCAACACTTAAATTCTTCCCAATAGCGTTCCTCTAACAGTTGAATGACACCATCAAGAAGATTATTAAAAAGATCATAATTCACCACAGAAGTACCACAATGCATCGCTAATTTTTTGAAAAAATCTTGATTATAAGAATGGTTATCTTGTAAAAAACAATATCCATCAAATTCATACAATTGTTCACAATACGCTTTTAATAATACCGCCGGAGAGGCAAGTGGCGATGAGGAACAACTATCCATTGAAAAAACTAAAGGAAACAAATGCAAACTTATGACACACATATACAATCGAACAATAATATTCATCCTATCCCCCATTATAAAAGACCCCAAAATACATCCCCTAACATTGTTAATAATACAAAAAAATAACCATTTATAGCAATAATCCATACCCAATACTATGTTTTTTGCCACGAGGCTAACATTGCGCTAACAACCAATCTTGGATTTACAGGCCATGTTAAAATTGTCACACTAAATTAACCAAAACTAAAAAGAAAGCAACATAAGCTAAGAGGATTCATATGATTTCGCAAGAAATAATCCAAGAAGCCGCGCAACGACTTGTTAAAGCCTATGACCCGTTAGAAATATATATTTGGGGGTCCTATGCATGGGGCACTCCCAATGAAGATGATGACCTCAACCTTTTACTGGTAATTGAATCATCCTCCAAAAAAGTTTATGAACGAGGAGATAAAGCATTTGACAGCTTATTGGGACTAAAAATACCTACAAATGTCGTTGTCTTTACCAAGCAAGAATTTGATAAATTCTCACAAGATACAACATCATCAACATATGAAATAAAAAACCGAGGAAAGATGATTTATGCCAGGAGTTAAAGATTGGCTCAAAAAAGCATCCCATGATTTAACGGCATCTGAAAAATTATCTGACGATGATGAAACATTTGATTGTTCGGTATTTCATACACACCAATGTGCCGAAAAAGCCCTTAAAGCATTTATTGTATTTACCCACCAACCAATCCCTAAAACACATGACTTAGGTTTTTATTAGAGCGATACGCAGAAATAAATCCAAAACTTATATTTCTCAAAAAATAGCGTAAAGATCGGCTTTTTTTGAAAAAAATATAAAAAAATGCTATTATTGCAAGCGTTTTATAGCACCCTGCAATGAATATATCTTTTTAATAACTCAAAAGGAGATTTTTTATTATGCGTAGTATATCCACGCTATCATTAATAGCGGTTATTTTTTTATCAACTTTTGTAGCAACTCCGACCGCAAAAACTCAACTCGCCTTTCACCCTTTTCAAGCCTATCAGCCCTACAACCACGTAGCGCCATTGTTACAAAGCAATCCCAATAATCAAAACATAACCCACGAACATCATATTTCCCTTAACATTCCATCGCTTTCACATCAAGATATTCTTTTTTTTAAGGATCAACCACATCATTTTTATGTATATCGACAAGAAACCAAAAACCACCAATCCACCTGCATTATAGGAATACTTGATCTTGAAACAAGTGCTCCAGAATGCATTAAAACTCATGAAAATATTCTAACTGATAAAGCTTTAGAACTGGAATCTTTTATTGCAAAACAGCATGCCGAATGTAATCCCATTCTTCTTATGTACGACAACACAACAACTGTTGCGCAAGAACTCGACACTTTTATTGAAAATTTTTGCACGAAAAACCATCCATACCAATCATTTACAACGCCAGATACAACACGCCACACCATTTGGCGTATTTCAGATAATTTGATAAATAACTATATTCGAAGCCTCTGTACGCACTTTTCCAGCGTATATGTCGCCGATGGTCACCATCGACTTGCAGTTGCCAAAAATCTTCATAAAAAATTTCCACACCACACCCCTTATAATTATGTTTTGGCGGCACTTGCAAGCAGCTCCCAACTTGAACTCAAAGCTTTTCACCGCATTATAAAAAATACAACGCTCTCACACGAAGAAATAGTGGACATTATAGCCCAAAATTTTGACATTACCCCCTTAACACCGACACCCCAAACCCCCTCCCTACCCCATGACTTTGCCCTTTTTATGCACAACACCTGGTATCATCTTACACTCAAACGCGACAGCATAAAAACACTAGCAACTATGCCACTCGAATCACTCGATTCATTCATCATTCAAAAGTTAATTATTAATCCAATACAACAACAATCCATGGTCAAAATAGCCTATATTGGCGGGATTAACACCTATGCCGAACTTGAGAAAAACTGCACGCACCCATCTGATATCATCCTCGCTCTTGCCCCAGTTCCCATAAAACAATTTATAGACATTGTTGATGAAGGATTTTTAATGCCTCCAAAATCAACATGGTTTGAACCAAAACTCCCACCAGGACTTGTTGTTTATTCACTTATGTAACAACACATTTTGTGCAAATTTATTATTGAATAATAAATTTGCACAAAATACAAAAAATAAAAATCAACGAATAATGCGGCCAGCAGAAGGCTGGCGAAAAAAATATCTAACAATGAAAAATGAGATTTTTTATTGTTTCATTATAAAAAATCTCGTTCAAATGTTTGAATGCCACCACCAGAACTTGCTAACACGTCAACAACAAGACTCATTTTTGTCGCCATTAATATGCGCTCATATGCAATCGGCAATGCTTTTTCATCTCTAAGCGATGCAAAAAAATGCTCTATTAAACACGCGTGTCCACGATCCGCCTTGCGAGCAACCTGATCAAATGAAGGAGCAACCCCAAATCCAGAAAGCCGTATAAAATCATCCATAATAATCGATTTACCATCAAAAAAAACTTCAGCCCGCTCTTTGCCCATTTTAACGTCGCCCAACGCCGTATACAATAAAGAACAAACAGAACCATCAGCCATATAAAAGGTGGCTGTAAAATTATCACTTGGTGCATAATCTTTATGCCGCACTAATGGTGTATACACCGAAACAGTTACAGGATACGAACGTGTTAATGAACAAAATAATTCAAAAATATGACAAGCCTCACCAATAATTCTTCCACGATTTGCCTGACCATGAATCCAATGGTTTTGAGGAATATATCCAGCATTCATACGATAATTAATCATGACCGGATTTGTTCGATGCTCAAGTACCGCCCCGATAGCAGAAAAATAGGGCGCAAATGATCGATTAAAGTCGACACAATATTTTACTTGATCCTTGTGACCACGTAAAAAAGTTAATAACTGCTGATACTGTTCATTCGTTACCGCCGCAGGTTTTTCGATAAAAACAGCCTTACCAGCTCGCATTGCCATAATCGCTTGCTCAGCGTGTAAACCATGTGGAGTAGCAATAACCAAAGCTTGTGTTTTTTCATCACGTACAATACGTTGAAAATCATTATCAGCACAAGCAACTCCATACTGACGAGCAACATTACGCGCATTTGCAGGATCGGTATCAACAATATTAGTAAGTGTAATTCCAGGAGTATGCGCCAAGAGTGGCAATAATTTTACCTTTGCAAACCCCCCTGCACCCACACAAGCAACCCCAATACACGATGCAACACTATGGAATGGGACAACATCATGCATATCACAAACAGCATTGTTCACGGCCGGTGCAATAAACTCTTTTTTATCATCATATTCGAGCACAAGGCCGAGTGCTCCGCCGGTAGCAAGCGATGCATATGCCTGTTCGACATCTTTAAGCGCATAGGTTTGCGTAATCAAAGGATCAATCAAAAGATCCCCTTGCTGCACTAATTGAACAAATAATTCCATGTTACGATTTTCAGTCCACCGCACATATGCATAGGGATAATCCTGCCCATCTTTTTCGTATGCATCATCATAACGTCCAGGACCATACGAACATGAAATTAAAAAATCAATTTCTTTGGAATAAAAGGGATCGCGATCAAAATCAATGGCAACGTCACCAACCAATACAACCTTTCCCTTTCTGCGTGTAATTTCCATAGCTTGCTGCAACAATGCCCCCTGTGAAGATGCTGCCGTAATAATCGTTACATCAACCCCGATGTGCCCCGTCGCAATAGCAATTTCATGCTCTATGGTACTTGATGATGCATTTAATACGCAATCCGCACCAAGCTGTTGAGCCATTTTAATACGCGATTCCTGAATATCAACACCAATAACATAACACCCCGCGCGCTTTGCAAGCTGAACCGTTAATTGACCAAGAAGTCCTAGGCCAACAACACACACCTTTTCACCAAGTTGCAATCCTGCGCGCCTAATACCTTGTAATGCAATGGCACCAATGGTTGTAATGCTCGCTTGTTTAAGTTTTTCAGGATCGGTAACGCGAACAGCTAAATTTTGTGGAACGGCAACAACTTCAGCATGATTTGCAATACCAGCCCCTGCACAGGCAACATAGTCACCAACACGAAACCCTTTAACCTGAGATCCAACCTGCATAACCTGGCCGGAGCACGAATACCCCAGTGGCATAACCATACCCGATTTATTTTTAATCAACGATAACGTTACCCCAACCCCATGTTCTTTAATCGTATCGACAACCTTTTGAGTATTGTCGGCAATATTAGAAACAAAGCGACTTAAAAGCGGCTGTGCCGAATTGGCAAGCGTTGCCCCTTCGGTCCCACTACTAACAAACGAATAATAGACACGAACAAGAATTCCCTTATCTGGACACACAGGTAAAGATACTTGCTGCACAAGAACTTTACCTTTTTGTAAAAAAATTTGCTGCATCATAAACCACTCTCTTTTTATGCTACAGTCTTATGCATTCCTTGTTGTAACCGAACCGCCCCTTCTAAAAAAGCATGCGTTTGGTGAGCATATAAATCATGCAAAAGACCACATGGATCAATAACAACTTTTCCCTCAAGCATATGATCGCGTATGCAATTAAATTCTTTATGTTTAACAAGAACTACAACAATATCCGCTTGCTTGAGCTCATACCACAAATCAGTAACAACATCAAACCCAAGTCGTTTCATTTCGACTTTACCTACATTATGATCGTAGGCAACAAAATCAATTTCATGGTGCATATGTGCAAGCGTTTGAGCAATTTTGAGCGCCGGCGATTCACGAATGTCATCAATATTAGGTTTAAATGTCAAACCCAACGAAAGAACACGTGGCCGCAAAATACCATGATCTTGTAACTCAATAATTTTTTCTTGAACTTGCTGCACAACATAATCAGGTTTTTGTTCATTAACAAATCGAGCAGCCTGAAGCAGATGCGTATCTTGAGGAAATTTTTCAATTAAAAAATAGGGATCAATAGCAATGCAATGCCCTCCCACCCCACAGCCAGGAGACAAAATTTTTACCCGCGGATGACGATTGGCTAGATCTATTACCGTAAACGGATCAATCCCTGCTGAATAGCACATACCTGCAACCTGATTTGCAAAAGCAATTTGAACGTCACGACTACTATTCTCAACGAGTTTAACCATTTCAGCACTTTTATCATCGGTAATATGCAAAAATCCTTTTACAAATTTTCCATAAAACATTCGTGCCAATTCACAAGCTCGCTGACAAGTACCACCAATAACACGATCATTATCAATTAATTCTTTAAATATTTTTCCAGGTAACACACGTTCTGGACAATATGCGACAAAAAAATCAACCCCACTTTTCAAACCCGAAATATCCTGAATTATTTCAACCACACGCTCGGTTGTCCCAACCGGAACTGTAGATTCCAAAATAACCAAGTTGCCAGGCATTACACGCCGCGCAACTAACTCACTTGCATTGTATACATAACTCAAGTCAGCAGTTTTATCAGCGTTAAATGGCGTAGGAACAGCAATCAAAAAACAGTCAGCATATTGCAAATCTTTATAAGCTCTAAAGGTTGATTTGCTCAAAACATCCCACAACCTATCCGAAATTTCTGGTTCAAAAATTACCGAATCACCGGTATTTATTTTATCAACTTTTTCACGATTAACATCAAACCCACAAACTTCATATCCTGCTTGCGCAGCTATTAATGCTGTTGGTAATCCTATATATCCTAATCCGACGACAGAAACCTTTTTCATCAAACCTCCCTTATATCATAGGAGCGTTAATGTACCCATTAGACTACTCGTTAACAACTTCATTTTTCATATACTCTTATTCCGCTCACCACTGAGCAAAGAATACATAATTTCAGCAATGCGAACCGAGGCCTTTCCATCCCCGTAAATAGCACTTGCCGTTTTTTTTAACATTACCCCATCATAACAATCTTGTAAACCAGAGATTATTAAATCTCCAGATGTTCCAACTAGACGCCCAAATCCCTCCCAAAAACACTCCGCGCGTTCAGAAACGTCACGCAAAACCAAAACCGGTCGGCCAAGGCTTACCGACTCCTCTTGCAACCCTCCAGAATCAGTTACCACCCAATCAACCTGCGATAAAACATAGACAAGATCACGATACGAAAGCGCTGGAACTAACATAACTTGAGCATGTTTATCAAGCCCCGCCTGACAAACAGCCTCCATAACACGAGGGTTAGGATGCACAGGAAAAAGCGCATATAGATCTGCATGTTGATCTAAAAATTGTGCAATCGCACGTAAAGCATGAATTATATCGCCATCAAGCGATTCACGCCGATGAGCCGTAAGCAACATCACGTGATGCCCCTTTTTTTTGCATTGAGTAATGCGCGCTACCACTTCCACACCCACAAGATCAGGATGCTGTTCAATGTTAGCTTGCACATAATGCAAGGAATCCACAACCGTATTTCCCGTACAATAAACACGATCCCGCGCAACCCCTTCAGAAAGGAGCTGCCCCACATTAAATGCCGTTGGCGCAAAATGATACGATGCCATTTGCGTTATGCATTTACGATTCATTTCTTCTGGATAAGGTGCAAAAATATCACCAGAACGCAACCCAGCCTCAATATGCGCAACAGGAACTTTTTTATAAAAAGCACTTAGTGCAGCAGCAAACGCTGTCGTTGTATCACCATGAACCGCCAGGAGCGCAGGGTTATATTCCTCTATTACATTGCGCATTTTTTCAAGGATTGCCTGCGTAATATAAAATAAATCCTGCCCTGGCTTCATAATATCAAGCTTAATATCCGCCGTTACACCAAAGACGGTAAATACTTGTTCAAGAAGCGACGTATGTTGATTCGTTGCGCACAAAAAAACCTGAGCGCCACGCTGCTTTAAAGCTTGATATACCGGAACCATTTTAATGGCCTCAGGACGAGTGCCAACAACAAGTAAAATCCGACCAACCATATACGTCATACTCCTTTACTATAAACGGACAATATGTGCTTTTTCTAACAATTCTTTTTCAACGCCCTCAAGATACTTGGTACGTTTTTCATCACGCAATAATTTCTCTATTTTTACATAACGTTCATCAAGCGTTTTTGGACGAGGCATGCGTTTTTCAATAACTTTTATAACTTGATATCCTTGCGCATTTTTAACAGGCTTTGAAATACTCCCAACCTCCATTGATGCAACAAAATCATAACTTGCATCAAGATCACACTTATCAACCCAACCAAGATCTTGCCAACGATACGTATCTTCAGGAGCATCTTCAGTTTCACATTGCGCAACATGCAACCAATATCCCTCTTTTACAAAGCGAGGATTTGCCTTGTGATACGCTTCAACTTCCTGAGAGGTTACAAAAATTTTCTCACTTACCTCAGCGCGGCGCACGCTTTCTACCGCCATAATACGCCCCATTTGCTCACGGTACATTTTGAGCGTAATACCACTTTTTTTCAATTGTTCTTCAAATTCAGTATCACTCAAATGGCTCAAATTATTTTGAATTTTAAATGCAACAATTTGCCGCTCAATATCAACCGCTGATGGCTGCAAATGACGTTCTACAGCCTTTTGAAAAAAAACTTCCTCGATAATACACTCATCAAGGGAATACAAGCCTCCCTCTTTTGCAATTCGCGGAATTTGAGTATCTGAATACAAAATAGAAACCCCATTGACACGCGCGACAACTTTATCAACCAAAAAGCGTTTACCTTTTTCTATTGCAGACGCATCACCACAAAGCCCTATCACCAACCCACATACCACCATAAAAAAATAACGTTTTTTTATTGCGTTCATCATACACAATCCTTTTACAATCATAACAACCCTACAAAATTTTAAAGGGACGAGTTGACTACTCGCCCCTTTAAAAAACAACTATGCAAAAATCTAATTATGCTTCTGCAGAAGCCTTAGAAACTTCTTCTTTTTCATCTGCATCATCAGCATCGTCAAGATCTTTTTCATCTATTTTTTTGTCTTGCGCATTGTCTACAGCAGGGGCTTGTTTTTCTTGGAAAAAATCTTCATTTACATCAATCTTATGGTTTTCTTTCAATGTTTTAATTTTTTCATCAAGCACTTCTTTAAACTTATTATTTTTGATCATGCCTTCTAATTGTTGCTTAATTTCATCAAGTTCAAAGTAAACAGCATCTTTTTTATCTGAAGCTTTAACAACCCAGAACTCTTTACCAGACTTTACAAGCCCAATAAATGGCATATCTTTTGCCGCAAGAACAGCTTCTTTGATTGGCGCAGGAACTGTTTCAGCTCCAAACCCTTTGTTTTCTTTACCAACACGACCAAAGTCTTTGAACTTACCAGCTTTAGAATCTTTGCCAAGTTTTTCAAAGTCATCAGCTTTGTTTTTTACTGAATTTAAGAATGACTGAGCTTGATCTTCCTTGTCAAATTTTACACCAACAGCCAACACGCCGCCGGCAACTTTAACATAGTGCTCTTTGCTTTCTTCAAAATGTTTTTTGATATCGCTATCACTTACTTTAATATTTTCAAAAATGCCTTTTTCAAACATTTGAATTTTAAGCGAACGCTTAAGAAGATCTTTCATTTCTGCATAAGCCTTGCGGAATTCAGCATCCTTTTCAACCTGCTTACTATCTGCATCAGAAACAATAAGCTCTTGTTTAATTAATTCATCAAAAAATCTGCGCTTAATTTGAGAAGGCAACGCATCAGCAGTTGCACCCCTAAAATATGGGCTTGATTGAAGCATTTGATTGAGATTACGATTAAAAATACCTTCATCGATGGCTACTTTACCATCGATGGTCAACAATGTTGCCCCTTCAGTTTTTCCTGTGTCAACTTTTTGAGTAACTTCTTTTTTTTCTTCAGCTTGTTTTGTTTTGTCCAAAACACCACAGCTAGGAAACAAAACTAATGACAACATGATGGCTGAAACATGCATCATTGTTCTTGATGTATTGCTCATGATCATCCCATTACCTCTCAAAATTAAGGTTAAACATTACCAAAAAAACTCCCAACTAACCACTCTTAGGATAACGCGTACAGGCATCTTCATAGCCCTCAACACAATACCTAACAAAGTGCATAGTCAATGCTACCACACCGAAACATTTTTTCAAGCAACTCTTTATATTTTTGACAGTATATGCAAATTTGTCATAATTGAAAAATAATAAAATGACAACAAGAGATAAAGAACACCCAACAGTTTAAAAAACTTTTAATCCAAAGGATTTCAGATGAAAGAGCAAGGAAAGATATCACTCTTTGCGGCAGTACTTATGAGTATTAACATAATGGTTGGATCAGCAATTTTTGCCTATCCCCAATTAATGGCTAATTGTTCAGGCACGTGGAGCTTTTTAGGATGGCCACTTGCCGCGCTTATTTTATTTCCTATTGTATGGTCCGTTGCTCAAGCTGCCCGCGCATTTCCTGGCGAAGGTGGTTTTTACAACTATTGCAAAACGGGAATTAATGATACTGCGGGTTTTCTTGCTACCTGGGCATATTTACTTGGGTACATAGGAACCGCAACCACCATTGCAACAATTATCAGAAGCAAATTAATTATACAATTTAATTTTGAGTTTGCTGAACATCATGCATTTTTATTTTATCTGATATTCATAACAATCATTTGCCTGCTTAACCTTATTAGCGTTGAAATTATCAGTAAGATTCAAAGCTTTGCCACGATCCTCAAACTTGTTCCATTGTTTTTTGTTGTTACCATTATTTTCTTTTATTTCAACCCAGGATTCAACTATAACTACAGCGATATAACCAATATTGGCGGTTCAATACCACTCGCCCTTTTTGGTTTTTGGGGATTTGAAAATTGTTGCGCCATGAGCCATCTTATCAAAGGTGGATCAGAACAAGTATCTAAAGTTATTTTCCTTGCTTTTGGAATCTGTATAGCCCTGTATACAACATTCCATTTAGGGGTTATGCACATCATGGGTCTTGCAAATTTAAAACTCTATGGTGCACAAGCATTTCCTCAATTTTTAGGTTTTGGCCCAGCCCTTACCAGCGCAATTCTTACCAGCATGCTTTTTTGTATTATGATCAGCTTTTTGAATACCGTATATGGCGCATCATTCAATAACATCATCAACCTCAACACCATGGGCAAAAAAGGATTTTTATTTGGATCATCATTTTTAGCAAAAACAACTGCACGGGGAATTCCACTTAATGCTATCATCATTTATGGTATCATTTTTATGACCTTAATTACCCTTATTCCTCAAACCGTAGTTCTCGCTGCCGTTACCAACTTAGGCATAGGAAGCGCCGTGCTACTAGCTATTATCTCCATCATAAGCTATAACTTTAAAACAAAAAAAATCCCACAACTTTTGATTTCACTATTAGGTCTTATTTCAATGATCGGCGTTTTTTATTTAACATGGACAACACAAATGGGTAGTGACGATAATTTTGTTCGCTTTTTATATGCAACACCTATTATTTTTGGTATGCCTCTTGGCTGGCTTATGTACACCATTAATCATAAAAAAGCGATCAAAGCTCTTAAGTAATAAAAGGATTTCATGTCTCATCCCATAAAAATTTCATTATGGGCAGCGGTTTTTATCAATATAAACATTATTATCGGCGCTGCCTTTTTTGCAAATATTAGTGATGTTACTCAAGGAGCGGGGATTTTATCCCCGCTCGCTTGGCTTGCCTGTGGGTTGGTGCTCCTCCCCCTTACTATTATTTTTGCAAAACTAGCCAACGCCTACCCATCCGCCGGGGGCTTGTATGTTTATAGCCAACGCGCCCTTGGCACCCTCTGGGGATTTGTAAGCGGGTGGAGTTATTTTATAGGAAGTGTTGCATTTAACACGGTTATTATTCACAATTTCTGCACTTCACTACAATCACTTCCAACGCTCGCTCCATGGCTTGAAAAAATGCATCTGAATGGTCTTGGTTTGGATATTATTGTGATCCTTTTATTTGCCATTCTCAACCTCCTTAATGTAAAATTTCTTGAAAATTTTCAGCTGGGCCTTGTGATTTTTAAAGCCATTCCAATCATTGCAGTTCTTATTGCAGCTCCCTTTATTTTTAATGTTTCACATATTGATCTTCACCGTTTTGCCATGCCCGACTTTGTAGGCACCATACCGTTGGTATTATTTGCCTACATTGGCATAGAAGCTTGCTGCTCCATCGCCGATAAAATCGAAAATGGCACCAAAAACGCAGCCCGCGCAATCTTTATATCATTTGCCCTTACAATCATTGTTTACACGCTCTTACAAACTGCAATCTTATTAATTCATGGCACATCCGGAAATGCTTCTTTTTTTGAAATATTGCCTAAATTAACCAGCAACACATCGATTATCAATGGCGGTAATATGATTATTTTACTCGCTATTTTATTTTCATACCTCGGCGGCTTTTATGGCATGTTCTACTTTAATAATTGGAATATTTTTGCCATGGCAAAAGAAAATCATATTCCATGGGCAAACAATTTTATAAAACGTAATAAAAATCATACACCATGGGTCTGTGTGCTGTTTCAAACAGTCATCACCTTGATATTCCTCTGCTTTACGCAAAAACAAAATAGCATCGCAATTATGGGAGACTGGGGAGTTATGATCGCCTATCTTTTAAGCGTTATATCATTCATAGCACTCTATAAAAAGGCAATCGGATACCTAGCGCTGGTAAGCAGTCTTATTTTAATAGGCTTATGTACCAAAGACTTACTTTTTTCGTATGGGCTTAAGTATAGCATTCCATTCCTTGCAATAATTGCAAGTGGCATAATAATTCACATATGGCATGAAAGCAAAAAACAAAGACAACAACTATCTTAAATAATAAACGTAAGGCTTCATAACATTATTTAATTTTTGCACTCATAGATAATAATCGGCGTATGGATATCAACCTGCGCCGATTCATCAAACGCAGGGTATTTTTTTATAGACGTAAAACCCACAGCATGCAATAAATCCTCAAGTTCATTGTGACGATACAAATACTGCTCAAATACTTCCTGCTCTGTCTCTACAACTGCCCCATCGATAAGCAAATCATACCGCGAATGCGCTTTAAATAATTGACGTTCTTTATCGTACTCAACCCTAAACGTCAACGCCACATGCTGACCCAATTCATTCATTCGTACTGCACGTTTTATCACACCCTCCTGCCCAGGAGCTGAAGCAACAGTGTCAATCTCCAATAAAAGTTTGCCGGTAGGTGCTAAGGCTGATCGCAAACGCTGCAACCCATCCATCAAATCTTTTTTATCACACAACAACCCAAGCGATCCGTAAGGAATAAAAATAAGATTGTACAAGCGCTCTGGAACAAAATGCTGCATAAAAGCAACCCAAGCTGGGGCGGGTTTTGCATATAACTGAGCATGTTTTTGCTGCAATAAAGCAATCATATGCTCTGATGCATCAAACCCTTCAATATCATATCCAGCCTTAAGCAGCGGCAATAAAAAACGCCCAGAGCCACACATCGGCTCGAGCAATGGGCCATTAACCTTTTGTGCCTGTGCTGCATAAAATAACTGTGCTTGTTCATTGTGAATATGATCTTCAAGATCATAAAACATCGTACTTAATTTTTTATATGTTGATAACGCTACATCATGCATAACATAAACCTTATACCCTCTATATCTTGTATAATTCAGCGATGTAAAATACGTACATATTAATCAATTCCTAAATGTGCTCCATGCTTTTGTAAAAAATCTACTACCACAGGATGCCCATTTTTTATAGCATACCACAAGGGAGTTTTACCATCTTGATCACGTTGATTCAAGTCAACGCCTTTATCAACTAAAAGTTTAACCAGTGAAAACAAACCATAATCAACAGCCATATGCAGAGGCGTTGTCATACCCTGAGTTGAACCACTATCAAACACCTGGCCGCGAGCACACAACAATGCAACAATACACATGAAAAAATCAGGTTGAACTTGACCTAAGGTTAATACCTCAGGTAAACGCGGAATATTGTAGCCATATCCTACACCTTTTTGTTTTATTCCAAGACCCCATGCATAAAAAAACTGAGCCGTTGAAATTAAAATATGTAAAGGAGTTGCCCCATTACTATCTCTGACGCGTACATCAGCACCATGCTCTAATAAAAGTCCAACCATAAGCGGGTTATACTCTCGCACAGCATAGAGCAATGCTGAATCACTCGTTATGTTCAACCGCAAGCATCAATGGTGTTCGCCCAAATTCTGCAAAAGCATTTTTATCACAACCCTGATCAAGCAATATGCGCCCGATCAGTGAGCTTCCAGCCACCGCAGCTATATGTAATAATGAATATCCATCACGTTCTTCAAATGCGCCCAGTCTGTGAGCAAACCATACAAAATAACGCCAATTATTATACGTAACAACATCCCACCAATCACCTATAGCAATATGGTCATAACGCTTACGCAACAAATCAACTAATTCATTTTTATGAAACAAAATTCCCCATTGAACTGCTTCACTTAGATTCAACTCACCTCTGCTTTGCAAGCATATTTCAATAATATCGTCGTTGCCTCCAATGATGGAAAATATCAAAACATTCGTATCAATAAAAAAACACGCCACTGTTGCATAAGCAAAAATACTAATAGCTCCTGCAAATGCCGCCAATGCAAGATAATTATATCCTAGGACTGATTTTTTATAAAAAAACTAAGCACCCGCGCCGCTCATATTTTGAATATATGCCAAATCATCGTCAAAAATTGCTCGCTCATACTCAAGCCAATGTGGGTCAAGAATCAAAGAAAAAAAATCATAAACACTAGATGCTTTACATACCATCATAAGCTCTTCGACTTTTTTCCCAAACATCTCATAGGAAAAAAAAGGCGAAAATAAAGATGCCGGAGTATAACAAGTAATACTCACCATAATCATAAGCTTTTTCCAAAAATCACCATGCAAATACGTGCTCAAAAAACTACCTGGATCACTTGCATAACAACTTAATAAATAAGAAGCAAAACTATAATGTGCCGCCAATGCACGTAAAAAAAGAAGTTGGTAATTTTTTAATAAAACATCTGAACCACATAATACCTCCAACCCAACACCAGCAAGTTCTTGCTCAAGCATATTCCGAACTAATGAAAAATGCTGAATAAATACATTAATCATTTCGCATGCCGCTTCAAACCGAAAGGGACGATGATAAAGCGCAAACGATAATAGTAATCGTAATGACTCACGAGCTACGCTTTCGTCCGACTCCAAAATACGTAAACGTTTATCCTGAAATGCCTTCTCAAATGGTATTTTACCATTATTTAAATCATCAAAAAAATCTTGAATTATTATGTGGTTATATGTTTGCTGAGATATTTCTTTAGGTATTTGTTGCAAAGCAATTTTAGATGGCATACTAGCAGATACATTGCTCATACAGAGCATAATCCACAACATACAAAATCTTATTGTTTTTACATATGCCATAACAATCCTCCCTACATGCAAAATATTATTTAAAAAAATCATACACTATACCAACCAAAGTATACGAAGCTTACATCATAATCCAATCTCTCTCAATCATTTCCTTGACGTTTTTTACCATTTGAATTTTATAACAAAAATCGATTGACCATGGTATCACCTCATGATACCATAAGCTATGTAGTTTAAAATTGACCATACATAATTGGGCAAAAATGAATAAAAAACAACGAGATACCTTACAGGCAATTTTTAAAGAACCTACTCAATCAAATATAAAATGGACCGATATAGAATCGCTATTCAAACATCTTGGAGGCGACATCAGCCAAGGTAATGGATCTCGAATACGAGTTGCACTTAATGGAATAAAAGCAGTTTTTCACCGTCCACACCCTAGAAAAGAAACCGAAAAGGGAGCTTTGGTTTCGGTTCGTAAATTCTTAGAAAATGCAGGGATAAAACAATGATGAAATATAAAGGTTATTTAGGCGAAGTTACCTATGACTCAAATGCAAAAATTTTTCATGGTGAAGTTCTCGGCTTAAAAGATATTATCACTTTTCAGGGGACTACAGTCTTAGAACTTGAAAAAGCTTTTAAGGACTCAATTGATGATTATATTTCCTGGTGCAAAGAACGAGGAGAAGAACCTGAAAAAGCTTTTTCAGGCAATATTCGCCTACGAATTTCTCCGGATCTTCATGCACAACTAGCACAAGCTGCAATAACGCAAGGAATAAGCTTAAATTCTTTAATTATTGATAAGTTACAAAAAAATAAATAAGGACACCCTGAAATCTTCAGGTAAAAAAACACCATAGATCTAATCACTCCTTGACGTTTTTTACCATTTGAATTATTATGATAAAAAAACACCTGAGAATATTCCACAAAGAAGCATACTCTTACAACAAGGAGTTTATTATGGTTTGCAAACAATGTTTGCCCACAAGATTATTATCTGAACAGATAAATCTTGACCAAGTAACGGCTCAAAGCAGCCTTTCCACTTTCATTTTTTCAATTATTTCTTCTGCTGTTCATCAGCATCATCATTGCCATTAATCTAAAGCAGTTTTTACTGCATTTTTCAATACATACCCAATAAAAAAAACTTAGCATGCCTATGCTATGCTTTGATCCGATGTGCTGCGCACATCGCTCGAACCGTTCGTATCCATTCAACGTCCGTACACCCCCATTCGACGTTGCTCAAGGCGAAGTCGAAAAAGTAAGTTACAAAAAGGAAAACATATGAAAACATCTATAACATTTTTTTTATCCGCCATCGTACTTATAAGTGGCGCAATAATCTATCGCACACAAAAAACAACACAACCAAAAGCAAAGCCCATCATCATTGGCATGCTCAGCGGGTGGGCTCCATTTATGACCATCGATAATCAAGGCAATTATGAAGGCTTTGATATCGAAGTTGCACAAGAAATGGGTAAACGCCTCGGGCAACCCGTAGAAATTAAAGATGCAGGATCACTGGCCGCGCTACTCCTTTCGCTTGAGCAAGGAACCATTGATCTTGCAATGTCTGGGCTTGATATAACACAAGAACGCCAAAAAAAATTATGTATGGTTCCCTACACAGGGCAAGCAATGACCTCATTTAAACTTATCTTCTGGGAAAAAGTACCACTCACCATCACATCATTACAAGACCTAAGCAGCATCAACAATCCAATTGTTTGCGTAGAGCCAGGATCAAGCCAAGAGGCTTTTTTAGAACACTATCCATCAATTATCATAAAATCATTAAGCCGTATCGAGGAAATGGTGCTTGATATCCAATACAACAAATCACTCGCCATGCTTGTAGAACCACAAGTAGCAACACGCATAACTCAAAATAATAACAATCTAAAAGTTGTTTCTATACCGCTACCCGATTCGTTTGCCACCTTTGGCATTGGAATCGCCATAAAAAAAACTAATACTGAATTAGCATCACGCATTACAGCAGTTATTGATACCATGAGACGTGATAAAACGCTTGCAGCCCTAGAAACAACATGGAACCTGGAGGTAGCATGAACCCTATCATAAACCTTATCAGAAACTCGTGGCCGCTGCTTATGCAAGGATTAAGCATGACACTTTTTTTATGGCTTACCACAGCAATCATTGCCCTATCAATGGGAATGCTGTGGGGAATTATGCGAAGTAACGCCGTACGCATCAAGCTCCTTTCAGGGGGGCTTGATGTTATTACTTTTGTGTTGCGCGGAATTCCTTACTATGTACAACTGCTTATTGCCTATTTTGTGCTTCCCGCCGCGCTTGGCATTAATCTCTCCGCATGCACAGCCGCAATCCTATCACTAGGTTTTTGCTCAGCTGCCTACATAAGCCAAATGATACGAGGAAGCATCAACACCATCCCAACAGGCCAATGGCTTGCAGCTCGAGCACTCGGATATTCAACCCTCCAAACAATTTGGTACATTATACTCCCACAAGTACTCAAAGCACTTACACCTGCACTCACCGGCGAGCTTGACCAACTGCTTAAAAGCACGTCATTGGTTTCTTCTATTGGGGTGCTTGAACTTACCCGCGCAGGGATGAACATCATCGCACGCACCATGAATCCGATCAGTGTTTACACCACCATTGCCTTAATATACCTGATACTTTCATCGCTTCTTGCCATAGCCGCCCAAACCCTTAACCGGAGATTATCATGATTACACTCAATAACGTAACCATAGGAATACCGCAACCCATTGTTCGCAATATCACCTGCACGTTTGCCCAAGGCCAAATAACAACCCTTATAGGGCCAAGCGGGAGCGGAAAAACAACCATCCTGCAAACCATCGCACAGCTATCACAACACCGCTACACGGGATCAATTACCATAGAAAAAACTGCGGTAACCAACATCGCAGCACACGAGCGAGCGCTGCTAGTCGGTTTTGTATTTCAAAACTTTAATTTATTTCCACACCTTACCGTTATGCAAAACTGCACACAACCACTTGTGATAACCAAACGTTCAACACGCACCGCAGCACAAAAAAAAGCACTGGAGCTCCTTGACCAATTTGGCATCAACATGCTGAGCAATCGCTATCCACACGAGCTTTCCGGCGGGCAACAACAACGTGTAGCGCTGATCAGGGCGCTGATGCTTGAACCTAAAGCCTTACTCCTTGATGAACCAACGTCAGCGCTAGATCCTGAAAATACACTCCTTTTAACGGGAATGCTCAAACAATTAGCCAACACAGGAATAGCGATTATTCTCTCAAGTCAAGACCTCTACTTTGTTCAAACCATTCAAGACAAAATATACCTTTTGGAACAAGGCATTATCACCGAAGAATGCGATGGCGCAAAAAAAGATTCATTTTCAACAACAAGTCGTATTGGTCGCTTTTTACGCTATTCGTAACAATAGATGCCCTCGCTATCAAGGAGGGCATCTATTTCAATAGACTTTATAATTCCTCTCGCTTCCAACCTAATGTAATTTGCTTGCCATCTTCAAGGTCAAAATTAATACCAACATGCACCACCGGCAAATCACTTTCTACCACATATTTAAAGGAATAATTATTTTTTTTAATCTGCGCAAGCGCTACCTCAGGTGTTTTATCGCGCTTAAACTCAATCACATACACATGAGCCGAAGTTGTAATTACCCCATCAATAAACCCAATATCGGTAACATCTTCAACAATCATCTTGATACCTAAAAGCTTACAAACAAGAAAAAAGACACCTTGGTAAAATTTTTCTCTATTCACCATAATATTGTGCGGCAGCACACGCATGAAATTTTGCATCTGTGTGCAAAAAAGGTCAAGGTCGTCCGTAACCAGCGCGCGACGTAATTTGTTAATCCATTGGTTAAACACACTAACATTAATTGAGGTGATTTCTTTTATAATTTGCTCCGTACATGAACTGCGAACTTCTTCGTTGGGATAACTCAAAGAGTACATGCGATCCATTTTATCATACGATTTGATAGTCAAATATCCAGTTTGCAAAAAAAGCACCAGCAAGTGATCATACATGCGTGCAATATTAAGATTTTGCAGCTCAGATTCCGCAATCTGTTGTAACTCAAGCGTGAGCAACTGCTCCTTTAATTCTTCACGTTTTTCTTCGGGCGCATCAGTCAATGCATTGAGCATAAATTTTGGGGTACCGCTTGAAAACCAATAATTTTGAAAATCTTGTGTTTTTAAGCAATTGGTAATTGAAAATGGATTATAAACTCTTTCAATTGTTTTATAAAATTGAAAACCATTATACCAGCGCTTGAGTTCTGCCAATGTTTCTTCATAAGTTAGTGATTGCTTTTGAGCTAACGTGTTTATATGCTCATTAAAATTATACTCTAATTCGTGTTGTGTATAACCACACATTGTTGAAAACTTTTCATTCAGCGAAATATCCTCTAAATTATTCAACTCAGAAAAAAGAGAAACTTTAGAAAATCTACTCACGCCGGTGATAAATAAAAATCGCAAGCAGCTATGAACGTAATTTCCTTTTAAAACACCATAAAAACTACGCATAATAGCTTGCATCTTTTCAATCATCGCACTATCACCGATATGGTCCAACATAGGTTTATCATATTCATCGATAATCACCACCACCGGTCCATGCTTTTCATAAAGGGCTTGTATGATATATTTAAATTGAGCATCGATAGCAAAGTCTTTTTGCAAGATGATGTTATAATGTTTTGCAATTAAAGAAAAATCTTGTTCTAAAACAGCATTTAAATCTTCTACGGTTTTATGAGAAACATCAGCAAAGCTGATATGAATAACCGGATACTCTTTCCAATCATAATCCATAGTGCTGATTGCAAGGCCTTTAAACAATTCTTTTTTACCTCTGAAAATAGCATCAAGAGTTGTGCAGGTGAGTGATTTACCAAAACGGCGGGGGCGGGAAAAAAAATACAATCCTTTATTTTTTACTAACTCATACAAAAATGCGGTTTTATCAACATAAACAAAATTTCCGTCGATAAGATTTTCAAAGGATGATATCGATACGCCAAGATTTTTCATGGGGGCCTTTCGCTCAAACATTTCAACACATCTTTTATGTCATAAACAACATACCACAACATATTGTTTTTTACGAGATGAACCAATGCATAAGGCTACACAAATAGACATAAGCAAATTGCATGTAGACAGATATAATCAAAAAAAATACGTGGGTAAGCGTATCAAATCTTGAGAGGTAGCTGTGCACCCTTAAGAACGCCTACTAAATCTTTTATATCTTTCCAACCGAGAACCGTTGCTTGCTTGCGCAATTGTTTTTGCTCACCAGCATACACAATGTACGAATTATCAGGGTGAGCCTGCGCTAAATTATTCCAATAATCAATCCCACGAAAAAATTCGCTTGTAACCGTTTTTCCCGATTTTATTTCAATAGGATAACTTGTTCCATTCATATCCAAAATACAATCGATTTCATGAGCCCCACTATTATCCCGCCAAAAATATACTTCTGGCCGAAAGCCTTGATTGCAAAATTGTTTATAAAAATCAGCCATAATAAAAGATTCAAACAAAGCACCCTGAAAATGTGAATTTGACAAAACTTCAGCGTTATCAATTCTTAATAAAGAACAGGCCAAGCCAACATCAAAAAAATAAAGCTTTGGTGTTTTTACAAGCCGCTTATTAAAATTTTTAAAATGTGGTTCTGCAAAAAACAAAATATAGCTTGCCTCCAATAACGAAAGCCATTCTCGAGCCGTAGGAACTGAAACACCCGCTTCAACCGCCAATGCACTAACATTACAAAGCTGCCCAATTCGGCCGGCACACAACTGAACAAAGCGACGAAATGTACTCATATTTTTAGGATTCACTAAAGAACCGATATCTCGCTGCACGTAGGACAAAATGTACGACATATAAAAATCCGCTGGCGGCAATTCATCAGTAAAAATACGCGGATAGCCGCCATAAAACATCGTAGCTTCTAAAGAGTCTGACAAAAGATTATGCGCATGCAATTCATTGATTGATAATGAAAATAAATTCAAAATGCCAACACGCCCAGCAAGAGATTCTGTTATTGCCTTATTCATAAGAAAATTCTGAGACCCCGTAAGAATAAAATATCCGGGGCGACGTTTTTTATCCACTTCCATTTTTATGTATGTTGTTAATGATGGCGCATACTGAAATTCGTCCAAAATAATACCATGAGCATTTTCGTGTGTTAGCAAAAATCCCTCAGGGTCTTCGATTGCAAACGTTCGCAATACGTCATCGTCCAAACTTAAAAATACATGATCAGGAAACTCATGTTTTACCAATGTTGTTTTTCCCGATTGTCGCGGCCCTAAAAGCGCTACGACAGGAAACTTTGCATAACGATGAAGAACAGGAGCTAAATCTCGAACATACATAATTCCCCCAAAAATAAATGATTATGAAATAAAAACACCACCTTTCATTAGCTTAAGGTATCTGATGAAAAAAGCCAGCTAATTTAAAGTGCCACTTTAAATTAGCTGAGAAAATTTAAAAAAACGGCATTTTTTGCGTTTTTTTTGCATCAAAATGTTTAAAGGAATATAACGTATTCAAAGTTTATTCCAACAAAAATGTATTAACAAACTCAGCACGGTGAGTTTCTAGCTTGACGTAAAACCAAAAAAAGCCTCGATACTTTACATACCGAGGCTTTAAAATACATAATATTTTTTAATATTTTTATATTTTAAATACTAACTACCTTAATTCGAGTGGCAACAGACACTTTTGCGTAACTCTATCATAAAAAGCTGGCGCAATTTCAGGATACATACTCAAAGCACATTTTACTGCACCTTCGTCGAACATTTTTTCTATTCTAACGCCATGATTAAAGTTAAGCGCAATATTTAAACGTATCATTTTTTGCAATGCATCACACATTTGAGAAAAATATATAGTGGTTATTTCTTTAAATAAAGACTCATATTCTTTAAATAAACTATTGCATTCTAATTTTCTTCCTAAAGATGAAAGTATTTTTTCATACAAAGACTCAACCTTCTGGCATTCTACCCTTCCTTCACTTTTCAATTGTGCGCGAAACATATTGTCAATCTGGCGAACTATTTCTTCATTAAACTCATTGTTCTTTAACTTGTCGCAAAGCTTCTTTAAGCTAGTAATCTCAATACTTAATTCATCAACACTAATATTAAGTTCTTTGAATGCAAAATCTCTAGCAAATGCTTTTTGTAAAAAAAGAAAAGTCATGTAAATTTCCAAATGCTCCGAAATTTCTTTCAAATCAGGTCTTTCTTTGCCAATATCAGTTATAAAATCGTCCACTAACACATGAGTAAGCACAATAAACGCAAAAATGCGCTCATCCACGTTCCGTCCTCTCCCTATTTTTTCAATTAAAATTATATCATAACATTTTTGTGCGCTTTCGATAGCCTTTTTTACACTTTCGATAGATGGTAAGTTCACTGAGTCCATACTCTTGAGTATCTGTTGAAATTCTCGAATAATATACATCATATCACTCGTAAAATCATCCTTTTTAATACACTCTTCTTGAGTCAGAGGCTCTTCAACCATATCAATTTCTTCTTGCATTTGAGGCTCTTCAGCCATTGCCGAAAGGCACCCAAAACTTGCAGCTAACACAAAAAAGCCCGATAAAAATAGAGACTTATTTTTCATATGTTAAAACTCCTAATAGAAAAATACCATACAATACCATACATTGAATAGAAGCTATCACCTTCTGCTTAATTGTCAACCGCCTTTAAATAAAAAATATCCTCATACCTGATTAATACCAATAATAATTTCAAATAAGATTAAAGCATCGTCAAAAAAACTCGTAAAAAACGGTAATTCGATTATTTCTCACATTACTTTGAATATCCCAACACCGCATAATCCACATCCCCTATGAGCATCTCGGCCTCCAATAAACGCTTTTCTTGCTCATCAAACTGCATGATGCCACCATCACGCAAAACCCATAATTTATTTCCTAACGTTAAAGCAAGGCGCTGATCATGCGTAATTAAAATCGTTGTTATCCCATGCTGACGAATAAACGAAGTTGCAAAAAGCAACATTTTGGTCGCTGCCTGAGGATCAAGCGCCGCCGTAGGCTCATCCAACAATAAAATCTTGGGCGGATGCAGCGTAGCCATTACCAACGCAATTATTTGCCGTTGCCCACCGGATAATGCGCCCATCGGACGAGACAATAAATCATCAATTGCTATGCCAAGAGGACGCACTATCGATGCTAAAACTTCTTCAGGAAATGAATGCATAGCAGATCGCACGCCCGCCCGCCGTCCTTTAAGCGACGCCAGCGCCAAATTTTCAGCCACCGTCATTGACGCAACCGTATTTAAACGAGGATTTTGAAAAAGCCGCGCGATACATGCCGCTCGATCTATTTCATGCTGATGAGTAACGTCAACGCCATCAATAATAATGCGTCCCGACTGTGGCAACACCTTTCCTGCAATAACATCAAAAAAGGTTGTTTTCCCTGCGCCATTCGGACCAATCATCGTAATAAAATCTCCAGCATCAATTGAAGCCGTAAGGTTCCTAAACACTGATGGTGTTCCAAACGAAACATCAATATTTTTAAAAACTATCATGACCATTACCTCCCTGTATCAAACAATGGCTGCTGTTTACGCACTGCCACTAATACAACAATTAACAACGCCGTAATTAACTTATTCCATGCAGGATCACACTGCATTTCAATCGTTAGTGCAATCACCGCCTGGTACACAACGGCCCCA
>Ga0075567_115_pt1 | contig 21767 bp, 21 predicted proteins | sample RifGroF2_FD_68153 | JGI IMG/M metagenome (GOLD analysis project Ga0075567, IMG submission 68153) | candidate division TM6 bacterium GW2011_GWF2_38_10
GTTGTCATTCTCGGCTTTGGCCGTTAGGCCTCTTGACCGAGAATCCATTTCTTAAGTAAATATTATCATGTTAAAAATTAGTTACGTTAAAAAGTCAACAAAGCCAAGGTTATGCAAGAGGTCTAATGAATTAAGAAGAAAAGAATGATATTTCGTCGCGTACGCGATCAAGATAAGGCGCTAATTTATGCTCAATCTCAGCAGATAATGCATGAACAACCGTTTTGCGATCATTATGCAAGCAAATCTGTTCAAAAATACTTTCAGCGCCAAGGATAATCGAAATATTACGATAATTTTTTGGTTTTACATGATCAGTATCTACGTGCGAATTCTCCAAAGATGTAATAACAATTCTCTTACGCATTGTCACTAAGTTTAAATCAACCCGAACAGCCCCATTACAACTCCACCCTTTGCGCGCATTCATAAACCAACGATACAAATCAGCGTATACCAAATCGATATAAATACGTTTAATACGCTCAATCATCTGTGGGTGAGAATCTGCAACCTGTACACACAAGTCTTCCTCGGATGCTTTTGTTAGATAACCATCGTTAAAAAACTTAGAAAATGTATCAATATCAAAGGTATATATATGCTCGCCATCAGATTCTAACGAAATTGAATTACTAACACATTCGCATAAAAATGACATAAAACTATCTTCATTAAGCCAATTTTGTACAAAGCGCACACCAAAATCACCATCCTTCATAATACAACTTACTACCATAGTAATCATGTCACGTGCAGCATCAAATAAAGAACTTGTTGCTCGATTAAAATCATACACCTGTAATGCTCGATATTTTTCATAGCACGTTTCACAAAAAACAATAGTTAAAGAGAGAGTAAGATGCGCCATAAATGACAATAACACATCATTAACAAAAACATGCGATAAACAATCGGCACAATACTCGCTCTCCAACTCAACTGTATGCGCATACAATGAATTACCACTCACTGATATCAATGGATTAATCACATCAAATACTTCATCAATAAAATGTCCATATTCATGCGCAAGAGTTGGGTAATAACAATATGGTTGATAATACAACTCAAAAAATAAAAGTAATCCATCAATCCCAAGCCCTATAATATTTTCATGGTCACTTTTATAAAAAAAAGCATTAAGAGAGCTATAATCACGGACAAAACAAGATTCAGCATAACGTGTATCTGGAGTAATTATATGACGACAACACAAATAAAGTTTTATAGAAGACAAAAAATCGTATCTATCGTAATGACCATGCGTAAGAAGAAAAGCCATGGCATTTTTTTGAAGCATCAAAAAACGATATAATTCTGGGGCCAGCTCATGAGTAAGCTCAACACAATCTTGAAAATCATCAAATTTCTTATAAAGTAAATCATCACGCTTTTTGATCGCCTCAATCTCTTGGATCATCGTTCGTTTATCAAAACATGTTGTATACCCACACGCACCATGGTTAAGCAATAATTTTACCGCTAATGTTTGCCCATGTATGTAGGCAACATCAAGTGACGTATGACCTTCATCATTAAGAAGGTTTACATCTTCATGCGGAATAACTGCTAATATTTTTTTCAAGCTTACGATATCTCCAAATTCCGCAGCTTGATGCAATGTCTTTTGTGCCACAATAGAATGAGGAAGTTGAACCATTGCGCTACTACAAAAAAAACTTATTCCACAAAGCATACCAAATACCATGTAAATACGATTTTGCATCATGCGCGTACTCCTTGATTTAGATAATATTAAATCATTGTAAGCACAATATCAAAAAGTGTCATTAAATACGATAAATATCGTACACACTAAAAAAAGAACATCGAGTGATAAAAAAAATTATGGTATGATAAACACAATGCACAACACGTTTAATTAATAAGGAAAAAAATGAATATAGGAATCGTAGGCCTAGGACGTATGGGCCAAGCAATAACCTGGCGTCTTTTGCAACACAATATACAACCATTTGGCTATGACCCCAATGAACAAAGCCGTCAAGACTTTGCGGCGCTTGGAGGCATACCAACAACATCACTGAGCTCGCTCGCTCAAAAAGCATCAATTATTTGGGTAATGGTCCCTGCAGGAAAACCAGTCGACGATGTTATTGAACAATTACTTACTACCCTCCCGCCGCAAGCAATTATCATCGACGGCGGCAACAGCCACTATCAAGACTCAAAACGACGAGCCGCCCAACTCGCAGCACGCACTATTAACTTTATTGACTGCGGAACCTCGGGTGGCATTCATGGTAGAGAAAATGGTTTTTCACTTATGATCGGCGGCGACGCAACCATTGTTCAACAACTCGATCCACTCTTTAAAGCACTTGCCACCCCACAAGGCTACGGGCACTTTGGCCCCGCCGGCGCAGGCCACTATGTTAAAATGATTCATAACGGTGTTGAATATGCGCTTTTGCAAGCATATGCTGAAGGCTTTCATCTCCTGCATAATGGATCATACGACAATATCGATCTTGAAAAAGTATGCTCCGTATGGGCTCACGGCTCAGTAGTTCGTTCTTGGATTGTTGAACTTGCTCAAAATATTTTTAAAGAAGATCAAACACTTGAGACTGTAAGTGGCTTTATCGATGAAAATAAAACAGGACAATGGACACAAGAAGAGGCCGCACTGCACAATATCCCGGTAAAAACAATTGAACTTGCGCTCCAAACACGCGCTTGGTCACGCCAAACGGGCGGTAATTACGCCACAAAGATCGTCGCCTTATTACGCAACCAATTTGGAGGCCATGCCGTCAAATCAACCAAATAAGGAATAAAAAACCATGGAAAAACAAACCATTATCGATATCAGCTGGCCAATACAACCAACGATGACTACGTACAAAAATAAAAATGATGTACACATAACAATCAATAAAACATTTGAAGAAAACCATGTACGCGAAAGTTCGCTCTGCTGCGGCATGCACACCGGAACCCATGTAGACGCCCCCGCTCACTTTTTGGCCAATGGTTCTACAATCGATCAAATGGATCTTACAAAACTTACCGGAACATGCCTGGTTATCGATTGCACACAAGCTCAAGAATCCATAGAAAAAGAGATGCTCGCTACATACCCTATTCACCCAGGGGACATTATTTTATTAAAAACAAGCAATAGCGCAACCGCATCTACCGCGCCACATCGTGACGCATTTGTTTACCTCAGCGCACAGGGTGCCTCATACCTTGTAGAAAAAAACATTCACGCCGTAGGCATTGACTATCTTGGTATTGAGCGCAACCAACCTAACCATGAAACACACCTTACACTATTACAAAAAGATATACCGATCATCGAAGGACTTCGCCTTGGCCATGTAAAACCAGGACGATACTTTTTTGTATGCCTTCCTTTGGCCCTTCAAGGAGCCGAAGCCGCACCAGCGCGCGCAATTTTGATACCTCAAGCTATGCCTTCATAAGCTAAAACCGTTTTGATATACGGTTGCAATGGTTTTTTATCTAGCGTGACAACTAGCGGCGAAGCGGCGCCGCCACATTCTTTATCGCAACAAGTAATGGTATACGCATGTTTAGCTTGATCCACCGTAACCAAAAGATCTGTAGGGTGATCAACCTTTTGCTCAAGATGCTTTATCATTTCTGGCAAAAAAAAGAAAAATGGGAGAGGATAAATAGGTAATTTTTTGCGATACATACCATTATCTTTTCCCCACAAAAGCCACAACTCACCATGGCCTGGCATATACGAACCAAAACGCAACTCAATCTGCGTCATTTTGCCAACATCACCAATGGCAGGTGCATACGAAAACCGCCGCTGAGAATAATTATCTTTTGTAGAAATAAAGTCAATTTTTTGAACATTATCACCTGATGAATAACAATGATATATTTTTTTAAACATGCCGTGCTGACAAAATTTTTCAGTTTCACTCTGCACCGGCATACCAAGCAACACTGCACGATCAATACTCAAACCATCTTTGTATTGCTTTTCAGCGCGCGCCAAATTTAAAATAACATTACCACCATGGCTATGCCCAACAAGAATAACCTCGGTATTTTGACGATCAAAAACAGAAAGTTCTCGCGTAAGTTGCTGATATAGATCACAAGCAGACTGCATTCTATGACGCTGGCTCAACCGACCGCTCCATCCGAACGTATAACAATAAACCTTAGCCCCGGGCAAAGATTTTTTATAAAAATCATCAAAAAAACAAGCTGATAATTGAGCAGCTAATGAGCTTTTTCGCCCAACAAGACACAAACCCCGAGGCCCATTTGGTTGATACTTTAAAAAAGAATTGCGACGCATCTCTTTAATGTACAAATCATACCAAGATTTATCAAAATCTTCATTATCAAATAAATAGCGCCATAAAGACTTGCGTGTACAGGTAAATGAAGGCAATGGCAGAATTGTTCCATGTATCAAAACAATAACAATACTTTTTTCACTACGCTGAGGTTGCTGATAAGCCGGAATAACAATTTTGGGCGGCACAATTGCAGGACGCTTACTTTGACAACCAGAGAAACAAAAACCTACAACAATAAAACTTACAACCCCCAACACATACTTAATCATAACACGACACCCCACCAAATAATTTTGTTTATAGCAACCTGAGAGGGCAATAGTCTAACAAAGTATGTATGAAACACAAGCGCTTAACATTTTTTAAAGTAAACATAAAATTTTTTATGAGTATTTTACTCAACAGTCACTTCATTCTGTTGTTCAACAATTAATTGTCGTGCTTTTGCAAAAAGACGATCTTTTTTTTCACCTGAAATTTGCTTTGCATCAAAATACGTTGCCAACAAAGTATCTAAATCCATTTGCACACTCAACAAAGCGCGTCGCTCTTTCACCGCCGGACGATAAATAGGAAAAACCCCAACAACGTGATGCGCCGCCACACACGCACGATTCACTTCATAAAAATCAACTTTTGTATGAACCGCATTATCCGGAACATGGTATACAATTTTTACAATAGCACCAGTTAAATCATGCAATGCAATATGCTCAATAAGTTGCTTGGTAAAATCTCGCTCAGCATCAAGCTTAATTTCAAGCTGTATCATCGGACGCGTCTGCACAGGAACAAATTCATGCTCACACCGCTCCCGAACCTGCGATTGCGTTGCGATAGTTACACGACAATACCCTTTTTCTTCTTTGCGCTCTCCAAAATCAACACGCTCTAATGAACCCGAGTAAACCACTGCAGGATACCCCGATACATTAAGATTTTGATAGCGATGTAAATGCCCAAGTGCAACATAATCAAACGGCGCAATCGCAAGCTGCGAAGGTAAAAAAACAGGATCGCTTCCATAAATTGCACTTTTTTCAGAACCAGAAAAAATACCGGTGCTTACCGTCAAATGCCCAGCAAGAACTGCCGGAATTGCTGGATCCAAAGAAGCAGCCAACGTGGTAATAATATCCCCCACCCGCGCCGAAAGGTACTGTGCAATTTCGTCATTGCTTTTAAACCGATGAGCCTGATTACTTACAATAATGTTACGCGTTGGCCAGGGAACTCCAACGATATTAACCAGTCCATGCTTGGTCGCTAAAGAAATAACCGATGGCTTTGCAATAACATAAAAACCGTCAACCGGAAGATAATCAAAAACATCCAAAGCATGCGATTTGCCAAAGCTCAAAGGATGATCATGATTCCCTACAACAATAACAACGGGAATCTTTGCATGGTATAAACGCAACAATTGCGTCATAAGTATTTTTTGATGTGTGGGAGTTGGCACTGGCGTTTTATATGCATCCCCACAAAATAAGAAAAAATCAACATTTTCGTTGATTGCTTGCTCTACACAACACTCAAGTGTTTTTTTAAAGTCAAGCAGACGGGTGTGAATACCCGTCTGCACATCTATCTTACCGTAGTTCTCAACGCCAAAATGTAAATCTGCTGTATGATAAAAAGTAATCACAATGTTATATTCCGTTCATCTTTTTCTAAAGAAACATCAACCTGGCAAGCAGATTGCTGCTCATCGGCCTTTAATGCCCCTTTGAAATTAAAGCGTACCGCCTCTGATTTTCCAGACGCATCACAATGCAATTGATTATCGTCTTTATCAACAGGCTGAACCTGTTTTTTAAGCAACTTCTCTGCATAGCCATCTTTATTTTCTTGACGAGAACGGCCAATCGCAAGACAATCCTCTGGAACATCCTTATGAATGGTGGATCCCGCTGCTGTATAAGCACGAGGTCCTATACTCATTGGAGCAATAATCGTGTTATTACTCCCTATAAAAGAATAGTCTGCAATTTTGGTTTCATATTTTTTCAAACCATCATAATTGCACGTTACGGTCCCCGCACCTATATTAACATGCTTACCAACCGTACAATCACCAAGATACGTTAAATGCTTTGCCTTTGATTTTGTACCGATTGTTGTACGTTTAAGTTCAACAAAATTTCCAACATCAACATAATCATCAAGCTTCACATGATTTCGCAGACGAGCAAACGGCCCAACGTGAACATTATCGCCAAGGGTACTATCTTGCACAACGGTATGTGAATGAACCATGGTGTTATTCCCAACCACAGAATCTTCTACAATGGTAAAGGCCCCAACCCACGATTCTTCACCAATAGTCGTATCGCCAAGCAAGTGAACGCCCGTACCAATAAAAGATCCCGCACCAATAGTAACATTAACATCAAGATGGATACTTTGAGCCAATTCAAAACGAACCCCATTCGCCATCCAATGACGAATAAGTTCTGAACGAATAATTTGCTCAACTTCCCAAAGTTCTTGCAATGTATTAATACCACGCACGTCATCGTACGCCACTGGTAATGCATGTACGACCTTACCTTGCTGACTTGCTAATGCAACAACATGCGTAAAATAGACTTCCCCAGTAACAGAACTTACGGGTAATTGATTAATCTGTTCTTCAAGCCATGCTCGGTTAATAAGATAAACACCGGCATTAATGCGCGCAACTTCTAATTGCTCAGGTGAACAATCCTTTGCTTCAATAATCTCGTAACCTGATCCTGTTTCAATCACTCGACCATAATTTTTAGGATCCATCATCATAGCTGTTAGAAAGGTTACTGTTGCATTTTTGCTACGATGTTCCTGGATAATATATTGAAGTAACTCGGTGCTCACAAGAGGCATATCTCCATTTAAAATAAGAATATCATCAACATCTCCCCATGTTGATTGCGAACACGCAACAGCATGCCCTGTTCCTCGAGGTTCATCTTGCAGTACAAATGCAATATCCTTAATTCCAACACATGCAACTTCTGCCTCTATTTCATCAGCTTGGTGACCCAGCACCGCCGTCATTGGAATGCCAAGGGCGTCTAATGCCTTCAGGGGATACAATATCATTGTACGCCCGCAAATATTGAAGAGCAGCTTGCTCTTTTTTGTTTTAAAGCGGCTGGATTTCCCTGCTGCTAAAACAATCGCTCGTATACTATTTGTTGCCATGGCAAACTCCTTATTTTCTGCAACGTTCAAAACAAATGTCCCTACCCAAAAAAAATGTACAAAATTGTATATACCATGAAATTTTACTTACATCAAAACTTAATTTAATGTACACTATTTATCATCAAAATGATTTATCATTTTATCTTCTTTTTATTTTTTTTGGAGAGGTGGCTGAGTGGACGAAAGCGACCGCCTCGAAAGCGGTTATTCCGGGAAACCGGAATCGTGGGTTCGAATCCCACCCTCTCCACCATTATTTTATGTTTTTCGCATATACACCCTCATACAATGAATAAAAAACCTTTTTTTTGCGTTCTTTATTGTAGAAAAACAAAAGAAAAAAAATCAACTTTTAAATGATAAAATATTTTTTTTTGTAAAACTATTGACCAGAAGGATCGTTTCATGCTATGCACATTCATATCTTTATAAAACCTGCAACCTAAAATACGTAGATCAAAAAAATAAATTTATTACATCTGGAAAAAAAATCAATATCAAACCTCTCCCCTATCTCCCACAAAAAATATCATAAAATACTTGTAAAAGTTATGGCGAAGAATACAATAAAACCTGGTAATATCGTCATTGCATTGTTGTTTACCGTTGTAAACATAATAACAATGACTCATTTTTTTTAAGGAATATGCTCATGCATGCTTCTTCGCTGCTCGAAACCGTTAAACGTAACTGGAAGTCGGGCATTGCTGTTTCGTTGGTATCCCTCCCATTAGCAATATCACTCGCAATTGTTTCAGGCGCCGATCCAATTGCCGGAATTATAACAGCCATTTGGGCCTGCACCATTGCATCCATATTTGGTGGAAGCCATTACAATATTATAGGTCCTGCCGGCGCACTATCTGGAATTCTTGCTGCACATGCAATGGTACACGGAGCTCACACCCTTCCCATGCTTGCATTACTTACCGGCATATTCATTTTTTTTGCGTATCTTTTTAAACTTGAACGTTACCTTATATTTTTCCCTGCAAGCACCATTCATGGTTTTATCCTTGGAGTTGCACTTACCATCGGCTTTAGCCAAATAAATTCAGCATTAGGTCTTGTAAACCTCCCTGCTCACAACAAACTTTTACACAATGTCTATGAATCATGTACACAAATTCCCAATGCAAGTCTCACGACGTTTGGCTTTTTTCTTTTTTTCTTGCTTATTTTATTTATTGCCGCAAAACTCGTTCCCCAAATTCCCGGCGCCATTGTTGTTGCACCAATCGGCATAGGCATTGGTGCTCTTAGCGCACACAATCTCATCCCTTTTGCACTCCAAACATTACAATCTCAATACCCATCGCTTCATCCAACACTGATGAGACTTCCTCGATTTTCCTTTTCTCCAGCGTTTTTACTTCCATCGCTTGCCCTTGCCGTTATTTCGATACTTGAAACCATGATTCTTGCTCGCATGGCCGATGGACTTACGCATACCAAGCATAATAAACGCAAAGAAATGTTAGGCCTAAGCCTTGCCAACATAGTATCTGGTCTATTTGGAGGTTTTCCTGCAACTGCAGCGCTTGCCCGTACAACACTCAATATTAAAACAGGAGCATCCAATAAAATTTCTGCTACCATAAGCGGAATCGGCGTTGCCGTAATAGCTTTTTTGTTGCTTTCCTTTTTTAAATATATACCCTTAGCAACAATTGCCGCAATGCTCGTTTATACCTCTATTCGCATGGTAGAACGTAAAGATTTTGCACGAATGTACAAATCTGATAAAAAAAGTTTTTTCATAGCACTCAGCGTCGCCTTTATCACCGTCTACGAGGACCCTATTGTAGGCTTACTCCTTGGCGCAACCGTCGCTATGCTTATTTTTATGGAAAAAATTTCACTAGGCCACTATGAAGTTCTTACCACACCCGATGCGCCAACCCCAACCGGCCAAGCTTCCCATTCACACTTTAAAGAAATCGTTCCGCATGTTCCCGGCAAAAAGAATATTCTCATTTATGCCATAAAAGGACAACTTGCTTACATCAATGCGCAATCACACAGCACACGCCTTGAGAATGCACCTGCCCACTATAAACACATTATTCTTGACCTTGATGGGTTACACTTTATTGATCTTGACGGGATTGATGCACTCTGCACTATTATTAATGATCTTATGGATCAAGGACGTTCCGTTGCACTTGCAGGATTAAGCCCATTTATTCAAGCAATGCTTAATGATAGCGCAACCTATCAATCTCTAAAAAATACTGGCTCTATTTTTACACACCGGCAAGATGCCCTGGATGCCCTTGCCCAACCACACGCTAAGCAACCACACGCTAAGCAACCACACGCTAAGGAAGAATCTCCATGATGCAACCACAAGATACCAATGAATTAATCGTATTAATTGGGGAGAATAATCACGATATAACAGGAACAGCAGAAAAGTACGAAGCCCACAAAAAAGGGTTAAAACACCGTGCTTTTTCTGTGTTTATCATGAACAGCAAGGGGGAAATGCTTTTACAGCAACGCGCATTTGAAAAATACCACTCCGGCGGATGTTGGTCAAATGCGTGCTGCAGCCATCCGCGCCCTCACGAAATGAGCAACATTACAAAAGCCGCACAACGACGACTGGGTGATGAATTAGGCATTTCCCAGCCACTACAACTACTTGACAAAGGAACTATTTGCTATAATCTCCCAGTTACACCAGGCGACCTTATTGAACATGAAGTAACGACAGTATTTACCTGCACGTATGACGGAGAAATTAAACCAAATCCACTCGAAGTAGCCAACATTCAATGGGTTAATCTGGAGACATTTGCACAAAACTATAAACGAAACCCAAACATATTTAGCCTATGGCTTGGATATGTTTTTAAACAAGCGTATGGCATCACGTTATAAAACCTAAGGAAAATCATGAACACATCATCATGCAAAAAATCACTCGTTAACTTTGTAAAAAAAGAATGGGGACACGAAGAGTGGATCGTCAATAATGAAAAATACTGTGGTAAAAAACTGGTCTTTAATCAAGGCTATCACTTTTCAATGCATTGCCATAAAATTAAAGATGAAACATTTTATGTACTTCAAGGGACCCTCTATTTAGAAACTGATCTTCATGGGACAATCGAAAAACACATACTCAATCCCGGAGATATTGTCCACATTACCCCACACATGTACCACCGCCTTACCGCACTCACCAATGCTGCAATTATTGAATTTTCCACACACCACGAAGATGACGATTCGTACCGCCTAAGCCCAAGCGGAAAAATTGACCTCTCAACACTTAACCTTGAATCCTTGCAATAAGAACGGATCCTTTTTTATGAAAACAAGTCCATTCGCACTTTTTTTTATTTTTGTCTGTTTTTGCGCCGGAACACTCTTTTTTCTTGTTCAACAAAAATGGATCATCGTTGAATGGACTTATAACCAACAATCACTTGAAACAGCTCCATTCCAGAAAGATGTTGTTTTAAAAAAAGAAATTCAATTTTATTGGTGGAACAATAATCGCATGCATCATGAAAAAATGCCACTCGTTTGGCGTCATAACAAAAATGATGAAAATATTACACAAGTCATTCACACCTGGCTTGATTACATGAAAACAGAAAAAATTATTGATGCTACCGTAACCATTCAATCGACACTTTTATCACCCTTTGAGGAAGAAGCATATATTTCGTTTAATAAAAAATTTGCCTGGCAAGAATGGTCCATTTTTGATAAACACATGCTCATTGAAAGCCTTTGCAAAACAATAAAAAGTACTGGACTGCCCATAAAGCACATCACATTCTTGATAAACCATGAACCCTTTATCGATGATCATCTTGATTTTTCAGCAGCATGGCCAACCGATGGATTTATACAGGTATAGAAAAAGCCCTTATTATACCGACTCTTTGATTTTTATTTAAAAAACTGGCATCAGCAAAATCTTTATACTACCATACAGATGTTGTTTTTTAATCCTTTAAACCCAAAGGGAGTTTTTCATGATCACTATTAGCTCTTTATTTCTCTTTCTATGCATCTTTTTATCATCCAACCCCATGGTCTACGGCAATAGCACATCACATCAATCTCAAGATACAAGAAAATTCAATACGGCAAATGCTCTCTACAGCCTTGCAGGAGCATGCGCCAACGCCGGCAATGCTGCCGCTGCACAAACACAACAAGAAAAACAACAAGCAGTTTGCAATTTTGCAGCATCACTCCTTCAAACCGCAGCTGTTTTGGCCGAAAAATCAAACAAGAAAAAGAGTGATTCCATTACCCATATTAAAGCGCTTATTGAAACAACAACAGCGTATGTTGCAAACCTATTGCCAGAAGAAAAGGAAGAACTTTTAAATCCAGAATGCTCATACCTCAAAGCTATTACCTCGTTCAAAACACACGAAGAAAAAGAGAAATTCATCAACCTCCTCTTAAAAAAAGAAACAGAATCTCTCCTTTTGATCAACGAAATAACCTTGGTTTTAAAAACGATTTTACATAACGAAATTGGCACCCTTTTTTACTCAGTATGCCAAGAAAGTATTAAAGGGTAATAACGCGTGAAAAAACAAAATTTACACACCACCATCATGCATAACGAAAAAAAGATCATCGAAAATCCTCAAGGCAAAAGCATACTTCATCTTACCTATGCAAGCCCTCTCGGTAAAGTAATGCGTTGGGTACTTACAGGTAAACTCATCAGCAAACTTGGTGGTATGCTTACACGATCACGTATGAGCCGCTATGCCATTGCACCATTTGTAAAAAAACATGCAATTAATCTTGATGATTTTCAAATCCCAACAACAGGCTTTCACTCCTTTAATGATTTTTTTATCCGCACCATAAAACCCAAATGCCGTCCCATAGCAACTGAACCCGACGCGCTCATTTCCCCGTGCGATAGCAAGCTCTATGTTATTCCAACACTTACACAAGAATCCATTTTTTTTGTTAAAGCACTCCCCTTTTCACTCGCTACTTTTTTAGGTCCCACCCACAATGCCTCACCCTACACACATGGAACGCTCGCCATTTTTCGGCTTTCCCCAAACGATTATCACTGGTTTCATATGCCAGCCCCAGGCACACCGCGCCCCGCAACACTTATTCCCGGCCGCCTGCATTCGGTTAATCCCCTTGTGTACAAAAAAAATATACAACCACTCATTACTAATCAACGCATAGTTATTCCCATCGATCTTGACAATGGCACAAGCGTAATGATGGTTGCAGTTGGAGCACTCATGGTTGGCAGTATTACAACAACGTATCAACCAAACACTCCAGTGCCAACAGGAAGCCCTCTAGGATATTTTGCCTTCGGCGGCTCAACCATTGCACTTCTTTTTCCACACAATACTATACGCATCAACGAAGAATTATGCGCCACATCCAATCAAGGCATAGAAACTGTCGTACAAATGGGACAAAAAGTTGGCAGCTTATACGCCCCCACCACAAAAAAGGAATATCTATGAAATTATATCCTTCACTCATCTCTGCAAATCTACTTAATCTTGAAACCATGATCAACACCCTTAAAACACATTGTGATGGTTACCACATTGATATCATGGATGGGCACTTTGTACCCCGCATTACCTGGGGCCCCTGTTTTTCAAATGCCATTGCACAAGCAACCGCGCTGCCTCTGCATATTCACCTTATGGTCACCAATCCGGCGAAAGTTATTGAGCAACTAGAAACACGCCCTTTTGACTGCATTAGTTTTCATGCAGAAGCACTTGCAAGCCCCGAACAAGTTGTATCAACCATCGAAGCAATAGAACAAAAGAAAACACGCAGTGGACTTGTAATCAATCCGAATACACCACTCCAGGCTATCACACAGTATGTTGAACACCTTGATGAACTCGTAATTATGTCGGTACAACCTGGCGCATCAGGACAACCATTTATCCCTGAAATGATGAAAAAAATTGAAGATGCAATAATGCTTAAACAATCACTTAAACCATCTCTCAAAATTATTGTTGATGGCGGAGTAAATCAAGAAAACATTAAACAACTTGCAGCGTACGGCGTTGATGCCTGCGGAGTCGCCGCGGCAATCTTTTTATCAGAAAATCCTATTCAAGCACTAAAAACATTATATGAAGCTGCAACCATAAAATAAATTCCATAACACAAAGAGAGCAGGCGCATTTTAAAAAATGCGCCTGCTCTCTTTATATTTTTATACTACTTAAAATCTACAATTGTCGTTTGACCTGAGCCAGGTTCAATAACCTTTTTAAACACAAACCGCATTATACTTTCCGTATATTTAATAGTAAGCTGCACTTCAGCTAAATCTGGTATATCAAATTCTGAGGGATATCTAAATTTACTCGAAAATGGATTTATATAATTTGCAGCATTAATTTTTTTTTGAAAGTTTTTATCAAACACCATGCATAATTCAAGTAATTTTATTAAATCATGCGTTTTGGGTATGGGCTGTTTCTTAAATACCAAATACGCTTTTAATGCTTTTTCAAAAGACTGCTGACAATGATAAACTACAGACGAAAAAAGTTCTATTTTAATAAGAGTTTTTGCTGCAAGTAAATCTTCTTTGGCTATTCTCAGCCATTCTTTATGCCCGAGCATAAAGAACCTTACCTTCGCGTTTAATTTTATATCCAAGCGTTGTAATATCACCTGAAAGTTTTTCAAATTCATCTTGTGTATACACAATAAGATCTTTAGAAATACCTAGCCCAAATAATGCACGATGCCCAGATCGTTGCCGTTGGTATGATTTTTCATCAGACTTTTCAATAACAATCATTAAATCAAGATCACTATCTTCAGTTGGACATCCCCATGCATATGATCCAAAAAGATAAATTGAAACCGGATTGTAAGTCTTAATCAAGCGATTTTTAACCTCTTCTATTATTTCTTGACTGATCATCAGAACCTCATTCCTTGAGCCGATCTTAATATAATTATTCTAATAATAAAATTTTAGACTAAATACCCAACATAAGCAAGCTTCACATGCCCCTTTTTTTTATATCATACGTAACGTACGACACCCTGTTTCAGCATTAATAAATACCTTTAACAATCCGGATCAAGCGCCGTCATTGGCTCATCAATCACAAGCATGTTAATTAATTTTTGCAACGCGATCATCGCAACTTTTGAACCACCGTAAGATCATAAATTTGATTGTGAACATACAACGTCCCCGCAAGCACTTCTTGCTCTAACAAATTTCCATATTATTATTTACAAATAAAAAAGTGACTGCTAGAATGCTTGGCATGCTAGCAGTTGTTATATGTGAAAAAATACTCTATGGCAAAATAGAGCATTTTTAAAATGGGTCATTATTATGAATAATTTCTATTTTTTTGCAATATATTTTTTAGAAATTATTCGCCATGAAAGGATATCGATGTAATTGAATTGAGCATAAGAATAGCAGCTATCATTGAAGTTTCTGCAATGGTTATTACCGGACCTGTTTAATGTTTATGAAAAATAATATTCCAAGCTTTAAGCGTTATGTAGTAATATCAATAACTACTATTTTGGCAAATGTGTTTTTGTATGAAATTTTTATTTTATTACAAGGTCGAAAGCCTCGTTTTAACGAATTTAGCCATGTAATCGTTTTTGTAAGTATTATTATTAATTATATTTTTTTAAATTATCAATCTAAGTAAATTGCTTACACCAAACGCAGCAATGGCGGCTGGAATTACAGGTGCGGTTTTATTTAAGAACTGTATGCGGCAATAAATTTATAAATCATGAAGGTTTTATGTGGTATTGGTATGAGTTACTTTTTTTGATGATTTTAACAGATATATTTTTAAAAGTGTTTTTTAAAAAATATACAAATACATTTGGCATGAAAATGCAAAAATATATTTGTAAAAAAATGGGATTTAATACATGCAACAAATAGGTCATTATTTAGTAGCGTATGGTTTATGGCGTATCTATAAATTTTTTATTAAATAACCTAAGTTCGAAAATTGAAAAATTTAAATTAATTAATCCCCCCTCCATAAATTCAATAACTACCTACCAAAATAACGCTATAGTAACGTATTTTGGCACGATTTAGGTGTACCAAAATACGTTACTATAACTAATTATTTTCCGATGCGACCAATACGCACACGCGCCATATTTTCTTCTTTAAAATAAAACTTAGCTTTTTTATTAAGCGTTACACAATCCATTTCTTGAATGCGGGATAACACTTTATCATAATAATCATCATCTAACTTCAACGCATCCAACTTTGCAATCGTCCCAGCAATAGATCCTATTGTTGAAGCCTTATCAATAATACCTTTCAAATAAATTTGACGAGCATCTTTGAGTTCTTTTTCAAGAACGCCTTTTTCACTAAAATCATGTAACATTTGTCGAATCATACGCTCAGCTTGATCAATTTTATCAAGGCTTACAATAGCACCAACATAATCAAACCCAGGTTCACGCGATGCCGACGCCGCAAATGCACCAAATCCTGCATAAAAAAGACCCGTTTTTTCACGCAAGGCATATAACCGTGACCCTAAAGAATTAAATGCTATAACATTAAGTAATCGAACTGGAATCAAATCTTCATGATAAATGTTCAACGAAGATGGCTGAAACAATGCTAATAATGCTTGATCACGTACCATATATTCATCAACTTGTTTTTTGGGCGTAAATTGAGGTGTTGGATATTTAAATTCTGTCATTGAGCCTGCAGGTAACCGTGAAAATATTTTTTCAACAACAGCCTGCATGTCATTAAGGTTAAAATTACCAACAATCGATAACACCATGTTGGGTGCACATAAAAACTGCATATGCAATTTACACAGATCAACTCTATTAAGACCCTTAATAAGCTCAATAGCCTGATCAAATGTCCAGCCAAAATCTTTCCCCTGATACAAAACATTTTTTATCGAACGTTCCATAACACTTGCAGGTTGATCCTTGCTACGCTCATAACTATCAACAAAAATAGTTTTAATTTTATCAAGAGCGTCATGAGGAAACGTTGGATAACTCGCAATCCATACAAGACGATTTAAAACTTCCTCATACCCTTCATTTAACAAAGAAAGCCGGATCCCTGAGGTATCAAAACTATAGGCAGCACCATGCTCATTAAAAAACGCAACATTATCTGACTTACTGTAATGCTTTGAACCTTCAATAAGCATCGTCATCATCATATGAACCTTAATACCATCAAGTGAGGCCCCTAGATAATCATCGTCTCGATAGGCAAGATGCGCGCTCACAAGCGGCAAATGACCATGCTTGCATAAAAGCACTTTAAGCCCATTTGGCAAGGTTATTTCACGCTGAGGTTTAGGAAATGAAAATGAAAGTTTTTCTGGTTCTGAAAGCTCATGAACAAGCTTTGGAATTTCTAATGGTGCAGTTCTTTCATGCTTTGCTAATATTTTTTTATCAAGCTCATCAGATAATGCCCGGGCTACCTTAAATTTTTCAATCTGATTCTGCGGCAACGGAAGCAACGCAATTGAATTCATAAATAATGGATCTAAGTACATTTTTATAAACGACACAATATGCTCAGATTTTATCGCCTGGAATCGATTAATACGATTAAAAACATCATATTCATCACGTGTAGCAAAATATGACTGCAACCAAGAATACACAAAACTTTGATGCGACTGCAATCGCTCTAAAAATCCTCGTCCCTTAGTTTTAATAGCAGCAGCAAGCTCAGCTTCACTTACCCCTTTTTCAATAATTTCTTGTAGAACAGTCCGTACAACCTCTTCACACTCGACACGCTTACCTTCTACTGGCTCGATAAAAATAAAAAATAATCCAGCCTCCATAAATAATGTTGCCGAAACTGCAACTGATGTGGCTATCTTTTTTTCATCAACAAGTTTTTTAACAAGCCGCCCGCTATCTCCATACCCAAGCACATGTTCCAAAAGCGCAGCAACCTCCTGCTTACCTGCCTTAAGTCCTGGCATAACCCAATAAAAACCAAGCTGTTCTTTTTTCACATCTTCATACATGCACGTATGATTACTGACAGGATCGGGGATAAGATCAGGAAACGACGCTTGTAAATGACCATTGTTATTCGGAATCGATGCAAAATGTTCTTTAGCCAAATCAAAAGCCTCTTGATCATTAATATCACCAACAATAAAAAGTGTTGCATGAGATGGATGATAATATTTTTTATAAAAAGCCCTAAGATCATCTGCTGACAAATTAAGAAGCTCTTGCTTAAATCCTATAATGGGAAAATGATACGGATGATTGGAAGGAAAAATAATACGCATTGCACGCTCATACATTGCTTTCCAATAATGATCTTTGTACATGCGCAATTCTTGTATAACCGCCTTGAGCTCCGATGCTAAATGTTGTTCATCAAATCGAGCATTTTGCATACAATCGGCTAAAATTCCCACAAACGGTTTCCAGTTATTTTTATCAGTTTCAAAATAATAACTTGTTACATCCATACCGGTAAAGGCGTTAAATGTTGCACCATATTTACGCGCAATCCCATCAATATCACCTTCTGCCATTTTCTGAGTTCCTTTAAAAATCATATGCTCAATTAAATGTGCAAGTCCCCGCTCAACCGATGTTTCAACGGCCGAACCTATATCGTAGGCTATTTGCACAAGCACTGTTGGCGTGGCACTTGTTTTTAAAAGCAAAACCGTCATTCCATTATCGAGTGTCATTTTTTTTATCTGCTCTTTGGGAAAATTAAATTGAAACTGACGACTTTTAACAAAAGGTATACGCCGCGGTCTAAAAAAAACAAAATACAACGAAGCAACAATCACAAGGCCGCCAAGCAAAAGTAAAACCAATTTTACCTTATCAATACTCATCATTAATCACCATCCCCTCGGGGTTATTAAACCCAAAAATATCATCATTAAGCACAAAAAAAGTCTTTTTCTTAATTTGCTGGAAATTTTTTGAAAACTATCATAACATAAACAACTTGCCATAAAGTGTACAACTTTCTTTGGAAAATATAAAGTGAACCAGGAGCTTTTATGCACATTCTCATAATGAGAGTCTCTGCTATCGGAGATGTTATCCATACCTTACCCGCACTCTTTCTGCTTAAGCATTATTTTCCGCATGCAACGATTCACTGGGCTGTTCAACAAAAAGCAGCTCCACTTCTTGAACATCATCCTCTGTTAAAACACGCCTGGGTGTTTCCTGATCATTATTTTTCTCCCTACAACCTAAAAACAACCATCATGATGGTAAAAAAACTGCGCACAATAAAATGGGACGCCATTATTGATTTTCAAGGTCTTACCAAAACATCCCTCCTCCACCTTTTTCTAAAAGGTAAAAAGTTTGGATTCTCCAAAGAACACACGCGCGAAAAAATATGTCACTGGACAACCCATTATCATGACACTCCAACATATAGCAATATAGTCCAAAAAAATTTATCACTCGCAAGCTTTGCGGCCCAACATCTTGGAGCCATAACAAAAAGCCCTGCCCCTGAAAACCTTGTCTCAACATTTTTTTTTACCCCACCACAAGAACACATAGACACGGTAAGCTCATGGCTTGAGCACCATGACATTTCGCGACCTATTCTTATTTGTCCAAACACAACATGGCCATCCAAACATTGGCCGCAAGCCCATTGGGTAGAATGTATACGATTAATCAATGAGCAAACCAATCTTCAACCGATTTTAGTTGGAGCAACCATGGGAGCAGCGGCAGCACAAGTTGCTCATGAATGCCATCAAAACACGATACCCATAACTATTTGCCCCCCTTGGAACCTGTTAACACTCACCCACCTGGTCAAACAAGCGCATCTATTACTATGCCCTGATAGCGGACTTTTACACCTTGCAGATTATCTTGGCACACCAGTTATTGGGATTTTTGGACCAACGAGTAAAATAAAACATGGCCCGTTTTGGACAAAGGGAAACAACGAACAAAGCATTCAAGTCCCCTGTCCTCACCACTACAAAAAACATCATCACCCAGGAGCTATTGACTGTATGGCCGCATTACAACCTCAAGACATTATACAAAAAATACATAACGTTATTAACAATGATCAATAATTAATACAAAGGAGTTTTTATGTTTTTACTTTCATGTTTTTGTTTATTTCTTACATGCTGCTATGGGGAGAAAGCCCTAGCACAAGAAGCCGAACAAGCAACACTTACTATGAGTGATGCTGTAGCAATTGCACTTGCCAATAAGCCAAGCTTACAATCATACAAGTACGCTATCCAAGCAAGTAAGGCCCAAGGCATGCAAGTGTGGTCAGCATATTTGCCTCAAGTTAACGTAACCACAAATATTAGTCAAAGCACAGGCCAACAAGATCCACAAACAAATATTACGCTCGGCGCTCAACAACTCATTTATTCTTTTGCAGGACCTATTCAAAAATATAAGCTGGCAGAAAAACAAACTAAACTGGTTGAATTGGCGCTAGATAAAGATAAAAAGGCTATTAAATATGCTGTTGAACAAGCTTTTATTGAATGTTGGAAAATTCAACAACAACAAAAAGCGATTAATAGCCTGTATACTGCAACAGAATCCAATTTTAAAATAAATGAAAACGCGTACAAATTAAACCTTCTTGATAAAAACGAATGGCTTAAAACAACGTCTGAGCGCGATATTACCTATGGACTTGTTGATCGTTACTTTCAAGGAGTTGAATTAACGCAAAAAAAATTAGAATTTTTTATGGGGCAACCGATTGATCTTGCCTTAAAAAGAATAGACCAACCATTATTGCCAACCCACACAAAACCAAAACATATAACAACCCTTGATCTCTCATGGGAATTACCTCAAGAATTTACCATTAAGCCACTCAGACGTTACTATAAATACGCAATGAAATACCGAGAAGAATTGAAAGAGGCCGACCAAAAAATAGCGATTGCTAAAGACGAAACGACCATTGCACAGAGATCCAACCTACCAAGCCTATCGGCTGTTGCGGCAACTGGATATCAAAGCATTGAAAATAAATCCGCAATAACCTCCCCTAATCGCAGCTTTTATAACCTTGGCTTACAACTTTCTTGGCCCATCTTTAACGGATTGTCCTATGATTATGCCGCAAAGGCAGCGCATTCTACCATGCTCAAAGAGGTTATTCTTAAGGATAACACACTGCAAACCATAAAACTCGACATAGAAACCGCATATCATACACTTTCGCAAGCGGTTATTGTGCTTAAAGCAAAACAAAGTGAACGTGACTATGTTAAAAATAATAGTAAACTAAAGAAACTACAGCTACAAACCGGCGACATTACTCAATCAACACTTAACCGTGCCATCGCCGATGAAGAAAAAGTTGAATACGAATGGATAGAGCTTGCTGCAGATGCTGCAACAAAAGAACGTGCATTAGCTTATGCATGCGGCTACCCACCAACCCTTTCATAACAATAAGGAGTTTTTATGTCATTTTTGTTTTCCCTATGCCCTGCGTTATGCGGATTTTTTCTATCACCAATGATTGCGTTATTTACCATCGCATCAATACTTGCCTGCAAGGGAGGTACAAATATGTATTACATAACTTTAGGGCTCCCAACCATCATTGCCACGATATGTTGGTCATATGAACACGCCACATCATCATATGCATACATAATGCGAACACTCCTTAATGTTGTGATTCCTGGGTTTTGCATGACACTTTTTATAATCCATCCAATTGGCGGTCACGCATTTTATTATGCACTTTACTGGATTATTCCTATGGTACTTTTTTTTGTACCAAGCAAAAATACTGTGTACGGGCTTTTTTTTACAAGCTTGCGTATCAGCATGATTATGCATGCAATTGGAAGCACCATGTGGCTTTATGCAAAAACAACAACACCTCTCTTTTGGATGAAGCTCATACCAGTAGTTGCCCAAGAACGGTTTAAATTGGCGCTTGCAAGCTGGGTCGCTCTTATTGCGCTCCAAAAAATCGCATCAAGGCTCACAAAAAAGAATAGTAAAAACTTGACCTGCAATGCGTAAAGCCTAAGCTTATTACATCGTAACGTTACCTGTTTTTTGCATTCTAAAAGAAAGAGAAACAATGCGTATAAAAATTAAACATCTAACGCAACAAGATATTGGAAAAACAATCACAATTGGAGGTTGGATTAGATGTTTAATTTTTATACGCATTGTTTCTCTTTCTTTTAGAATGCAAAAAACAGGTAACGTTACGATGTAATA
>Ga0075567_120_pt1 | contig 20983 bp, 17 predicted proteins | sample RifGroF2_FD_68153 | JGI IMG/M metagenome (GOLD analysis project Ga0075567, IMG submission 68153) | candidate division TM6 bacterium GW2011_GWF2_38_10
ACCGAAAGTTGATCTTAAGACGGTTATTTTATTTACAAAGCAACTTTCGGTATTGTTAAAATCGGCGGTTCCGTTGTTACAGGCTCTTGAGCTTTTAATTGAACAGTTTGAGGATCCATTTCGTAGAATTGTGATTTCTATCAAAGATGGCGTGAAGTCGGGTGAGCCATTGGCAAAAGAACTTGCAAAACATCCCCAAATTTTTACCAACGTATATGTGCAATTGGTTCGTGCGGGTGAGGCCAGTGGAAAACTTGATGTTATTTTATTTCGGTTAACCGATTATCTTTTGCGTTCAGAAGAAACTAAAAAGAAAGTTAAAAAAGCAATGGCAACGCCATTAATGACGCTTGGTTTTTCATTATTGGTTGTTGCTGGCTTGTTGGTAGGATTAGTTCCAAAACTTAGTGGGCTTTTTACCAAAATGGGAGAAGATCTTCCGATGCCAACGGTGATTTTAATGGCGCTTTCTAACTTCATGTTGAATCATTTTACATCATTTATCGTGGGGCTTGTTGTTGCCATTGTTGCTTTTATGTCGTGGAAGTCAACACCGCAAGGCAAATTATTTTTGGATGAATTATTTTTAAAGTTGCCGCTTACAGCTTATTTTACCAAGACAAAAGCAGTTGTGCAGTTTAGCCAAACGTTGGGTATGTTGCTTGAAAGTGGCGTTAATTTATCCCAAGCTCTTGATATTGTCTGCAATATTGTTGAAAATAAAGTATTGGTAGAAAAATTGGGGCTTGCTCGTGATAAAATTATTAAAGAGGGAAAAATAGCTCGGTACCTAAAAGAAACAGGGATGTTTCCTAATATTGCGAGTTATATGATTAGTACGGGCGAACAGTCGGGTAAGCTTGCTGACATGTTGCTGACGGTTGGGCACGACTATGAAGAAGAGCTTAATGATTTATCTGATGGGTTAACGGCAAAAATTAATCCAATTATGACGATGATTTTAGGTGTGATAGTATTGTTTATTATTGCCGCAATATTTTTGCCTATTATGGGAATGGGCGATATGGCGGGTATTTAAAACAAAACCGATAAGGAGACTTTTTGATGAATATGAGAAAAAGTGCCGGGTTTACCTTGATGGAAATCTTGGTTGTTATATCGATTCTTGGTTTTTTGTTTGGATTTTTAATTCCTACGGTTATGAAACAAATGGGCCGTGCAGATGATAAAAAGATAGAATTAAAAATGAACTCGCTTAAACAAGCATTAGTAGATTATAAGATGGATATTGGTAATTATCCAAGTACTAAGGATGGTCTTAAAGCTTTACTCGAAAATCCTCGGCCAAATGATCCACGTTATAGTGCTCAAAAAAATAAGTGGCCCTATGTTAGTAATTCTAGCGATATTGAAGATAATAATGGCAATGAATTTATTTATCATTGTCCACCAGAAAAATTTAAAGGTCAATACAAGAGTTTTGAAATTATTTGGGAAGAAGGCGACGAAGTTAAGTATCATACCGGAGCATAAAACTCGTGAATAAATGCACAAAACCTGCATTTACGTTAATTGAAATATTGGTTGTCATAGGCATTATGGGGTTTATGGCAGCCATTATTGTTCCGCGTCTTGCCATGCGTACGCCGCAGGCGGAATGGTCAACGATTTTGGTTGATTTGAATGATATTATTTTTTTTGCGCGACAAGAGGCAATTTCTGAGCAGTGCACGCATCGTTTGGTGTTTAAGCACAATAAAAAGGGCGATGATATGGTGCTGATTCAAAAAGAAGTTGATGATCCAGAAGCGCCGGGCAAAAAAAAGTATGCGCAGGTAGAAAGTGAATATTTTAATACTGCTTATACGTTTCATTCATCGATTAAGCTTAGGGCGGTGTATTATGGCAAGCTTGAGCTTATGGCTGAAAACAAGGGAGAAGGGTTTTGTTATATTATTGCCGATGGGCTTGTTCAGGATGTTATTGTGCATTTGGTTCGTAAGCCGCAAGACAAGGGGAACGAGGTTTTAGGCAGTTATATTCTTTCTCCTTTTTTTGGAGAGTTTGAATTTAAAGATGGGCTGGTGCGTCCGGAGGGGTAGTGTGATGATCAATAAAAAAAATAAGGCATTTACCCTTATTGAAGTGTTGCTTGCCATGACCATACTAACAACGTGTGTTTTTATTATTTCGAACTTACAAATTCGTGTACTTAATAAAGTTTTGGCTGAGCGCGGGCTGATTGAACGTACATTTTGGGTAAAGCGAGCATTGTACAAAAATTTTTTAAAGCCACCAGCCGATGGCAAAAAAAATGTTGAAAAAAAAGAAGACCTTATGGTGACATTTGTTACACAAACCGAAGGCCTTGATAAAAAGTCAGCCTTTAGAGAATGGTCTGAAGTTGTGCGAAAACTAAAGGCTGAAGTTGCGTGGAAACAAGATAAAGAGTTGCAAGAGCTTGAGATGATAAGTTTTGTGTGGAATCATAAAAAAGAGCAAGAAAAACGATGAAGATACAACGGCCAGCCTTTACCTTGCTTGAAGTGGTTATAGCGTTAGCGCTTTCATGCGTTGTAGTGCTTGGCATGTTGCAGGCGTATCGCAACCTTATGGGATATTTTGACAAGGTAAAAAATATTTTGGCATCCAATCGGCAGGTGTGTTTATTGTTTAATCAGATGGAACGTGATTTTAATGCCGCGTTTATTCCACCCTTGTATAAAGAAATAAAAAAAGATGCTGTTCCTGGCGAAGAAGCCCAAGAGGCGCCAAAAGCTCAATCTGAAGAGGATAAAAAGAAAGAGGCGGCAGCAGATCGCGAACGTCTTAAAAATTATTTTATAGCCTCGTGTAACGAAGATGGTAAAAAGCGCTTTGAAGAGCGATATGTGTATCCTTTTAAGCGCGTGTCGATGATTACCACAAATCCGCTGCAAATTTATGGGCAGCGGCGCGTGCGCATTGTTCGTGTGGCTTATGAATTAGAAGTTGATAAGCCGCTTTTGAAAAAAGGTATTGAAAGTTATCGGCTTATTCGAAAAGAAACTACGGATATCGAAAATGTTGGACTTAAAATAAGTGATGTTGATGCCCCCACCGAGCATGAAAAACAGCATCCGATACGAACTCATTTGGTTGCTAAAGATATTAAAACGTTGTATGTAGAATATGCATATAAAAAGCCGTTGCAGAAAAATGAAGATGCAAAAAAACGTGATGCAATCGAGGAAGAAATGGTAACGTGTGTATGGGGCGAGGCAAAAGAAACGCAAGGGGTTGTTCCTTTACGTATTGATGTGTTTGTTGAGTTTTGGAATAGCGATTATCGTCATGGGTTGCCGTTTCAAGCGTCTTTCTTAATTTTTTCGTATCCAACGTCGCTGCAGATGCCAGAAAAAAAAGAAAAAAAAGTAACGGCTGAAAGCCCAGATGAAAAAGCTGTAAATGAAGATGGTAGTCAAGGTTCTGGAGATGAAAAATCAGCAAATACGCCTGATACATCGGCAACAAAACCAAACGATAGTTCCATGGGGCAACCTATACTTCCAATGAGTTAAGGACGGAGAATGTTATGAGCATAAAAAGATCCGGATCAATAGTAGTCTTTGCGTTAATGATGTTGTCACTCATTGCCATCATTACGCAACAATTATTAAAAAGCAGCATGGTCGGGTCAAAATTTGTTAAAACCATGGTTGATCGGGAACATGCTGAAATGCTTGCCTTGGGTGGAATTAATGTTGCAATTGCTCAATTAAATAATGGCATTGTGGCAGCAAAAGCAGTTGCTGTGCGCGGGGCGGCTGCTCGCGAAGGGCGTGATGAAACGGCACAAGAAGCTCGCGATGAAAAAAAAGAAAATCCTATGCAAGCATTTATCTTGCATTTATTATTGCACCTTAATCGTTGGCAGGATTTTGATCTTGATTATAAAAATGATGGAGTTGAGGGGAAGGTTTCGATTTGTATTTCTTCTGAACACGGTAAAATCAATATTAATGAAGTTTTTGATTTTAAAAAACAGGTGTTTAAAAAAGAGTATGAGGCAATTTTAAAGTCACTGGAGATTCCTGGGATTATTACGGGAGCTGAATTTTTAAAACGCTTGGAAGATTTTTTTAAAAAACGGTCTAAAAAAATATACGATATTACTGAGTTGAGTGTTGCGCTTGGACTTGATAATTTAAATGTGTTTTATCAACCGCCTGCAAAACCGGCAAAACGTGGCGCCGGCGAGCCGAATAAAGATGTTTTTTTAGCGGATATTTTTACGGTTTGTACGCATGATGCCACCATAGACCCATTAGTGTTTTCTGACTCTATTCGTGCAATTTTTGGGTTGCAACGTGTTCGTGCCAATGACGCATCCTTGTTGCAAGAGGATGTAAAAAAAATAGCAGAGGAATTTAAACCACAAGGGAGTCAGGATTGGAATGCTCATTGGAATTTGCTTCAGCCGTTGTACGGCGAAAAACCAAAAGTTTTTGATGTTTTAAAGGATATTTTTTCAAAAAGTTTTACCTCTAAAGTTTATTCTGTGTTATCCTATGCTAAAGTGGGGTCGGTGGAGCAAAGGGTTTATGCTATTGTTCAAGAATTTCAGGACCCAGCGCCAGAAAAAGATAAAAAGGAACAGGATAAAAACAAAGAACAAGATGTTCCCAACGCTGACGTTGGTGATGAAAAAAAAGATAATACTCGTGAAAAAAAACAAGAAGAACGAAAAAAATATTTTAAAGTTATGAAAATTTATTGGCTTTAAATAGTTTAACATAAATAGTAGGTGTGTGTGTGAAAACAGAAGCACGTGTTGGTCTTTTTATTGTTGTTGCAGTAGGAATATTTCTCTATTTGAGCATCAATATTAAGGCTCTTCGATTTGATAAACATCAGTTTTATACGTATCGAGCTTTTTTTGATGATACTGGTGGGCTTTCGATAAAATCACCCGTAAAAATTGCAGGTGTTGAGGTTGGCTGGGTTGATTCAGTTGAACTTCTTGATACTGGTAAGGCCGAAATTTCGATGCGTATTAACAAGGCAAACCGCCTTGCCAAAAATGCTTATGCTATGATTCATCAGGATAGTTTGATCGGAACAAAGACGCTTGAGATTGATCCAGGAACCCCCGACGCAGGGTTGTTGCTTCCAGGAAGTGTGCTCTCAATGCCAGGAAAAACTCCGGCGAGCATTGGGGAATTACTTGACCAATTCCGTGATATTGCAACAACGGTTCAAGATATCACGTCTGCTTTTAAAAATGTTTTTGCTTCGCATCGTGGTGAAGAAAATATGCGACTTGCGTTAAATTCTGTTGCAAAAGCAACGAATAAATTAGCGGATTTTTCGGATATGTTGCAAAAAACCATGGCACGCAACGAAGAAAATATTAATACCATGTTGCATGACTTTAAAGAAACAGCGGCATCGCTCAAAACAGGAGTACCTGCAATAACGCAGGATGTGCATACAGCTGCTGAAAGTTTTTCTAAAGGGGTTGATAGTATTGCTGGAGATTTTAGTACCATAACAAATAATGTTGGCGTTGGTATTGACGTTATTAAAGATGAGGTTTCTTCGGTAGCAGGTAACTTAAAAGTTAACGTTGATAAAGCGGGGAGTGCTTTTGAGCATATCGAAGATGCTGCAATTCAAACCAAAGATACGTTGCGTGAAGCTGGGCAGGTTATGGAAAAGGTTAATACCGGTAAAGGTCTTATTGGTAAGTTGATAAATGAAGATGAAACGTATGGCGATATCAAAAAAACCATTAAGGGATTAAAGGATTATGTCTATCGCACACAGTCACTTCTTCTGCAGTTTGATATGCGTAGCGAATCGATGTTTCGTGATGGTAACTCAAAGGGCGTTTTTGAATTACGCTTGCGACCTAATTCAGACTTTTTTTATCTTATGCAATTATCGAGTACCGAGCGCGGAAGCTTTGCTCGTGAAACTGTTTACACCAAGCGTTATGATGAGTACGGTAATGAATTGCAACCAACATTTGCAAAAGATAACACCGAGTATACGCAGATGGTATTAGCTCCTCGCATTGAAACGATTCGTCAAAAGAAAAATGACATTTTATTTGGGCTGCAGCTTGGTAAGCGATTTGATCGCTTGGCGCTGCGTCTTGGCTTAATGGAAAATACCGTTGGCTTTGGTGTTGATTATTATGTACCACTTGAAACGGACTATGTTCATTGGATTACTACGTTTGAAGCATATGATTTTAATGGTGTTAATCGCTTTGATGATACTCGTCCTCATCTTAAATGGTTGAATAAAGTATTCTTTATGAAAAATCTTTATACATCATTTGGATTTGATGATATGTGTAGTAAGCGTTCGGCGTCTCCGTTCTGGGGTGGCGGCTTACGATTTGGTGATGAAGATGTAAAATATCTTATGGGGTATTTGCCCATAAAAGGTAAATAGTATTAGTTGATAATGTGGTTTATAGGCCATTCAACCTCATATGAGGTTGAATGGCCTATAAACTTATCGCTTATGCCGAGTGATTTTGGAGTGTGGCGACAAAATTGTATTATTAGTTAGTGTTAATGGTTATTTTTTCATAGTGACGTAAAAAATGAGCAACTTCTTTAAAGTCGTGCTCTTTTGCGACGTCTAAAGCGGTGACTCTATAATTGTTTTTGTGGTGTATTGATGCACCGCTCATTACCAAAAATTGAATGGTATTAAAATCGCCGTTGTATGCTGCATAGTGCAGTGGCATGCTAGCATCGTTATCTTTTGCATTAATAAAAGCATGAGCGTTGATTAATGCTTTAACGATTTCATAGCATCCGTATTGAGCTGCGATGTGGAGTGGTGTTTGTCCTAGGATGTTTGGAATATTTACAAGAACACGATTTTGTAATAAAAGTAAAACTAATTCGATATTATTATTTAGAACCGCGAGGTGAAGGGCGGTATTGTGATTTTCATCAAAGATCTCAAGGTTTTGATAAGGATTTAAGATGAGCGCACGTGCTGTTTCAGTTTCTTTGTTTGTGATGGCTTTATGTAGGACAAAAAGATTCTCATGATCGTTTGGTTTATCGTTTGCATTATTGCTTGGTTTATCTACAGGATGATCGCCTTGCTGATTGTTTGGATTATCGACTGGAGGGGTTTTGTGTGTAAGGTTAGGTTTTGTACATATGATATGGTTTACGGGTGGCTCTGCAGGGGGGGCTGTTTCTTGGGATAGTTGTGAGAGGTTGTATAGGAGCATTTTATAAAAAGTAGGATCATGCATTTTTTGTAAAAGTTGATACGCTGTTTCTCCATGAATATTTTGAATATCTGTTCGTGCATAAGCCGCAAGAAGTAAGCGAATCATTATTCTTTGATTGTTTTTTATTGCTACATGGAGCGCTGTTTCTTGAAAAGTATTTTGTAGATTAACGTTTACGCCCACGTTTAATAAGCTTTTTGCGGCGTTGAAATATCCTTGCTGGGCGCAATCATGAAGCAGTAAAAAAGTGTGACAAGTGTTAAGATCTATACGTGATTTGTTTGTCATTCCGCCATATTCAAGAAGAAGTATCATCGCAAGAGTATTTTGGTTAGCACAAGCAATATCGAGTGCTGTTTTTCCTTGGTTGTTAAGCATGTTAATATTTGATGCGTTATAGATGGGTATAAGTATTTTTAATATTTTGTTTCTAAAATGTTTTACCGCAAGATGGAGTGGGGTGTCTTCTTGGTCGTTGGGTGCAAACGGGTTAATGTTTTTAATAATGCAACTAAGAAAAATGTCATCAAAACCCATTATGATTGAGATGTGCAAAGGAGAATTGCCGGTATTACATGGTAGGTGTATGTTATTTTGTATTTGTTGTAAAAGTTGTTCACGTGAATAGGGAAAAGTGTTAAAAGAAATGGTATTCCCAGTAAGGGAATCGAATGGTTCTCGTTGAGGATGCATGCTTTGAAGGTGGGCGTTTTGGATAAAAAGAAAAATAATCGCCCAAATTGTGCATTTTTTCATAAATTTTTCTATCGTAGTTTTTATTATATTTTTATTAAACCTGTTTTTGAAAGTAGCTTTGAGTATATATAAAGTTGATAAAACGTACATAATAAATTTTTATGACAAAATCTGCGCGCTTGTTATAATGCAACTATGAATTTATTTTCACTCGGTTGCATTCCCCACTTTACATAAGAAATGACGTATTGTTAGACCAAAATTGGCATCCGTGGTGAATGTACTGGTCTAATCTATTAGACAATATTGTGGATGTAATTGCAAAAGAGTTGATAGTAAGCATAATCAAGAAGCGGTCGCTCGATGGCTCCCCAGTCATTTATTTTGGCTTCTGGTAGGCGGGAAAAACGATTAAACCATATGCCGTGGTGATGTTTGAGTATGTGATTTATTTTTCCAAAATCTTGTTGGTCTTTAATTTTTGAAAGCATTAAAACACTGGCATGTTCTACGGCAAGATTATGTTGATCAAACCATTCTTGATGGCTAACAAACTCTGCGTTAAAGGTATAAAGTTGCAATGGTTTTTTGGGCGTGCTTAATCCCATATAAAGCCCTTTATAAAACCAATTAATGAGAATGCTCGGAAGATAACAGGCGATGATTGCATGCGGGATGTGTTTATTAAAAAAGGTATGCAGTTCAAGCCCTAATTTTTTTGCGTCTTCTTCAAGAAAATCAAAATACTGATGAGTTCTTTTTTGTTCCATAAGCATGCTACTTTTTTCATGCGCTGGGATGGGTTTATAGGTAAGTTGGCGCGTGTTTAAATAACGCGTAAATGAGAGGCGGTCAAATCCCATGCAGGTTGTAAATTCGTTTGATGTTTTGCGGCCATACATTTCAAGATCAAGGACAACTCCGGCAAGCTTGATGCCATGTGAGACGTCATCGTTGCTCCAGTCTTTGAGAAATTGTACCAAAGGAGTTTTGACTTCGTTTTTCCAGAACATACGATCAAGTGCTGGAGGTACATCTTTGTAGGAGTTGCCATACAAATCAACAGCGCAGGGGAGTGGTAGATTTGGTTCGTAGATGTTGTTGGCGATTTCAAAGCCCACCAAAACATTAGGTGTTGTTTTTTTGTGTTCGGCGCATGCGGAGATAAGTTTTTGAGTAAAGGTTCCTAGCCCTTGCAAAAAAATATGTTTTTTGTGTTTGTGGCGTGCAATGGGGCTGTAGTATATGTTGGGGGTTATGCTTATCCATAGGGTGTCAAGCCCTGCATCAATGATGCTTTGGATAAGAAGATTTTGTTGATGCTCTTGTTGTGCTTTGCTTTCAGGCGTTTCTTTTTCTTGATTCAGTGGTTCAAAGATCGTGGTTTCCATCCAGGCAATTTTACGCGTAGAGGGTGTGTCTTGTGGTGCGGTAAGTGCAAGGTCTTCTCCTATGCGAGAGCTTGACCATGGGAGTGTAATGTCTTGTGGCATAATAATGTGAGGTATTGAGGTTTGCTTGTTGCTTGGTGTTGTGGTTTTAGCAAGTTGTGTTAATTCCCATATCATGTGCAACAGGGCGAGATTCATTTCTTTTCTAATAAGGTAGTCAATGGGACAAAAATGAAAATTTTCAGAAATGCTCGAAAGTGAAAGTATGGTTGTATACGAAATAAAAAGATGATTATTTATGTGGGGATTAAACCAATAGAGTCCGTAAGGAAGGGTGTTTTGAACGGCTGGAGAGTAGTTTTTGTTAAGAGGAAGCATATGAAGGTGAATATGCGCATTTTTTAAAAGGCTTTCTATTTCTTTGGTGTAAAATGCATGCCCGTGAGTATTGGCAGGGTTAAGTGTTGTTTCATACATGCGTGGTCGAGATTCAAGCGGTTGAGATAAAAATGAGTTAGCAATGTAGGTAAATGCTTTATTATTGGTTGTACTTTGGGTGTTTTTTTCGTCAGGTTCTTGATTGAGAAGTATGGGAAATTCGAGTTTTTTTTGCTGGGTTATTTCAAGTCCAAGTGGTGTAAAAAGTGGGGCAAATCCGCTTATGATATTGGTGTTGCTTGGTACTATCAACGGAGGGAAAAAGAGGCCAATAATGGCGTTGGGCTTTTTGCAAAATGTATGGTACATCGTCATTATTTTTGCAGCGACAGGAGAGCGTCCCATGCCTTTAAGAAATTCGATGCTGAGTAAAAAAAATGCAGCTTGATAGCGATTGATGTTAAGGTGGGTAAGGCTCATATCCATGAGTTGTTCGATGGGGCGGTAGGTGACGTTCCATCCAGCTGTTTCAAGGATGTCGATAAAGGGTTTTATGGCAAATTTATCTTGCCCTGCAGTATCTATGATAACAAGATTCATGGATGATGGTTCTGGCTTTTTTTGTACAGGCGATGATCGTTTTTCTGGCATAAGATTTGTCGTTAAAAGTATCGCCATCCATACGGTAGCTATTGCGTATTTCATGGTGTTCCCCCCTCTTTTCCCCAAAAAGATTGCTTGTAAAATTGTTTCCCCTAACGTTAAGTATAGGGATGAGGGGGGGGAGAATGCAATATATTGCAAAAACGAACCAAGATATGAAATATGGTTCTTGGGTTAAGGCTTTTTACATTTTCTAGCGTTATTATTTTTGAAGATAAATTTTAGCAAATCCTTTCACAGCGTCAAAACAGTCGCATGCTAAAATTTCATTATAATTCATCCATTGTGCTTTTTTGACTTCAGATTTATTAATAGAACAGGTTGCTTCTTGCGCTTGTAACACATAAACAAAATCAACATGAATGTGCTCGAGATCCTTTTGGCTTGCAGGGATGATTTGATAAAGCACACTGTAGGGGCGCGGAATTTGGCAGTCAACAACTCCTAAAAGTCCCATATCGTGATCATCGCTAAGAATGTTTGCTTGTATGCCTGTTTCTTCAAAAACTTCTCTTATTGCTGCTTCATGTGGTAACTCATTGGGTTCTATGTGCCCACCGGCGGGAAGCCACTTTTGTAATTTATTGTGAAAAATAACCAAAATTTTTGTTTTTGTTTCGTTAACGACGTAACCGGTTGCGGTAAAATCTTTTTTTAAATGTTTGGTTTTTTCTAACAACATGATCATCCTTATTGTTAAGTTATGGTTATAATTTACGGGCATTTTAAGAATGGAGTTGGTCTTTGTCAATGAGTTTTTTATGGACATTGTGCATCTTCGTTGCCAAACTAACAAAAAGAGCATTGGGTTTGATAGTATGGTTTTTATGATGAAAGGATGAGGTTATGCAGATTCGCGTTATAGTTTTGATTATGTTGAGTATTAGTTTTGGTCAGGCGGTTGTTGGGTTGAATACAGAAAAAGGGTTACGGCAAGACCTTCCTGTGGTGCACATTGCACATTTAGATTCGGGATGGTACCCACAGGAGCGGCTTGCGTTGGAGAAAGAAGTGCGGGATTATCTTGATGCAGCACGACGTCATTTTAGTGTTTCAGTTGATGCTCAATCGGTGCGGGCATTAGTAGTCCCTCATGCTGGTTTTTACTACTCTGGAGCATGTGCGGCTGCTTCATATCAAACATTATGGAATGGCGTTGATAAAAATACATCTATTAAACGTGTTATTGTTTTAGCACCAAGTCATCGTCTTTTGTTTAATGGATGTGCTTTGGCGCATTTTGATGAGTATAAAACACCGCTTGGTCGAATTAAAATTGATAAAGATGCACAAAAAAAGCTCGGGCAGGGAGCAGTATTTAAAGGTGATTATCGAGCGCATTGGGATGAGCATGCGATTGAAATACAACTTCCTTTTTTGCAAACGGTTGTCCAAGATTTTATGTTGGTTCCGTTGATTATTGGGCATGTTAATGATGAAACGATGCATGATATTATCACAGGGCTGAAAAAAATTATTGATGATACAACACTTGTTGTTGTAAGTTCTGACTTTGTGCACCACGGGGATGATTTTGAGTATCGAGTATTTAATGATAGCATTATGCATGGGGTGCGTTATCTTGATTCTCTTGCGATTAATCATTTATGTTCTCAGGATTATCATGCATTTGAAAAAACGCTTAAAGAGACAGGAGCAACGATTTGTGGGCAAAATTGTTTAAAATTATTGCTGGGGCTTATTAATGAGCAGGCGTTGCCAGGGCTCAATGCTCGATTGGCATGTTATTATACCTCGGCACATGTAAAACAAGCACGTAAGAACGATGCTAAAAAACTAGCCTATGATGTTCTTTTTAAAGACGTTGCTGATGAGGATGCTCGCGCATCGGTAAGTTATGCAGCACTTATTTTTACTACTCAAAATTATCAAAATCTTTCTCCTGAAGATCGCTTAACAATGTATGAAAAAAAATCGTTGCTTACTTTTGCTCGACGAGTTATTGAGCATGATTTGAGTGGAAAGTCTGCCATGCCGGAACATTATTTAGTTCCTATTGTAAGTTATGGTATGCAGCTTCCTGTTGGTGTTTTTGTTTCGATTAATGATGCCAAAGGAGCGTTGCGAGGTTGTATTGGGTCGATTGAATCGTCTACGCCTTTGTATGAAAGCGTTTTGCATATGGCGCGTCAAGCTGCATTTCATGATACGCGTTTTGCTTCTATTAAAAAAAATGATCTTGGTGGGATAAAGATTACGCTTTCTATTTTAACAAAGCCAACTTCTATTAAAGATCCCAAAGAAATACGTCTTGGTACTGATGGGATTATTTTTAATAAGGTTGATAAAAAAGGCAAGGTTGTAGCCTCTTCAGTTTTTTTGCCAAAGGTGCCTACTGAACAAAAATGGAATTTGCAAACGACGCTTGAGCAACTAGCGCTTAAAGCGGGTCTTACAAAAAACGGCTGGAAATCATCGGGAACATTTTCGACATTTCAGGCGTTTGAAATAAAAGAATAATTATTTGAGTGATGGTAACAATCTGTACAAATCAGAACGTTAATTTTTTGATTTGTACAGATTGTGTATTTTAGTTTTCTAAATCGCTTGATTGTGGTGTGTTGAACGCAAGAAAGTCTAAGTAGCTTTGGAGGATAAAGGCGGCGGCAAGCGAGTGGCTTTTTTTCTTACTTTCGGCATCCGTTTTATTGTTTTGTACGGTGCTTGCGCGCTTGCTGCTCAGGCGTTCATCCCATAAAATCCATGTTAATGGGCCAGCGGCGCTTTGGGTGAATTGTTCCTCGAGCTGTTTTTTTTGATCATGAATTTTTTTTGTTTGATCGCTTTCATTTCCTCTCATTGTTTTTGGGTTGCCAATGACGATCGTTGTTATTGGTTCTTTTTTAAGGATGGTGCTTAAAAATATTGTGAGGTTTGATAACTCAACTGTTTCAAGTGGTTTACACGTTATTTTTAAGGCGTCAGAAAGGGCGGCGCCGATCCAGCGGTCGCCAAGATCAAGGGCAAGTATTTTCATCAAAGTCCTTTTGATTGTAACAAATTTGCGTGGATGATACACTTTCAGTATACTAAAGGCCAAAAAAAATAATATAAAGGATTGGTATGCATATTCATAAAGATGCGTTGTTTATTGTGGATGGATCGTATTTATTGTATCGCTCATTTTATGCGATACGTCCATTGTATACCATTGATGGAAGACCAACGCAGGCTACGTACGGCTTTGTGCGGGCATTAAAAAAAATTATTGATGATTATGCGCCGCGTCACCTTGTTATTGCGTGGGATTCAAAGGGGCCTACTTTTAGAAATGAGCTGTATACCGAGTATAAAGCTACTCGTCAGGCCGTGCCGGATCAACTGATTATGCAAAAACAAGATGGTGGGGATTGCGCAGCTTGCGGTGCCGGGATTTGAGGCGGATGATATTATTTATTCACTAGTTCAGGATTATGCTGATAAACATCATATTGTTTTGGTGTGTCCAGATAAGGATTTATTTCAGTTGTTATCTGACAAGGTTATTATTTTTGATCCATTCAAGGGGCGACTTGTAGATACTGCATTGTACGAAAAAGAAAAAGAGATGCCAGTTTCTAAAATAGCCTTTTTTTATTCATTATTGGGGGATGCTTCTGATAACATTCCAGGGGTTAAAGGGATTGGGCAAAAAACTGCTCTTGGGTTGGTACAACAATTTGAGAGTCTTGAGGATTTGTACCTGCGTTTGGATGAGGTAAAAAAGGATCGTGTTAGAGAGTTGTTAGCGTCGCAAAAAGAACAGGCGTTTTTAAGCATGCAGTTATTTTCATTTCGGCATTGTGATTGTGCGGCTCAATTTAATGATTTTGTTTTTGAAAAACAACAATGGGTTCGCGCGGCCGCATTATTTGAACGTTTAGAGTTTAAAAGTTTGCTCCAGGAGATTGAGCGGATGCATGTGCCAGTGCTTAAAAATAGTGAATCGGAGCCGGCGGTAGTGGAAAAACAACGTTGGTCATGCGTGGTAGTTGATGATGAAGCGGTGCTTAATGAGCTTGTGCATAAGCTAAAAGTTGCGCCATTGATAGCCCTTGATACTGAAACAACCGGATTAAATGCGTTGCGTGAGCAGTTGGTTGGGATATCGGTTGCGGTTGATGATGATTGTGCTTATTATATTCCGGTTGGGCACGCTCATGGTAAGCAGTTGCCGCTTGATTATGTTGTAAGCGCACTTAAGCCGATATGTGAAGATGCTTCAAGGCCAAAGGTATTGCATAATGCCAAATTTGACTATCTGATGTTGCATAGCCACGGCATTGAGGTTCAGGGAATTGTGTTTGACACGTTAATTGCTGCTAATCTTGTGCGTAATGCATGGCAAAAAATTGGGTTAAAAGATTTGTCGCAGTTTTTTTTGGGCGAGGCTATGCAGACCTATGAGGAGGTTGTTGGTAAAAAGGCTGGATCATTTGCTGGTGTGGCTATTGAGCATGGGGCGCGCTATGCTGCTCACGATGCTCTGCAAACGTTAAAGTTGCATACAGTATTTGTTGAAATGCTTGCTCAAGATCCTATTTTACAGCAGCTTTTTGATCGGGTTGAAATGCCGTTATTATTTGTTTTATGCGCCATGGAGCTAGAAGGAATAGCACTGGACGTTTCTGTTTTGGCGCACGTTGAGAAGCAGGTTGAAAAGGAGCGGCGGTTGATTGAAGAAAAGTTTTTTTCGGCCCTTGAAGATAAAGTCAATCCCTTGAGTTTTAATATGAACTCGCCAAAGCAGGTGGAGTGGTTATTATTTGATGTTTTGCATCTGCCAGTTGTCAAAAAAAGTGCAGCGGGACAGCGATCTACCGATCAAGAAGTGCTTGATGAACTAGCAAAAATTTCGCCTATTGCTGGGCTTATTGTTCGGTATCGTGAGCTTACCAAACTTAAAAGTACTTATTTGCAGCCTCTGCCAGAAACGATTAATCCTCGGACAGGTAAGATTCATACGTCCTACAGCCAGACTATGGTTGCAACGGGACGTCTTTCAAGTTCTAATCCTAATTTACAAAATATTCCAGCAGGGTCTGAGTTTGGGTTGCGTATTCGGTCTGCTTTTAAGCCGCCGCATGGAAAGCTTTTTTTATCAGCCGATTATTCTCAAATTGAATTACGTGTGTTAGCTCATATGACAGGAGATAAGGTTCTGCAAAATGCGTTTAAACATGATCAGGATATTCATTTGCAAACAGCGGCACAATTATTTGATGTGGCTCCTTGTGACGTAACTCATGAGCAGCGTCAACTTGGGAAAAAGATTAACTTTAGTATCATTTATGGCCTGACGCCCTTTGGACTTTCAAAAGATTTGGGCATTAAGCCAAGCCAGGCAAAGGCATATATTGATAAATATTTTAAACAATATCCTGGAGTGGGGGAGTGGATTGATGCATTGGTACAGGAGGCGACAGAGCGAGGGTATGTACAAACACTGTGGGGGCATCGTCGTTATGTGCCGGGACTTCGTGAAAAAAACAGAAACATCTATGAGGCGGAACGGCGGGTTGCGGTTAACACGCCGGTACAGGGGACGGCGGCGGATATCATGAAGTTTGCGATGTTACGTGTTGATAAGGCGTTGAGAGAGCATGGCCTTGATGCGCAGATGGTATTGCAAATTCATGACGAATTAGTCATCCAGTTTATGCCTAAGGATGAGGATATTGTAAAGAAATTGGTTACGAGAGCGATGGAAGACCTTGTTGATTGGGAGATCCCATTAAAGGTTACGATACGTACCGGTTCTGATTGGGGGGCGGTAACCAAATAATTGACTATAATTGGGGAAATAATTTTTGACTTTTGCTAAAAAAAACGTCAAAATGTAAACGTTATTTGCAAAATACCTAAGGAGAATACGTATTTTCATCCGGTTTGTAAGTAGTGGTAATGATGATACGTTTGGTTGGTTTCGTTTATTATATAATACAATAAAAAAGTAAGGATTTAGCATGGCAACGAGTAAAAGTGGTGGTTCGACAAGTAACGGCCGCGAAAGTCATAGCAAACGTTTAGGGTGTAAGTGTTTTGACGGCGAAATTGTTACCGCTGGTGATATTTTGGTACGTCAACGTGGAACACGTTTGCATCCAGGTAAGAATGTAAAACGCGGTGGTGATGATACGTTGTTCTCTGTCGCAAGTGGGACAGTAAAATATCATTCCGGTTTAAAAGGCAGAAGGTTTGTTTCTGTAATTTAATGTGTTAAATATGCAAAAACGCTTCTGGTGGGTAGTGTTGATTACGTAACTTTATTGGAGAGACGATGCAGTTAACTTCTGAGGTAAAAAAATATAGGTTTGACTTTTTAAAGTCGCGTTATATATGGCTTGGATTGTCAATCGTTTATTTGGTTGTGGGCGTAGTAGCCTATATCGCACTTGGTGGCTTTGAGTATCACATAAACTTTACCGGAGGCGCTGAAGTTCGTCTTTCTTTTGAAAAACAACTTGATATTGCCAAGCTTAGAGCTGCGGTGAGTGGCGCCGGCTGGAAGGATGCTGTTATTCAAGAAACGGGAAGTACGCAGCGTGATTTTGCATTGCGCATTGGCGGTAGCCCTGATGCTAAGCTTGAGCAAAATGTTACAACAATTGTTAAGGATGCAATCCCTGAAAATAAGGTTACTATAACGGGTGTTTCCCAGGTTGGTGCTGAAGTTCGTTCAGAAACGACATGGAATGCAACCGTGGCCATTATATTGGCAATGTTGGTTTTACTTTTGTATATTGCCGCTCGTTATGAATTTCGTTTTGGGTTGGGAGCATTTGCTTCCTTGATTCATGACATATTGGCAATTTTGACCTTTCTTGTATTAACGCGTGAACAATTTTCTTTAGATGTTTTGGCGGCTATTTTGGCGGTTCTTGGCTACTCGGTGCACGATTCAATCGTTGTGTTTAGTAGAATTAGGGAAAATTTAAAGGCCTTGAAAAATATGTCAGAATATGATATTGTTAACTTGAGTATCAATCAGACTCTCAGGAGAACGCTTCTTACAAGTTTTTCAACATTATTGTCTGCCCTAGCCCTCTTTCTTTTAGGCGGTGAAACGCTCAGAGGTTTTTCGCTTATCATGATCGTCGGTATCATTGTTGGAACATATTCATCAATTTATATCGCAAGTCCGGTTATGTTGGCGGTTCACACCAAAAAGGGTGGCGAATAAATTAATTCAATGGTGTTGGGGGGAAGTCAGCTGTAGTAAGCTGTGATTTTTGAATAATAAAATGTGGAACCGTTAAAAACGTGTTGCCCATTTTGCACAAAATAAAGAGGCGCATAGTTTGTTTACTAACAGATTATAGCGCCTTTATGTTTCCTGGTTCTTATCTTTAAAAGTGAAGCATCATGCTTTTCTTTTCATGGTGATAAAAGCTTTGTGAGCTTGATTGATAGTTCTTAAATTAAGAAAATTAAAAAAAACAAAAAGTAAAAAGATGCTTTTTGTACGTAGATGTTGTTATAAATGTTGTTATACGTTGTGTAATTGTTTATATCTTTATTAACCCCCTAACTTTTTTTAACATTATGGTAGCTCAAAATAAACAAGATACTGCTGCAGCAATTGTGGCGAACGAGAATAATACGAATCAGCCTCAGGATCAATCAACAGTAAAAAAAGCTGATGTCCAAAAAACTGAAAGCATGGCTGTTGGTGACGAGTCAAGAAAACCAGTTGAGTTGCAAGAGCGTGCTGCTCGCGGGCGGCTTGGTTCTCAGGAGCGCGGTGCCGGAAGGCATTATGCGCGCAACCGCTCAGGCGATCGTAAACAAGGCAGTAAGGCAAAGGATCTTCCTGTGCTACCGCAAAAAGAATTATTGCACGATGATGCGGGTATCCAGCAGCAGCCGAATGTGGCGGCTCAAAATGCCGAGCCAAAGCCGTGCATGAATGTGCAAGAGCTTAAGGAAATGAATATTACCAATCTTATTGCATATGCACAAGGATTGGGATTGCCCGATGTGGCGGCGCTCAAAAAACAAGAGATTATTTTTAGAATCTTGGAGTCGCAATCGGATCAGCGCGTTGAGATTTTTGGAGAAGGTATTTTGGAGAGACTTCCTGATGGATTTGGTTTTTTACGTTCCCCTAAATTTAGTTATGTGCCAGGGCCGGATGATATTTATGTTTCGCCCGCTCATATTAAACGTTTTGGGTTAAGAACTGGTGACATTATTAAAGGAACCATTCGCAAACCTAAGGAAGGTGAAAAATATTTTGCGATGCAGCGTGTTGATGCTGTTAATTATCAATCGCCGTTGGTGTCCGCAAGCCGAACGGTATTTGAAAATCTTACACCGTTGTTTCCTGATGAAAAATTTAATCTTGAGGCGGATCCTTCCGTTGTTTCAACCCGTATTATGGATATTTTAACGCCCATTGGTAAAGGGCAGCGTGGGCTTATTGTTGCACCGCCTAAAACCGGTAAAACAATGTTACTCAAAGAAATAGCAAATACCATTTTAGCTAATCATCCTGAAGTCTTTATGATTATTTTGCTTATTGATGAACGCCCAGAAGAAGTAACCGATATGGAGCGATCAGTCAAGGCCGAAGTGGTGAGTTCAACGTTTGATGAATATGCAACGCGTCACGTTCAAGTTGCTGAGATGGTGCTGGAAAAAGCAAAGCGCTTGGTAGAAAGTGGTCGTGATGTTGTTATTTTGCTTGACTCATTAACTCGATTGGCTCGTGCATACAATACCCTTGCTCCTTCATCTGGTAAGGTTTTGACCGGTGGTATTGATGCAAGCGCGTTGCAGCGCCCAAAGCGTTTTTTTGGTGCTGCGCGTAATGTCGAAGAAGGTGGTTCATTGACCATTTTGGCGACGGCATTGGTTGAAACTGGTTCTCGTATGGATGAAGTTATTTTTGAAGAGTTCAAGGGAACAGGTAACATGGAAATTCACTTAACCAGAAAACTTGCGAATAAACGAGTGTATCCAGCGTTTGACCTTCAGGGTTCTGGAACTCGTCGCGAAGAGCTTATGCTTTCAGAAGAAGCGGTTAAAAATATGTGGGTTCTTCAAAAATTCATATCAACAATGAATACCATTGAAGGTATGGAATTCTTAATCGATAAAATGCGAAAAACCAAAACTAATCAAGAGTTTTGGGACCTGATGCTCAAAAAGAAATAGGTTTTATATTCATGGTTATTCTTGGTATTGAAACCTCGTGTGATGAAACAAGCGCTGCAGTGTATGACACACTGCAGCGTAAAATTATAGCACATGAAGTTTTTTCTCAAATCAAAGAACATGCACATTTTGGGGGTGTCGTTCCTGAAATTGCATCACGTTCTCAGCTTGAAAAGATTCATCCAATTGTGGCAGAAACACTTTCTTCTGCGGGCATAAAAACCTGTGATATTGATGTTGTTGCGGTTACCACAACGCCAGGCCTTGTGGGTTCGTTGTTTGTTGGGCTTTGTTTTGCCAAAGGCATTGCGTGGTCGTTACAGAAAAAATTGATAGGGGTAAATCACCTTGAAGGTCATATTTATTCTGCATTTTTAGGTGCAGATGGGTATTGTGTTGATCTGCCATTCCCTCATATTTGTTTATCTGCATCTGGTGGACATACCGCTTTGTACCTGGTTGAAAGTTTTAGTTCATATAAAATTATAGGACATACGATTGATGATGCCGCCGGCGAGGCTTTTGATAAAGTTTCCAAGGTGATGGGGCTTGGTTATCCTGGTGGGCCGATTATTGAAAAATTAGCGGCAGCCGCGGGATTTAAAGATTATTATTCTTACCCGCGTACCAAAAATCTGCATGATGAAATATTTTTTAGTTTTTCAGGGCTTAAGACCGCCGTATTGTATGATCTTGTTCGGCGGGGGGCGTATGATTTTAAAGCGGGCATTTTAGTTGAGCAGATGACCTTGCAGTTGCAGCAAGAAGTTTCAAGTTCATTGTTAGTTTGTATTGGTGATATTTTTGAAAATAATATACGTTGTGCTTTGAAAAAATATCCTCAAGCGCAGATGGTGACCTTTACCGGCGGGGTTGCTTGTAATGCATATTTGCGTGAGCGCCTTTCTACGTTTTGTCGTCGACGTAAAAAAGATTTTGTTGCGGCTCCGCCGCGCTTTTGTGGCGATAATGGAGCAATGATTGCTTTTGTCGGCGCACTTAAGGCTGAGCGGCAAGAATGGGCTGATTTGTATCTTGATGTGCGACCATAGGAACTTTTTTTATTGATAAGGTTGAGTTTGCTTTAGAGATTGTATAATGACTATATCTTGAAGTAGAATTCAATGTAACTGAAACACCAGGATTACCAGAAGAATTTAAAACTGATGAATGGTGGAAAAAACGAGGACTTTAAAATCTCAAAATAATTAAAATAAATTCATAAAGCCTTGTCAAAACCTATTGCTTTTAAAAAAAATCTGTTCTACATTACTCCAAAGTTATTGCTGTAAATTCTATAAGGAACAGATAAATGTTCACGATCAAAAAGCAAATAGCGTTATTCTTAAGTATCATGTTATGCACCATGAGCATTACAAGCGTCCTATTTGCAGGGCATATTGAAACACAACAAGTTTTAACACCAAACGGATTGATTCCCATAAAAGATCTTAAAGTGGGTGATTTGGTAATCAGTTATAATTTT
>Ga0075567_122_pt1 | contig 19381 bp, 17 predicted proteins | sample RifGroF2_FD_68153 | JGI IMG/M metagenome (GOLD analysis project Ga0075567, IMG submission 68153) | candidate division TM6 bacterium GW2011_GWF2_38_10
ACGTAACTAATTTTTAACATGATAATATTTACTTAAGAAATGGATTCTCGGTCAAGAGGCCTAACGGCCAAAGCCGAGAATGACAACCGTTTTGCAGAGTGTCATCCTTGGGGGCGGGACGTTAGGACCGCAACCCGAGGATCCATCCATTTTTTATATAAAATCACAAAAGTCAACAATAACTGTTTTTATAGGTTATGCAAGAGGTCTATTATTGGGGGCATGCGTTGTTGGGGTTGCGATGTTTATGAATTCATGATTTTGGGCCAGTACTTCCTGGTGCATATGTTTGTAAAGGGGTTATAAATGTTTGTGCTTGAGCAATTATTTTCCATGCTAATTCTATTTCATCTGCACGCAAAAAGGCAGATTGGTCACCATTAATAACATCAACAAGAAGAACTTCATATGCTTGCGGGGTATTTGGTCCAAATAAACAGCTGTGGCAAAATTCCATGGATATTGGTTGAACGTGATTGTTGGTTCCAGGGGTTTTGATGTGAAGGTCTAAGAATAAACCTTCATTGGGCGCAATGTTGATGGTGAGGGTGTTGGTGGTAACGGGGCAGATATTAAGTAAACATTTTGCAGGTTTAAAGGTAATAACCACACTCGTTTCCTTTTTGTCTAATTTTTTTCCAGTTGTTACATAAAATGGAACGCCTTGCCAGCGGCGATTTTTTATTTTAAGGCACAGTGCGGCATAGGTTTCGGTGGTGGATCTTGGATCTACGTTTTTTTCTTGAAGATACCCATCATATTGCCCTAAGGTAACATTTTCAACGACAACGCGTTTTAATACTGCTGCTTTAGCTGCTCGGATGTACTCAGCCGAAAGGTATGCTGGCGCTTCCATGGCAACAAGTGCAAGAATTTGAAGCATGTGGCTTTGGACATTATCTTTTAATGCTCCTGAGGTATCATAAAAAGCACCGCGGCCTTCAACGCCAAGTGTTTCGCTTAAGGTGATGTGTACCGACTCTATGTGTTTATGATTCCATAGCGGTTCAAAAATGCGATTGGTAAATCGCGTGAGCGCAATATTGCCAACAAGTTCTTTGCCCAGATAATGGTCAATACGAAAAACACAACGTTCACAAAATGCACGTGTGATACTTTTATTTAACGCTTTTGCAGATGCAAGATCATAGCCAAATGGTTTTTCATAAACAACGCGTGCCCATGGCTCTTGGCCAGCAAGATGACATCCTGGGTCATTGCTTACAATGCCATGATGTGCAAAGAATTTGGTTATCGTTTCAAAGTGTTGCGGCATGGTTGCAAGGTAGAAAATACGATTACCTTTGAGCTCATGTTTTTTTTCGATGTCGATAAGACTACTTTGTAATAGTGGATAGCACACTTCATTATAAAAATCCATTTGGTGGTAATAAGTGGCGGCGCACAATTTTTCCCAAATTATAGGATCAAGAGCGCTTATAAATGGTCGAGCCTGCTCAAGAATTTCGGCAGCGGAGGTTGCAGAAAATGCAACGAGTAACACAGAAAATGTTGTAAGTTGTTGTTGTGCTATAAGGTTGTAAATGGCCGGAATAAGTTTGCGCTTACTTAAATCGCCTGTTCCGCCCATGATGATAAAAGAACATTCTGTTAATGGTTTATTATTGACTGCGTCCACGATTACTCCATTATCGAGCTTCTAAAGTTCCTGTTAAAAATTTTTGTAAAAAAGTTGTTCGTTCAACACCTTTATCATTTTTTATTCCCATAGCAATGGCTTTGGGTTGCCCTATGAGGATACACATTTTTTTTGCTCTTGTAATCGCTGTGTAAATTAAATTTCTTTGTAACAAAATAAAGTGTTGCATAAAAAGCGGAATAATAACTACAGGAAATTCAGACCCTTGGCTTTTGTGAATAGAAACAGCATACGAAAGGACAAGTTCGTTCAGCTCGGCAAAGTCGTATTCTAGATCACGATCACCAAAGGTGACCATAACTTTTTGTTCAGCATGATCAACGTCAATAATTTTTCCCATATCGCCGTTAAAAACAAATTTGTCGTAGTTATTGCGGATTTGCATAACACGATCTCCCATGCGATAGGCTTGTCCAAATCGCATAATTTGATTTTTTTCATCAGTGCAGGGGTTGAGAATCATTTGGAGTTCTTGGTTTAATCGAATGGTTCCTACTGTTCCGCGGTTCATGGGAACAAGAACTACCGCGTCTTCGGGTGAAAAACCCCCGGCGCGTAATCTACTTGTATAAAGCTCTTTAAGCAGCGGATAGAGTTCTTCGGGTTCTTGGCGTTTTAAAAAAGCAAAATCTTTTTTTCCCCCAGGTTGTGGGGATTGGGGAAATTCACCTTGGTTAACGCGGTGGGCATTAACGATAATCATGCTATCTTGTGCTTGCCTAAAAATTTCGGTAAGTCGTACAACGTGGATCGTTTGTGAGTCTATAAGATCATGTAAAATGTTTCCAGCGCCAACGGACGGTAATTGATCAGTATCGCCAATGAGTACCAAGTGCGCATCGGCCTTGAGTGCTTTAACAATTGCATGCATTAAAAAAACATCAATCATTGAAGCTTCATCAATAATGAGATAGTCAAGGTCAAGGGCATTGTGTTCATTTTTTTCAAAGCCCATTTTTGCTGGAGTAAACTCAAGAAGGCGGTGGAGGGTTTCGGTGCTGCGTCCAGTGCTTTCAAACATGCGCTTTGCAGCACGTCCTGTTGGAGCGGCTAGTCTAAAGCGAATGCGATTTTCTTCAAGTGTTTCAAGCAGACGTCGAATGAGCGTTGTTTTACCTGTGCCGGGGCCGCCCGTTATAATGGCAACTTTCTCTTGTAGGCATGCAAGTATGCCTTTCTGTTGCTGTTCATTGAGCTCTATGCCTTTAGCATCTGGTTTTTGAAGGCTTTTGTAAATAACATCAAGATTAAAACGATTTGGATCATCTGGGCGTGCTTTTATAAGGTTTAAGCGGTTGGCTATTCCTTTTTCTGAGTAGTAAAATTGAGGGAGGGTGAGGTAGTGTTGTTCTTCGTGGGTGAGTAATTTTACTTTTTCTTGTTGGTATAAATCAGTGAGCGCTATTTTTAATAATTCTGGGGCCGTTTGTTCGTCAATCGAAAGAAGCGTGGTAACACGTTTTTTTGCTTCATTGACTTCAATGTACAAATGCCCTTCATTGCTGATATCTGAAAGTACAAATTGAATGGCAGCCTTAATGCGCGCCGGCGCATCATGTGCAAGGCCGAGTTTTAGGGCTATTTGGTCTGCGGTTTTAAATCCTACGCCCCAAATATCGTCAACGAGGCGGTAGGGGTTTTCTTCCATTTTTTCAAGTGCACTATTGCCATAGGCCTTGTAAATTTTAACTGCAAAGGCGGTTGAAACATCTTTTGATTTTAAAAAAAGCATAACGCGGGCGATTTCTTTTTGATCATTCCATGCGGCAATGATTGCTTCAACTTTTTTGGGGCCAATGCCAGAAACTTCAAAAAGTCGCTGAGGTTGTTGGTCAATGATATCAAGTGTTTTTTCTTTAAAGTGATCAACAAGGCGTTCTGCAAATTTGGGGCCGATTCCTTTAACCAGCCCCGACGCTAAATATTTTTGTATACCAGCGGCGCTAGCAGGAAGGGTTGTTTGGCAGTCGGTTGTTTCAAATTGACGGCCAAATTTCGCATGGAAATTCCAGCTGCCTTTAAGGACTACATTGGTTCCAGGATGGAGCTCTGGTAAGTATCCGCGAGCCATAACGGCTTCGCTTACACTGACTTTGAGTGATATAACACTGTATCCATTTTCTGGGCTTTTAAAAACAACGCGATCGACGGTTCCTACAAGTTCTATGATTTCTGCCGCCACAAGTGTATCTTTCGATTATTTTTTTTGTTGTAATTTTGCAAGGAGTGCGTCGCATTTACTTTTTGCTTTTTCAGAAAGGCTTTCGGTAATGTCACCAAAAACGGTTATAAATTCTGAGCATGCTTGTTTAAGGCTTGGTGTGGTTGTTATGTTTTTATCAAAAAAAACATGCACATCATCTTGTGTTTCAATAAATTTTAAAAGCCAAGATTTTTGCGTCTCGTTGCTTGCAATGGCGAGACTTTCTGTAATAACCGGTTTGACAATTGATTTATGCTCGCGAACAAGATCCAAAAATTGACGCACAGGTTCGAGCATAAGCTTAAGGTGTCCATTGATAAATGCTTGTTCTTCTTGGGTGTTTGCAAATAGAGCGGCGGATTTGCCCGCAGTTTTTTCTAAATCATTAATCATTTGAATCGCTTTTGCGGCTCGAGCACATGACATTTTTGTACGAACAATGGCAATTGGATTTTCTTCAAGAACCATGTTTAAAAGACGTACTTGTGGGCAAGTGAGTTTTTTTGCTGCAAAGGGTTGTGCAAGCGAGGCCTTAAGAATCGGTGCTGCACTGAGTGTGCACGCTGCGAGTAAACTTGCACGAATACAGGTACAAAATGTTATTGTTTTTTTCATAATAAATCCTTTATTTTCAGGGTTATATTTGTTTTAAAATGAAGCTGTTACTTTGAGATATGCTGTCCAATCTTTGCCTATGCCATTGCTGCTGAGCGTGGTATCGCCACCGATACCAAATCCCATGTTACAACGTTTAAATGATTTTATATAAAGACTTTCGATAAAAAATTTATGTTGGTAAGCACGCGGTGATTGTGCATCTTCAAGGCGTAATTCATCGAGTGTTGTGTTGGTATTGTGCAATTTTTTTATATGTTCTTCTTGTTGTAAGTAAAAATCATAGCCGAGCGACCACTTTGTTTTATAAATATCAGTGCTGAGGGCTAAAACAGCATTAAAAACTCCGCCAGGATAAACGGTTGTTAAAAAAGACGATGGGAAGAGGTATTGTGTGATAAAGCTTGAGCTTTTTTTATAAAATTCTAAGAGTTCAGCTTTAGGGTTAGGATTTCCATTAATATTTTCGTTGTAATAATCCAATAAACCTTGTGAGTGTGCCGTTTTTTTATACATTAAAAGACGATCTTCTTCGCCGGGGAGGAGTTTGTCGTATGAAAAACGCGTCCAGACATCGGCAAGTCCTTTGAAGATATGGGCTTTAGTTTCAAGGTAAAAGCCAAGTCCAAAATGTCCATTATTGCCCATGCGAGGGTTTATGAGATAATCGCGAACGCCGCGTAAAACATTGAAAAAATTATCCCCCAGGGATTCAATGCTTACAATTTCTTTGTTTTTGAGTGTTTTGTAATGTCCAGAATAAGTAAATTTACTCGTTGGAATAATTGACTCAAAACCAACATCAATTTGAAAATTCGTTTTATTGAGTGTATTAAGTCCTATTTTAATACGTGTGTCACCTGCTCCATAGCGAAATCTGATAAGCTCATCTTCATTAAAATTACCAGAGTCATTTTTAAGGATAGCGCTAATGCGGGCACGTTCTTGGGGGCTTAGCCAGAAGTTACGTTCAGCCATATGGAGTGATGTTTGCAATTGAAACATAAAGGGCCCTTTAGAAAAGCCACATTGAATCATGCCTCCAAGTTTTCTTTCTTGTAGGGTTATGTTGCTAAAAAGTGCCAAAAGACTTGCAAGTTCAGGTTCGCCTAAATCTTTGTTGAGTGTTCCTGTGGGCAATGCGGGTAAAAATGCGGCAAGGTCATCAAGGTTAATGGCGTCTTTATTAATTAAATTGCGTGCACCAACATTCATATCATTTGTCATATTAAAAAAAAGATTCCAGGCGATACCGCCACGTTCAAGCGCTGAGATTTTATAGGGTAAAAGATATAAAATATCGCGTCCTGCAGGGGCTTTGGTATTTGACCATAGAGAATCAGCTGCGACTATTTCGGCAGCTGTCATTGCATTTATAAAATTTTGCTCTTCCTTAGGGAGTGTTTTGGTGGGCATTGTTTCTTCGTATGCCATAATGTCATCAAGACTTATATCAAAATCTGAAAAATCATCAAAATTTTGGCCATGGAGCTTGGTTGAACATAAAAGACAGCATATGCCTAAAAAAAATATAAAAGAACGTAACGCTGGTTTGGCTTTTGCCACATGTATCATAAAAATCTCTCTTGTTTCTCTCTGCAGCCTCATGTTCTTTTTGCATCTTGTACCGGAATAATGAGGTGGTTGAATTTGTTTAGCAAAGAGCGATTAACTGATTACTATTTCGTAAGACCACAAGCGAAAAACGTCAACGAACATGAACAAAGTTATAATATACAAAGTGCCCTTCTGTCAACTTTTACTCGTTTTTTATCATTTTAGACTACAATTATTTTTATTTTAAAATACCGTATGTTGGGTGAATTTTAGGTTTTCTTGTTAAAAGCTATTTAATTCTGGTAAAAAAAGAATATACTGAGGGTCGAGCGTTGTGCTCGGTAGGTGTTTAGTCGTACGTTCTTTTTTTGTGAAAAGGATTATCATGGCAGATGTTGCATGGGCTCAAATTGCTGCATATGTTGCGGCGGGACTTTGTATGGGAATTGGAACGATTGGTCCATCGCTCGGACAGGGGATGATTGGGGCAAAAGCGTGCGAGAGCATTGGTAATAAACCTGAGTTTGCTGGTCAAATTAGAAATACTATGATTATGGCACTTGCCTTTGTTGAATCTACAGCAATTTATGCTTTAGTTGTTGCATTGGTACTGCTATTTTTAAAGTCATAATAACGATTGTTATGATGGGGCGTTATTATGAATATTAATGCTACCGTTTTTGTTCAAATGGTAAATTTTGGAATTACTTATTACTTTTTGAAACATATTTTATGTATACCGGTTATTGAACGGATAAAGCAAAAAGAGGCGGCTCGAGATCTTTTGTTAAAATCTTTACAGGCAAAAGATGCCAAGCTTCTTGTGTTACAAGAACAAAAAAGTCAGAAATTACAGGTGTTTCGCCAGCAAATGTGCCAATTGTATCGGGTTGATACGAATTATGATCATGATCAACTTGCTGCATTTGAGTATCAACGTAGTGAGAAACAGCGAGCAGAGCTTGCTGCAAAGGTTAAAGCTTTTTTGTTAGAAAAGGTTACTCATGGTTTTTGATCTTTATACCATCATATTCCGATTTGTTTTGTTTGGATTGCTTGCTTATAAGGTAAAACAAATGATTTGTTCCTATGGGATACCTTATTTACAGCAGGAAGTTGAATCCGAACGCAAGCAGCATATGGAATTGCTCGAAAAAGAAAAATTGTTAACCTCAACGCAGCATCGTTTAGAGAACCAGATGAGTCAGCAGTCAAGAACGCTGGTTGGGCTTGAGAAAAAAATACAGCAGTGGCACAATGTTCTTGTGGCAGATCATCAGGAGCGCATTGCGCACGCAGTACGAGTACAAGAGCTTGTTAATGTAAAGCGAAAGCAGCAAAGTTTGTGTTTGCAACGTGCAAAAGATGCTCAGGTTGTTATTCCAGAGGTTTTTGCAAACGTTGAACATGAGCTTGCACTACGTTATAATGGTGATGCTGGCAAGAAAAAATTACAGTCGTGCATTCAAGCTTTAGCTTCCGATTCAATGCTATAACCCAAAAGGAGGCTTATGTTGGAGTCTTACGAATCGCTTACTGCAAAGTATGCGATTGCTTTTTTTAAGCTCTATAAAAAAGATCTTACGCGTGACATTATTAAGCAGTTGCAAACGTGTTATGCTTTTTTATCGCATAATAAACATATCAAAGCATTTTTAATGTTATCGACGGTTATGCGCGAGGAAAAAATAGCCTTGTTTAAAACGATGTTTGCTCATCTTGGGTTGCCGAATATTTTTTTACATCTTGTAAAAGTTTTAATTGAGCATCGAAGAATTGAATTAGTTGGATCTATCTTAAAAAAAATAGACGAAGCTTTTGGGCGGGCTGAGAATATTATGCCTTTTGTGGTGAGTTCTTCGCATAATTTGAGTTTGGCTGAGCAGAATGAGATGAGTGATTTTGTTCGACGGCACATCGCTCAGGCGCAGATTGTTGCATGGGATGTTAACAGGTCACTTATTTGTGGAGTAAGAGTTAAAAGCGCAACTCACATGTGGGAGCGATCGGTGCGAAAGCAGTTGCGATGTGTAAAATTGGAAGCGTTACAGCGGGTGCAATTATGATAGAGCGAGATACGGATTTAGTTTCGATTTTAGAGCAATCATTGAGTCAGGTTCCTCATGATAAGCTTGAAGAGATTGGGACGGTGATAAAAACTGGGGATGGGATTTGTAAAATTTATGGATTGACCAATGCCGCCTTTGGTGAAGTTATTACCTTTGAAAAAGGTGCCAAGGGAATGGTGCTTGATATTGACGAAGATTTTGTATCAGTTGCCCTTTTTGAGGGTGCGTCGTCAGTAACCGAGCAAGATATTGCTCGGCGTAGTGGCAGTGTGTTTAGTGTGCCGGCAGATGATAAAATGTTGGGGCGTGTTGTTAATGCTATGGGCAAGCCAATTGATGCGCTGGGGCCAATAGAAACAGATCATTTTATGCCGATTGAGCATCCTGTCGCAGGTATTATTGATCGTAGTCCTATTAATGAATCACTTGAGACTGGGTTTACCGTTATTGATAGTTTAATTCCAATTGGTAAGGGGCAGCGTGAGTTATTGATTGGTAATCGTAGCACAGGAAAGACGACAATTGTTTTAGATACGATTTTGCATCAAAAAAATAAGGATGTTATTTGTATTTATGTTTCGATTGGTCACAAGCAAGCTAATACCGCGCGCATTATACATTTGCTTGAGCAGTACGGTGCTATGGACTATACGATAGTTGTTGATGCAGATGCAAAAGAAACATCATTAAACCAATTTATTGCACCATATGCAGGGTGTGCAATTGGTGAATATTTTATGGGCAAGGGGCGATCTGTTTTAATTATTTATGATGATTTGAGTAAGCATGCCATTGCATATCGAGAACTTTCATTATTACTGCGTAGGCCACCGGGGCGCGAGGCCTATCCTGGGGATATTTTTTATATACACTCTCGTTTGCTGGAACGTTCTGGAAAATTATCTAAAGCACATGGTGGTGGTTCGTTAACGGCGATTCCGATTGTACAAACGCAGGGTGATGATATTTCGGCGTATATTCCAACCAATTTGATTTCGATTACTGATGGGCAAATTTTTTTAGATACCAATTTATTTAATAGTGGCATTCGACCTGCGGTTAATGTTGGACTGTCAGTTTCGCGTGTTGGTGGGGCGGCACAAACAAAGGCGATTCGTTCAGTTTCAAGTTCTTTAAAACTTGAGCTTGCTCAATACAATGAATTACTTGCATTTGCGCAATTTGGTTCAGAGCTTGATAAGGCGAGTCAACGTGCGCTGGACCGAGGTCGCAGGGCTGTTGAGATTCTCAAGCAGGCTGAAAATGAAACATATTCTTTTATTGATCAAACATTATTTCTGTTTTTACTCAAGGAAAATTTCCTGGATAAATTGGCGTATGATGTAATAAAAGACTATGTTGTAACGTTTGCTTCTTATGTCCGTGGCACGCATCAAGAGGCATATCAAGCAATAGCAGAAAAAGCTGTGCTTGATGCTGCATGTGGTGATATCCTTAAAAAGGCGGCAGAGGAATTTGCACTTGTTTATACGGCCGCTTGATCGTTGTTTTTAAACAAGATGAGTTTTTATGGTAATTTATAACGTATGATGTGTAATAATAAGATAATTGTTTTATTAATTTGTTTTTGTGTTACGGTTTGTGGATGTGGGCGCAAGCAAAAAAATATTTTTAACTTTGATGTCCCTGTTCGCAAGCCGTCAACATTATTATTTCCAGTGGTTAGGGGGGGAGAGGCGGTAAAAACGCAGAAAGGGGATCGCGTTTCTTGGTTGCCGATAGATAGAACGATGGTTAATGATTATGTGTGGTGTGGCTATAATGTGTATCCACTTGTTTGTCCGCGCATAATTCCTAAGAAGCCCTATAACAAAGAACCAATAAAGGCAACAACGCTTTTTGTTCCTAGATCTTATAATCAGGCATTGTTTTATGCCGTTCGTTCAGTTTTTTCAAATGGTGTTCAGGTGGTGGAGGGACCCGTTGGGTTAGTTATTTCTGTTAACCCATAAAAAATTAATCCCTCCAACTTAGGACAAGTTGGAGGGTTGGGGGGGCGAACAATACTTTTTCAGCATTGTTCATTTAGGGACCTTTTTTTCATTTATTTATCTTGCAAGATGGTACCAGGCACAACGGACTCTGTCAAGAGAAAAAACATGCTTTTTAACTATTGTTTTTTCTTTTGCGACAAAGCGTGCATGTGATTTATAGTGTTTTTATAAAATAAAGATATTGTTTTGTGCACAATTTAAATTTAATCTAATATATTGACGATAAGAAGATGTCCATTTTAATCTAGAGTCGTTGGCAAACAATTACGAACATATGCATGATAAAGAGAATTTTTTTTCCTGCACACATCGTGCTCGTTCATTAAAATACAGAATAATAAGCGCTTAGGAGTTTTGTGGAGTAGTTTTTTTACGAGGAAGGAGTAAGGAGATGCAAAAGATAAAGTACTTATCTTGTTCTGCGCTCATGATATTTTTGTTGTTTGGCTTACGTTTAGCTGCAACAAGTCTTGATGGTACGACAAATATTGCCTTTATAACAGATCGCTATGTTTTTCGCGATGGAGATGATGCAACCGGTTTTGTGCGGTTAGCTGATGGTTTTTCTGTTGTACAAGAAAAAAATCCTGCAACTGCAACGACCTATCCTACAGGTGTAGCATTAGATATCTGTATTCCTGTGGATAGGGGATTTGATCTACATGAAACTAATTCAATTTCTTTGATTGGTAATCTTTATTTAGAAAGTAATACCACCTTAACAAGTGGTGGTGTTATCGAGGGTAACGGTAATGTTTTGTGGTTGGGCGGGGATTTATCGCTTGCTGCTGAAAAAAAATTACATATACGCAGTGATCTTATTATAGATGCTGCGGGAAATACGGTTAGTTTAGATAGTAATGCCCAATTACTTCTTGATGCCGGTGTAACATTAACCATTCGTAATGCAATCATAAAAAACAAACGAAGTTTTCCTGGCTTGCCAAGTATTCAATGTTCTACAACAACGTGTAAACTTGCGCTTGATAATGTAGCACTTGCACTTGCGGATGATTTTTATTTTTCGCGTGGGCAACTTTTTGTTCATAACGATGTGACTGTTTCAGGAACATCGAGTTTTGTATATTCCTCTCCAGCAATGAGTTTTGTTGATAATCATGCAACACTGTACTTTGATCACAATACTACCTTTTCATATTGTCCTACAACATGGGGTGATTATACTGGATTTGCTTATGATGGATCACCGTTGGAGCGTATTAAATTGATGAATAAAACGGCAACGCTTGTTTTTAATGGTGCTGATTTTAAAGCATCACATGTTGGTATGAAAGTGACGAGCGGACAAGTGTTATTAGATAATCAGGTAATGATTGATACGCGTAGCCAAGATGCTGTAGGGTTATCTTTTTTAGGAGATTCAACGGGAAATCATTATGAGACTGAGCGTATTAGTTCTTTAGCGTGGTCTCCATGTGGTCGGTATGTTGCAGTTGGAGGGTTGGCTACTGGTGGGGATGCATCAGTATACATGTATTATTGGGATGGAAGTGCGTTGGCAAAAGTTGCGGATGCTGTGTTTCCAACGATTTTTTCTATCACATCTTTATCATGGTCGTGCGATGGTAAGTATCTTGCGGTTGTTGGAATTATTGATGTAGTTGATGCTCCAGTTCTTGTTTATCATTGGGATGGAAGTAGTTTGACCCCTGTGGCAATGTCCAATGTGCCATATGCAGCCGATGCATATACCGTCTCCTGGTCGCCTGATGGGCGTTTTGTGGCTGTTGGTGGCTGGGATTCTGTGGCAGCTCCTGTTTTTGTATATCATTGGGATGGGGTTAATTTAATTAAAGTTGCTGATTCAGCAGCTGATCCATATGCTGGTAGTATGATAAAAAGTCTTGCTTGGTCAAGTGATGGACAATATTTAGCCGTTGGAGGATCAGCGGGTAGTCTTACTCCATCTCCTGTGTATATGTATCGTTGGGATGGTCAAAATTTAGTAAAAGCTGCAGAATCAATATTGAATTTTTCTGGTGGAGAAATCTATGCCTTGGGATGGTCCCCCGATGGACAATATGTTGCAGTAGGCGGTACGAGCAATGAGATAAATATATTTTATTGGAATGGCTCAACGCTTGCGCTTGCCTCTGATTCTTCAGGGGATCCATATGGTTCATCTTATATTTATGCTTTGGCCTGGTCGCAAGATGGTCGCCACATTGCAATAGGTGGTGGTTATGATGTTGCTGCGCAACTTTATGTGTATGATTGGGATGGGGAATTATTAACAAAAAATGTTGCGTTATCGGATAAATTGTATGCAGGTACGTATATTTATTCTCTTTCATGGTCATCCGAAGGACGGCATATTGCGGTTGGTGGCAATTTTTCTCCAAATGCATCAGCTGAGATTTATGGCATAGACAAAACAATAATTTCCACAAATCCATGTACGCTTACCTTTGGAGCTGCGGCTTATGGACCCGAGTATGATGTTGATGTAAAAGTGCTTGGTGGGGCGCGTGTTGTAGTTAATGGAGAATTGGTTAGTGATGATTTTGTTATTATTTAATAGAAGATACCATGGTTTTTTTGCTTAGGTGTATATAAGAAAGGAAGAAGGGAGTTTTTTTATGGAAAAAAGATTAATTCGCTCTTTAATAATTGGTGGTGTATTTTTATTATGTGTTCGTGCTGCCGATGCACATTTTTTATTCTCAAATCGTAATGCTTCAATAGTGTTGCAAGAAGATTCTTCGTTAGTTTTAAATGCTCCAGTTTATGGATGGAAGGATCGTTCAATTACTAAATATATTTCCGACGATGGAGGGATTGATCTTCGAGAGGAGTATCACGATGGGACTGGCCGTATTAGTTTTGAAGATGCTCCAACAGAGTTGGTTTATAACAATAGCAATGCAATAGCAGCGTTTGATACTGACGTTCGTAATAATAGCAATGCGATAGTTACGCTTGATACAAATGTTCGTCTCAATAGTAATGCATTTGCATATGCAGCTGAAGATCTTGCAACAGATATTCGTTACAATAGTAATGCAATAGTAAATATTGAAGCAACAAATAATGCAGCGCATGAAGCGTTGGCAGCAAGCAGCAGCAGCTGAAGATCTTGGGACAGATATTCGTTACAATAGTAATGCAATAGTAAATCTTGAAACAACAAATAATGCAGCGCATGAAGCGTTGGCAGCAAGCATTCGCTATAACAGCAATGCATTGTTAGCAGCAGCTGAAGATCTTGGGACAGATATTCGTTACAATAGTAATGCTATTGTCATACTTGATACCAACGTTCGTCATAATAGTAATGCGTTAGTATATCACACAAGAAACTTAAGCAGCATGATAGAGCAAACATTCCGTACTAACAGCAATGCATTGCTGTACAACTTTAGAGTAAATAGCAACGCATTATTGTTTGGAGATCGCATAAACAGCAATACGGCTGCATACAACACCCGTATAAATAGTACGGCCATTAATAGGCTTACTGACCGGTTTAATGCCTTATTTGGTGCTCCTGAAGAAGATATATTAACGCCTGATTACCATTTGGTTGGTGATTATTGGTTGGATGAAGATCATCAAATGAATATAGATGTTGATTGTCAGTTTGATGGTCGTGGTCACACGATTTGGTTTTTGCGTGATATGGGAAATCTTTTGAGAATTGGTGATAATGCAACGGTAACGTTTACCAACGTGGTCTTGAAAGACTTTGATGATGCAGCCATTCAATTAGGTGAAAATGCACAGGTGATATTTGGTGATGGTACTGTTATTGAATTGGCAAATAGCCAGCGTATGCGTCGAGATTGGACATTTGCCGGTGATGTAAGAGTTCAAGGATTTGGCAATGTTTTATCATTGGCTGGATCATTAAAAGGACATTCTTATTGTACGATTGGTATCTTATCACCAGGAACCTTAACTATAGATGATGTTGTACTTGATGGTATACAAGATAATAATCTTCGTTGTATCGGTGATAATGCAACATTGACGGTAAAAAATAGTGATGTATTACTTTCAAGCGATTATACCTTTACGGCTGGTACTTTGAATATTGAACAGGATGTAATGATTAAAGGTCCTTATACCTTCGGCTACGAAACAGATAAACAATCAACAATTGCTAAACATTCGATGCTCTTTTTTGATATGGGAACCTGTTTTTCATATGCACCATCAATTGCGGATCGTGATTTAATTGCAATGGAAGATACAACATCCAAACTCTTTTTAAATGGTTGTGATGTTTGTTCAACTGCAACGGGCTTACGTTTAACTGGTGGTTCTTTAATTCTTGATCACCGCAACAGGTTTAATGCTCAGGGTTCATCGTTGTCAGAAGCAATAGCTTTTGGTAATGGTATAGATGAGCGGCTTGATCTTCAGATTATGCCGGGCGCAACAATAGACGTTGTCGCTGGTGTTTTGGATTATGCTATTGAAAATGAGCCTGATTAAAAAATAGGTTTTATAGCGTACAAGACAAAGAGGCCCAGGTAAAATCATCTGGGCCTCTTTGTCTTGTATTATTTTTGTTGTATAGTGTAATCATGGTTTAAAAGAGTAAGAGCTATTTGTTGTTCTAACGCACAAGGATTATGAGTGAATTATTATAATTATGTTGTAGGTATTTTATTTATCGTAGCAGGGTTTGGTGGATTGTTCGGAATGGGGCGTACTATTGAATATGGGCATGATAGTGTACAACAATTTTGTGATCGTGTTTTTGCCGATTTATGTGAATTTAATTATGCTGCAGGTGAGCAGTTTGATATCGAAGGTGTTAAGCAGATACATGCGCCGGGAGCTGAATATACAAAAGAAGATTTCGAGCTTGATAAGCATCGTCGTGGTGAAGCTATTTTGAATGCTGATGATATGGTATATTTGTTATCAACAGCTATCGATTTATATGAAGAAAGAATAGAGACTCGAAAAGAATGTTGGCTCTCGCCGCAAAATGTGACGAAAAACTTATTATCTGGAAATGCTATTTATGTGCATGCCAAGGTTTGCGCGCCGGATGCTACAATTGTCGTTATGGGGGATTATCATGGCAGTGTGCATTCGTTAGCTCGAAATGTGCGTTATATGGCATATGACACATTGTTACAAAAAAGTCTTATTTCTCTTTCAGGGAAGCTTAAGCCCAATACGTATCTTGTTTTTTTGGGGGATTTGGCCGATCGCGGGCATTATGGTCTTGAAACATGGGCTCTTGCATTGTTGTTAAAATTACAAAACCCTGATCAGGTTATTATTTTGCAAGGGAATCATGAAAGTGGTGGGTTGCACAAGGTCTATGGATTGACTGCTGAAATGGCATCAAAATTTGAACAAAGTGGTACACAGATACAGGAGTATATGAGTAATGAATTATTCCCGCGCCTTTTTAGATTACTTCCACAAGCACTTTTTATAGGTGTTCGTAATCAACTTACCTCAACTGTTTCTTTTATGCTATGTTGCCACGGAGGGGTTTCGCTGCGACCTTCAGGTGATAGTCATGGAGTGGATTTTTGGCAGTTTCACCCGTTGCTGGCTTATGTTTGTCAAGATAATGGATGCGAAGATGCCTATGCCTTATTGGACGTTTCTGCGGATTTTTCTGGATTTACATGGGATGGGTTTATTCCGGACATAAAAGACGATACTCTTGGTGTTTATGCAGGATCTCGTAAGTGTGACTGGGTGCTTACCGGGGAGCGATTAATGCAGCATCTTGATGATTTGTCGATTGAGGGTATTTATTCAGTTGATGGTGTTATGCGGGGGCATGATCATCTTGAACATGGAATTAGTATGTTAAGTCGTGTAAAGTATTCTAGTCAAGCGAGAAATACGCGTTTTTGGAAGCCATTAGAACAATGTACCAATTTGTGTGATTTATCGCGTAAGGGATTTTATCCTGTTGTTACTATTACGAGTGTTGCTGAGATTTTTCATTGTGATGCGTATATGATTTTGTGGTTTGATCAAACGCTTAATACGTGGGTTTTACAGCCTCATCGGCGCTTAACTCATGATCGCAACAGAGGTAATTATACTTGGAGAAATTTTCTCTATTTTAAAGATCCGGAGCAAAAACAACATGAAGAATGCTTCTTCCCATCTGAGCAATCGTTTGATTTTGTTGATTTGCCAAGCAAAGAACGTACAACTTCTGATATATTTGCGCGTGTAGCACAAAAACAAAAAAATAATGTCAAAGAGTGGTAAGGTGTTTTTGTGTTGCTACATTAGAATTCTTACATAACCTTAAATTTAAATAAACTTTGTCTATTGAAAAAATATTATAACATTATTATTGCATTGTCTTTTTAATAATATTTGAAATTAAGATGCGTGTTGGTTTCAAACTAAGAAGCTTATTTTTTGGGGGGCCGTTTGACAATTTGTGCTTGGATTATAAAATTGGGGTAATAAAATATATAAGGTATTGTTATTTTTTAAGGAACGTATGAATATGAAAAAAATGTCATTATTTTTATTGATGTCTTTTGTGTCAGTTGTAAGTTTTGGAAATCTTTTTTCAATGTCTCTTCTTCAGGAGATTGAGATATTTTTTAATAAAAAAGATGCAAGCGAAAAGGAACGTTTAGAAAAATGTTTTGATTTTCTTGTAAATAATGAAATGCACGGTTTTAAGGATGAGAATGATGAGAATATGGATGAATCGAGTTTTGATGAGTTAAAGAAAGATGAATTAAAACTTAAGATTAATGCAGTTATTTGCATGAATAATCAATTAAAGATGTTGCATGAGCAGTTAGAAAAGGATGATTTTAATAAAAAAATGTATAATCAAATTATAGATATATTAAGTTTATCTCCATCCTATTTTGAAAGAGAAATAGAACGTCGAGCAAAAGATAAACAGGGAGATGATACATGGTGGGAAAAAGCACTTTCATACTGGGAAAGAGTACTGTTGTATTTTAACTTTAAAGAATTGGCATCAGAATTGAATGGATTGACATTAAAATTAAAGGTTAAGTCCTTGTCTTCTGAGTTTGAGTCTCTATTTAAAGAGGTATTATCGATTTTTAAATTGCGAGTTACTTCTGCATATTTTGAATATTCTCTTTATGGGGAAGGCAAATTAAAAAATTGTGGGAAAAGTATAGCCAAAAAAACTAAAGGGAAAGCTCAATATTTATTGCGGCTTTATGATGCATTAGCGCAAAATCAATCATTAATAATGCATCCTAAAAAAAAGTAATCATTGAAAATGAGTTTTTTGTGTTGCCTAAAAAAACATTTCTGTTATAATTTAAATACTATGAAAAAAATGATAAAAAACATTCAAAACTCATTTTTAGGTTCCATCATTGAGAACAGTGTTCTTCAAGCTATCCGTCTGTCTTTAGCCGGCAGTTATTATTATTCTTACTATTATACTTATGTGCCGGTGAATGTTTTTTAATGATAGAAGAATAAAATATAGATAAATTGCAAGCCCCGGTACATGTGTACCGGGGCTTTTTAATTACATAGAAAATGTAGAGCCCCTCTCGATTAACGGTGTGGGGCTTTTTTTATTGAAGCAAACTAGTTATTGAAAGGATAATGATGAATATTCGTCATATGGTTATTGGTTGTATGGTTGTTGGAGTAGCGGTGGTCGGATGGGTGCGTTTACAGCTGGTGCATGCTCCGTACGATGGTTTAGTAATCGGCATAATGCAAACAGCATCGCATCCTGCACTGGATCGAGCGCGTCAAGGTTGTATCGATGAGCTACGCAGGCGGTGTGGGGGGAGGGTAACGTGTATTGAGCAGAATGCCGAAGGGGCAATGGCGACCGCTCAAACCATTGCACAAAGCTTTGCGCGTAATGATCGTATGCATGCGGTGGTGACGATTGGTTCGCTAGCTACTCAAGCGATGCAACAGGTTGAAAAGCATAAGCCTATCGTATTTTGTGCCGTTACCGATCCTGCAACGGTTGGTGTGGGGGAGCATTGCCATAATGTCTGTGGTGTGAGTGATGCGCTGGACGTTAATGGCGCGGTTGCAACGATGCAGCAGATGTGTCCGAGCTTGCATCGTATTGCAATGCTTTATAATCCTGCTGAGGTTAATTCAGTATCGTTGGTTACTAGAATGGAGACTGCGCTGCGCGCGGCGGGGACGCTTGCAATTCGTGTTGGGGTACATAATGAGGCTGAGCTTCCATCGGCTTTGGCGATTATTATGCCAGAGGTTGATGCGCTGTGGGTGCCAACTGATAACACCATAGCCAATGCAATGGGGCTTGTGGGGCGGCTGGCATTAAAATCGCAAAAACCATTGTTTATCAGTGATGGGCTGTTGGTGACGCATGGTGTTTTGGCTGCAATTGGTGGGGTGGATTATGAACATAATGGACGGCATGCTGCTGAATTTATTGATGCTCTTATCAACCACCATCGTAAGCCGTGTGAACTTGGTGGGGCTGCCACGCCGTCATCATCTGTTATTGTTGAAAAAGCGACGGCGCAACAGCTTGGGATAACGATTCCCGAATGTTTGGCATCGCGTGTTACTTGGAAAGAATAGGAGGTTATGATGATTTTTTTGGGTGATATTATGCGGAGTATTCTTGAACTTGGATGTATTTATTCACTTTTGGTAGCGGCGGTTACCATGAGTTCGCGCATTATCGCTTTTGATGACTTAAGTACCGAGGGGAGTTTTGCGGCGGGTGGGGCGCTGGCTGCGGTTATCACTTTGCAAGGTGTTTCGTGTGTGTGGGCCGTGGCGGGTGCGGTTGTTGCTGGGGTGATAATTGGTATGGTAACTGGATTGCTGCATACTCAGCTTAAAATAAACAACTTGATGAGCGGCATTGTGGTGACTACGGGGTTGTTTTCGCTTAATCTTAAGCTGGCAGGGTCGAGTATCACGCTTGCGGGCGAAACAACTTTTTTAGACAGTTTATCAAGCGTGATCTTGCAGCCGTGGAGTCATCTTATTGTACTGAGTTGTATCAGCGGTATTGTTGTGGCTGCTCTTTGTTGGTTTTTATCAACAGAAGTAGGCTTTTTACTGCGGGCAACGGGAAGCAATCCGCAGATTCTTGCAACGCTTGGTAAGCGTGTTGCGGGGTATAAAATTATGGGGTTGGCCATTGCTAACGGGATAACGGGGCTTGCCGGCGCATTATTTGTTATTCATGTTGGCTTCTTTTCGATCTCGGGCAGCATTGGCATTTTGGCGGTTGCGCTTGCCGGATTAATCATAGGCAACGTTATATGTGGTAATCGTATGATTGGCGTGG
>Ga0075567_116_pt1 | contig 19172 bp, 16 predicted proteins | sample RifGroF2_FD_68153 | JGI IMG/M metagenome (GOLD analysis project Ga0075567, IMG submission 68153) | candidate division TM6 bacterium GW2011_GWF2_38_10
GAGCAGGTCATTGATTTTCTTCAGATGATCCGAAGTCTCCAGGCGAAAAACATCGAATATATTCATTTTTTTTATATCAATATTATTAGAAGCAGAATTTTCTTTTTCAACATGTACACTAGGATCGTTAAGCGTTAATTTTTCAATAGCATCTCGAACATGGTCATAATCCACGGTATCAACCGGATAAATACCAGCAAATACCATTGACTTTGCTGGCTTAAACCCTGGCAAAGCCTGCACCGGTTTGCCAACCTGATAAAAGGTATCACCAACGCGAGCTTCTTTAACCGTCTTCATGCCAGCAATTAAAAAACCAACCTGCCCGGTATAGAGCGCCGGCTGAGGACGAGGATCTGGATACATTAACCCAATATCAAGCACCTCATAACTTTCACCCGTATGAGCAGATTCTATTCGATCCCCTTTTTTGATCATGCCATCAACAACCTCGATCAAACAAACAACACCGCGATATTCATCATACCATGAATCAAAAAGTAATCCCTTAAATGGTTTATTGGCATCTCCTACCGGAGCCTTAATCCGCTCTAAAATTGCAGGAAAAAGAGAATCGATACCTAGTCCTGTTTTGGCAGAAATTTTAAGAACTTCTTCTTTTTGTGTATCAAACACCTTTTCCATCTCACGCGTAACACGTTCAGGATCAGCATTTGCCATATCGATTTTATTGATAACAGGAATAATATTAAGGTCTTGTTCAAACGCTAAATAAAAGTTTGCCATTGTTTGAGCCTGCACCCCTTGAGCAGCATCAACCAACAATAACGCCCCCTGACATGCATACAATGAACGAGAAACCTCATATGAAAAATCCACGTGACCAGGCGTATCAATTAAATTCAGCAAATACACCGTTCCATTATACTCATAAAGGAGCGATGCCGTTTGCGCCTTAACCGTTATACCACGCTCACGCTCAACTTGTAATTTATCCAAAAACTGTTCCGCCTTAACGCGCATTGATATCGTCCCCGCCATTTCCAAAAGACGATCGGCAAGGGTTGATTTGCCATGATCAATATGCGCAATAATCGAAAAATTGCGAATATGCTCAGGCTTGAAATTTTTCAAATCAAAATTGTTAATGTGTTCTATATTCATATATTTTTTTATCCTAGGTCGAACCCTACTTTTTCTTGTTCTATTTTTTTAAAAAATTTACATACGCTCAGGTTTTGATAGCCCCAACAAATCAAGGCATAAATCAAGCGTCTTTTGCACAACATGCACCATAAATATACGTACCTGCGATGTTGATTGATCTTCAGGATCGATAACACGATTATTTGTGTAATACGTGTGAAAGGCATATGCCAATTCCCATGTGTAATATGAAAGCACATGCGTTTGATAATTATGCGCAACATTCTGCAACACATCCGCTAAAAATAAGATTCGCTTTAACAATGCATGTTCGGCCTCGCCCATTCTTGACAAAATCGAGCCGCACAATGCTTGATCCTTACGCTCCAACAAGTCAATAAATGATGAAAAGCTCTCATGCTCTGCCGCACGCACCAACAAACTTTTGGTGCGCACATAGGCGTAATGAATGTAAAATACTGGATTTTCATCGCTTTTTTTCATAGCAACGCCCAAGTCAAATTCTAAATGGGCATCAGCCTTTCGATTCAAAAAGAAAAAACGCGTAACATCAGCACCCACAGCATCAATAACATCGCTTAACTTAGTAAACGTTCCAGCTCGCTTTGACATGCGAACAAGCTCTTCATTTTCTTTGAGCGAAACTAACTGGTACAAAATGACATCAAGCTTTTGTGCATCGTATCCCAATGCCTGCATAGTAGCCTTAAGACGCTTAACATACCCATGGTGATCCTGCCCCAAAATATCAATAATTTTATCATACCCTCGATCAAATTTATCTTTGTGATACGCGATATCCGCTGCAATATAGGTTAATTCACCATTAGCTTTTTTGATCACGCGATCTTTATCATCGCCAAACTCAGAGGATTTAAACCAATAAGCCCCCTCTTGCTCATACAAAAGCCCCGCATCTTTCAAAAGATCCAATGAACGCTCAACCGATCCATTATCATGCAAAGACTTTTCCGAAAACCAACGGTCAAATTCAATGCCATAAGCCTTAAGATCCTCTTTAATTAATGCAAGCAAATGCTCTTTTGCATACGCAGAAAAAAATTGATCATCTTTTTCAACAACCCCTGCCCCAAATTGCTGAATACACGATTGCGCAAGCTCAACTAAATAATCCCCCGCATACCCGCCCTCGGGTAATGCAACATCTTTTCCCGCCGCTTGTAAACAACGGGCTTTAAGCGAGGCACCAAGCAATTGAACCTGTTTACCCGCATCATTAATATAAAATTCTCGTGTAACTTCATGACCCAAAAATGACAAAATACGAGCCAACGAATCACCAATAATACCGTTACGGCCATGCCCAAAATGCAGAGGCCCCGTTGGATTAGCACTCACATACTCCAACAAATACCTCATGCGCTTGTGCTCTGCAGACAATACAAAATTATCTCGCTCACGCATAAAAAGATCACACGCAATGCGCGCCCAAGCGGCATGTGTAAAAAATATGTTCAAAAATCCAGGGCCAGCAATTTCAACACGATCAACCAATGCGCTATCAGCATCAACAGGCTGCTCCAACAACGCTTTAATCTCAACCGCAAGTTCACGTGGATTTTTACCAATAACCTTTGCAAGAACCATTGCTGCATTGCACGTAACATCACCAAAGGCAGCACCTTTATCAACATTCAATTTCAATTCAACCGCAGCAAGCCGATCAGCGTCAAGATTAAAATGATTCTCAAGCTGACGTACCACCTGCATTTTATAACGAGAAATAAGATTCATATCCTACCTTTGGTTACAATACCAATAACTTTAAACCTATCAAACAGTAAGCTAGTGTATCATGCCTATCGCCGCTTGGAAAGAGCTCTTGCTAAAATTTTTATCAGAACATCAACTGCAGCATCAAGCCTACTGTCCCTGCAAACAGAGGAAGTTTAAAGCTATTTTTCCCATCAAATGGGTAAGCATACTCAAGCTGAACAAGCGGTCGCAATGAACTTTTTGGGCCGCTCATGCAATAACGAATTCCCATATGAACCATATGCATCTCCCAAGCAGCCAATCGACCATCAGCATTAATAACCGTATCAATATCCGCAGCCAAAGCGCTTGTTTGAACCTCACGTTTCATACTATAGGGAGTTGTTGTTGTATCCACAACACTTTTAGTTAACATAACGGTAAGATCGTTATCGTAAGATGCTAAACTCGTTGACTCCTGCCGCGCAAAGGAATATCCCAAAAACCCTGTAAGTCCACGCACCAATAACGACACGCGCGCGTAAGCCCCCACATCCCACATTGACCCAACATCAACTTTTACCCGCCCCATACCAAGACGCAACCATCCCGACTGATCTTCGTGCGTGCGCACCCGCAATGTATCATGCTTTTTGAAAAACGTCGAAATACCAGCGCTGGCACCAAGCGCAACCCAATCAAAAACGCCAAGCTCTACCGCCCCGCGCGCCGTAACCCCATAATGGCCTTGATTCCCAAGCGAAACTGCATAAGGGTGGTTTTGATCAGCTCGTCCTGCAACCGGCAATAAAAAACCAACATGAAAACTTCCGGCAATATCGGCAATATATTCAGATCCAATTTTTGCATACCCCTGCCACCCAAGCAGCGCCGCAACGTCAGAAATACTCGTCTTTTTAAACGTTGTCACCTTGGCATACCCATACTCAGCTAAAATCGACGGCAAGGCGTTGATCATATTTGAAATGTTCACACCACTTACCGACTCAGCCCCTTTATTGACCTGCGAAATATTATCCAATTTAAGCGTAACAACCGGCGCATGCACTTGCACAAAAAAACCATATTTTACATATTGTCGCAACAACAGCGCTACATCTTGCACCGACAACCGCCCACCAAGCTCCAGCTTGCCATCAAGCCCCGTAGGTAAAGCGACTCCTTTAAACGTATTTGCATCTTTTACCCAATAGGCAGCGCTCAAAGTCTTCCCCGCTGGATCAACCCCTAACCCAAGCCGCGCAAGATCAAGTAACCCTGCAGCGCCACTTAACAAAGCGGCGCGCCCGCCTTGAGCATCAAAACTTTTCAAAGAGCTTCCATCGGCAATACGGACCAAAAATTGCGTTGCCCAATCTTTGGCCGCCGCACGTTCTTGCGCATGGAAAAAAGAAGCACGATAAGGAACCTGCACCGCCGGCTCGGCAAGCGCTACCGTCCACAGCCAACCCCATAACCCAATAACCCCCAATACTCGCCTTGTATGTTTAAACATCATCCCCATCTCCTTTTTTTTAAAAATGCACACACCGATAATTTTGCACCACTATGCATTCCATAGTTGTGACAATTTGACAAAGCATAAAAAATGCTCAACACTCATTGTAAACGATTCACCCTCTTATAGAAAGGAATATCATGAAAAAAAATATACTTTGCGGTATTCTTCTTCTGCTATGCAGCATTGTTTCAACACCTCTCTTTTCTAAACACACTCACAAAAAAGATACCGAAAAGAATGTACTGCATACACCCAAAACAACTCAAGAAAAAAATAAAAAAAAAGCAGAACAAAATGTTATCACCATTCATGATGAACGCGATGATGACATCTTCATCTCAAGCAGCGAAAACCCCCTTAACGAAGACGCCTTTGACTTTGCCCCCGAACACAATAATGATCGAACCCTATAAAAAAAGCCCCTCGTTGATGGAGGGGCTTTTTTTTACCATATAAATCTTTAGAATGGAAGATCATCTTCAAACGGAGCATCATCCTTAAGCGCAACTTCACCTGTGGAAGCAGCGGCTCGCGACGACACTTTTTTAACCGGTTCTTCTTGACGGCCTGCAGAAAAATCATCATACCCAGCATCGTCACTGTCAGCAGCTGCGCCAGCACCCAAAAAGGTTACACGGTCAGCAACGATAGAATGTTTGCTACGCTTGTTACCATCGGCATCTTGCCAAGAATCAAGCTTTAAACGCCCTTCTATCAACACAGAACGGCCTTTTGCAAGATATTGCTTGCAAACTTCAGCTTGAGGTCCCCATACGTCAACATCAACAAAACAAACTTCCTGAACCATAGCTCCTGTTTGTTTGTTTTTAAACTGACGATTTGAAGCAAGTCCAAAGCGACATACCGACTGCCCAGAAGTTACTTGCTTTACCTCTGGATCACGAGTTAAATTGCCCATCATAATGATGCGATTATAATTTGCCATAGCCTTAAGCCTTTATACTTAAAAAAATTAATAAAAAAAGTAAAACATCAAATCTTGTAGCAAGGCTATCAGATTATTTATTTTTGGCAAAAATTTTTACAAGTTAGTTTTTTTTAAAAGATAACAACCCCCTTAACTGTGTAATTTCTTGCAAAAAGGTACGATGATAGTCCCCTCGTGCCAAAAAAGAATCTATAATAGGCAATGACTGAGTGACAATATACTCAACCGTACAATTTCGTTGAACCGCCTCAGGCAAAAGACGTTTGTGCAATAATAGATTAGGAAGCGACATATACTTCACCTTGACCAAAAACCATGCCAACAAAAATGACGCCATCGAAATCTTAAAAAATACAACCGACGGCACATCAAGCAACGCAAGCTCTAAGGTTACCGTCCCAGGTTTTGTTACCGCTAAACAACAGCGCTGTAAAACATGATACTTTTCAGCATCGCCCCTTACAAAGGCAAGTGGAAAAGAGTCAAGCTGCAAACCTGCATCTTTAAGTGATTTTTTTATAAAATCCTCAGAAAGCGATGATGCTAACGGCATAACAAAACGCATCATTGGATATTTATCATGCAATACTTGCGCAACCCCAACAATTAACGAAGCAAGTCTGTGTATCTCTGACGTTCGGGACCCAGGGATAAGCGCAATTAAAGGTTCTTTTTCAACCTCATCATGCATATACGGTTCCATCGCATCATAGGTCGAACAACCAATCCACTGCGCTCGAACACCACGCTCTTTGTACCAAGCCTCTTCAAATGGGTATAACACAACAACATTATCAAAATAGCGCCGAATCTTGCGAACACGCCACGCACCCCAACACCACATTTGTGGCGGCGCAACATACGTAACGATAATGTTAGGCATTATTTTTTTAAGTCGTGCGGCAAATCGTATATTAAAACCAGGAAAATCAACTAAAATAACTTCATCAAATCCGCCGGCAACAACATAAGCAACGAGTTCACGCATAATACGAAATATACGCGGCAGATGAGCTACAACCTCAAGTACGCCGGTAATATTTAAGTCATAGTACCGCCGCACAAGCTCCACCCCATGCGCCGCCATATGCTCTCCACCCACCCCATACAAATAGGCATCCGCCTTAAGATTCTTTTTTTCAATGTACCATGCGGCCGTTATATCGCCCGATAATTCACCTGCTACAATAAATTTTTTTTTCATAAAACCTGCAACTCCTGAGCTCCGGCCAACCGCTTATGCACCGCATGCATCCGCTTGGCTAACGATGCATACAATAAAATCGTTTCATCAATTATTTTTTTGGAATCCACATCTTTTGCCGCTTTTTCAGGCTCCCCTTGACGATCACCCCTGCTCTTTTTTAACTTTTTTTTAATATCCCGCACCTCAAGCAAAACCCCATCAAGCAACGTATCAATTTTTTCAAGCGCACCAAGCCGAGCATGCTTAAACGGCTTTTGGTCTTCGATTAATCGCTCAATAATCAATGAAATCTGCTTTTGCACACGAGCTCCATCAGCCTGCAACTCCCCAAGCCGCTCATGAAATGATGAAATAGTTGAACAAGAAAGATCATTACCCCCCTGCCACACCCTCCCCGGCTGCGCATGCAATCCCCCAACCAACCGCATGGATGAAATCAACACATGCATAAGTTCTCGAGATTTTTCTCCAATAAGTTCTTTACATTCATTTTTAGAAAGCTTCTTTTTTTTGACGTCAGGTTTTATAATAAAATCAGGAAACGGCTGCTTATCAGCACTCAACGAACCACTCAAACCCCACGCCAAAAAAAACATCACAACCCATAACCTATTCATCTTCATCCCACCTTGTATGTTATAAAAGGCCCTCAGCATAACGCCGAGAGCCTTTTATAGTTTTCATAGTAAAAAGACTGTATGTGCAATCTTTTTTTAAAAACAGTTCTTACGCAGCTAATTCTGCAGGAGCTGAAGGTTCTGTTGGTGCAGGAGCTGGAGTTTCTTCTTGAGCTAAAGCTTCTGTTTGTGCAGGAGTTTCTGGTTGAACGTCTTCATGATTTAAAGTTTCGTTTTGAGCTGGAGTTTCAGGTTGTACAGGAGCAACTTCTTCTTGAACTTTATCATTATTTTTACGGGCAAATAATGCTTTTACCTTAGCTGCTACATCTTTAGATTTTGCAAAACCCGCTGTTGCTTTTTCTGCGATCCAAGCTTTTTTCCAATAACCAAGAGCTGCAAGGCCACAAGCTGCAGTGATACCAGCGATTGTAAGTACCGTCTTTTTTGTAATCGCAATATTGTGAGCTTCTTCAATGTCTTGCTCGTCTGATTGCAATTGTTCGATCAACTCTAGATTACCTGTTTCAAGAGCATTCTTGATAAGTTCATTTCCAAGAGCTACACCTTCGAGCAAAACAAGCTTTTCTTCTTTGGTCATTTCATTAGATTGTTCAACATTATTGTTAGCACAAACAACTGATGTACCTAATACTGCAAAAAAGAAAAGAACTGGTGTCAATTTTTTCAACATAATAAACGCCTCCGCATTTAAATAAAATGGATATGAGGTTAACTACACAGGGAATAAACACACATCTATTCCCCATAGGCAGAACGATCTGCCAAATAACTGCTACCATTATAATAGCCTTTTAGTAAAAATCAACCGCATCTCAACACAAAGCTTTTAAAAGATAAAACAGGCTCGAAATCCTATTTGTCAAAAAATAATAAATCGAACGAGCAGGAGCTAAAAGCCACATACTCAACATGCATATAAATTGCTTTTATTTTATTGAGTTCTTGCTTTATGAATTGCATATAAATTACAATTATAATAGAGCTTGTGGAACCACCATCATAAGATCTTTGCGCCATAAGCTGAAACCGGAGGTTACTCATGAAAAAACATATCCATATTCCACGCTTTATAACGCTCATACTCATTATACTTTTTTTAATAATGGGTGGTTTTGGTATGTTTACCATCTATCATCGATTATTCAAAAAAAGGCCACAGACCGAGGTTACGCATCAAGCAACTCAAACAGACCCGGCAACCAACGGGCATATCAATCGCTTTGAACGATTTATAAAGCTTATAGAAGCGGCACGTAAAGTTCGTGATCTTGAAAATATGTACCTCAGAAATGAAATCGACAACCCGGCAGTTGATATCGATATTATGCAACAACTCATCAAAGGGCTTATGCAAGAACATCAGCGGCTCAAACGACATATTAAAAAACTACGTAACCGAGCACGCGAACCTATGACTAATAAAAAAATAAAATCACTACGCTACTACCTTCATGTTCTTGAAGATTGCATTCAAGACCTAGACATCATCATTACCAATCGCCTTAATGAGGAAAATGATACCGACAAAGAACAGTCATAATCCGTTAGACCTCCCGAGGCTCAAGACGTCCATTTTTCAATTGCAACACAATCTCCATCTGCTCATACATAACACGATCATGCGAACAAAAAATAATCGTCATTCCCCACTCTTGGCGCGCCTTAAAAAAAAGATCCAAAACAAGTGCCGCATTTTCAGCATCTAAACTCCCTGTGGGTTCATCGGCCAATAAAAAAGCCGGCTTATTAAACAACGCCCGCGCAATGGCAACGCGCTGTTGCTCACCGCCTGAAAGTTTTGTGGTGTACATATACTCCTTTGCATCCATCCCCATCATAGAAAGCAAAAATCGAGCCCGCTGAGCACAAAATGCCCTATCCTCTCCAGCGATTAATCCAGGAAGCATTACATTTTCAAGAACGGTAAGCTCTTTAACCAAATAATGAAATTGAAAAACAAACCCCAATTGCTTATTGCGAACAATATTTTGTTCCTGCTGGCTACATAATTGTAGATTCTTCCCAAACAACCTCACGCTCCCGCGCGTTGGCTCATCAAGACCCCCTAAAATATGCAATAATGTTGACTTACCACTCCCCGAAACCCCCGTAATAGCGTATGTTTTATTTAATTCAAAAACATAGTTAACCCCATCTAAAACCGTTAAGGTCTGATCACCCTGAGTAAAGCTCTTAAAAAGATCAACGACAGCCAAGGTCAAATTTTGATCAATCACGATAATCCTCTCTATCTTCAAACACGCTCTCATTCAAATAATTAAAATAAAGATTAGCAAGACTCTTGCCTTGAGCAAAGCATTTTCTTTAGTATCTTACTAGGACAACAAGGAAAATGTATGTAAGCGCCTTGGTAAGCAATTACATTTCCTTGTAGCGAAATCAATTATTTCTAAACCATACCTTCACAAAGGGGAGGGGGAACAATGGACGAAAAAAAAATGACACACAACCAAACCGAGGAAACGCCCGCATCAATCTTACCGATTATACCAACGATTGATGTTGTCGTATTCCCTCACATGGTCGTGCCACTTCTGGTACTCGACGAAAAAATCATAAAAGGGGTTGAACAGGCCATGCAAGGAGATAAAAAAGTCCTCCTTCTTGCCGCTCAACAAAGTGAAAATTATCACGGCCCAATAGGGGTTCAAGATCTTTTTAAAATAGGTACCGTCAGCACCATCATGCGCATTATGAACTTGCCCGATGGCGGCATAAAAGTGCTCGCTCAAGGGGTAGAAAAAGCGCTTGTTGAAGAGGTTATCTCAGGACAAGACCTTTTACAAGCCAAAATAACTGAAACATCAACAACGACATATGATGAAAAAAAAGCAGAATATCAATTGCGCAATATACAAGCGCTTATTGAACGCATATCCGCAACGGGCAGGCTTTTTAGCCCTGACTTTCAAGCAATTTTATCCCAAATACAAGAACCTGACCGCATAACAGACTTTATCTTATCGCATCTTGACCTTTCAGTCCAACAAGCACAAGCATTGCTTGAAAAAGATAACCTCAATAACCTTCTTGACGGCATTTACGATGTTCTTTCACAAGAAGTTGAATCGTACAATGTTCAAGAACGTATTCGTAACAACACGCGTGATTCAATCAACAAATCTCAACGCGAATACTACCTACGCGAACAAATGAAAGCAATACAAAAAGAATTGGGCGAAGAAGGCGAAAATGAAAATGACGACCTTCGTGAAAAAGTAAAAACACTGCCACTCACCGAAGAAGCAAAACTTGAAGCAACCCGCCAGCTACGCCGCCTTGAAAAAACAGCACCTGATTCTATGGAGGCTACCGTTATTCGCAACCACCTTGAATTGCTCCTTGGCCTTCCCTGGGGCGTTTTTACAAAAGATAATACCGATATTAAAACCGCCAAAACAATTTTAGAAAGTAATCACTTTGGTCTTGATGAAGCAAAAGATAGAATCCTTGATTTTCTATCGATTCGCTTTTTAAATGAATCAAGCCATACGCCTATTTTATGCCTTGCTGGCCCTCCAGGTGTTGGTAAAACATCACTGGGAGAGTCGATAGCAAAAGCGCTGGGGCGTAAATATTTTAGAATATCCCTGGGCGGGGTATACGATGAATGCGAAATTCGCGGACACCGCCGCACCTATGTTGGAGCACTTCCTGGACGCTTTATACAAGCAATAAAAAAATCAGAAAGCTCCAACCCACTCATCATTATTGATGAAATAGATAAACTTGGCATGTCAAACCGCGGCGACCCAGCAGCAGCACTCCTTGAGGTGCTTGACCCTGAACAAAACCACTCATTTTATGATAATTATCTTGGCGTTCATTTTGATCTTTCTAAAGTTATGTTTATCGCAACAGCCAATGATTTATCAACAATACCAGGGCCCCTGCGCGATCGTATGGAAATCATACAACTTTCAGGATATGCGCATGAAGAAAAATTAGAAATCGCAGAGCGACATCTTATTCAACGAGCGCTTAAAAATTGTGGGCTTAACAATAACGCCCCTGAATTCAACCGCAACGTACTCAGCAAACTTATCACATCTTACACCAGAGAAGCAGGCGTGCGTGAACTCGGACGATACCTTCAAAAGCTCTGCGCAAAATATGCTCGAGCCTTGGTGGAATCAAATGAAAAAATAGCTTTTTCTGAAAACAATATTGAACATTATCTTGGCCCATGTAAAATCTCACAAGAAACATTTATCCACAGCAACAAAATAGGTGTTTCAAACGGGCTTGCCTGGACGCCTTATGGCGGAGAACTTTTGCAAATCGAAGCTGTCTTAATGAGGGGAAATGGAAGGTTATTATTAACAGGGCAACTTGGTGATGTTATGAAAGAATCAGCGCAAGCAGCTATAACGTATGCAAAAGCACATGCCGACCTCTTTACCATTGATGCAAAACTCTTTAACGAATATGATCTTCACATCCACGTACCAGCAGGAGCCGTACCCAAAGACGGGCCATCAGCAGGCATTACACTATTGTCAGCTATTTTATCAGCGCTTACAGGACGAGCAATCAATGGAAGTTATGCAATGACAGGGGAACTTAATTTACAAGGCAATGTTCTTCCAATCGGCGGGCTTAAAGAAAAAATACTCGCCGCAAAACAATTTGGGCTGCATCACGTCATTATTCCAAAACAAAATGCGCGCGACCTTTCAACAATTTCACAAAAACTCTATGAAGGCATTAATCTTGTTTTTGTTGACAACGTTGAAGAAGTTCTTAATCATGTTCTTATGCCTCAAGCCTAAAAATAATAAAGTTACCGAACGTTTCATGCCGTAAACATGAGAGCACTTGTAAGCAAGTGCTCTCATGTTTTTTATCTACTTGCTTATCCCTAAAATCCAGATAAACTGACATAAAACTGTCCAAGGTTGATAAACAAATTACATTTTTAAGATGGATTCTCGGTCAAGAGGCCTTACGGCCAGAGCCGAGAATGACACCCATCGTTTAACGTGTCATCCTTGGGGGCGCGGCGTTAGCCCGCAACCCGAGGATCCATTCATAAACAATTTTCAATAAATTTATTTGCCTATAAAAAGAATTTCGGACAGTTATGATAAACTGACACCGGTTGGTTAAATATATTTTATAATAAAGGTCACATAATGAGCCTACAGCTTAATAAACATGCTATCATAAAAAACACGGTAAAAGTCGGTGGTTTTACCTTTTTAAGTCGTATACTTGGCATTATACGAGAAGTTTTGCTTGTTCGGTTTTTTGGGGTAGGAGCATTGTCCGATGCATTTATTATGGCGTTTAGAATCCCCAATTTTTTTAGACATATTTTTGCCGAAGGAGCAATGAGCGCTGCCTTTATACCAGTTTTTGTAAAAAGCGTAAAAGAAAAAAACACCGCCGAATCTAATGGCCTCATGTCGCTTTCGTTCCTTTTTTTTGAAGGACTCGTGCTCATTCTCTATGCACTCATCCTGTTTAACACCCCATTTGTTGTGCGATGCATTGCGCCGGGGTTTTCCGAAGTTCAAGTTGCCTACACCGTACCTTTTTTACGTATACTCTTTCCCTTTCTGCTTTTTGTATCCAGCAGCTCACTGCTTGCAGGCGCACTCCAATCGGTAAATCATTTTTTTGCACCTGCGTTTGGCACCCCTTTGTGGAACTTAATTTACATCATAACCCTTCTGATTGCCCTGACTAACAATCTCTCCTCATTCGTTATTTGCTTTGGTATCCTTATTGGTGGCGCCGCTCAATTTTTGTTACATCTTTATTTTTTCTTCAAATCAGGTTTTTCGTTTGGTTCCATTACACAACCTATTATTGCCTCATTTAAAACAATCCTTGCTAAATTTTTTCCATGCCTTTTTGGTGTAAGCATTGTTGAACTCAACCTTCTTGTTAGCGGGATTGTTGCATCATTTTTACCTAAAGGTTCAGTATCGCTTTTGTATTATGGCAGCCGATTTATGAATATTCCCTTAGGCGTTTTTGCTGTTGCACTTTCAAGTGTTCTTCTTCCTCATTTTTCACGCGTTGTACTCTACGCTCCCAAACGTCTTAATTTTTATATTTTAGAAACAGCAAAGTCGGTAACCTGGATTGTTCTGCCCTTTGTTCTTGCTATGACCTTTTTTGCAAAGCCACTTTTTGCCATGATTTTATCATCAAAACATGGTGGCACCGAACACGTGCATCAAGCATGCATTATTCTTTCCCTCTACCTTGTTGGGCTTCTTTTTTTCTGTCTTAATAAAATTTTACTCAATGTTTTTTATGCCATGAAAGATACCTGGTCAACAACAAAATCCTCAGCTATTTCGGCATTTGTCAACATCGCCGGGGACATTGTTGGCATGCTTATCTGGGGAACCTATGGCATCGCTGGAGCATGTGCTTTTTCCGGAATTATTATGACCTTTTCCTGCTTTTATTATCTTAAAAAAAAGCACGGATTTCGTTTTTATTCAGGAAATTACTTTAACTTTCTTGGCCGTTATTGTACGCAACTTACCGTGGTAAGCGCTGGATTTTTAATACTTTTTTACACAGCACAGCATTACGCTCTGACCATCCCTTACCTACAATGGATTTTAACCGGTATAGGATTTTGGTTTTTTGCAGGAATCCTTACATTTTGCTCCGTGCTCTTTATCTTTGTAACACGATCACTTTTTGGCATAAACCTGTATTTTTTAAAGAAATAAATAAAAGGAAAAATATGACGATACAAACAAAAACCATCATCCGCAAAACCATAGCTCTTACACTCTTATTCGCCAGTGCTTCGCTCTTCACTCACGTTCACGGCAAAACTCAACCTACTCCAAATCAACCGCCACACGTTGTACAAGACGTAACCTTAAGCAACGGCCTTAACATAATTTTTATCAATGACCCTGAAGCATCACATATGTCGAGTCACTTTACCTTTAAAAATATTCCAGCTTTAACGCACTTTTTAATAAAAAACCACCAAATAGCAGCTTTTCAATTTCTTATGCACCATATTTTGGATATTCAAATACTTATGTATGCCGATACCATAGAAAATTCCCATGATACTTCAGAACAAATTGAACATCTTTTATGTTCACACGACTATTTTAATGAATACAGACATTATTATGCAAACGATACATCAATAATATTTGACAACTTTACCTGGGACTTTAAAAAAACATGCTTAAAAGCAGACGCCTATTACAAATGTCATTACCAAGAATTCGTATCAAAATTCAAAGCCGATAAAGATGATTTGATCAAACGATCGTTAGAAAGCGATGATGATGATGAAGATGATGATAGCGATGGCTACATAACAGTTAATAAAGAAAATATGAGTTATCTATACTCAATGCTTGGCACAGTTTTAGCTCGTCATAACAACCTTGTCCATACAAAAATATATACTTTCTACAAATCTATGCACGCAATAATTCCTGACTTTGCCATAGATATAAAAGATGAATTACCACAATTCCTCACCGATAAAAATTTGATGCGTCTTGCTCAAGCGTTTTTTAACCCAGCAAACATTATTCTTGAAATAAGTGGTAACTTTACGGATCATTTTGAAATAGCAAGAATATGCACTTATTTTGAAAACTGGAAAAATCGAGCAGAATTAATTGATGTAACAAAACTCACCCTACCAAAACATGTAATAACTCCTGTATTCAACAATACCCCAATGTTTACGACCATTACCATTCCACAACCACCCCAAAAAACAATACCCCCTTTGGATCACAACAAAAAAATCATCATGGCGATGGATAACAGAGAAACAATAGATGATCATGATTATGGAGCTATGCACCTGCTTGAAATTATTATTAATGAACACCTCTCCAACCTCAAACCCGCCCAAGATCTATTCCAAGGCGATATTGAATTTTCAATATCCCACAAAAATAATGATTTAAACTATATCGATGAAGTAATAGAAATACCAGTACCATGTGATGCATTTATAAGCATTCTTGCAGCACCACAATCTCATCAATGTGAACAAGCACAACAATTTATTATAAACTTTTTAAACGAGCTAACCACCGCACATTATACACAACAAGGACTTGATAAGGCTCGTATTCCATTGCAAGAAAAACTCTTACACTACATAACAAGCACCTCGTATATGCAATTCAAGGCATATGATGTACCCTATAATTATTACCAAAAACAATTACAATCGCTCGATACGATTACCCCTCAAGATCTTCAACGCGTTGCAAAAAAATATCTTGATCCAAAAACATGGACTTTTGTGACTATCGAGCCTGAACCAGAACAAGCTCAGCCAAAAAGATGGTTCTCATGGTTTTGATAAAAGAGCGAGGGATAAGGATAAATGAATATCATAAAGGCCTCCTTTAAAAAGGAGGCCTTTATGTCGGTTAACGTTCAATGAGCTCGAATATTTTATTCTTACTATGCATTCTCTCTCTTCCATCCTAATTCAATCTGCTTGCCATCTTCAAGATCAAAATTAATACCAACATGCACCACCGGCAAATCACTTTCTATCACATATTTAAAGGAATAGTTATTTTTTTTAATTTGTGCAAGAGCAATATCGGGCGTTTTATCACGCTTAAATTCAATCACATACACGTGCTCCAGCGTGGTTATTACTCCATCAATAAACCCAATATCGGTGACATCTTCCACTATCATCTTAATTCCCAAAAACTTACAAACCAAAAAAAAGACACCTTGGTAATATTTTTCTTTATTCACCATAACATTGTGCGGCAGCAAGCGCATAAAGTTTTGCATGTGTGAGCAAAAAAGATCAAGATCATCGTTAACCAATGCCCGTCGCAACTTATTCGCCCATTGGTTAAACATATTGATATTCAAGTCTGTAATTTCTTTCATAATTTGCTCTGAGCAGGAACTACGCACTTCTTCATTGGGATAACAAAGGGAGTACATGCGATCCATTTTATTATATTCCTTGATGGTTAAATATCCGGTTTGTAAAAAAAGCACTAGCAAATGATCATATAAGCGTGCAATGTTAAGATTTTGCAACTGCGATCCAGCAATTTCTTGTAATTCAAGGGTAAGTAGTTGTTCTTTTAATGCTTCACGTTGTTCTTCGGGCGCATCACTTAATGCGTTAAGCATAAATTTTGGTGTTCCGCTTGAAAACCAATAGTTTTGAAACTTTCGTTCGTTTAAACAATTAGTAATAGAAAAAGGGTTATAAACACGTTCACCCAAATCGCTGAACCTAAAACCGTTGTACCAATGTTTTAATGCTTCAAGTGTTTGTTTATATGTTAATGACTCTTTTTGTGCCAAGATGTTAATGTATTCATTAAAATTATACTCAAGTTCATGCTGTGTGTAGCCGCACATTGTTGCACATTTTTCATGCATAGAAAGATCTTCTAAATTGTTTAACTCTGAAAAAAGTGAAATTTTAGAAAATCTACTGACGCCGGTGATGAATAAAAATCGCAAACAACTATTAACGTGATTATCTTTCAAAATACCATAAAAGCTGCGCATAACGGTTTGTATTTTTTCGATCATGGCAACGTCGCCAATATGATCTAACATAGGTTTATCATATTCATCGATGATTATCACTATTGGCCCATGCTTTTCATGAAGTTTTGTAATGAGTTGCGCCAAATACATTCCAGGACTAAGAGCATGATCAAGGGAAATGTCATAACTTTGTACATAATTGTGTAACGAAACTTTTATATTATCAATCAATTCTTTTTCATTTTTATGTTCTATTTTTGCAAAGCTAATGTGAATAACCGGATACTCTTTCCAATCGTAATCCATAGCACTAATAGCAAGCCCTTTAAACAATTCCTTTTTGCCTTTAAAAATGGCGTCAAGGGTTGTACAAGTAAGCGATTTGCCAAAGCGGCGGGGGCGGGATAAAAAATACAAGCCTGTGTTTTTTATCAACTCGTACAAAAAAGCGGTTTTATCAACATAAACAAAATTTCCTTTGATAAGATTTTCAAAGGATGATATCGATACGCCAAGATTTTTCATCGTTATCCTCAAACAAAGAGTATTTATTAATATGCAGTTTTATCCACCCGGTCATGAGTATAGCATAACTTGCTAGGCCTTGCCATTATGTGTAAGCGTCAGTGTCAAGACTCCCTCATGAAATTTTTTGAAATAGAATAGTTAATGTGATACAGAATTTTAATTCGCCATGCACCCTGACTAAAAAAAATTATATCTGGAATATTGTGAATGAAATGCTGATAGGTGGTGTTAGCCACCGTAATTCCGGCACCTTCCCTGAAACAAGGCTGAAACAAGTTCACAACTGTCCAAAGTGTTATAAGCAAATTACATTTTCCAAAAAAGTCTATTCTTATTTTTTATTAAATAGTCCTTCCTTGTCATCACGGCCCACATTTTGTCACCCCGGACTCCGATCCGGGGCGTGATCCATCTTAAATTCATCCAAAAAACACTATGGATGAAGATTTATTGCATCTTAACCTCTTGACGCTTGTATGATTCTCTGGATCCCGGCGCGGGGGCCTGGATGACAAATGGAAATTGCCGCGTATTCCAAAAAATTCGAATCGTCATTCAAAAACTCACTTTGGACAGTTGTAAAACAAGTTCAGCCTGACAAATAGGGATGAACTAAATTATCACACGTTATATGTTTTGTTACAAGGGTGCAAAGCACCCGTAATTGCGGCACCTTGCAAAAATTTGTGGCTTTGCCGAATATGCCCCCGGGGCGCATGCGGCGCCCTGCCCCGGAGCAAAAACCGTTTTTGCGTAGGGTGGGCATCTGAGGCGGATAGCCGCAATTTTTTGCTTGAAATCTTCTTAGAAAAAATCCAAAAAAAACTGGTTTTTGTTGGTGCCCGGGGTTTTGGATTTTCCAGTGACCCCGCTCATCCTGAGTGATGTACGCAGCACATCGTATCGAAGGATGCGAAGCATATAAAAAAATATGCATTAAAAAATTAAAAAACAACTCAATACGCAATGTAAATAAAGCAAGGCGGCGGATAACAAATCTCCGCCGCCTTGCTTTATTGTTTAATCGTTTCGTTTGAATATCCCATGGTAATTGTTCCGTCATGATGAAATTCTACTACACAATTATAATTTGGAAAAAAAACAAAAGTATCTGGAGCTACACAAATTAACTGATCAAACAACTCTAAAAATTTTTTCAACGTTGTTTTTATACCAAACTGTTCACCATAATTCCAAAAAATAATTATTAATTCATCTGAAGAGTATGTATTTAAAATATCTTTTTGCGAATTAAGTTGCTGTTTATATTTTACTAATTCCCAATTAATATTACCAAAAAACATTAATGGAAATAAAATCTCAAACAATTTTATAAAAAAACAATCCTGTTCTTGTGTTAAAATTTCCACATCATTTTTAAGAGCAATTATACATTCATCATATATTGTCATACTTCACCTATTTATTAAGATGTTTCAATAAAATTTCAAATGTTTCTTCATCTCCTTCAAAAGGAATCGCTATATTACTTTCAAAAAGTCCTTTGCCTTTTGTATAATTCTCAACATGAACATGAGGACCTTTTTTAGGATCATAATCTAAACGCCATAGTTTTTTATTATCCATCGTTGCTCTTCCAACAATCTTTCCCTCGCCCTTATGAATTTTACCATAATATGGCTTAGTCCTCCCACCATGCTCCCCAAACAATTCCAAAGCCTTATTCCTCGCCTGTTCAAACGTAGCAACTTTTTCTAAAACAACCTCCCGAGTTGCCTCGGTAACCGCCGCCCCCTCAATTTTAGCACCAGCAGAAGCACCCCCAACCGCCGCCTTCGGCGCATGCTTCAACTCCTCCTTAGCTGCACGCTTGGCATGGTCAACCAACTCCTTTTCACAGACATTGACAATACCAGCCTCGGTTGCTACGGCTATTTGATGTTCAAGGCGAATGGCATCCTTAACTTTATCAATCGCCTTATTAAAAAAATTGGTGCCACG
>Ga0075567_125_pt1 | contig 18527 bp, 15 predicted proteins | sample RifGroF2_FD_68153 | JGI IMG/M metagenome (GOLD analysis project Ga0075567, IMG submission 68153) | candidate division TM6 bacterium GW2011_GWF2_38_10
ACCTGAGATTGCGCTTGCACAAATTAAAAAGAATAATTACTCATTCAAATACGTGGTAGAAAGCGACCTGCCGGTGGTGCATGTTGGCATTAATTTTGACCTTGAAGATGGTAAGCAGATTACCTTAGGTTGGAAGCGAGAGGACGTATGAGCAATGGGGTGGTTTATGCAACAGGTTTAGGGAGTGTAATCAAGCGGATCATATTCGTTATTCAGCCAGGGAATCCCTTGCCATAATTTAATAAAAAAACGCTTTGCGGGATAGACGCGTGGGATGTGCCCGTAGCGCAACGAAAGTTGCTTAAGCGCGGAGTGCTTCCCTTTTTTTTGTTGTTCCAAAACCCAGAGCGCAGCCGCTTCGCCGGTGCGATCAGACCCGCTGTAACAATGAATAAGCATGGGGCGGGGGGCGGTGTTGTAGGTTTCTAGTAATGTTATCAAGTGTTGCTTTTGGGGGAGGTGCTGCGCACTCATAGGGATGTTAATAAACGTGACCTTATGGGTTTGGGCAATAGTTTGTTCTGTTTGCCACCACGCTTTGTGTTCGTTGCGGCCGCGCAAATTAACGATGGTTTTGATCCCATATTTTTTAATGATGGTGGAGAGCATCGATGCTGAAAGCTGGCTTGAGCGATAGAGCACCCCTGGCTCTACCGCATGAAAATTATGCAGCATTCGTGTAAGGCGGGGCACGCGCGGGTGTTGCGTAGGGCGTCGTGTGCATCCTGATGTGAGTATGACGAACATAAACACCGCTTCGCGTATGCCTGCCTTCATAAGCTCTTTTTTACCCCAAGAATTTTTTGAAAAAACCAGTTATACCGCTTGGCTTACTTCCCTGATCGTCAAGTTTTTGTGCATAGTCAAGCAGTGCTTTTTTGCTCTCTTCACTCAGTTTTGTTGGGATGTCGCATTGGGTTATGATTACCAAGTTGCCGCGATCTTTGCCCTGCAGGTTGATAAACCCTTTTCCAGGGATGGTGATCAATTTGCCAACGGCAGTCCCTTTAGGGATTTTGAGCGATTCAGTTGATCCATCGATTAAGGTGATATCAATTTGGCAGCCCAAAACAAGTTGTGGGTAGGTAAGGGTAAGGGTTGTTATCAAATTGTTCCCCTCGCGAGAAAATACTGGGTCAGACTTTATGTTTATCGCAACATACAAATCGCCGGCCGGCCCACCAAAAATACCAGCATCACCCTTTTCGCTTATACGCAACTCAGCTTGGTTAAAAATGCCCGCAGGAATGGAAATAGATAGCTTTTCGTGCTGTTGAATACGCGTTTGCCCACGGCATGCGGCGCATGGGTCGCTGATCGTAAATCCTTGTCCATTACAGTCACGGCAGGGTTGGCTATAGGCAAAAAAACCTTGTTGAAAATGTACGGTGCCTTGGCCTTTACAGGTTGCACAGGTAGTTGGCTTGCTGCCCGCTTTGCAACCGGTTCCTTTACAGGTTTGGCACGTATTCAGGCGATAAATTTTAATATCCTTTTTGCAGCCCATGTATGCTTCTTTGAGCGTGATTTCAATATTTTGTGAAAGATCATGGCCGCGTGCCGGAGTTGGCCCACTTTTTTTTGCCTGTCGGCGGCGTCCACCACCGCCAAAAAGATCTGAAAAAATGTCACTAAAATTTTCAAAAATATCGTCCATATTTTCATAATGATGAGGCCCAGCCCCACCTTGGCCCAAGCCGCTGTGGCCGTACTGATCATAACGCGCCCGTGTTTGCTCATTGGAAAGCACTTCATACGCCTCGGTAGCTTCTTTGAATTTTTCTTCAGCTTCTTTGTTATCGGGGTTGCGATCGGGGTGATATTTGAGTGCGAGTTTGCGATAGGCTTTTTTTATTTCATCAGGTGTTGCGGTTTTTGCAACGCCAAGTATTTCGTAATAATCTCGTTTTGCCATAGTTTTTTCATCGGTTTAATGATTTGTACTGATAAAAATGTACGATATTTGAGTCTTTTTGTTTCTAGGGGGTTTAGTATACCGTAGGCAAACTCGAAATTCAAGCGCATGTATTTTGGGGCCAGAACTATTTTTTTTAGGCAAATGCTTGTGTTTTTTTTTTAGAATCTTATAGCCTTATATATAAGGTGTTTTATTATTTTTATTTCTATTTTAAGGGAAGGAGTTTGGCATGATATATGCTCGGTGGAAACAATATGCAACCTGGGTACTGTTTACCCTTGGGTTATGCAGTGTGCATACCAATGTGTTGCAGGCTGGGTTTCAGTCAGAAATTCTTGAAGCTCGTTATGGGGTTGAAAGCACTAATCCGGCAGAAGATAAGGATGTAAAGGCAGAGTTAACCGCGTTAGCGCAAGCTCGCGGTGGTATAGTGATCCAGGCTAACCAGTTCAGTACATCGTTGGGGCCAAATGTTGGTGACCCAAAACCTGGTGTGCGTAAGCGATTATATGTAAAAGTTAGATTTAATCAAGAAGAGCGTGAGCTTATTTTTTATGAATATGTTGGTGCATTGTATTACGATCCAGGAACGGTTATTGCCGTAAAAGATGCTACCAGCGGTACCTATATGCAGGCGTGGCAAAATGGCGGCACCATGCTTTTTGGTGATAGCCAGTCAACAACACTTACAGATAGTTGTAAGTTTATCTTTTTTCCAATGTATAACTATCCAGGATCTTTACTAGCAAGGGATATTTATGCAGGAAAAACTGGTGCAACAGGGATTTACACTAACATAATAATTACCACACACACGTTTGCTTTGTTGTATCCAAATATGTACAATGGGGTTCATCCGTTGATGTGTAATCCTTGGAGTGCGTATGGTTTTAATTTTGTCTCTAACACGGACATTCAAATGCTCAATCAACTGTTTATAAGTAATTATAGTGCAAATCAAGCAACAGGGTATATACGACAAGCGCATCGAGGGTATTTTCCTTTGTCTGTACCATGGCTCCACAACGGAAAAAATTGGTCAACGAGAATTTCGGAAACGGACGGGACGGGATTTAAAGACTCTAAGGGGAACGATATACCAGCCGATAAATGCTATTCAACCCAAACCTCTGTGGATGCAACAGGAATATTTCCTGGGCTGGCTACAGGATTTACTCCTCATGAAACCGTAACTAATCTTACCACAAAACAATATACTATTGTGAAGTTAGCAGATGCACCAGCTCAAGGTATTAAAATTACACCTGCTGGGGTTGATCGCTCAAGTAACGCACACCCTTTTTCTGCAGGGACAACAATTAAAAACGAGAAACTTTTAGAGCCCAAGGGCGTAGCCAATTACAACTATGTTCCAGCATGGCATAATGCGATGCTTAATAGTGGATCAGCATGGAAATTAGCCGCGGCTAAACAAGGTTTGGTGACCTTCAAGGCGCAGTCGGCGGGGCCCGTGGCAGTAGCGTTTGCAAGTGCAGAAGCTACTCGTTATCTTGATTATACTAAGGTAAGCGAAGGTGATGATTATCGTATAGTTATCGAAACAGGTAAAGTAACGATTGGTCGCAAGACAAGCGCTGGTGCGTCTACACTGCTCAAGAGTGTTTCTTCTATCCAAACAGGGCTTAATGAAGCAACCGCAACGGAATATTGGGTTTCTATTAACGATGGAGTCATTATTGTTGGTAAAGGATTTACAAGTCCAACGGTCTTGGCGGTTGCGGTTGACACAGTACCATTTGCTAATGTGCAAAATGTATTTTTTGGTGGTAATACAGCGATTGTGTTGTTCTCCACAATTGGGTTTGCAGCAGCTAACCCAGCGATAACTCAAGCTATTGAGCAAGCATGGGAAACATTAGCGTCTACGGCTGAGAATGCAACAGATTTTAATCATAGTCCATCCTGGCACAAAAAGTTATTCTCAAGAAATACAGCATGGAGCTTTGCAAGTGCTAATCAAGGCATGATAACGTTTAAAGCAAAATCAACAGGTCCTGTGGCAGTGGCCTGCGCAAGCGCAACAACTCCTCGTTATTTTGATCCAGCTACAGCGAGCGCAGGGGATGATTATCGTATCATCATCGAAACAGGTAAAGTAACGATTGGTCGTAAGACAAGCGCTGGTGCTTATACAGTGCTCAAGGAAGTTGTAGCTGCAACGGGGCTCAATGATGCAACCGCAACTGAATATTGGGTTTCTATTAACAATGGAACTATTATTGTTTTTAATGGCGCAGGTGGTTCGGTTTCCTTACTTGCAATGGTTACTGATCCTGCGCCGTTTGCCAATGTGAAAAATGTATTCTTGGGTGGAAGCGATGCGGTGGATGTGCAGTATACGAATATTACAATTAGAGAGGCTATAGCTTCGGGGGTTGCTCAAGTACCAACAACAGTAACATCAAATTTTGTTGCTGAGGGTGGCAACGCAAGTGCAATTACTTTGGGAACTTTTAACAACAGAATTGATGCATGGTATGTTGATAAGACCAATGGAAAATTGTATTCTTTTGACATTAAAAAAGCTGCCGGCAATCGTTGGGTAGATGCAGGATTTGCTGAAACCTATCGTGATGTTTCGTCGGCACATGATGGAACACTCGTTGCAGTGTTAGCTGATGGGCGCCCATGCGAGCTTGATCGCAAAACCAAAAAAGCAACCGTTATTGCAACAACTCCAGCAACGCTCAAACTCAAATCTATTGTCGCGGGTAGTGCTGCGCTTGTGTATGGTATAAGTGAAGACAATCAACTTTGTTTCTATAATGCTCAAACCAAAATGTTCAATGTGATTAATAATCTTTCATGCCAAAGCGTAGGGTTAGGTATTGATGGTTCATTGATGTTTATTAGTGTTTCAGGAACTCCATATAGCTATGCAAATAATAGATACACTCCTATGGTGTCCACCGAAGCACTATACTCAATTGCGGTTGCAACTACAACGATAGCTTACGCATGTGGACGTTCCGGTAATTTATATAAGCTTGAAAATCAACAATTTGTTCCTGTTACAGGGGTAAAGGGTCTTGTTACAATGTCGATTTCTCCAGTAGGAACTCTATTTGCAATTGACGCAAGTGGAAAAACCTATCGCGTTGGTGAACATGCTGTTGGAATTACCAAATCGGCAACAGGTGCTTTAACATTTACTCCGCTTGCACTTGCAGATGTTGAAAAGGCAGAAAAAGACGCGGCGGATAAGGCTGCAAAAGAAAAGGCTGCAAAAGAAAAGGCGGCTAAAGAAAAGGCAGAAAAAGAAAAGGCAGAAAAAGAGAAGAAAGAAAAAGAAAAGAAAGAAAAAAAGGCTAAGAAAAGCACGAAGCAATCTAGTAGCTCATCAAAGTCAGGAAAATCAACAAAAACAACAGCGACAAAAAAGGCGGTTAAGGCTACGACGGTAAAAGCATCGGCTTCAACTTCAACTTCAACGTCAAAAGCTCCAGCGGCAAAGTCGGCAAAATCAACAAAAAAGGCGGCAACAAAATCGATCAAACGTAGATAATTGGTTATACGGTTGATTGTATAAAAAAACAAGGCCTACGTTCTTCATTGAACGTAGGCCTTGTTTTTTTATCTTAATAAGAGCGCTTGTCATCCAAGACTCCCTGTGGATGCAGTCTTAGCACCTTGTCGTTTGTATGATTTTCTGAATCCCGCCTCGGATTGGTGTTTGGGGCGCTTCTATGATATAAGATTTTCAAGAATATATAACCCATTATCTAATATAGTTTTTTGCATAGACATTGCTTGAGCGTTATGAACAGGTAAAAATGTATTAAACCCAACCCCTAATAGTTTTTTATTATTAAAATAAGCTAAAGCATGTTCTGTTATTTCAGGCAACATATCATTGTTGTGCATGATTAAAAGCCAAGAGTTTTCTGCAATTGGACCATAATATTCTTCATGTTTTTCAATCATTTCTGTTGATATGACTTGTGGTACCTGTGATGTATTATGAAAAGATAAAATTGAACATGGTGTAAATGAAGTAGTATTATTATCAAATTTGGATTTTTTATTTGGTAGTATAAGTTGAGTTTCTAACATATGGTTTTGATGATGAAGGGCATATGCATGAGCACCAAGTAAACGATCAGGTATATATGCTATTAAATCTGGCCTTATAATTTCTTTAAATTCATTAGATAATCTATTCCAAGCAACAACATCTATGGTAAAGGGAAGCATGCTATTATTAAGACGTTCTTTAATTTCTCCAAGAATAACAAGTGGAATATCTCCCATAATACAAAGATCTAAATCGGATGTTTTTTTTCCGTTCCTTTGCTACGTGATCCATAAACAAAAAATGCATACGAATACTGAAGAATAATAGCATCAATATATTTTTTATAAAGGGACTCAATGCCAAATTGCATGACGTTCTCCTTATTGTTTGTTTTGAATATGCTCTATAAATTTTACAAGATGATCTAAAAATTGTGGTAGTGAATCAAATACCTCAAGTGCTATTTCTTCATCATAAGTATGAAATGTTAAGTTTCTTTGGGTAATAAAACTATTCCATACAGAAAGATTATCAATTAATTGATTTTTAAAAGCTTCAATAAAAACGGTGCGTGGACTGTTAATATCAACCAAGCCCATTGATTCTAATATTTTTTTCATCGTTTTCCAGCTTAACTCATAACAATATTCGAAGCATTTTATTGCACCAGTAATTTCAAGTTCACTTTTGGCATTTTTTATGGCATACGCAAGCTGATTCTTGGCTTTAATTAAAGCAGTTAATGATATTTTTTTATCAATTACCATCGTTCTCCTTTTTATTGTTATAATAATGTAGGCTACACCCTTATTAAAATGACCAGCCTAGCGTTATCCACACTTGTGCATTATCAAGCGCACTATTTTGACTTGCAAATTCAAACTTGCAACCAATACCGACAGAAAGTGGATTTTCAAAATCTGAAAGTGTATAACCTATTCCCGCATAGATGCTATTGGTAAACTGCAAAGGTGTTTCTGCTACCGTAGCATCAATATCATGCGTAGATCCATCTTTATCAAGGGTATATTGAGGAATAGGATGATGCATTTTTATGGTTTCTCGTTCTGCAAAATAGAGGTTATAACCAAGATCGGCGGTAAAGCCATTACGTGCATAAGTAAGCCCAAGAAGCATTTCGACAATACTCCCTTTTGCAACTTCCACATTTTTAACAAGATAGTTTGCCGCAGGGGCAAGGTTCCCATTGCTTGTTCGTATGAGTTGATAGTGTCCCCATGGGATATTGCTTAATCCCAGTAATCTTTTTTCGGGTGCCTGGAAAAAATATCGGTATGCCGTAGCGTGAGAAATCTTGAGGTAATGATCTTCATCACCCCATATAAGTGCTTGAGCGTCAATCCCACCACCAATACCCCAATGATTTGATCCTACCATTGGTTCAAGAAGATACGCACATGAATGTTCTTGTTCGTGCGTTGGTAATACAAGCGCAAGCGAAAAACCTGCATTATATTCATCTTTTTGTAAAAAGCGATACCCAACGGTAATGTCGATATCAGCAACTCCATTGCTGTGTGTTATATCCCTAAATCCGGGATATATTTTACCAAAATGAAGTGGTTCTTGGTTACTTCCCTCAATAACTGCACCTTGAAAAAATGATACTATATCATTATTGCTTGTAATAACTGGATTAATAGCGCTATCCATATGCATGATGGGAAGTTTTATTGCCAAATAAAGTCCGGGTAAAACCTTAGAAAGATCTTGATGATAGCCAAGTATAAAACCATAACTCTCCATTTTTGGAATAAGTTTGATAATGCATGACTCTGCTGGAACAGCAAGTCCATGAATAATATCGGAAAAAAGGAGATCTTGAGGAATGGTAACGATCGGTTTATCATACATACTAAAATAAGTAGTATGTGCACCAGAATGCACATCGTTCATGATAAAACTTTTTGCCGAAAGTATCCCACCAAAGCGATCTTCAAGCCGAGCAACTTCACGTTCTTTGAGTGTGACATAATCCATGGGAAGATTGTTGAGCGCATGATTACGCTGTTGCATAAATGTTTTATTGTAATGCGCTAATGTATTTTGTGTGCATACAACACACATAATGAACAGTAAAAACCAATACATACGATGATTTATCATATAAAAAAACTCCGTAGATTTTAAAATTATCAAAATTAAGTACACTGTTTATGTCATAAAAAAAAGTGGATGTCAATTTTTGCTCCGTGTAACCATAAAAAAGGAGAGCTCATGAAGGTGCATAATGGTTGGATTTTAATAGTATTTGTATTTTTCTTTGGGCGCATAGATGCTCATTATCACAATAAAACGGCATATGCGCCGCGTCAACCTGCAGGAACCGATGAGATTGGCTTTGCCTCATGGCATACCATAACTGATGCACCTGATTATCATAGTAAAAATCATACGCTTCATACGCACATAAGTGGTACACCATTTTATGAGCAATCGCATGAAACGACGCTTACGGGAGGATATTTTAGCCCCAATGCAGAAGGCAACTCGGTCGTGGTTGATGCGTACAACAACACTCCGTTGTTTGTTAATACCCTGTTTATACATAATGCTGATCATCCCGATGATGCTGATATGGCTGACATCATAACATTTGAGCCAAAGCGGCATGCCTATGGGGTACGATTTGATTTTCAGCAGCGCTTGTTTCATCGATGGGATCGGCTTTTTTTAACCATTTCAACGGCTTTTGCATCGCTAACGCATGATCTTGATGTAACATTAAAAAATGCTTCGCTTATGCATGGATTTTCGAGTAAAGATTTTTTTGCAGGACTTGTTCATATTCCTCAGGGCAATAATGCTCAACTTCCCTTAACCAAAGCAAAAATGGCGCATAACATTACCAAAATGGGTTTTACGGATTTTGCAGTACAATTAAAATATGTGATAGCTCGACACAAAAATCACCAGCTTATGGGTGCAGCCGGCATTCTTATTCCAACGGGAACAACCGCACGGGGAACATGGCTGTGGGAACCTATTACGGGGAATGGTGGCCACACAGGTCTTACAGGGAATCTTTTGGCGGATATGCAGCTGTGGCGCAACGTTGAAAAAAAAGCATCAGTTTCTTTTAGGAGCATGCTTGCATATCAATATCTTTTTAAGGCATATGAAACAAGAACACTTTCGTTACGTGATGATTGGTTTCCAGCAGATGTTAAAGCTGGGTGGAACTTTTATTATCTAGGAAAAACCATAGGGCAAACCGTTGGCATACCGGCGGCAAATATATTTACCAAGCCGCTTTCTGTACGCCCCGGCTCGCAGGGGCAGGCATTGGATGCTGGATATTACGCTTTGTACAAAGACCAAGAAAGTGTTGCACTTCGTGTATATCAGCAGCCTGAGTTTATTTTGGTAACTCGTGATAATGATATGAGTAGCGAAAATAAATCGCTCAAGACCGGTTTGTCAGCGGCAACAAGTGATATCTCGTTGAGGGATTTTGATCTTACAAAATCAACAAATCCCTCATATATGACACATCGGTTATTTGCAAGCTGGGCTTACACCTTTTTATCGGCGCATGCATATCCCACCTTACTTGGGTGCGGTATTTCGTATGAGACAACAGCAACCAATGCTGTTGCACCTGTGGTAACTGCGTGGCTCAAAAGTTCTATTTCATTTTAGGTATTAGATTTTAACGTGCTTATTTTTGCAAACTCAACGCAAAATATTCATGGAGCGTTTTTTTATCAAAGTGAGAGGTAAGCACCTGGTAAAAATCATCTTGTATGCGTTGAAATCCTTCTTTGTTGGTTGATTCAAATCTCAGGCAAATAACAGGTTGTGTATTGGAGGCACGCAATAATCCCCATCCATAAGGTGTTGTGGCGCGGATGCCGTCGATCGTGATTAAACTAACATCTTTTTTTGCTGCAAAAATTTTGGCTACTTCTTGTACCACGTTCTTTTTTTGTTCATCATTTTCGCACATAATTCTAATTTCTGGAGAAATTTCTTTATGCGGAATAATCGTGAGTAACTCGTCAAGGTCTTGGTGGGATTCATCAACCAGCTCCAATAAGCGTAACGCGGCGTATATGCCGTCATCATACCCAAAGTAGCGATCATTAAAGAAAAAGTGGCAACTTAATTCGCCGGCAAGCTTTGCATTTTTTGTAATCATTTCTTGCTTAATGAGCGAGTGGCCTGATGGGGAAATGCATGGTTGCGCGCCCCATGAGGTGAGTAGTTCAATAAGGCTTGATGAACTTTTAATGTCAAATACAACTGCGGCTCCAGGGTTTGTGGCAAGCATTTTACGTGCATAAAGGGCTAGTAATTTGTCGCCAGCGACAAGCTCTCCTTGTTTGGTCATTGGATTCATGCGATCAGCATCTCCATCAAATCCTATGCCGAGGGTAAGGGATGGGTTTGCTTGCAAGGTATGTAAAACATCGAGCATGTTTTTAGGAACCGTTGGATCGGCTTCGTGGTGAGGGAAGGTGCCGTCTGGTTCGGCGTACAAAACGTGTACATTTTTCCAATTCATTGCCTTGATGAGGCTTGTGACAATGGGTCCGGCAGCGCCATTGCCGCAATCGATAACGCTGTTGATTATTTTGCCGTACAAATGAGGAAAATGGTCAACCATAAATTGCACATAGGTTGATGTCATATCCCGTTCTTGGTATGTTCCAGGTGTGGCAGCATGGGGGAGAAATTGTTGATTAAAAAAACGCTCTTGTATGGCATGAATTTGTTGGCCAAAAACGCCCCATATTTTAATGCCATTGTATTCTTTGGGGTTATGAGAGGCAGTGACAACACACGCAAGTGGGGTATTTTCAAGGTGTCGGGTAAAATACACCAGCGGTGATGGGGCAAGGCCTATATTGATAACATGAAGTCCATACGCACATGCAGCTTGTACTAGCGCCTGTACTATTGGTTGCGAGTGGGACCTGGCATCGTAACCAATAATAAATGTTTTTTCGTGAGGATGTTTTTCAATTAAGAAACTGCATATGGCTTGTGCAAGGTTGTAGACGTGCGTAAGATCAAAATCTTTGCCGATAATGCCGCGGATATCATATTCTCTAAAAATACTTTTATGCATGATTCTCCTTTATCATTTCATTTTTTTTACATCACATTATCACATGCGTATGTTGACCACAACTGTCCAAAGTGCTATATAAAAATTATATTTTTAAGATGGATTCTCGGTCAAGAGGCCTGACGGCCAGAGCCGAGAATGACAAACGCTCTGCAGCGTGTCATCCTTGGGGGCGCGGCTTTAGCCCGCAACCCGAGGATCCATCCATAAACAATTTTCAATAAATTGACTTACCCATAAAAAACACTTTGGACAGTTGCGTATGTTGACAACAGTGTAGCATAAAATAATAAGAAAATAAAAAAAAGCCCTATAAAGTGCTTATGGGAGCGCTTGAAAAGACTATACAATTTTCAACCGCAATGGTATTATAGCTCATCAAAATCACACCATGTAAAGGTGTGAATGGTTGTTGATCTACGGTTGAATTGAGTAGTTTGTCTACATGATTATTAAAAAAAACGAAGGAAAGGCACATGGAAACGAATAATCACGCGCACGACGCGGTCTATAACGTTCGCCATTCGGCGGCTCATCTATTGGCGCATGCTGTTATGGAGCTTTTTCCTACAACAAAGTTGACCATTGGTCCTGTGACCGAAGCGGGTTTTTTTTATGACTTTCTTCCTGAGCATAATTTTAAAGAAGAGCAACTTGCTCTGATTGAAAATAAAATGCGCGAAATTGCAGCACGTGATTTACCGATTGTTGGTAAAGAAATATCCAAAGAACAGGCGCGGAAACTTTTTGCAGGAAATGAATTTAAACTTGAATTGATCGATCAAATACCTGATGCTACGGTTTCTATTTTTCAGCAAGGTGATTTTGTTGATCTGTGTAAGGGCGGTCACGTATCGTCAACCAAGCACATCAAATATTTTAAATTAACCGGTATTTCTGGTGCTTACTGGCGTGCTGATCGCGAAGGCATAGCATTGCAACGTATTTCTGGCGTTGCGTTTGCTACAAAAGAAGATTTTGATGCATATGAAAAACGCATTGAAGATGCTTTGCTTTCTGATCATCGACGTCTTGGGCAACAACTTGATTTGTTTACGTTTCATGATGAAGCTCCTGGGATGCCCTTTTTTCGTCACAAGGGGTTGATTCTTTTTAATAAATTGGTTGATTTTATTCGTTCGTTGCAAAAAGATGCCTATCAAGAAGTGCGTACACCTATGATTTTATCCCAGCAATTGTGGAAGACGTCAGGGCACCTTGATAACTATAACGATATGATTTATTTTACTTCAACAGCTGATGGCGAAGTTAATTGTGTAAAGCCGATGAATTGCCCCGGCGGATTGATTATGTACAAGGAAAAATTGCATTCGTACCGTGATTTGCCGTTGCGTGTTGCTGAGCTTGGTATTGTGCACCGCTTTGAACTTTCGGGCGTGCGGCATGGGCTTTTGCGCGTGCGCCAGTTTACGCAAGATGATGCGCATATTTATTGTACGCCTGATCAGGCCGAGCAAGAAATTATTGGATGTCTTGAGATGATTGAAAAGGTATACACACCGTTTCATTTTAAACGTATCTCAATGGCTGTTTCAACACGTCCTGCAAAATCAATCGGAACCGATGAAATGTGGGAAATGGCAACAAATGCATTAAAAAATGCGCTTGAAAAACATGGAACACCATACACCATTTCGGCTGGGGAAGGTGCTTTTTATGGTCCCAAGATTGAAGTACGTGTTGAAGATGCGATGGGCCGTGAGTGGCAATTGGGTACCATTCAGGTAGATTTTAACTTGCCAATGCGCTTTGAGATTGAATACATTGATGCAGATCAATCGCGTAAAACTCCTGTAATGATTCACCGCGCTATTATGGGCTCACTAGAACGCTTTATGGGTATTTTATTAGAACACTTTAAGGGTAAGCTGCCTTTTTGGCTTGCTCCTGAACAAATTCGTGTATTAAAAATTTCTGATCAACAAGCAGCGTATGCTCAAGCGGTGTGTCAGCAATTTAAAGATGCTGGATTGCAGGCAACACTTGATGATTCGTCGGATCAAATATCGGCACAAATTCGCCGCGCACAGGTTGAAAAAGTGCCGTGGATGGTTGTTGTTGGCCAAAAAGAGGCTGATGCGGGAACGGTAACGCTACGCAGTGCCGATGGCAAACAAACCTTTGGTTTAACCGTTGCTCAGTTGATTGAGCGTGCAAAAAAGAACATCGAAACAAAAAGTATTGAGGAGTAAGATGATGAAACAGTATTCAGTTAGTATGATTGTAGGATTACTTGCTATGGGGTCGTTATTTTCTTCATGTCAGGTAAGCCAAAAACACGAGGAGCCAAACGTGGAACTTAAAGCAAAACCTGGACAAGAATTACAAACCCCAACCCAAAACGATGATGCAGGCTGGAAGGTTATTGAAGGCGGATTAAAGTATCGCATTGAAAAAGCAGGTGTTGCTGATGCTCAAGCTGCCAAAAGTGGCGATATTGTAGCTGTTCATTACACCGGTTGGCTTGACAAAGGTAATCATGAACTTGGGCAAAAGTTTGATAGCAGCGTTGATCGCGGCGAACCATTTACCTTTAACCTTGGTGCTGGCCAAGTTATTAGTGGCTGGGATAAGGGAGTTGAAGGAATGCTCATTGGCGAAAAACGTCGCCTTGTTATTCCTCATGACTATGCCTATGGAAAACGTGGCATTCCTGGAGCTATTCCGCCAAGCGCAACATTGATTTTTGATGTTGAATTACTTGATGTTGAATAAAAGCTCACAACTGTAAAAAAAAAGCCCCGTTGATGTGTTAACGCATCGACGGGGCTTTTTTTAGTGTTTTTTTTGTTGAATGTACGCGTCCAAATGGTCGACTGTTTGTTCAAGCGTGAGATCACTATTGTCAAACAAATACGCATCTGGTGCTTTACAAAGAGGGGCAACGGGGCGCGTTACATCACGTTTATCTCGCGTGGCAATAAGTTCTTCGATTTCTTGGAGATTTTGTTCTTTGCCTGTTTTTTGTTGTAATTCATGCGCAACACGTTGGGCCCGTGCGGTAAGGGTTGCGGTGAGAAAAATTTTTATGTCGGCGTGGGGATACACAACGGTCCCACAATCTCGTCCATCAGCAACAATGGAATATTGTTTTCCTATTGCTTGCTGAACGGGCAGGAGGCGTTCACGCACGGGGGGGAGTGCACTTACCAGTGAGGCACCGTTATCAAGTTCTTTGTGACGGATTAAAAAAGGAGTAATATCTTTTTCGCCGTAGCGTATTTGTGGCATATGGTTAATAAAAACATATGAGAGAGCATAGATAAAATCAAAGTCGGCAGGATCTTGGCGAGCGAGTTTTTTTAAGTCGGTTATGTGAAAATCATGAATAAGAATATAGGCAACTGCACGATATAAAAGCCCTGTGTTGACGTGGTAGGCCCCAATTCTTTGGGCAAGGGCCTTGGCTACACTGCTTTTTCCGCTTGCAACTGGACCGTCAATGGTAATGATCATAAAGAAAATCCTTCAGTCTTCCATCTCAATTCAATCTGCTTACCATCTTCAAGGTCAAAATTAATACCAACGTGCACCACCGGCAGGTTGCTTTCTACCACATATTTGAAGGAGTAATTATTCTTTTTAATTTGTGCAAGCGCAATCTCGGGTGTTTTATCGCGTTTAAATTCAATCACATACACATGCTCCGGCGTGGTAATCACGCCATCAATAAACCCAAGGTCGGTGGAATCTTCAACAATCATACGAATGCCCAATAGCTTGCAAATGGTAAAAAAAACTGATTGGTAAAATTTTTCTTTGTTCACAATAACATTGTGAGGTAATAATCGCATAAATGTTTGCATTACAGAACAAAAACCATCAAGATCATCTTTGATCAACGCCATGCGGAATTTAGCGATATACGTGGCAAATTTATCAAGATGCATGTTCGCCACTTCTTTCATAATTTGCCCGGTACATGAACGGCGGACTTCTTCGTTTGGATAGCACAAGCTATACATGCATGCAAAATCATCATATTCTTTAATCGTTAAATATCCGGTTTGCAAAAACAACCCCAATAAATTTTCATACATCATAGCGATATTTAAATTTTGCACTGACGCTTCAGACACTTTTTGCAATTCCAACGTGAGTAATTGCTCTTTTAATTCATTTCGTTTATCTTCTGGCGCATCGGTTAACGCGCTCAACATAAATTTTGGAGTACCACTGGTAAACCAATAGTTTTGAAACTTTTGTTCTTTTAAACAATTAGTAATCGAAAAAGGATTATAAACACGTTCACCCGTATCGCTAAACCTAAATCCATTGTACCAGTATTTAAGATCTCCTAAAATGTGTTTATACGATACATTTTTTTCATGGGCCAAACGTGCAATATATTCCTTAAAATTATCTTCAAGTTCCTGTTGCGTGTAGCCACATAATGTAGCGAATTTTTCATTCATCGAAATGTCTTCTAAATTGTTCAATTCCGAAAAAAGTGAAACTTTAGAAAACCTGCTCACGCCGGTGATAAATAAAAATCGCAAACAACTATTAACGTGATTATCTTTTAAAACACCGTAAAAACTACGCATGACGGTTTGTATCTTTTCAATCATGGCAATGTCGCCAATATGATCCAACATGGGCTTATCATATTCATCGATAATGACCACTACCGGCCCGCATTGTGCATAAATACTTTGGATTGCAACACGAAAAACATCTTCTAGTTCATCATCAGCTGAAAGAACAATCGAATAGGTTAACGCTGTTTCAATTAAGGTATTTTTAATACTTTTGATTAATGCATCATCGGTTTTATGCGCAACTCCCGCAAAACTGATGTGAATAACCGGATATTCTTTCCAGTCGTAATCCATGGTGCTGATTGCAAGGCCCTTGAATAATTCCTTTTTACCTTTAAAAAGAGCATCAAGGGTTGTGCACGTGAGTGATTTACCAAAGCGGCGGGGACGGGATAAAAAATACAAGCCTTTGTTTTTTACCAACTCGTACAAAAATGCGGTTTTATCCACATAAACAAAATTTCCATTGATAAGATCTGCAAATGATGATATCGATACACCAAGGTTTTTCATGGGGGCCTTTCGCGCAAATATTTTTACTTTCAAATACGACTCGCACTCAAGGTGAGCGACAAAATTGTATCGAAGCATAGCTCGCAACCGAGAATCCATTCATAAATAATTCTTAATAAATTCACGTGTCGATAAACAACACATCGGAAACTTATAAAAGTATAACATAGTTTTGCTGCTGGGCAAAGACATCGGTTATTGAGATTCTTGTGCTGGTGGGTTTATAAGATGAAGATTAATAAGTTCGTGATCGCGATGCCCACAAACATCAGAATAGCTCCAGTAAGCGCGAGAAGTAAGTTCTGGAGCGCAAAAAGGCGTGCGGCGGATATGGGGGGTAAGTAACCATGCTTGAGAAAATGGGTCGAAGGTTATCATGCCATACGCATCAGTTTTTTGTAATGAGGCAAGGCTGGTGATAGTGCATACGGGGTAGCCGTGTTGTTCATCGGTAAAAAGAAGGAGGCGTGCATGGCGAGCATCTTCGAGCTTATCGGGTTTGAGCGGGTCATAGATAACGGGTTTCCATGATTGTTGGATTTGGCATTGGTAGGTATTTGAAAAAAAAGGATGGAGCCATGCTATCGGGTTCATCATATGATCGTGACCTCGGACAATGCCTTGGATGTGGCATAGGCCTGGAATGCTTATTTTTTCGAGATACGAAAGAACTTCACGGCCATGAATGAGTACATCAATGCCGCGTGAGCCTTTGCGTTTACCATAAATTGTTCCACTTATGTTTGCATAAAAACCATTCCAGGTGCATCCACTTAAGCGTGGGCCCTTGGGAACAAGAAGGTACGATGGTTGAGCAGGGCCTGTGCAAAGAGCTTCGAGTAAAAGATTTTCAACATCGAGGTATTCGCTCATGAGCTGCTCAAATTCAGCTTGCGTTTCAAAGCCTGCAAGATCCTGAAATATTTCTTGTGATTGAGGTTTTGCAAAGGTATGAATGCCACCATGGCAATATTGAACAAAGCAATAAGGTGCTTGGTCATTGCTTTTAGTGCCGATAAAACACATTTGTGGAAGGAGGCTAAAAAAAAATGCAAATCCAAAACGGATCGTTGCAGATGCATCGATATAGCTGGGAGAGTTAGGATATTTGTATTCAAACTCTGCCGCCAGCCCTCCTGTTTTATAGATTCGATCACATTCATGATTGCCTTGAAGAATAATGACATTGTGGGGATTTTTTAGTTTCAAAAGGATGGCAAGTGCCCAGCATTCAATGCCATAAAATCCTCGATCAGCAAGGTCCCCAAGAAACACAAGGTAGTTATTTGGGTTTAAAAAACCTTGCTCATCGATGATTTCGTCTTTATGTAAACTCAGTATGTTACGCGCAAGCGAATGGGCACAGCCGTGATAGTCGCCCATGACAATGATAGTTGCATCGTTGGGGACGGTAAACGCTTGGGCATAAAATCCTTGCGCAAGTGTTTGTATGATATTATCGTTAACTTGCTCTTCAACCCACCGTGCATCTTTGCTGAGCAGGTGGTTTTGATATACACCAGTTATTTTTCTGACTAAAAAAAAGATTTCATTAACGTCAAGCAGGGGTGTTTTTTTTAAAAAGGTATGTTGCATAAAATCATCTTTGGTGATGGAGTTTCCGTTTGAACAAAAAAAATTACATTCGGGGATATCGCTTATGATGCTATGACATAATTCGATGGGATTGCGATTGCGTTGTTCTTCATCGGTGATCATCTCTTTGAATGATTGGTGTCGTACAAGTGAAAAGACAGATGACCAATACAGCCCCAACATCATACCACAAAGTATGAATTTTTTCATTTTTCCCCTTTTTTTAAATAGAATGTTGCTTATTGATTTATTCAATAATGGTATGGATCACCGGGTCTACGTTGTGTGCTTTTTGTTTTAGTATATCATAATTGGCAAGCCCAGTAGGGATATATTTTTTTGTGGCAAGATATGCAACAAGATGACTGCCAAGTTCATTGGGGGTGTTGGCAATTAAAAGGCCTCCGGCTGCACGCAATTCTGGCGCTATTGCAGCACATTTATGAAGGTGTGGTCCACTTACGCATGGGAGCGCCCAGATGGCAGGTTCAAGCATGTTATGCCCCCCAATGGGAACAAAGGTTCCGCCGAGGTAATAGACCGAAGCATAAGAATACAAAAAAAATAATACGCCAAGCCGTTGCACGACCAGGCAATCATTGGTATCGAGTGCTTTGAAAAGGGCATCTTGTAGAACGCGGGCAGGACTCTCGAGTCCCATCTCTTTTTCCCCATGAGTGTTGTATCATTCACGAAAAGCATTGGCGAGTGGCAAAGTATTATTTGGCATCCCTTTGGTATGACCAAAGGGTCATCGGTTTTGTATCCCATTCCGTAAACAATACCCGGTGCCTTGAGTTTCTTGCT
>Ga0075567_118_pt1 | contig 16266 bp, 13 predicted proteins | sample RifGroF2_FD_68153 | JGI IMG/M metagenome (GOLD analysis project Ga0075567, IMG submission 68153) | candidate division TM6 bacterium GW2011_GWF2_38_10
CCTTCATCGTCTCTTGATACCATGGCATCCACCGAATGCCCTTTTCAATTATCTACAAACTTCTCATTGCTATCTTAATGATATCTACTCAATAATTTTTCTTAACTAATATTTCAAAGATCTAAAATTTTATCTCTTACAACAAAACGGCGGTTTCAACGCTGCTTTATCATTTTCCTTCGTCCGTTTAAGTGGATAATAATGTACCTGTTTTAAAAACTTTTTCAAGCATTTTTATAAAAAAAATTCATTTTTTTGTAACTTTCATAATAAACTAAAACAACATAACTATTCAACACCACCACCCAAAGGCACAAATCACCATTTTTTCACTCTTTATAGGAGACGTTTTTTATGAACATAATTATCAAACAATCACGCAACTTCATATTTTTTTTGTTATTTTTTTCATCTTATACTTCACTGTTTAGCATGGTCTTTATCACACACGGCATGGGAACCTCTGGAATTGATTTTTATCACAACAGCACCTACACTCACCTTATAAAAAAAACCGCATTACAACAAAATCTTAACTGCTCAACAATTCCCTGGCTCAATCCTAATGATCCCCATAAAGAATATGCAGGCCTACTTCTTCAAGAACGCATTCAAGGCGCCGCACTTATAGCACAAGAAATTATTTCGGCAAAAATTAAAAATCCTTCAGCACCTATTGTTTTAATAGGCCACGGCTTTGGATGCAACGTTATGAGCTGCGCTTCATGCCTACTTAATCCCGAAAATCAAGACCTTGCCGAGTCAGCTCTTTACGATCTTGTTGATTCTATAAAATGGTTGCTTGAAAATAATGCTACCAAAGGTCTCTCTGTAAAAAAAATACTTTCCACACTTTCAACAATCTGGAATATTTCACAGCTCATTATTAGTGCTATCGAGCACGCACCATGCATTAACGCCAATCTTATAAACTTTATCAAACAACATATTTCGCTAGAATACACCCAAGAAATAAAAAAGGCATGGCAAATAAACCACACCTTTATACAAAATCTTATGGCTAAAAACAAATGTCCCCACGCCGCTCTTATCTCCATGTTATACACCATAGGATCTCGCTGGAGCTCATGCCCTATTCTTCAACCCGACATGCACACCATTAATCACCACATACATTTTTATTCTGAAAAAGACAAAATGTTAATCCCAACAGGTACAACAAAAACACAGACCCACCCACGCCGCGCACATATCGCAACCTATTTTGATCCAACTAAAACGTATGCTCCAACCCATCAAGAATTTTGCGGGAACACCATTATGGCTCCATGGATTTTAAAAATTCCAGAAACGTTACGCAAGCACCGCATCGGCAATTTTGAACATTTTGCCTGGGGTTGCAATGCTCGCATAACGTTTTTTGAACATAATGAACCTATCTATCAAAAAGAATAAAAGCCCTAGCGAACACGAGTACCATTAGCAACCGGGCCGCCAACCGTCACCATGCGCATATTCCCTTGATTATCTTGAGCAAACAACATCATACCACATGAATCGTGCCCGATCATTTTACGCGGCGCAAGATTTGTAACATACACACCCTGCTTGCCAACAAGATCTTCAGGCTTAAAATATGCTGCAACACCGGATAAAATTTGACGCATGCCAAGCGGCCCCACATCAACCTGTAATTTTAATAATTTATCTGATCCTGCAACAGCCTCGCACTGCACAATAGTTCCAACATGCAAATGCACTTTAGCAAAATCATCAATAGAAATAATCCCAGCAGACTCGTCACTCTTTTTAACCTGGTCAACCTTGGGTTGAGCCACAGGCTCAGTAGGAACAACTGCTGGAACCGGACGAACAAATAATGGCGCCGTTAATGGAGTAAGTTGATATGATCGCTCAAAAGTTATCTTCCGTAACTCACTATCATAATTTTCACCCAAAACAAATGTATGCCCAAGCACCGCCAATACGTGCTCCATCTTGCTCGGCATCACTGGCCACAAAACTGTTGCTACGGCATATAAGCTATGACACGACATATACAAAACTTCTTCAAAAAGATCACGATCTGTTTTTGCCAAAGCCCAGGGCTTAAATTCCTGAAAATACGCATTAACTGAAGATAAAAATGTCCACACATGCCCAAGCGCAATATGAAACATTCCTTTATTCATTTCTTCCCAATACACGCGATACATTTCAGCACATTTTTCACGCAAAGCAATAGTAGCCGTTTCCAACTCTTGTGACGGCGATAACTTTTCTGCCTTATGCTGCAATGCAAGTGTTACGGTACGACTCAACAAATTCCCTAAATTATTGGCAAGATCCGCAGCAATATGTTCTTCTAAACTTTTTATACTAAACTGACCATCGTGTGTGATAGGAAAATTTCGCAGCAAATAATAACGAACCGCATCGGCGCCATATGTTTTTACCAAGTCTTGAGGATCAACAGCATTACCAAGCGACTTTGACATTTTTTGCTCACCCGTCAAAATATATCCGTGAACCATTAAGCGACGCGGAGGCTGCATCCCTGCCGCAATCAAAAATGCAGGCCAATAAACCGCATGAAAACGAACAATGTCTTTTGCCATAATATGCACATCTGCAGGCCACCAAAACTCAAAATTCTTTTGAGCCTCAGCGTTATTCTGTCCATATCCAATAGCACTAATGTAGTTATTTAATGCGTCACCCCACACATACACCGTATGCGAAGGATCTCCTGGAAACGGAATGCCCCACGAAACAGTTTTGCGCGAAATACTCAAATCTCGCAACCCTGATTTCACAAACGAAACAACCTCATTCATGCGCTCTTTAGGCACAATAAAATCCGGATGTTGCTCATAAAAATCAAGCAATTGTTGTTCGTATGCTGAAAGTCTAAAAAAATAACTTTCTTCTTCCATTTCACGCATTGCACGATTACATGAAGGACAACACGGAACGCCCTGCTCATTTTTAGGCGTCTCACTCGTCACATTCACAAACGTTTCACACGGCACGCAATACCATCCAACATACGTTGACTTGTAAATATCGCCTTGTTCTTGCAATTTTTTAATCCAATAAACAACGACTGCCTCATGGTCAGCATCAGTGGTTCGAATAAACCGATCATACTGAATGCCATACATTTCCCATACTTTTTTAAATTCAGGAATCATGCTATCAACAAAAGCTTTAGGCTCTTTGCCAAGCTCCTGCGCTTTTTCCTGAATCTTTTGCCCATGCTCATCCGTTCCCGTAAGCATGTATACTTTTTTACCTAATAATTTATTCCATCGAGCCGCCACATCAGCCAAAACTGTTGAATATAACGTTCCAAGATGGGGCTTGGAATTAACATAATAAATTGGTGTTGTTACATAAAATTTATTTCTATTCATTGTTATTTCCTAAAAAACTAAGATCGTTGTTTTTTCTCTTCAACTGCGTAACCATTTAACGATTTGAAAAATCTATTATAGCGTATTTTTTTCGTCCAAAAATCGATTGGATGCTTCAGCAACTCAAACAACCATAACGATTCTTCACTATCAACAGAATAAATAATGAAGCTAGCACGACCATGAATTAATTTTTCATCTAAAAACAACCAATAACGACTATCTCGACTGTTTTTTCGACTATCTCCCATAACCCAATATTTACCCTCTGGTAAGGTAAATGGGCCAAAATTATCAACACAACGCACACCAGCATATGAATAATCAAACGATGGCGTAAAGGCATAACTAAGATCATATTCCCCTGTCGCCCAATTTTTTATAACCTCTTGCTCAGTAAGTCGATAATATGGCTGCTCATCAAGCGCCACTCCTGGTACAAAAGTATAATGAACAATTTTTTCTTCATAACGCAAAAATGACGGTATAGAAAAGGGGCCAAAATGCTCACCCATAAAAAAACCTGTCGTCTTTTTTGTTTTTATCAAAGGATAAGGGTTGACATATGGCTCATCAAGTTTTTTTCCATTACGATAAATAACGGTTTTATCATCTTCAAGTCGCCCTTCAATAGTATCTCCAGGACCTGCTATCACACGCTTAACCCAGTTATCAGGACCAGCCCCAATGCCTAAAAGCGGAAGTGGTAATCCAATATATCGCTGCCACCAGTACCCAAAACCCGATGTTTGTTTGTAAGCAAATCCAGGATTATCAAAAATAACTAAATCTCCACACTGCGGCTTGCTAAAAAAATATGCCATCTTATTGCCCCAAATACGATCACCCACCAAAATATTTTTTTCGGCAGAACCCGTTGGAACATGATACAAACCAAAAATAAAATTTCTTACAAAAAAAGCTAATACAAACGCTATAACAATTGCCTCAATCCATTGTCGAAGCATTGGTTTTGTTATCTCTTTAAGTTCTTTCAGCGCCGCTTTACTCTCTTTGTATCTCTTCTTATAAATCCCCAAATCACCAGGCTGCTGCGATTGATAATCCTGCATAAAAGAAATAATGATTCCCATCAAATCATGAGCATGTTGATACTCTTTTAATTTTCCACGAACACGCCAACGCTCAATGCAATCCTTTAATCGCAATTCATGTTGTTTATAATCACTAAATAATGCTTCAATACGACTTTTTATTCTAATCATTTTCTTCCTTTATGAGGTTTTAACACGCAACCACAATTCCTCTACTTTTTTTAATGGTAATTCATTATGAATAAGATGTAACTTTTCAAAAACTTCATCATACATAATAAAAGGAAAAGCCTGTATATATTTTTCAGGAATATCCTGATATGACAATTTGTTTACCGGCGTCCCACCATACTCAAAAAAGTGATGCGTATTATACTTTCTTGACAACATAAAATCAATAAATTTGTGCGCAGCATCAACCTTTGCGCTTTGTTTAGGAATAGCAAAATTTTCTATCACCGCTAAACACCCCTGCTGAGGAATCTGAAATGCAAAACGATCATTTCTCGTTTCAAAAATACGCTTTACATAACGGCTAGAAATCATTGCAAATGAGATAATATTACCTTCTAAAAAATAGTCCAGTCCAAAATTAGTATACGACTCAACCCATTTTTTTTGACGAATCAATAATTGCTCAATCTCCTCAAGCTGTTCATCAGTAATCCCACGATTTTTATTGTACAAATACAATGACGCTAATAAAAAAACTTCCTGCGAATCATCAAACATACAAATTTTATACGGACGCTTTACCACACCCTGTTCGACCAACGCCAAGGGGTTTTGAAATAAATACGATAAATGAACCGACTGCAAAGGATTTTTTAATATTTTTTTATCATACACAATGCCATAAGCACTCCACGTTATCGGCACAGAGTAGCGATTTTCAGGATCAAAATAACAATGGAGCAACCGTTCATCTAACTCACCAAAATGCGTAAGCTTCGTGGTATCAATTTCATGCAATAACCCATCTCGCCGCAACAACTCTACCATGTAATCTGAAGGCGTTATAACATCATAACCAACACCCTCGTTAATTTTAAATTTAGCACGCAACTCTTCATTTGTTTCAAAGTACTGTAAATACACCTTGATGCCATATTCCTTTTCGAATGCACGAACCGCATCCTGACTCACAAATTCAGTAAACATATAAACCGTTAGCGATTGCTCTTTATCAAAAAAACGCAACCATGTAGGTAAATATAAAAATAAGAGAACCCCTGCCAAAAACACGATTGCTATCGCAAATCGATGTACAATGCGCCGAGCAAGCGTCGACGATTCTCGCGCCTGATTCATCATATTCTAACTCCTAGAAGATTATATCACCTGTCGCTGCTTGCCAAACCACATGATTAAGACTATGCAGTTTTAACACGAAGCCAAATATCGCTCGTTTTGCCTACAGGAATTTCGTTATGCATTAATGCCAACGATCCAAACTGGTCTTCACACAAAAAAGATTGCAAATGAGGGAACTGTCGCTCCTTAAGATCCGCAATCGCCTGCTTATGAACAGGATTCCCACCACATTGTATAAAATGTTCAACACCCATTTTTTCAGAAATCATAAAATTAATAAATTGCACAGCCAAGTGAGCCTTTGTACTCGCAACAGGAATCGCAAAATTTTCAATCACCATAAACCCACCTTCCTGAGGAACTTTAAACTTAAATCGATTGCCATCAACTGCCAAAACATGTCGCGCATATCGACTAATGGTTGTTGCAAATGCAGCAATATTTCCTTCAAAAAAATAACGCAACCCAAAATTGGTATAGGCCTCAATCCATGAACGCTGCTCAATCAAAAGCTGTTCAACTTTGAGCAACTGCTCATTACTGATATTATGAATCTTCCCAAATAAATAAAGCGCCGCGATAATCGTTGCATCACGTGGCTCATCAAACATGCACACTTTATACAACGATTTTACCAAGCCTTGCCTTAAAAGCTCATGAGGGCTTTTAAACATAACATCTAAAGTGAGCACTTGTTCAGGATCAACCAATATATTTGCATCATATAAAATACCATACACGCACCAACTCATAGGAATTGAGTATTCGTTATAAACATCAAAATAATGGTGCAATAACCGTTCATCAACAAAGGATGCATTTGGAATTTGAGTATAATCAATTTTTCGCAAAAGCCCATCTTTTTTCAAAAACTCTACCATATAATCAGAAGGATTAATAACATCATAACCCCTCCCACCCGTCATTTTCAGTTTTGCATACAATTCTTCATTTGTATCATAATACTGAACATTAACACGCACCCCCGTCGCTTTTTCAAATTTTCTAAATGCACTTGGAGCTATAAAATCTGCAAACATATACACATGCAATGTTCGATCATCCGTTTGCAAACGTTGCAAAACCATAGGCAAATAAAGAAACACTAAAATAACACTCAACACAAGAACAACTAACAAAGACTGATGTATGATTCGTCGTCCTCTTCCCACGAGTACATTCCTTTATTCTTGAGATAATACTTGATCTATAACATTAAGCGATAACAACACCAAAATAAGAATACCGCTCACCCCAAGCAATACAGCTGATATTGCATTAATTGTTGGATCAACTCCGGCCTTAACCATCGAGTACACATACACCGACAATGTTTGCACCTTTGGCCCAGCGCAAAAAAATGCAATCAAAAAATCATCCAGCGAAAGGGTAAACGCCAAAAGCCCCGCCGCAACCAATGACGGCATAAGCAAAGGAATCAAAACGCGCCTAAATGTTTGAAAGTAAGTCGCCCCCAAATCCAATGAGGCCTCTGTTAAATACGGATCGAGCTCAACAAAGCGCGCACGAATAATCGGAATTACAAAGCCAAGCCCAATAAGCGTATGCCCAACAATTAAGCTTCCATACCCCAATGGAATATGAGAAAACGTAAAAATACTCAAAACCCCAATAGCCAAAACAATATCAGGCAACAAAATATTAACATAAAAAAAACTGAATAAAACCTCCGACTTCCACCACTTATGCGCCACCACAAAACAAACACCAATTATGAGGCTTAGCAATGTAGACGCCGCAGCAACAATTAATGATGTTTTAAGTGCCGCAACCATCTCAGGAATATTCCACATCTGAGTATACCACTGCAAAGAAAATCCACCCCACTTCATAGGATTTGCCGACTTGTTAAACGAAAACAACACCATAACAATTATGGGCAAATACAAAAACAAATAAACAACCGAAACAAAAATCGGTTGCACAATCATTGACATGTATTTTTTATCACCAACCATAACACCCTTACGTTACCATTGATCTTTAACGGCCGTTAACCTTTTTTTCTCACGACGCTTTTTAATCTCAATAATTTTTTTCACAATAAAACTACTTGCAACTAACATAACCGGGATACTCACCCCAAGGATGGCAAGCGCCGCACCAGATCGCCAATCACGAGAACGTAAAAAACGATCGACAATAACACTCCCCCAAAAAGCATATTTTGAACCACCTAATAATGATGGAATTGCAAATTCACCAAACGATGGAATAAACACAAGCAAAAACCCTGCATAAACCCCCGGCAATGATAAAGGAAAAACAACACGCCTAAAAGTCTCTCGCCCATTAGCGCCAAGATCAGCAGAGGCTTCTAAAAATCGTTTATCCATTCGCTCAAGCACGGCATAAATTGGAAAAACCATAAATGGCAAATATGCAGAAACCATACCTATTAAAATAGTTCCATAACTATTAAGAAAATGAAAATTATCAGAAATAAATCCTGCATTGTACAAAAATTGCGTTAAATACCCCTTTTTATCAAGCAAAAAAAACCATGCATACACCTGCACAACAATGCTCGTCCAGGAAGGCAAAATAAGCAAAAACAAAAAAAACATACGCAATTTTTTTGCAACCTTAATTGCTAAAAAATACGCCAAGGGATATGCCAAAACAAAACAGATTGTCGATGTGATCAATGCCAAAATGCTCGAATTTAAAATAGCCCATAGCGCTCGTGAATGCACTATTTGTCGATAATAATCAAGGGTAAAGCTCCCCAACCAGTGACCTGGTATCAACTCAAAAAAACTGTATAACAAGAGTACACACACCGGTAAAAACAAAAAGAAAACTTGCCAAACAAGGGCTGGGCACGCAAGAATAAAAGGAAACTCTTCAGCTACAATGCGCCGTATAATCTTCATTAGTGCTCCAATAATACAACATTTTCTTTTTGGAAGTATAAATGCACAAGATCATCATAATCAATTACTTCCTGAGGAAAATGCTCTTCGTTTTGCTCAAACACAATCAACACTTGCCCATTACGTAATTTTACATAATAACGCGTGCTCATCCCGTAGTAAATAATATCAACAACTCGCCCCTGAATATGATTTGAAAAACCTTCTTTTTCGGTTTTAGAAATATAAATCTTCTCAGGACGAATACTCATAAATAATCTACAGCCAGGAATCATCCAATGCTTATCTAATGGGTTATACACATTAAAAATAGTTAATCCTTCAACTTCAACCTTTTGCTGCCCATCACGCACGTGAAAGGTACCTTCTATAATATTGGTGCTTCCAACAAAATTTGCAACAAATCGTGTTGTTGGAAACTCATAAATTTGCTTAGGGGTCCCAATTTGCTCGAGCTTGCCGCGCTTATTCATAATTGCCATTTGATCTGCAACAGTGAGCGCCTCAGCCTGATCATGCGTTACATAAATAAAAGTAGTTTCAAGTTTATCCTGCAAATCAATAAGCTCAATTAACATTTCCTCTTTAAGCTTTAAATCAAGCGCAGCAAGCGGTTCATCAAGCAAAAGCACATCCGGCTCATTCACAATAGCACGCGCCAATGCAACACGCTGCTGCTGACCGCCTGAAAGCGATGCTGGATATTTTCCATCAAGGCCCGCCAAACGAACCATTTTCAAAGCATCTTGCGTTTTTGTCTTAATTTTTTCTGAGCTCATCTTTTTTACGCGCAAGCTATACGCAATATTTTCAAAAACAGTCAAATGAGGGAAAAGTGCGTACTGCTGAAAAACAGTATTGATCCGACGCTTATAAATAGGCACATGCGTAATATCCTCATCACCCAAATAAATACGACCAGAATCAACACCTTCAAGCCCCGCTAAAAGCCTTAATAATGTCGTTTTTCCACACCCACTGGGCCCAAGCAAAGCAAAAAATTGCCCTTGCGGAATTTCGAGGCTCAAATTATCAAGAATTACTTCGCCATCAATAGACTTGGTTACATTCTCAACTCGTATGCGTCTCATTATGTATCCCTATTCCTTTTTTTTAATTTTGTTTTAGCAAACAACATTGGAACAACAACATCAGACATGGTACAGGGGATCAAAACCGCAGCCACTAAAAAAATAAATACAAAACCCATACGATCCCACCATTCATAAAACCCAAAGCTTATCAAATATAATATCGCAGCCATCGAGCTTACAAAGATATGAACAAAATGAAAACTAAATGAATAAAATAATCGACGACTCATCGGATGAGTGCTCATAGCAAGGCCATTTATAATTCCGGCCAATAAAAATGGCAATACGACATCTAAATGGCTAATAAAACACCAGTGCAAATCCATATCAAGCCCAACAAATCGCCCACCCAAATATGGTAAAAATGCATCAGAAACCGTACAAAACGTAGCTGGAACAAAAATACCAACCAACAACCCTAAAATCATATTCTTAGAATACTTAAAAAATACCAATACCGTCCCGGTAGCCGCAAATACAATATGTAAGTAGTGAAAGTTATGAAACAAACGATACGCCAACGACTTTCCCGTAGCCATATCAAGATAAGAAACAAAACTTAAACACACCATAGCCAAAGCAACCGAAAACACCGCAAACGGTAAATGGCATACTAGTTCATCCCAAACTGAAGCATGATGCTCTAGCACATCATTTTTCTCATGTGAATGATGCCCATGGTAATGGTCAAAAACCTCATGCGAATGATCGCAACACTGTTGATTTTTTTTTTCCATCTCGTAAAAATCCTTCTCTATAAACACTACCTTATATACTATTTCAATTTGTACTAATTAATGCGCCAGCGGGCGCAAAAAAATACACGCATGCTCAGTGATTTGTCATTATAAATGCTTGCCCAACAATGTAAAGAGGAAATTCTTTTAGCAAAAAATACTAAAAATACCGATCGGTGATTTACTTATCACGCTGCTATGATAGCATAATATGCATACAAAAAATTAAACTCATTAAACCATATAAAACCGGAGACGTTTGTGATTTCTTTTTTTATTAAAACGTACGGATGCCAAGCAAATGTTGCCGATTCTGAAGGCATTGCACGCTTTTTGCTCGATAACGAATGCCACCTGGTACACCAAGAACAAGATGCTGACTTGATTATTATTAATACATGCGCCATTAGAGACAAAGCCGAACAAAAATTATTTTCATATATTGGACAGCTTGCACCACTCAAAAAAGCAAAACCATACATTAAAATAGGAATTATTGGCTGTGTTGCTAGCTATAAAAAAACTGAAATATATCAATCATTTGACCACGTATCATTTGTCTACGGCGCCCGCGATGAAATGCAAAGCCTACAAGCATACCTTGCAGATGCAATTGAAAAAATAAAAACCCTCAAACAGTTATTTACCGAAAACCCAAGTGCCCCGGTCAGCGCTAGAAACCGTCAAGATCGCGACATCAAAAAACTCGTTGAACGAAAATCGCTCCTCTCCAAACTCGCCATAAAGCCGCTCTCTGCTGCAAGTATCAGTGAATTTAATCTTAAAAAACACCTTACCCCAACACAAAACCCTAATCAACTCACCACAGAGAATGAAATAAAACGCTCCTACATAAACATTATGACCGGATGCAATAAATATTGCTCCTATTGCATCGTCCCCTTTACCCGAGGACGAGAAACGAGCTATCCCATGTCCGATATTATCGCAGCCATTGAACGAGACGTTCAAGAAGGTGCAAAAGAAGTTATGCTCATTGGCCAAAACGTAAATTCCTACATAGACCCACAAACACAAGCTCGCTTTCCCGAGCTCATAGAAAAAGTAGCCCTTATCCCCGGAAATTTTTGGATCAGATTTATTAGCCCACATCCTCAAGATATGACCATTGATCTTTTTGATGTTATGGCACGCCATCGACCTAAAATTGCAGCATCGCTTCACTTCCCCTTGCAAGCTGGCTCTGATAGAATTCTCCACCTTATGAATAGAAATTATGACACAAAAACATTTTTAGAAAAAATCGGATGGATACGTGAAAAACTTCCAGGAGCAACAATTTCTACCGACATTATTGTTGGCTTTCCCGGCGAAACACAACAAGACTTTGAACAAACCATGAAAATGATAGAGCTCGTCCGCTTTGATCTTATTTATTCGTTTATTTACTCTCCTCGCCGCTACACCAAAGCCGCAGAGATGGAAGATAATTGCTCGCTTGACGAAAAAACAAAACGCTTAGAACACCTACAAACTAGGCAAATGGAAATCGCCGCAGAACTTAATTCGCAACTTATTGGAAAAAAAATTAAAGTTCTTGTTGAAAAACGGCTCAGTCATGGTAAACTCTTATCAAGAACTGAAGGAAACCTTCGAGTTCTCATAGACGGCCCCGACGCACTTGTCGGCACATTTGTAACCGTTAGAGTGGAGCACGCAGGCCCTGCTAACTTGCAAGCCGTTCTAGATCATTGAAATGATGGCGGCATAGCCAAGTGGTAAGGCAGTGGACTGCAAATCCGCGATTCCCCGGTTCAAATCCGGGTGCCGCCTCCACTACAAATTAGGTGCCGGGATGGCGGAATTGGTAGACGCAAGGGACTTAAAATCCCTCGGATGAATAATCCGTGCCGGTTCGAGTCCGGCTCTCGGCACCATATCTTTTTATGTTATTATTCCCCTATTAAACTTTACGAAAAACATTTTACATTATTTTGTTTTTGCGCAAAAACACATTAGACATTTATTTTTATTGTGCAAAAATAAATACTATCAATGCTCCTATAGCAAATCACTTCTTATCATCATTTTATCAAAAGAAGCTTGACAAAAGCCGTGCGATAGGAGATCATGTGAAAAGTGAGATCAGATAAAAATATTGAACGTATTGTTGAATGGTTACAGTTTAACCTACTCTTTTGATGAGGAGATTTTCATGAACAAAGCTGCGTTAATAGAGCAAATGGCAAAAGACACCAGATTGCCAAAAACAGCTTGCAAAAGTGCATTAGAATCATTTATTAAAGCAATCGAAGTTACCCTTAAAAAAGGTAAGTCCGTTGTTTTAACAGGTTTCGGAACCTTTACGGTAATGAAACGCAAAGAACGTGTTGGTATCAACCCAGCCACAGGTCAAAAAATGAAGATCCCAAGCAAAAGAGTTCCTAAGTTTAAGCCTGGTAAAAAACTTAAAGACTCTATTGTCTAGTTTTTTCAAGAGCTTAACAACTCTTTCTCACTGGTGATTGAATCACCACCCGATTAGATTTAAAAAAAAGAGCGATCGTCTTGCACCATCGCTCTTTTTTTTTATTTTATCGATTTCTAAACTAAAGATATGTTATAATTCAATTAGAACAGATAAACTTAATAAATACCTCATGTAAACAATAAAAAAAATTTAACCGTAAGGAGTTATTATGGAGCTAACAAAAACGCTACAAACATTTTTCGACTCTATAAAAAATATGTGGTTACAATTTGATTTAAAAAAGTGGGCCAACAGTCTTGGTGGATCCTCATCTCAAGCAATTCTTGCCGCAGTTTACTTTGGACTAAGCTTTGCCATTGGATACCTCTTTAAAAAATATTTTAAATTTTTATTCATGAGCCTTATCGTAGCCGGATTTATTATTGTTCTTGCCCATTACAATGGACTACTAACCATCAACATGGGAGCAATAAAGAACCTATTCGGTATAGGAACTAAAGTTACCGGTGGCGATGTAAATCTATTAATTAACCATTTTTTTGACTGGGTCCGCGACAACTTGCTCTATTTTATTTCATGCATTGTTGGTTTTTTTGTTGGTTATAAACTTGGATAATACAAAACCATGGAAACTAATGTTTATTACCACCTTAAAAGCCCAGCCTTAAAAAAACAGGAGCAATCAATTAATGACCCAATAATCGATATTGTTGATACGTTATGCTATAACGCTATAGTGCTCAAGGCATCAGATATTCATCTTCAACCAAGTATCGTGGATGTACATATTCGCTACAGAATTGATGGCGTATTGTGCACACAAAATATTATCAAAAAAGATGATTATACCTATATAATCTCACGTCTTAAAATACTCGCCAATCTCGACATTGCACAAACTCGCCTTCCTCAAGATGGCAAAATAAAAGTAAAAATTCTTGATACATCACCATGCGAACCAGAACACACAATTGACATTCGAGTTTCAACATTTCCCTCGATTAATGGTGAAAAAATGGTATTACGAATCCTTGATAAAACTCAACACCTTAAAACGCTTTCTGAAATAGGCCTCACCACCCATCAAGAGGAATTATTATCGACGCTTATACTCCAAGATAATGGTTTTTTTCTGCTCACAGGACCAACCGGATCAGGAAAATCCACCACACTCTATGCCCTCTTATCAAACCTTAATCATCATGAAAACAATATTGTCACCATGGAAGACCCCGTAGAATACGATATCTCAGGAATTATGCAAAGCCAAGTCAATAACCAAGCAGGTTTTACCTTTGCCAATGGATTACGAAGCCTTCTTCGCCAAGATCCTGACGTTATCCTTATTGGTGAAATTAGAGATAAAGAAACCGTACAAATCGCCGTTGAGGCAGCCCTTACAGGGCACCTTGTCCTCAGCACACTTCACACCAACAACGCCTGCGGAGCTATTACACGTCTTTTAGACATGGGAATTGAACCCTTTTTAATTAACGCAACGCTTACGGGAATTATGGCTCAAAGACTTGTAAGAAAATTATGTGATCATTGTAAACAGGCATACACCCCAGAAGAACATGAACATGCTACGATAAAAAAATATGGAAAACTCAGTTCGACACTCTACAAAGCAACAGGATGTCCTGAATGTCGACAAACCGGCTATAGTGGCCGCATAGGAATTTTTGAATTACTCATACTTAACGATACTATCCAACAACTTATTTTACAAAAAAGTTCCCAACCGATAATCCAGCACCAAGCCCTTCAAGATGGCATGTTAAGCCTTGCCCAAGATGGCCTTGAAAAGCTTAATGCTGGAATTATCTCATATACAGATTATCTTTGCTTTATCAAATAAGAGCAGCCTCCTCAAGCTCATTTTCGATTGCAACTTCGTCTCGAATAACAGCGACAGCACTGGAGCGCTCTGATCGCGCAACCCCAACATTCATTTTAACAACTTCTCTACTTGCACGATCAATATGCTGTGGAACTGGCTGTATAGGAACCTGATCATAAAAAGTAAAATTATTAAAAACAAGAGGGGCATTCCAACTGCTCAATCCAATATAGCGAATATTTTGGATAGGATACGGATCCTTCCACGATAAAAATACATTTTGGCCTGGAACTTTCCCCCGCCCAACCATTATTTCACCATTATTAAGGCTAATCCAAAATGACTCATACCCATAAGGATTAAGCGCTGCCATGTTATTTTCATAAAAACTAACTTCAGCAACCGATTTACCCAAACTCGTTAACCGAATAGCAGATTTTTCGTTATTCCATCCACCAATAACAATTTCATAAATATCCTTATCAGAGTTTCTTATTTTATGGCGAATATCATTGGTAAAACAAATAAATACATCATTTCCACCTTGCACATCAAACATTATCGTTCCATAGCCAGGACGAGCAAATTGAGACGCATGCCAAATATATTCACCAAAACAAGGTGCTAACTCAAAATGAGGCATTTGTAAAATTCGACGACCTAATGCATTAATCCATACAAACCATCGAGCTTTTATAACCGCTTCATCAGCATTATCCTCATTAACCAAAAATGAATTATTATAAAAACCAAACAAAATATCAAAAAATGACATTTCATAACCAACAGACTTTTCTGCTATGCGATTTAATCGCTCAATAAAATTAAATAATGATCGTTTAACACGAGCATCACTTACCACAAAATAATGATCGATTGCATAAAGCATATTTGATGCTTCACTAATAAGATTATCTATTGACTCATCACCAATCTGAGCAACATTCTGCAAATATCCCTCAAGCAACTGTTTGTTTTGCCGCGCTTGTTCAGGAATTGAAACATCACCTAAATCTGGAATACCTGGTTTATCAACATACACATAACTATCATTTCCACTAAATGCAAACTGAGCCTCACCCTTCATAAGCTTCTGTTGAAAGGTTAATTGTGCAATTTCAGAATCTCGCTCTAAAGCTCGACGCTGAGCATCCAATTCCAACAATGCTCCTTTTTTTTGTTGAGATGCTGCAAGCTGCCCAGTAATAACACTTGTAGCCGCATGCGCTCCCAACGTAGCCATAACAACAGTTTCACCATACACAGGAAGCGTAGGACTTATTTGAGCTGCTAACCTCACAAGATTTTCGGTTTCATACTGCGCCGAACGAGCTCTTGTTGCCTCAACCTCCTTTTCAGCACGATCCAAAGATCCCTTCTGACGCTCAATTTGCTGTGCCGTAGCTATACGTTCTTTTTGTGCATCCATGGTAAATAACTCGCGCTGAAATTGAATCAGGGCACGACGTTCTTTATCACGAGATAAACGTAATTCCG
>Ga0075567_128_pt1 | contig 15137 bp, 6 predicted proteins | sample RifGroF2_FD_68153 | JGI IMG/M metagenome (GOLD analysis project Ga0075567, IMG submission 68153) | candidate division TM6 bacterium GW2011_GWF2_38_10
AAGATATTCAGGATCTTGTAGTTGCTGATCCATCAGTTCTTTAAGCTGTGTGTAAATCTCGGAATGAGCGTCTAGATAATCAAGTGCTTTTTTACCATCTTTATTTTTTAGATTGAATGGGAAGTCTTTGGTGCTCATTAAATCTTCGATTATAAACATATGGTTATGTTGAGCAGCTAGATGCAATATGGTATTTTGATCATTGTTTATATCACTTATGCTAGATGTGTTAAATTTTTTATAAAGGTCATATAATTTTGTTATGAGTTCTGTGTTATTACCGGTCATTGCTTTGCTTAAAGCGGTGTCGTTATGAGCGTCTTTATGTTGGCAGCTTTTGTTAATGATAAGATGCATGTTTGTGCTTGTGCTATATGTTATTAAAAAATGTATAAAGGCACTATTATTATACTCTACAGCTTGATGTAAAAGATTTTGTAGGTTTTGTATAAATTCTTCACGGGGGAATGTAGTGTGTTGGTACAGTAATTCATTTTGGTCAACTAAATTTTCTATAGAGCTGACGGTAATAGGGAGAAAAAGGCTTCTTATGGTGGTGTCGTAACTTGTAATTTTAAATATTTCTTTTTCAAGTTCTTCAAAATTGTGATACGTATTTAATAATGTATTGAGGGGTTTTAGCTCGATCTTTTGGGTACTCTGGCGAGGTATTATCGAGAGCGCATGGTTTAGGTAATTCTTAGCTTTTGTAGCAATATCAGATGAATCTTTTTTTAATGTAAGTGTTTGTATATGTTGTGTAAGATTGTTGATACTCATTCTTATGTATTCTATGGGCAATGTTACATATGGGAATTTTGATATTTGATTGACCATGAGGGGGTCATAGAAACTTGTTATATTTGTACCGCCTTCCCTTGTTAACATATTTGTAGCGTTATCAAGTGTATAGGGATCAAGTATAATGATATACCGTTGAAAATCTACATTATATTGTATAAGAAGGTTAAGTAACTCAATAAATAAGGGGTAATATTGTTCTTCTGCTATGTTGTATTGAAGTATCAATGAGAGAGGTGTAATTCCGAATATACATGGTTGGTTTGGGTTGGCTCTATTTTCTAAGAGTATTCTCATGATATCTATAAAGTATGAATAATAATCTTCTTGAATATTATAAGGTGCATGTGTTATTGCTTGTGTTGTTTGGAGTAACAACGTATTCCAAGTTTTTTGTGAAGGGTAAATGACATTAATATGTTTTCTATAGAGAATTACTATTTTTTTTATAAATGATAGTGGATACAGGTGTATTTTGGTGTGGTTAAAGTTACCGTTAATAATTAAGTCATAGAATAAGTATTCTAACGGTGATTGAGCAATGGAGTTAATGCCACTTGCTGGGATTGTAGATGGTTCTACAAGGTCGTTAGGCAGATTTTTTTTGAGCACATCTACAAAATTTTCTAAAAAAGGTAATTGATCAATGTTATTTAATCTTGCATATCGAAACATCAAATCATATAAAATTTCATGATGATTAACATTTGAAATGTGATTATGGTTTGGATAGTCGAGCAAGCGATATTTGGTAATAAGTTCTTTAAGCGATAATGCATTTCGATCATTATCCCATTCATTTGCGGTAAAGGTTTTTGGGGATGGTTTATGTATGTGTGTTTGTAGGAGTAAAGGTGTTTTTTCACTTAAAAGATTTTGTAAAGAGCGCACTGATCCTTCTGTGGCAAGATCAAGAGGGGTTTGGTTTTGGTTATTTTTTATGAAAATGTCAGTATTTTCATGTTCGATAATTTCAGCGGCTATGCCCAGGAGGGGTTCTTTACTCGTTATTATTCTCTTTATAATGGTATGTAATGGAGTGTCGCCTTGATTGTTTTGGCTATTGATATCAAGAGCATATTTGTCGAGAATGCTTAAAAAATTAGATATCATACTGCTGTCTGCTTTTTCTACTGCAAGATGAAAAGCACTCAACCCGTCATTATTTTTTTGATTCCAGAAAGTGTTCTTATTTTCTTGCGGCATGATTCTTTTAAAAAGAGGGCGTTTTAGTGTGTACTTTTCTAGTAATGGAATTAACATGGTATTATTATTGCGAACAGTTAAGTGTAGAATTGTTTCACCATTATCAAAAATCGGGTCGAATAATTCATAACCCATGATAGCATATAATACTCGGAGTGTTACATCGTTCATTGCTGAAGAGCTTTGGATCATTTCTTTAAGATTGTTGGTGCGATTGTTTAAAAAATCTAATTGTTCTTTAATCATTGAGCTATTATATTGTCGATATTCGTTGAGTGATTCTTGTAGAAAATGGTAAAAAGATCTGTATAAATATTCTTGTTCAGTAGTTTTTGTTTCAGGAGGGTTTTCGTTTTTATATGATAGAAGATCTTGAAACGTTGTGAAGGGATCATTTTTAATATAGGTATGGGCATGATTATTGATAAGAAGTTCTGCTATAGTATTGCTATTTTCACGGTCTGTTTCGTTTGTTATTAAAGTGCTTCTAGCAAGTTGATAAAGTGGGGTTGTAGCGTTTCCATATGGAATGTCTGGATGTGCACCATGTTCAAGAAGGAGTTTAACCGCAGTTGGATTTTTTGCTTCTATGGCAAGCATGAGTGGTGTTTGAAAGAAGATGTTATATTCATTAATAAAAGGTTTAGACATTTTACAGATAGTGGCAAAAAAAGATTCTGGTATAATGCCTGGTTTAAAATGAGAAATGATATGAATAAGGTATTCATTGTCATGGTTTGGAATTTGGCTATAAAAACGGATAAATCTTTCAAGGCGCCGAGCGAGTTCCTCAATAGTGCTTTGCTGACCCCTTAATTTTGAAAGTTTTGATAGTATGTAGTGGCCCCAATATTCGTAGCTTTCAGATAGGTGCACTGGATGTTTTATATTCTTAAGATTTCTTTCAAGCTCGTTTATATTTTCATGCAATTGGGTTTCTTTGTAGGGATCAACAATATCATTGGTAATTCGTTCTATTTCTTTTGCAATTTTTGGATCTTGTTTCATTCCTAAAAGTGATTGATGAGACACGCCAAACAAAAGCGAGGCGTAAAGCACAAGGCATATTTTCTTGTGCGGTATTAAAAAAGTCATAACGATCCTTTCATCGTTAAACGGTTAGTATTATTTTTATATGATGAAAAAGTTGCGTCTAATAAATTAAGCACGTTAATAATCATAATTTTTTTCTTCTTGTTCTTGTAGGTATTGGATTATTTCTGGGCTTTGTTCTTTGCGTAGTCTATAGCTTATGTGAGGAAGAATTTCTGGAAGGGTTAATTGTTTAATGATATCGAGGTTAAATTTACCTTCTAGTGCATACGTAAGAGGGTATTTTTGTTTGTTATTTGGGGTTGTGAGTATTTTTTCTTTTATTGGAGCGCCTAATTCAAGCATAAGCGTAATGATGTTATTAATAAAATGGTTATATTCGTTTTCTCGCTCAGTGTTTCCATCTTGTAAGTATATCAAATTTTGATTTACAGCTTCCATAAGGAAGCTGTAAAGTGGTGTCTCTTCATTTTTATTTTTTTGTAATAAAATATCAATATTTGGTTGTATAAGCATGAGGATAATATTTTCATAGGGAATTAATGTATCTATATAGTGTTTTGCCATATATGTTAAATATTCGTGCAATGGTGTATTTCCATTATAGCCTGTGTGTTCTGTTGTTTTTACTCCTTGCTCAATAAGCCATTCTATAGCAGCAAGATTTTTGCGTGTTACCGCTAAATTGAGTAAAGATTGATTACCTGATGAGCTTTTAATAGTTGTTATGTCTATTCCATTGTTATCGATAATTGTTTTAAATTTTTTAAAATCATTAGTTTCCATGTATATACAAAAAAGATCACTAAGCTTGCTCGGTGAAATAATTGTTTTTGGGGTAATAAACGGAATGAAAAAGTCTAATTGTGTTATATTATTATTGGTAAGGTTTTGAATTATTACATCCATGTTAAGTGCTAGATGCACAGCGTGCTTTGTAAGTAATTGTTGGAATATGTTTTTATACATTTGGAAGTACTGTGGAACATAAAGCGCAAATACGATGAGATGTTCAAGGAATGCGGCTGGTTTTTCTATGGTTTGCAAAAGGTTATCAAGATCTAACGTCATTATTTTTTCATAGAGTTTTTGTATGGTGATGATTTGGGCTGATTTTGAAAATGTGTAGTGGGATATTTTGGAAAAATACTGTACCACAATATGTTCTGCTATTTTGTTGTTTTTTATATGTTCAAGTAAAAGGTCTAAAATTGAGCTGCTGGTTGTGAGTTGCAATAAAATGGTGAGTATGCGTTCTGTGAGTATTGGATCTGGGGTTTGTTCTTGCTCGAGTATTTTACGCAATAAAGGGGTTAGTTCTTCTGCCATTTCTGGTATGTTTATTAGTTTATTAAAAAAAAGATTAATTTCTTTTTGAAGATGAGGAGGATAATGAGCGCTGTTTTGCATGATCATTACCATTTGATGAGGTGGGATTACGTATGTAACATCACGATAGCACCAGGCGCACATGCGTGCAAGTATGTGAGGGATGAGTTGGATGTTCGTTTTGGGGGTAATATGGAATGAAAATGTAGCATCATTATCACTTATTTTATATGATGCAAGCTGCATCGGTACAATGGGTTCGAGTAATTGTGCATAGATGAGCATTTGTTTAAAATTTTCTGGACGGCTATTTTCGGCAAAAAAATTCATGTCAAAAAAAACTTTTTTATTGTGTGCGTCATAGCGAATAACACATCCAGAGCTGTGGTGGCGAAGTGGTATGTTGTAAAAAAGACTAATGCCTGTTTTTTCAATGAGTATACTTACCAGCATTGTTTTAAAGAGATATGTTTTTCCATCGGGTGTTTTATAGCTATGTGTAAATAGGTGACCAATATGTTCTTTAGTCATAGGGGTGAGTGATACCGATCCATAAATTGCTTGATAGAGATTTTTAACAAGGGGGGGGAGTGTTACTTCATCGATATTGATAAGTGCATTAAAAAGTGATCCTGCAATGATAATAGAATTTTGATGGGCGAGGGTAAAATAATCTTCAAGCGTTTTAGGAGTATGATTTTCTCCAGATCCTATAGCTGCATTGCTTATCAACATGATTGCTAAGTTAAAAGATCTGGAAGGCTCAAGTTGATGTTCTCCGCTAAAAGGTTCATCCTGTCTTATTGAGGCTTGTCTAAGGTAACCCTGTTTATCAAGATTTTGGTGGCCTCGTGCAATTGGGCTATTACCTCCATCGATAGCGCCTTTAAATGTTCCTTCAGGAACTATATCAAGCCATGCTGCACAAAGCCTCCAGCTTGTACGAATCATTATTTCAAAGTAGCGGACTTTCTCATCGATATCATGATATTCGGTGCTGCCCTTCATAATTTTAATTGCACTATCAAGTTTTGTTATAACGTTATTCATAAGGGTTATGGCAATTAATTGTGCAAGATTATTTTTTTCTAAAGCGTATTCGTTAAGCTCATTTTTAAAGAGTGATAAAAAACGTTCGCTGGTAAAAAAATCAAGAATGGTTGTGGTGAAGGTTTGCCAGTGTTTGGTAAATCGTTGTGGATTTTGAAATGGGGTGTTGTCAAAGGAATTGAGTGCTTGTTGATAGTGGTGGAGGAGGGTGATTTGATCTTTTGTTTGTTCATACATGGAAATAATGCTTGTAAGCAGTTGATCGGGGTCATCTTTATGTTTTTTATAAAGGGCTGGAAATATGGCATTCATCCATATGGGCAAGGCATTTACATCGCTTAGTGTAGCAAAAAAAGTAGCATATTGTTCTTCGAGGTTGGATTGAGGTGTTGCATGTGTTTGAGCAAGCAGCAGGTGAACAAAATGTGACCAATCATGTTTTGATTCGTCACTATAAAAAGCATCAGCAAATCCTAAAAGTATTTTTTCTTGAATGGATACTTTTTTTTGTGCGGCAAGATCAAGCGCTCTTGATTCTTGACGGTGTATTTTTTGGTGTGTGATGATGTCATATTGTTTTATAATGAGTGGATCGTGATGTTGAGTAAAGAGTGCTTCAAGAAAATTCAGGTAAAAAAGCAGAAGTTGTCTACTTTCATGAGCTGTAGTTAGTATCATGTGTACATAAAATTGCGCTTGGTGTAATAGTGTTAGTGCTTGACGATCGTGGAAATCTTGTGTTTTAAAGGACATCCCTAAAAGTTTTGCATACCGGTAAAGAATGCTGTAGCAAGCAAAATCAAGGACTTTTCCTTCTTGTTGTGGATGCCATGTTTTGATGGTGGTGTATGCTTGTTTAAGTGGTAATGGTTTGAGGTTTTTTACGATGCGTGCTATCAGTTTTTTTATGGTTTTTTGTACAGGCGTCATTTCATGAAATTCAGGAATAAGAGAAAGTTGTTTGGCAAAAGGACTTTCAAACCAGCCGTTATTAATGGCAATTTCTTTTTGCAGTGAGTTGTTAATAAAGGCGCCGCGTTGAACATCGATAATAACGTGGGCATCTTCTTGTTTAAGCCATGCGGTAATTTTTTCAAATGTTGGAACGGTTAATACGGGCATTTTTTCGGCTCTAAATGTTGTGGCTTCATGTGATGTTGCTGCAGGAATATGTTTGGTGAGAACGCAAACTATTTTTTTTCGCTCGTTAAAAGAAAGCTCAAAATACGGGTGAAGAGCATCAATCAAATGTTCGTGCATAAGAACATGGTCAAGTGATAGAGCGGTGCGAACGCGTCCATCACCAATGCCTACCTTGGTGCCAAAGTAAATATTTTCTTGAGAAAAGGATTCAAATTGTGTGTTGTCAATAAAAGATGGTTGCTTTTCATGAATAATAAGTGGTCGAGCTTGAACAAGATAAATGGTCTTGTTATGAGGCATAAAGACAAATTCAACATCAGTTGGGTGACGATAATACGATTCTATTTTTTCGGCAACTTTTTTTAGGGCGAGTATTTGATTTTTATCAAGGGTGGCAAGATGTCCAAATGATTGTGGTGTTGATCCAATTAAAAAGCTATTATCTATTTTTTTAAGGCCGTACGTTGTGCCAGTATCAGTTATTGAGCTAAAAGGAACCATCCGTTGATTTTTATGATGGATAACAGGATGAATATCGTTATGTGAACCAACAAAAAATAAGTCCGTTGGAACGAGGCTATTGACTACGCCTTCATTATGCCCAAATGTTGTTTGAATAATGGATATTCCAGGGGTTTGAGCTTCGGTATCAGTGGTGAACATAACACCAGATACGGGAATATTTTTTAAATCGCTTAACTGGTTGATCGGGGTTCCGCCATCTATTTCACCAATCATTTTTTGAATAAGAACGGGGCAAAAAGGGGGTTGTATAATGTCATGGATATGGTCGATGGTTGTTGCACTTGCAAGGCGTTGTTGTAATGATTTTTCACCCAAATATGATGCAACAACTTCTCCCATGGCGTTAGCCAGCGCTTGGTATTCTGGGCGTACATTGGCTATTGTTTCATTGCCGCCCGCGTTGGCAAGTTCTTGAGTATCTTCTTTGCCGGTGCTGCGGACCATAAGGCGAGATTTGTTCTTTTGTACTTTAGCTATAAATGCTTTGTGATTGTGTGAAAAGGGAAATGAATGCTGAAATGCTTGAATAATGTTTTGTCGCAGGCTTTGTAACTTATGTAAAAAGTTTTGAGGATAGACTTTTTGTGTGAGTAATGTGTTGAGGGTATCTTCTTTTTGAGTAGCATCATTATTCCAGAGTGTTTGTTCGCATATAGGCCAGGTAAAATCCAGTGTTTTGGTAAGAAATTGATTAATTTCTTGGTGAGAAATGCCAATAAATTCAGGGATTTCTATCTTAAACGGTATGTTGTTAATCGTAACGGTTCCTTTAATCGCTGTTTGGAGAAGATCAAGGTTGTGAGTTTTGTTACCATATTGATCAGCAGGAAGGTTGGAAGGTGGGTATGGATTTGGTGTTGCAAGACACGGTGATATGCCAAACAAAAGTGATGCGTAAAGCACAAAGTACACTTTTTTGTGGTGCATTAAAAAAGTCATAACGATCCTTTCATCGTTACATGGTTAGCATTATTTTTATATGATGAAAAAATTGATTATCATGAATCAAGAATGCATAAAAAAAGTTGATAAAGTTCTTTATAGCTCATCCTTTTTATGTCGAGTGATTTCGGAGTGTTGCGACATTTATTTTTTTAAAAGTTGCTTTTTTAAAAATGAACTTGTTACACTCCAAATAATAAAAGTCTAACCGCTCCAAAAAAAAGGGTATGCCATGGAAAGTACATGCAAGCAAGAGACCAAGTTGCTCATTGATCAACTTTCCCAAAAAAACCCATCGTTTCGAGCAAATCGTATTTTTGTTCTTGATACCAACGTTTTACTACACGATCCAAGTGCTATTAACGCATTTAAAAACGTTGTGATTATTATTCCATTTATTGTTTTGGAGGAGCTTGATAAATTTAAACGCGAGCCGGGAGAAAAAGGGCTTAACGCGCGCCAAACCATTCGAGCACTGGATGAGTTGCGGTCTCACGGATGTTTAAGCACTGGGGTTATTATTAACCATCATGTTAATTCGTTACTCATGGTAACTCCCAACCCAACAGAAATCACTTTTTTATCGATTACGGGTGGGGCGTTGCAAAATGAAAAAGATAATTTGATTATTCAAACAGTACACAACCTTAAACATGATGGTAACAAAGTAACCTTGGTTACCAAGGATATTAATGTTCGTGTAAAGGCTGATGCTTTAGCGTTGGATGCTGAAGATTATACACGTGGTAAAATTAGCTATGAACATTTTTATAAAGGATGGATACGCATTCCTGTTGCGGGTGCTGAGTTAAATACCTTTACGGAAAAAACGGTTGCACGTATAACGGCCGAGTATACCTTGTTTATGCACCAGTATATTATTTTAGAAAATCAAGATAAGCCAACCCATTATCGATTGTTTCGTAACTATGGCCATGGCCAATTTAGAGAAATTGAGGATATCACCTTGCTTAATACTTTTCGGGCAAAAAATATTCAACAGTTAATGGCATTGGATTTGTTATTAGATGACGATATTAAGCTCATCACACTCCTTGGGCCGGCTGGAACAGGCAAGACATTTCTTGCGCTGCTTGCCGGCCTTTATAAAGTTGCTTATGAGCGCATGTATCGCAAATTTCTTATTACGCGTCCGGTGGTAGCGTTGGGTGCCGATGTTGGATATTTGCCTGGAACATTGGATGAAAAATTACATTATTGGATGCAACCGGTGCATGATAATCTTGAATTTATTTTTAGTAAAATGAGTGCTCATACCGACGAATATTATTCATTGAGCGGCAAAAGTGAGCGTAAACGCAAAAAAGAAGCACATAAGCATGACGATCATCATCACAAAGAGCGCATGACTATTGATGAGCCTCAGCTTGTTGAACAGCTTCGTCAAAAGGGCCTTTTAAGCCTTGATGCAATTACCTACATGCGCGGGCGCTCTATTCCATTTCAATTTGTTCTTATTGATGAAGTTCAGAATCTGTCCCCCCACGAGGTAAAAACAATTGTCAGCCGCGCTGGCGAAGGGACAAAAGTTATTCTTGCCGGGGACCCTTATCAGATCGATTCGCCCTATCTTGATTTTACGAGTAATGGGCTTACGGTGACGACCGAAAAGTTTAAAGACCATCCCCTTTTTGGAACGGTCTTTTTGGAAATGAGTGAACGAAGTGAATTGGCAAAACTTGCTGCGGAAATTTTATAATAATTTTTTTGTTCCATAGGCGCAATGGGGCGCCAGGGGACATGCGGTGCATTTAGGCGATCGTGGGGCACAAATATGCTGCCCCCACAAAACAAGCCATTCATTCCAGAGTGACCAATAATCGCGGGGCAGCAAGCGTTCGAGTTCTTGCTGTGTTTGTTCGGGGGTTGTGGTATGTACAAGCCCCAAGCGATTTGAGATACGATGCACATGAATATCCACGCAGATTGCAGGAATGCCATAGGCAACGCTCAACACCAGATTGGCTGTTTTTGGGCCAATACCTTTTATGCTGATCAGCTCATTATATGTTTTTGGAACTGCGCCGTTAAATCGTGTAATCAGCTCACGAGCTACGTGTTGGATAATTTTTGTTTTTTGTTTATAAAAACCAAGTGGATGGATGATTGATTCAAGGAGTTCGGGTTGTGCTTGTGCCAAATCATACACATTTTTGATGTGCTTAAAAAGTTGCAGCGATACCGGAAGGGTCATGCGATCTTTAGCGCGCAAGCTCAAAAGACACGAAATAAGAATAAAGAAAGGATCGTTCCCAAAAGCCTGTGCTATTTGGGAACTCATTGTTTTTCCGAGTTTTGATGCGTGCTGGGCAAGTATGGTGAGTATGGGGTTATTGTGTGATAGCATCGACAATATTGTGTAATACCATGCCATGAGATGCTTTTACCAACACCAACGCGTCTTTTTGTGGAAGTAGTTTTTCAAGATGTTCTTGTGCTTCTTGCCACGATGGTGCCCACGCAATTTCCAGTTCTTCAGGGGCAGTTTTTGCAATCATGCGAGCATTTTCGCCAACCAAAACAGCTGCGGCGATTGTTTCTGTTTTGCCCAAAATACGCCCAATTTGTCGATGCCAAAAGGCTTGCTTGTCGCCAAGTTCTAACATGTCGCCAAGAACGACTATTTTTTTACCCATTGAACTCATTTTGTCAAACGCAATAATTGCGGCCTTCATACTTTCTGGGTTTGCGTTGTAACAATCGCTAATGATGACTCCGCGGGATCCCTTTATGGGTTTTGTTTCAAAGCGGTTCTCAAATCCTTCATATGCTTGAATTCCTTTGATAACGGTTGCAAAAGGGATTTTAAGAAAGTATGCAATGGTGCTTGCCGCCAAAGCGTTGTGTACAAGGCCGACGTGATTGTTTTTCATTTGAATAAGTGCTTTTTCTCCGTACCATTTGATGACAAATTCAGTTGAGCAGGCGCCTGTTGTTGTGTCGGTGACAATTTTTATTTTACGTGCTTGCACTTGATTTTTGGTCTTAAAGCCAAATTTTGCAATGGGGTGGAAATAATACGCATCGGTAAGCAATGGTTGGTCACCAAAAATAATGCCCACATCTTGAGCCTGAAAATGTTTAAATAGACGACGTTTTTCGTGCGAAATATTTGCTAGGGTTTCAAATTCTAAAAGATGTGCATGGGCAACAGAGGTTACAAGACCAAGTGTTGGTTGAAGAATATCGGCTTTGATGTCCATTTCACCTGGTTTGCTTATGCCAACCTCAAAAGCTGCAACTTCACAATCTTGCGGTACTCGTAATAAATTGATACAAAGTCCGGTAAAGGTGTTTTGATTTTTATGTGAGACAAAAAAACGAATGCCTGCATGCTGTAAAATTGACCGCATCATTTCTTTGGTGCTGGTTTTGCCTATTGATCCTGTGATTCCCACTACAGGGCAGCTCAAGCGTGCTCGCCACGCTTTTGCAAGTGAAAAGAGCGCCTGGGTTGTGTCATCAACTTTAATAATAAGTTTATTGCCAATAAGCGCCGGCGACAAAAGATCTTGTTCTTGTTTTCCAAAGGTGTGAACGATGAACGCTGCGGCACCGGCTTTGTGCGCTTGACTTAAAAAGGTATGCCCGTCGGTTGTATTGCCAGAAAGGGCAAAAAAAAGTTCGTTGGGTTGTAAGATTCTGCTGTCAACGGCAACGCTTGTTTCGTTGTTTTGATAATAAAAATCCCATGGATCCTGTTGATTAAGTTCTGTGCCGTTACAAAAAAATTGAGCATGAGCAAATGCTTGCAAAAGAAGATCTTTGCTGAAAATCATTACAACAACTCCTTACTTTTTTGTGCGTTGAGTGCCAATTGTTTTTTCATGAATTTCTCATCGTTTTTTTTTAATAATAATGTACAAGGAAAAAATGTCTTTTTTTGTCTTAATTGTCAAGAAAAAGGCTGGATTTAGGCGCACAAAAAATCTTTGAGCCTGCTTGAATATCCATATTCGTTGTCATACCATGCAAAAATTTTAATCATATCATCAACATGTTGCGTTAACAGTCCATCAATAATGCATGAATAAGGATTGCCCATAAAGTCGCTTGAAACCAGAGGAAGTTCTTGATATGACATGATACCGCTTAGGTGTGTTGTAGAGGCTTTGTGCATGAGCCCATTAAGTTCTTTGGCGGTTATGGGTGTTTTTGTGATGCAGGTAAAATCGATGAGTGACACCAGCGGAACTGGGACGCGAATGGCGACGGCTTTGAGTTTACCTTGTAGTTCAGGAAAAATTTTTACAATAACTTTATCGGCGCCGGTTTTGGTTGGAACCATGTTTAGAGCGGCGGCACGCGCTCGGCGTGGATCTTTGTGTTCAACATCCAATAGTACTTGATCGTTAGTGTAGGCATGGGTTGTTGTCATAAGGCCGCTTACAATGCCAACGTTTTTTTGAATAACTTCTACAAGTGGCGCAAAGGCGTTGGTGGTGCAGCTGCCTAGTGAAACAATGTGATGCATTTCAGGGTTGTACTCGTGCATATTTATGCCTGGGATAATCGTAATATCAGCGTCATCTGCCGGCGCGGTAATCAACACATTGCGTGCGCCTGCTGCGCGATGAAGACTTGCTTTTTCGTGGGTGGTAAAATGACCACTTGCTTCAATAACCCAATCAATACCCAGTTCTTTGTGAGGCAAGCATGCGGGATCTTTTTCGGTAAAAATACGTATTGTGTGATTGTTAATGGTAAGCGTGTTGTCATTGAATGAAACAGTCCCCGCAAACGTGCGCATAAGTGTATCATGTTTGAATAATAAAGCGCTTGTTTGTGCGTCGCCTGGGCCAATATTAATGGCAACAATGTTGAGTTTGGAAAGCGCTTGAGGGTCTTGTAAAAGGACTCGTAAAAATGTTCGGCCGATACGGCCAAATCCATTAATCATACATTGTTTCATGGGTGGGTCTCCTTATCTTTTTATGGGGTTGACGCTTGCTCTTCTTTTTTTTCTTTATGTTTGTTCAAGGGATGTTTTTCATCACACATGCGCGCAAGCTGCTTATTGGAAACGTGTGTGTAAATCTCGGTTGTTGCTATGGTTTTATGTCCAAGAAGTTCTTGTATAATGCGTAAATCGGTTCCTTCATTTAAAAGATGCGTTGCAAATGAATGGCGAATTTTGTGCGGGGTGATGGCGCGATTAATTTTAAGGAGTGATCTGAACATGGTGATAACGCGTTGCACTGATCGTGCCGTCAAGGGGCCGCCATTTTGATTGACAAACAAATGATCTTGCTTGGCTGCGCCAACTAAAAGTGCTCGCTCAGCATGGAGGTAGTGTACAATGCTATCGTGTGCTTTTTGGCCAAAAAGCACCAGGCGTTCGCGTCGCCCTTTTCCATATACTTTAATGACTTTTTCTTTAAAATCAATGTTTTGCAGTGTTATGCCAACAAGTTCAGAGCAGCGTACGCCTGTGGCGTAGAGTAATTCAAAAATGGCGCGATCACGCGCTGGTACCTTGGTTGGGAGTTCGTCTGGCTTTAGGTTATCAAGAAGATAAAAAATTTCATCAACCGAGAGTGTCACGGGAAGTTTACGATCAAGTCGAGGAGATTTGATGGAGATGGTGCAGCGGATTCCTTGATTGTGCAAAAAACGTTGAAATGAGCGAAGGCATGAAAATTTGCGAGCAAGTGATGGCTTGCTTATTTTTTGATAGTACAAGTGGACAATGTAGCGATGGATAATGCGGGGAAGCGTGTGTGTGCCCTTTGGTTCTTGTGCGATGATGCTCTCCCAAAAAGAGGTTACAAGGCGCAGATCGCCTTCGTAGGCGCGGAGCGTATTGGGCGCGACGTTTTTTTCTACTGACAAAAAGGTTAAAAAGTCCTTAATATGATTCTTACATTCCTGAAGTTGCATAATGATTCCTTTCTTCCATGTACAATTATGGTAAGTTTTCAAATAGTATAACATACTTCGATGCACTCGCCTACGGCTTGCAAGCCGCACCCCTGGAAAAAAATGATGCAGTGTGTTACGCTGTACGGGTAGTGGGTAGTTGGCATTAAAATAAGGGTGACAAACATGGTAAAAAAAATAGGTATTGGTGTTTACGATTTTAAAAAAATTATCGAAAATGATTATTATTATGTTGATAAAACAATGCTTATCCATGAATTGATAAGTTATAGCGCCGAAGTTTCCATCATCCCCCGCCCCCGCCGTTTTGGTAAAACCCTCAACATGACGATGCTCAAATACTTTTTTGAAAAACCACTTGATGGTGTAAGCAACGCCCATTTGTTTGAAGGTCTTGCGATTGCCAAATACCCTGAAATTATGGCGCGTCAAGGTAAGCATCCCGTGATTTTTATTACGTTTAAGGGGGTAAAAAGTACCCATTGGGATGAGTGTTATAGGGAAATTAAAATCATAGTATCACATGTATTTAAGCATCATGAATGTTTTATAAGCCATGACAAACTTAAAGATTCTGAAAAAAAATTATTTTCAGATTTTATTGAAAAGAGAGCGAACTATGATGATTATAAAAATGCACTCTTTTTTTTATCAGAATTGTTATTTAAAATTCATGGTATTAAGCCGATAATTCTCATTGACGAGTACGATGCTCCTATGCAGGCGGGCTTTGAATTTGATTATTACGATGAAATAAAAAATTTTATGTATCATTTTTTAGACAACAATAATCTTGAATTTGCCGTGATTACTGGTATTTTGCGTATAGTCAAAGATAGTCTTTTTTCTGGCATGAATAATTCAGCATCATATTCGTTGCTTGACGATGCCTACGCCGATAAATTTGGGTTTTTGCAGCACGAAGTTGATGTAATGCTTGATTATTTTCAAACGCCGATTGATCATGCAACAGTTCGTCAATGGTATAATGGCTATCGTGTTGGGTTGCCCAAATATGATACCCAAGGGAATGAGCATTTTACGATGATCTATAATCCTTGGTCAATTATTGAATGTGTTAACAAAAAGTCTCTTGGTGCGCATTGGATCAACACGGGCGGGCATATGCTCATTCAAGAGACAATGAGAAAAGCTTCGGCAGAGGATAAAGAGAATTTGCTGCAAAT
>Ga0075567_123_pt1 | contig 13327 bp, 7 predicted proteins | sample RifGroF2_FD_68153 | JGI IMG/M metagenome (GOLD analysis project Ga0075567, IMG submission 68153) | candidate division TM6 bacterium GW2011_GWF2_38_10
CATTATAAACTCCTCTGGTTCAACATTACATCTTGGAGGTGATTTTACGATTCCTGCATCCAAAGTTATTCATTGTCGTGGAAGTATGGTTATTGATGGTGAGGGAAATACCTTAGAGATCGATCGTCATGCACAGTTATTTTTAGATAATGAAACAACGCTTACCTTGCGTAATATGGTGATAAAAACACAGCGATCATTTCCAGGAAAGCCGGCGATTGCATTGTCATCGACCATGTGTCGTTTAGCGCTTGATAATGTTGTTGTATCGCTAGCGGATGATTGGGACGTACGTTCTGGAAGTTTATTTTTTCATAATGATGTGGTTATTACGGGTACCAGTGCTTTGGTGTATAGAACACCAGCTCCGAGTTATGTGGCATCTGGAAGTTGTTTGTATTTTGATGTAGGTACAACATTTTCATATGCACCAGCAATAGCTCGGCGAGATTTATTAGTTTTGGCTGATGATACATCCCAGGTACATTTTAATGGATGTTCACTTAAAACAACATTCACTGGGCTAACATTAACAAAGGGAACTGTTTTAATTGAGAATGAAGTAAGTGTCGAAACCAATGCTTCTTTTTTATTTGATACACTTGAGACAGTGACGAGTCAGCCTTATGGTACCAATGTGTATGCCTTCGCCTGGTCTCCCGATCAGAACTATTTAGCCGTAGGAGGAAGAGCTCCTCTTTATTTCGGAGGTGTTTCAAATAATGATGAGATTCAGGTGTATCGTTTTGTGAATGAGCAACTGATTCCTGTTTGTTCATACAATTATTCTACGTATTTTATTCATGCGCTTCATTGGTCGCCAGATGGACGTTATTTGTTTTCTGGCGGTGAAACCAATCCATCAGGCCCTGAGTTACTTGCATTATCTTTTAATGGATTTGAATTGGGTGTGGCAATTTATTCAGGATTACGTGTTTCGCCTGATGGGCGTTATGTTGCTATTTTTGCTGCAGGTGGAAGTATTTTTAGGATTTATCGGTTTACAGGTTCTTCATTGGTACAAGTTGTTTCTAGTTCAATAACTTCTGATACTGGTGGGCAATTAGTGTGGTCTCCAAATGGTAATTATTTGGCAATTGGTGGAAATAATATTGGAGGTGGAAAAAGTCTTATTGTATATCGATTTTATAATGAAAGTATTACGGAGGTTGCATCGTTGCCATCTGGTAAAGGGACGTATATGCTTTCATGGTCCCCAGACAGCAACTACGTGGTGTTATCAACAGGCGTGGGTCAAACAATAGAAATATATTCGTTTGATGGATCGAGTTTATCATTTATAGATGATGTTACGGTTCCTAATTGTGCGAGTGTTTGGGGGATGCCAAGTCCTTGGTCACTTGATGGGCAGTATATTTTTGTTGGATGTGATGGGTTGATTGAGTATCCAGATTTATATGTTTATCGGTTTGATGGGACGACGTTTTCGTTTGTATTGGCCGTTGACTTAAATGGAACGGGTAATGAATTTGTTCGTGGTGCTGTTGTTTCTCCTGATGGTAGGTATGTTGCATGTGGGGGAGAGTGGACGAGTAATACAACATCGATTTTTGTTAAAAAGTTGACCTTAACGGGAAGTGGTTCGACTCCGTATAATCCAGCGTCGAGTTCTTACTGTCGATTAGGAAATAGTTCATTGGGTGCTGCAGGTGATATTAATGTTGCTTTGTTAGGCGGTGCTACCTTTCGTACAAAGGGAAATGTTTTGTACGATCCTGTATAAATTTATTGGTAGATGATAGTATTAGGAGCTTCTATGGCAAGTATTTGCTTGCCATAGAAGCTTTTTTGTTTTTCGCTAAAATTGAGCTGATGTCTGTATTTATATTTCAAATATAAATAAATCAAATTAAATAATGTTTTCCGTGGTAGGGGCCTTTGTGTGTTATTTTTTTACTTTATGCTTATTTATATGCAGATAGATTTTAATTTATGTGCAAGTAAAGTTTAGGTTTTTTTGAGAAATAAAATTGTATTCCGTATAAACAATTTGGTTTTTTTGCTAGCATGTACTTTTGTAAATTAGAAAAACTTTTTTTGTTACTGCATCTTGAGAGGTTTGTGTATGAAAATATATCGTTATGTGATATTGTTTTTAGTGGCGCGCATGTTTGGATTTTGTGGTGCAATGAATACTGATATTGCTCGTTCGATGGTAATGTCATTTACGATAAATGAAACAAAAGAAATTCCTGCTGATGTTGTTTCGTTTGTATCAATGCATTTATTATTTTCTGGAATTTATTCATCTCGTGGGGGTTTGTGTGAAGATGATTCATTAAAAATGGTGCAACATATTGCAGCGCTGATTATCGATGATGCTTTGGCGTATGAATTGTTGCAGCTTTTATCGGGTTATATGATTCATAATTGTGCAGGTGACTTTGAAAGGCATTGTCGGATTATAGATCGATTTTTTAACGAAATTCCGCGATTGTCTGATTGTTTAGATCGTGAACTGTTGTTAAAAGGTTTTTGGGGGGATCGGTTTATGCAGTGTGCTCCCCATGTAAAAATTGTTATTTCTATGCTTGCAGAACATCGGGATATGCGTGTGGTGCTTATGCGCCAAGGCAGTGGAAAAGAGTTGACTAACACATGCATTCGGAGACTTATGATAGGGTTTTCGATTATTATTGCACATAATGCACGTTTTTCTTTGGGAAGCTTTGGGAGTGAGAATAAGGCTGAGTTACTAGAAGTGTTGTGCGAAACATTGGGAATGTCGATAGACACTATTTTTGAGTTTTTGTTGTTGCCGTCGTGGCAGCTTGAAGATGCAGTATTTGCCGATGATCTTGCAGCGCTCGATTTTTTATGCAAGAAGTGTCAATATATATTGCATGATACTACGCGTTGGGGTGTTTCGGTTTTAGCTTTAGCTGCTTTAGCTGGATCTGTTAAGGTGTTTGAATTTTTGTATAATCATAATGGATATTGTGATGATTATGTTCTTGTAAATGCCATTCGTGGTGGGCAGTTACAAATTATTACGCAGTGTTTTGTAAATGAAGCGACAATTGATCCGTATTTTTTTTATGAATCTGTACGATATCATCGTGGTGTTATTATGGGGTGGCTTTTGGAAAAAGCATATGGTGTTGAACATGGGGTTGGGATTGCCGCATTATATCGCAATATTCCTTATTGTGCATGGTGTATGGGCAAGGGGCTTAGTGTTAATGCGTTGGCTTGTGGCGATACTCCCTTGCACTATGCTGTTGAACAAAAAGATTTGTATATGATGCGATTATTGCTTTTTTTTGGCGCTGATTGTTCTGCGTATTCTGCGCGAGGAATTACTCCGCTGCATAGTGCTGTTGCGCATGGTTCTAAAGAAGCGGTATCGTTGCTTTTGGCTGCGGGTGCTGCGATTGATATTAAAAGTGCTTCATGTGGTGCTACTCCTTTGCATTGTGCAACCATTCACGCGGATAGCTCTATGGTGTGGTTTTTACTTTCGCAAGGAGCTTGTGTTAACGCCCAATCGGACCAAGGCATGACCCCATTGCATGATTGTGTTGTGTTGCGGTGGCTACAGTCTAATGATGAAAAAAATGATGATTGTGTGATGTTGTGTCGTGATGTTCACTTACCCATGGGAATGTGGGTTTATAAGTTGATTCCCTTTATTTCGAATGATTTAAAAAAGTTTGATTATCTGTTGCTTATGCGTGTTTTATTGCTTGGTGGAGCAAATCCTAACATTGTTGATGCGCATCATAAAACTGCTTTGCATTATGCTGTGCAGGGAGATCTTTACAATGAGGCATATTTGTTACTTTTGTTTGGAGCGTCACTTGATATTGCTGATAATGATGGGCATTTGCCTCAACATATGGTTCAAAGTTCAGAAATGGCGGAATTGCTTTGTTTATTTGATTCGGGTGGCACTATTGTGTGATCATTGTGTGAACGTGGGTAGGTTTATAGAACATGAGTAAGTGTGTAACGTATACTTGACCTTTTGGGTAAATAAACATTGACAAAAACCAAAAAGAACGCGATCTTAGATCGCATAAAATTGGTGTTGTCATATGCGTATAATTTTGTTTGTGCGCATGTTATTTTAATTATTTATCTGAAAGGATAAGGATGAAAAGAGCAAAAACAATAGTGCTCTTGGGCGTGATAGCATTTGCACAGGCGGGTCTTTTTGCCGGTGCTCATGTCTCTGATCTTAATCGATTGCTCGAGGATTCTCCAGCGCGTAGTTCTAAAGCAAAAAAAACAAAACGCTTGCAAGAAAAAGCTCCAGCAAAAGATACGTCAAAGTTTAGCATTAAAAAAGGTGACAGTGAGTTACAATTTGGTGGATCTGCCAAGATTGAACATTATGTAAAAAAGAATGCTTGTCTTTTAAATCGCCATCTTCCTGATTCATTGGAGTATTTTAAGCATACTGTTAACATTGATTTTGATTATGTGTATGGCAAAGAGACATTTGATCACAAAGCATTAGAATGTTTTTTACGTTTGCGTCATAAAGGGTTTTGGGGATTGTCTCAAAACTATACAGATCGTGGATCGATAACGGTTGATGCATCGACAGTTAACATTGCTGGTGTAAAAACTGGTGGTCACAGCCACAGTACTGGCCGCGCATTGCCATGGATTAGCGAAGCTTGGTTGTCGTATAGTTTTAATGCAGCATTTGGCCTAAAGCATGATGCAATTCATAGCATGAAATTGGGTTGGTTTCCCTTTTCGCTTGGTCGTGGCATAGCGCTTGGAAGTGACTATGGAACAAATCGCCCATATCTTGGTGTTTATGGTTATGGAACTGAAGATAAGTTTGCTCCAGGCATTTTGCTTACCGGTGATATTCTTAAAAATGTGTTGAGCTATGATTTGTATTTTGCTCGTATGCAAGAATTTAATAAAAGTTTAAGCAATACGCTTGACCTTATTCGTGAAAATTGGATTTCGGCTCAAACAACCATTCCATGGCGTGGTTCTGGCAAGGATAACGATTTATATGCCGCTCGTTTGAAATGGAAAGCATTTGATACAAAAAAATATGGAAAACTCAATGTAGAGCCATATATTTACTATAACATTGCTGATGATTCATATGTTGAATTTGAACCAGATGCGTCTATGAAGTTTGGTGCTTATGGTTTGAGTACTGAATATACGTGGAAAAATCTTGAAATTGGTGCCGAAGTTGCTGCCAACTATGGTAAAGAAGATGTGGTTGCGTATGATCGTAACAGTATTTTGTTACAGGTAAATGCTACCGGTCAGATTGAACAAGTATATTCACGTATTTTTATAACAGATCCTGCTAAAGCTAGTGCTTATGGTAGTGGAACCAAGGCCGTTGTTAATGAATATGCAAGTGCTTTTGCAAAAAGTTCTGCTTATCGAGAAAATGGTAAAGGTGGAACAGTTAGTGGTTCTTCGACGATGTACTACAACGGTGGACTTTCATCTGATGTAACCGATGCCAATCAAATTTACAATACACCAACCAAGAGCAACCGATTCCGCCCTGCGTACAAAAATGATTTACGCGGATGGATGATTGCATTAGATGGTGCGTATAAAATACCATCATGGAATCTTAAGATTGCAGCATCATACCATTTTGCATCTGGCGATGCCAACCCACACGAAAACGAAGTTAACAAACGTTATAAAGGGTTTATTGGGTTGAATGAATGGTATATGGGCAAACGTGTTCCAAGTATTTTCTTGCTTGGTCAACGTAATTTACAAGCAGCTACGGCGCTTACCAGAAATTCTGATGAACTTGAATCTGATATTGCATTTACCGATATGCATATGACTGGTTTGGGTGCAACTTGGACGCCTCGTATTGGTAATAAAACGCTTGATATTAATCCAAATGCACTCTTTTTCTTCCGTGATGCTCGTTCTGGTAAAGTTATTCTTTCGGGAACAACTTGGGAAGTTTCTCAAACAGAAAAAGCAAGTAAGTTTATGGGCTCTGAATTAAACTTGGTTACAAAATGTGAAGTCCTTAAAGACTTAACCTTGTTTGGTGCTTTTGCGGTATTTATCCCAGGTTCTTACTTTAAAGATATAGCAGGCGTTCCTCTTGATAGTGATTATTTTGCTAAATTTAGCAAGTATGGGGTTACAAATCCTAAAGAGTATCGTCTTGGTAGTGATACAGCTTATCACATGAATCTTGGTTTAGATTTTAAATTCTAATCATAAGATAAAATACATTTCCCAAAAGAGCGTCGTTGCATTGCAGCGGCGCTCTTTTAGTTGAAGCTTATAAAAAAAAAGCGCCATCGGCGCTTTGTAAGAGATGCTTATTCAAAATATGCGGCGATTTTTGCCTTGAGCGCTTCTTTATTCATTGCGCCTGTTTCTTTGCCAACGATTTGTCCGTCTTTAAAAAATAAAAAAGTAGGAATTGATGAAACTCGATATTGAATTGCAAGGTCGCGTTCATCGTCGATATTGATTTTTAATAATTTGTATTGGGTTGCAAGTTCAATGGCAAGTTCATCAAAAAGTGGAGCCATCATTCGGCAAGGGCCACACCATGATGCAAAAACATCAATTACAACAGGGATTGGCGATTTAAGAACTTCTTGTTCGAAGTTTTGTGAGGTAACGGTAAGAGCCATAACGTTCCTTTTCTTTGTAGGGTTTATGAGTTTTGATTAGTAAGTAAAAGGTTATTTTGAAATTGTTTTTTTGGCAAGTCAAGAAATGCTTTATTCGTAATAATGACTTTTTTAAAGAATTCTGAAAAAATAATGAAAATATGTTCTTTTGTGGTAGTATAGTCATACTGTTGTTGTGGTATAACAGCCTGAAGTGTTTTTTGAGTGGCGATTCGAATTTTTTGAGAATTATTTATGAATGGATCCTCGGGTTGCGGGCTAAAGCCTCGCCCCCAAGGATGACGCGCTAAACGACGGTTGTCATTCTCGGCTCTGGCTGCCAGGCCTCTTGACCGAGAATCCATCTTAAAAATGTAATTTGCTTATTCCAATATTTCGGATAGTCATACTGTTGTTGTGGGGGATCTTGAATGCATAGAAAACAATGAGGAATAATGTTGATACATAAAAAAAAGATGTGGCTTCTGATTATATTGGTAATGGTACAGTTTGTTCATGCTTCAACGAATCCTTTTTCACAAATTTCCATTCAGAGCGCAAAAGCATCATGCAAAAAACATGGTTCAACAAAAGATCTTTTTTTATTTCAATATGTACAGAATGTTAATGTTGTCCTTGCAGATAACAGTACTATCGATGCAGATCGGTTGGATATTACTTTTTTAGGGCGTGGACTTGATGCGCAGGGTAAAAAAAAGGGAGGTCGTGCAACTTTGGATAATTTTAAAAAAGTTGCGTTTGTGGGGCATGTTATTGTAAAAAATGGAAATCGCATTGTGCATGCTGATCGTGCGGATGTTGATGTTGCCAATTATATGTGTACCTTAGTTGGTAATGTTCATGTTGAGCAAGCTCAGCAAGAGCAAAAAGATATTCCCATGAAGATTACAAGTACGCGCGCTACCATTAACTTAACCACCAAAGAGGTTGTGTTTGAAGGGTCGGTAGCGGCTCCTGTGAGTACCGTTATAGCGTTGGGAGATAAATCCTTGTTTGGGAATAAGGCTAAGGAACAAAAAGCATAAGTTGTATCAAGCTGCAAAGATGATAAAAGTAGGGTGTATGAGCATTATCAAAATTTTAGCGCCGGATCAAGCTCTTAAGATTGCGGCGGGCGAGGTGATTGAGCGTCCTGCAAATATGGTAAAAGAATTATTAGAAAATGCCATTGATGCAGGGGCGACTCGTATTGTTCTTGAAGTTCTTAAGGCTGGTAAGGAGCGGATTAAGATTGTTGATAATGGGTGTGGCATGAGTCGAGATGATGCGCGAATGTGCTTTTTACCTCATGCAACGAGTAAAATTACATCGATTGATCAACTTGAGTCGGTTGCATCGTTTGGGTTTCGTGGTGAAGCGCTTGCAAGCATTTCTTCGATAAGCAAAGTAACCCTTACCACGCGGACTACGCAAGAGCAGGTTGGTTATTGTCTTGAATATACCGAAGGCAAAGTTATCAAAGAATCTGATGTTGCGTGCAATGTTGGTACAACGTTGTGCATTGATGATCTTTTTTATAATGTGCCGGTTCGCAAAAAATTTCTCAAGCATGATGAAACTGAGTGGAACCAAATTCATGCGCTATTTCAGGCTTTTTGCTTGAGCCATCAATCGGTTGCATTTTCTCTTTCGCATCAACATAAAATGGTACACAATGTGCCGGCGGCAAAGAATCTTATCCAGCGGATAACGCAGTTATGGGATTTTAATTTTTCTCAGCAATTACTTGAGCTTGCCGATGTGGAAAAAACCGCTTCATGGCTTACCATAAAAGGGTATGTTTCGCAGCATCATTTTTGGCGCTATGGCAAGCAGAATATTTTTATTTTTGTTAATAATCGTTGGATAAAAAATCCTGATCTAATTAAGGCGATTGTAAAAGGATATTATAATGTGCTCCCTCCAGGCAAGTATCCCGCTGCGTGCATTTTTATAACGGTTGATCCATCCATGGTTGATATTAATTGCCACCCAAAAAAAGAAGAAGTACGTTTTATTAAGCCAAATACGGTTGAAACAGCATTAACCATGGCGGTAAAAAAAACGCTTGAGGACCACTTGTCGTCACGTCTTGTTTCTCCTGGTCTAAGTACGGTTGAGCCGTTGAGTGTTTTTAATCATGAGGTACAGGATGGTGTTGTCGCCACGCAACAAGCGGTTGCTCGTATGCCTTTATCTGTAGAAAGTACCGTGCAGCAGGAGCGATTGCATTTTGAGCCACAGCCAATTTTTTTTGTTGATAAGCAGCCGGTTATTCAGGACGTGCCCCATGATGTTGCTTGTCCGAATGTAACTGTGTCGCGTGCTGTGCAGCCATGTGATTGTGGGCCTGCGAATAATGATATTGTCAAACAAGAAAAAGCATTGCATGGTGCCATTAATGGTAAAATTATTGGGCAGTTGTTTAATACGTATCTTATGATTGATCAAGGTGATACTTTACTTATGATTGATCAGCATGCGGCGCATGAGCGTATTTTGTACGAGCGGTACATGACACGGTTTGAACAAAAACATGGTTCACAGCTTTTATTTCCTGTGGCGGTTGCGCTAAGTAAAGAACAGTGTGTGCTTATTTTAGGTGCGCGAGAATTTTTTAGTGCGCAGGGAATTGAGCTTGATCAAATAGGGCCGCAAGAGATTATTATAAAAACAACTCCACCGGATATTGGTGATGCAAATGTGAAAGAATTTATTACCGAGGCGGCGCTTTTTATGCAGGAGCACGAAGCGCTTGATCAGGAAATTTTTAGAAAAAAATTAAATGAGCATGTTCATTCGCATATGGCGTGTAAGGCGGCCATTAAAGCAGGTGATGCGCTGACTATTGAGCAGATGGTTCAGCTCGTAAAGGATTTGTCAATTACTGAAAAACGGTTTATTTGTATTCATGGTCGGCCCACTATGTGGAGTATCAAAAAAACGGAGATAGATAAGCATTTTAGGCGCAATTAATACTTGTTAAAAGGAGATGTAATTTTAAATTATGGATAAAAAGGTTGCTCAATTTTGGGGAACTTGTTATCTATAAACAGAGGATTATTGTTAGGAGTTTAGGAATTTTAAAAAAGGAAAAGGAGATCTATGAGCAATTGCAAAAAAACTTTGCATGCGCATTTAAAGCTGCTTTTGATAGCAACTTTTTTATGGCAGCCTCTTGATGCAGGTTTAAAATTTTCGAGTGTTAGTTCATCAGTTTTGCTAGAACCAAACGCAACATTCCAGGTTTCTCGACCTTCAATGGTTACTGGCTTTAGTGATCTTTCTATTGTGCGTAATTTTAGTTCTTCAATGAATACATGGTCAGGTGGCTATCAGGCGAACGATATTCTTGCGTATGATGATACAAATCCACAACATATTGTTGCACCGGATCATTTGTTGGCGGGCCAAAGCATTCCGGAAGAACTTGATCGTGATTGGTACGTGGATAATTCGGTTATTACCCTTAACAAAGATACTGATTTGCTTGCAAGCCTTGATGTTTACAATTCGTGTACCATTATTGGTAATGGGCATACACTTGATCTTTCTCAGGGAATGTTATCAATAAAATCTAATGCTTGTCTGTATTGTTCGAATGTCAGATTACGTGGATTTAATCAGGGCTCAATTCAATTTGGAAATCGTGCATCGCAACTACGTTTTAGTGATGTAACCGCTACTATGCTTGATGATTTAACCTTAACAACTGGTGGAATTTATGTTCAAAATACATCAACGATTAATACGGGTGACCATCTGTTGTCATTTGATTTAGGAAGTTCTCTAACGGTTGATGGAAGTGTTTTGTGGTATGAAACACTTGGCGCTGCAGATTCTAATAATATTCGTCCAAGTGTTGCTCAAGATCCTTATAAAAAACGACTAACGCTTTTAAATAATGGTATTATTAAAACTATAAAAACGTTGGCATCTGGCGGGTTGTCGGTTGAATATACCTATACCATTACATCTCTTGCGGAAGTATCAAAAGGCAAGCCGCTTACGGTTTCTTCAACAACTACCCTGAGTGGTGAAAATAATACGATTATTTTTTCTGCATTAAAAGATCCTATTATTTCTATAGCTCCAGGGAAAACGCTTACGGTTCAGGATGTGCATTTTGATAAATTTTCATTTGATTATGTTGGCTTTGAAGGGGAAGATTCACATATTTTGTTTGACAACAATACTATAATTTCGCTTGATATTAAAAATTATGAATTAAATAGAACATTTACCTTTGTCGGAGAATGTATTATTAATGGTAATAATGGAACCTTAGTTTTTGGGCCTCATGCTGGATTTGCAGTTGCTCCAGATTCTTCATTGTTAATCCAAAATATGACGATTAAAGGTTTATCTGATGAGCAAATTTTCTGTATGGATAATTCTGGAACAGTTTCATTTGGTGGCGCTGTTTCACTACATCTTGATGATGATTATTATTTTAAACAAGGTTCTATTGAATTGATGCCGGCAGCCTTTGTGGATGTTAATGAATCAGCTTCATTTGTGTATCAATCAAATCGTCGTAGCATCATTAACACTGGGGCCACATTGCAAATGGCTTATGGCGCAGCTTTTTATTATGATCCTTCGATAAATAATCGTGATTTATTGGTGTTGGCAGATGAGGATGCGGCATTTAGTTTGTACAATGGAACGCTTGTCTCATCAACCACAGGTATGCGATTAACAAAAGGTGTTTTTGAAATTGTTGGAGCTCATAATTATCTTGAAAATCCTGGAGCGATAAGTCTTTCAGAGGGGATTATGCTGGGAGATGCGGTGGATCCTGACAATAATATTTATTGGGATTTTGATAATGGTAACGTTGCGATAACTTCAGGCTTGCTGGTATGGGCAAACATACTCCCAACTAACTAAAAAGGAAGTTGCAATGAATATAAAAAAACAGTTTTTATCGGGTACGTTACTTGTTGGGTGTTGTTTGGGATCTTTTACTGGGGTAGATGCAAAATCTAAAAAAGCAAAAACAACCGTAGCAAAAGCTCGAATTGTTGTAGCTCCGCCTCGAACATTTACCAGAGATTTAGAGCCACTCCCGGCTTTTGTGAATATAGGAACATTAAATCTTGAGGATTCATCTTTTTATAGCTATCAGGATGTTGAGGAAGCATCTCATGTGCTTTTACAAGGTAATGTTGTAGGACTTGGGGGCGTGGCATCATCTATCGAAACGAATCTTGGTTACATCAAGGGTGTTGGAATATATGATGTTGAAAATAAACTTTTTACGGCGACTCCTTCAACCTATCTTGATGTAAAAGGACCTAGTGATGTTACACCTGTTGTTGATTCAGGTATTTTTTCTGGGGTACGGCAGGCCGATGGTGCGTTTAGATCGGTTGGTTGGCTTTTGAAGGATCCTTACGCTAAAGTTGGGTTAACATTATCAAATGCTGCATCTCATGTGATGCTTGATCTTGCATACAGTGATCAAAGTATTGATCTTAATGGTGGTTCGGTAACGCTCGGTCGTGACCTTAAGTTTGGCGATGATACGCGTTTTGTGCGTGGTGGAACCGTTTTTTTTAATGGTAAAACACTCACCTTTGGAGGGGTTCCTCTTTTTTGGGATACCGATATTATTTGGAATAATGCAGCTGATTTACAGTTTAGTAGCAAAGTAACGGTAACAAGTCGTTGGTATTTTGATGGTGATGGACATGTGAGTGCCAATGGCAACATTATTGATTTGTCATCTGGTGGTCAATTATGGATTCGTTCAGGAACGCAGGTAAGTTTTTCTAATCTTAAGATCAAAGGTCTTGGATCAGGATCAATTGTCTTCGAAGATCCTTCTGCGCGTATATTATTATCTGACGTAGAGCTTGAAATGGATAACGATATTACGTTTACGACTGGCGGTGTTTATATTGAAGGGCCAACAACGATTATTACTAAAAATCATGTATTATTACTTGATCAGGCAGCATCATTGACCGTTGATGGTACAACTTTGTGGTATGATACGTTGGATCAGCCTGATTCAGCAAATATTCAGCCTCGCGTAGATGATGATGTTAATGTTAATAACAAATATATCACCTATCTTAACCATGCGATTATCAGTCAAAAGAATTGGAATGCAGGTGTGCGTACCTCAAGTAATGCCCTGACGTATTATGCTGCAATGGTGCGTGGTAATAGTGATTTGTTACGGCAAACGAGTAATGTGCTACATGCGTATGTTCCACTGGTCCATGCTACAAGTGTTTTATTGAGGCAGTCAAGTAATGTTCTCAATGCTTACGCGCCGACAATTCGAAACACGAGTTATCTAGCTCGTGCCACAAGCGATGTGATGCATAGGTATGCACCGATAATTCGAAATAATAGCTATTTGTTAAAAGATACAAGCAATGCGCTTGCGTATTATGCGCCTATTGTTCGAAATAACAGCACCTTGCTGTGTGCAACAAGTGATGCTATCCACCATTATGCACAAATTGTTGTTGCTAATAGTTTACTTTTAAATGCGTTAAGTGCAGATGTTAGAAATTCAAGCTATCTTTTGAAAGCAACAAGTGATGCATTGCTTTATGGTTTGCGTACCAACAGCAATGCATTAGAATTTTATCATCGTGTGAATAGCAACATGATTGACTATCACCATCGCATAACGAGCAACGCCTTGCTGTATGGTGATCGTATTAACAGTAACACGTTAGCGTATAACAATCGCATTA
>Ga0075567_121_pt1 | contig 13281 bp, 9 predicted proteins | sample RifGroF2_FD_68153 | JGI IMG/M metagenome (GOLD analysis project Ga0075567, IMG submission 68153) | candidate division TM6 bacterium GW2011_GWF2_38_10
GGATGTAAGTGGTCTTGGTATTAAACTTCTTGAAGTTAATATGCAAGGTCCTGGATCTGGGCGAGATGCTGTCGTGAGAGCGCTTCAATCTGCAGGTTTAAACATTAGTGTATTGCGTGATATTACACCAATACCTCACAATGGTTGCCGACCTCCAAAAAAGCGCAGAGTATAACGGTTATTGTTAATTTTGTAAGTTTAGTGAAAAGGGTTTTATGTCAAGCACTAATGGAACATGCAGCAAATGCCGACAAGCTGGTGAAAAGTTATTTTTAAAGGGGCCTAAGTGCCGTACTGCAAAATGCTTGCTTGATCGTCGTCCAACCGCTCCTGGTCAACATGGAAAACGCGTTGGCACCAAAAAATTGTCAGAATATGGCAAGCAGCTGCAAGAAAAACAAAAAGTTAAATTAATGTATGGTATGCTTGAACGTCAGTTCCGTCGTTTTTTTGACGTAGCTGTTCGTGAACAAGGTGTAACCGGTGATAATTTGTTATGTCGTCTTGAACGACGTCTTGATAACGTAGTCTATCGTCTTCGCATGGCGATATCACGCGTACAAGCTCGTCAACTTGTCGTACATGGCCATATTACGGTTAATGGTAAAAAAGTTTCTTCACCATCGTTCATTGTACGAGTAGGGGATGTGATTTCGCTTACTGAGTGTACATTGAAAAACTCAGCCTTTGTCGAAAACTTTATTGACAAAAGAATGGGCATCGGTGCTAAGGTGCCTGGCTGGTTAGAATTGCAAAAGAAAGAGCGTCAAGGCATTGTACAACGTTTGCCATTGCGTTCTGATATTACAGCTCCAATTCAAGAACACTTGATTGTTGAGTTGTATTCTAAGTAATGCTAGAAAAAATATCCCTGCTGCACAATTATGGTGTATCAGGGATATTTTAGACGTTTTGTGTGAGGGTTTTAGGGGTTTTGTTGATTTTAAAATAAGGGTGGTTTCTAATGAATTATAAGCCGTTAATACTGCCGAAGTTGAGCTGGAACAAGCAAGTGTCTTCTCCTACATATGGTGAACTTGTTGTTCAACCATTGGAACCTGGTTTTGGCATTACGCTCGGTAATGCTCTTAGGCGGGTAGTGTTGTCTTCTATTGAGGGTTCTGCTGTTACTTCTGTCATTATTAAGGGAGTAAATAATGAATTTTCGAGCATCAAAGGTGTTGTAGAGGACACGCTGCATGTAATTTTGAACATTAAGCAGATTATTGTTAAAAATGAAACTGGGTTGCCAGGGAAAATGCATCTTTCCGTTAAGGGACCTGGTGTTGCAACAGTTGCTGATATTACAGCCGATGAACATTTGTCAGTGATCAATACCGAACATGTTCTTGCGCATTTAGCTGCTGATGCAGAGTTTGAAGTTGAGTTTTTTGTTGAAACTGGGCGTGGTTATGCCGCAGCTCAGTGGCCTCAGGGAACATCGATTCAACAAGATAATCGCATTTATCTTGATGCAATGTTTTCACCAATTAAGCGTGTTGAGTATCACATTGAAAAAACACGTGTTGGTCAAGAAATTGATTATGATAAGCTTACCTTGAGCATTACAACTAATGGAACAGTAGCTCCTCAAGATGTTGTTCATTATGGTACTTCTGTGTTGCGTACACAATTAGAGCATTTCTTGCAAGCAACCGAGATACCATTTAATGAATTATCAAAAGGACCTGAAGAACAGAATGATCGTAAGTCAGGTATTGATATCGATGGCCCAACAAAAGGCTTGCCGGTTGATTTATTCCTTAAGCCTATTGATGAACTTGAATTCTCTGTTCGAGCTCATAACTGTCTTATCGGAGCTGGCATCAAGCGCGTTATTGAATTGGTTAACCTTACCGAGGAAGATGTTCTTAGAATTAAGAATTTTGGTCGTAAGTCATTGCGTGAAGTTAAAGAAATTTTGTCTGCATTTGGACTTCACCTTGGTATGAGTGTAAAAGAGTTAGATCTTAAAAAAGTAATCAAAGAGCAAGAGGGTAATCTAAATCATGAATCATCAGAACGGTAGAAAAAAATTAAATTTAAGGTCGAGTCATCGTAAAGCTTTGTTGCGTAACCAAGTTATACACTTTATTCGTTATGGTTTTTTGCAAACAACAAAAGCCAAGGCTAAAGAAGTGCAAAAACTTGCAGAGCACATTGTTACTATTGCTCGTGCAGGATATGATTTCAACACCATTCGTCGCATTAAGCAAATGTTGCCTTACGATGAAGCAATGGTAAAGAAGATGATCAAAGAAGTTGCACCAAAGTATATTGGCCGTCCAGGTGGATATACTCGTTTGATAAACTTGGGTCAACGTCCAAGTGATACAGCAAAAATTGCTCGCCTTGAATGGGTGTAGCAGATCATTGCAAAAAATAAGACATTAGAAAAAAAACTAACACAGCATCGGTTATTGTGATACTATGATCATAATCGTTCTGTGTTAGTTTTTTTTGTTTTTAAGGGGAGAGTTTGTTATGAAAAAGCATATACGAGTATTGATGCGGTTCGCAGCCTTTTTTTTTCTTACCATTTATACATTAAAAGCTTCATCAATTGATGCTACAGCTACTCCAGCTTGGCTTGAGCAGCACCATGTTTTTCATGATGCAGAATCGGCACGTGGTTTTGTTTATTTTAATGATGGATTTACAGTACTATCTGATGCTTTGGCAACGGTTGGATCTGTTTTGTCGGTTCGCGGTGCAATTGATCTTCGTGAATCGGGGGTATTAGGTATAGATGAGCGATTAACACTGGACAGTCACACAACATTTTCGCGTAGTGGGGTTATCCAAGGCAATGGAGGAACTCTTTGTTTTAACGGTGATATCACCATTCCTCAAACTTGTGTTATACATTGTCGTGAAGGTCTTACCCTTGATGGGCAAGGCCATGTTTTGCAGATGGAGCCTGATGCTCAGTTGTTTCTTGATAATGCGAGTACCGTAACACTTCGCAATATGATTATTTCGATTGACCGTTCGTATCCTGGTGCATGTGCGCTTAATGTTTCATCATCGTTGAGTAAGCTTTGTTTTGATAATGTGGTTCTTAATTTGGGTGATGATGTTTATCTTAATAATGGGCAATTTTTTTTCCATAATGATGTTGTCGTATCCGGTACCGGTGCTTTGGTATATAAGTCAGCTGTTCCAAGTTTTATAGCTCCCGCAAGTCAATTATATTTCGATTATGGAACAACTTTTTCGTTTGCCCCTTGCACCGATCAAGTAGATCTCTTACGGTTGATTGACGAGACCGCATCCTTGCGATTTAATGGGGCGTCGTTTACCATAACGGGAACGGGTATGCAGCTTACTAAGGGGGCTGTGTATTTTAATGATTTGGTTACAATTGAGCAGCGCGATTATGCATTATCGCTTGCAGGAGCATCAAAGCTTCAAACGATTGATGTAGGAAATGTTTTTTCAGTTGCCTTTTCGCCTAATGGACGGTATGTTGCGGTTGGAACGTTGCTAGGTTCTAATAGATTACATTTTTATGCTTTGCAAGGTGGGCAACTTGTGCATAAGCAGTCATTAGGCGGTGGAAATAGTGTTCATGGTGTTGCGTGGTCTCCGGATGGTAAGTACTTAGCTGTTGGCAAAGATTCTTCTCCACGTCTTACTATTTATGCTTTGGAAGATGGGCTTTTGCAGTTTAAACAGGATGTGTTGGTTGCTACACAGGTTCGTCCTGTTGCATGGTCTTCTGATGGACGTTTTTTGGCCGTTGGTAAATATTATGCTGGAGCTGAAAGGTTGGAGTTATATTCCTTTGCTCATGGGCTACTTACGCATCAACAAACGGTGAATTTTGGAAGTGACGTTAATGCATTAAGTTGGTCACAAGATGGATGTTATTGTGTGGTTGGGGGAGCTGATGTTCGGCTTTACGCTCTTGTTGACGGTTCATTTGATTTAATTCAGACGGTGAGTGATGGAGGGGCTTCTACGCTTGTGTGGTCACCTGATGGTAATTATCTTGCGGTAGCTGGTGGTACGGAGGTACGCCTTTATTCATTTGTGAATCGACAATTACAGTCAGCTTCAACGGTTTCTGGTACAACAAATTCACATATTGCTTGGTCAGCTGATGGCAATTTTTTATTGGGAGTTGGCGGCAATGCAGTTCGTTGGTTTTCGTTTGCTGGTGGGCAGGCTGCCTTAGTATCGTCATTTTCCTTAGCGAGTGCTTCGCGCATTGTGTTATCGTCGGATGGACTATATTGTGTTATTGGGAAACTTTCTGGTGCAAATGATTTAGAGCTGTATCCTATTTTATATGCAGCTCGTGCAGCCGATCAACAGCTGATGTTTGGTGATGGTCTTGATTCTTCTCATGATTGTAGTGTGAATGTGCTTGCAAATGCACATGTTGTCATCGATGGGCATGTTTTTTATAATGTTGCATAAAAATTAATACAAAACAAGGCGGGGTCGATTCTACGACCCCGCCGATTGGACAGTTTTTTCGAAGTTGCGTTCGTATTCTTTGATACGATGAGCGCAGAAAATCATACTTATTTGCTTTTCGTTACAACCTTTTTTTGTATACGCTTTTTTTTAGATTGAGCAATCTTTTTTTGTGTAGGATTAGGTTCAGCATAATATGCATCGTGTTGAACTATTTTACCATCTTCTTCAACTTCAAATGCCCACGCCATTGTTTTTCCTTGAAAGCCTATTCCGATTTTGATGATTTTTTTTATGTTGCGTGCATGCATTACCGTTGTATATTTTTTACTTTTTATTTGTTGTAATGCGTACGCGGCTAAAACATCTAAGGGGTCTTCGGTTTCAAGATCATATTGCTTAAATTCAATAATTGTTCCTGGCATTGTATGGTCATGTGGGATGATGCAAACATCGTAACGTCCTGTGCCACTTTCACGATTTGTAGTTACTTCATGCGTATCACTAAGGCTTACCAAAATTCCTAACACAAATGCTTGATACACATTTTCTCCATCATCGCCAATGTCAAAAAAACTCATACTTGCCAACACATTTGATTCAAAAACGGTTAAAAATGTCTTAGGCATTCCATGCCGAATACCATCAAGCATTTTATTAAATTTTAACTGGGTTACTGCTCCCCCCGTAAACCATGATTTAACCATGGTTTTGAGTGAGTCAATAACTTCAAGATTAGGGGTGATAAGGTGTGCAACCGTTTTGCCCAACATATCGGTACGCGTGCTCCATGTAAGATATCCAGTGAAAACTAAAAATGACCACATGGCACTAGAGTCGTGGTAGATATCGCGAAACACAATCGTATCGCTAATAGTTTTGGATACCGGTATTCCTTCCAAGATGCCAATAAGATCTTGTTTGTCGGTTGCGCTGGCATAGCGCATGGTCTTTTGTATGAGAAAATGCCCGCCAGTGTTGACCCAAAAGTTTCCTAAGGCCTTAGTGCTCACACATTCGATAATAGCCCATGGGTTATAAATGGTAGTAAAATATTCATTCCCCTGTGCATCAACTTTTGGTCGCCCCACGCGATAGCCGTTATACCATCGCTTAATTTCCTCTCGTGGGATAGGAACCTGAAAATATTCAAGCATGGTATCAACTTCTGGTTGCAAAAACCCAAATTTATCGGCGTAGGCACCATTAAGCAAGGAGTAATTGGCTGTGTTGTTCATGCCAGAAAAAAGACTGTCTTTTGAAATGCGCAAAATGCCGGTTATTACCGAAAAATCAAGATTATTATTATCTTTAAGCCCCGCGCAAAAGAAACTGTACATAAAATTTTTTATTTCATCATAATATTCGAATTCAAAGCCCGCTTGCATAGGGGCGTCGTATTCGTCGATGAGAATGATTGGCTTAGTTTGATAAACACTCCATAATAGTGTTGATAAAAACGCTAATGCATATTTATAATCATGCATGTCAGCTTTTTTGTCTATAATATCAATAATGATTTTTTTATCAAAATCACTTATTATTGGGTTTTGTAAAATGTATGCATGACGTTTAAATTCAACTGCAAGTGCTGTTTTAATTTCTTTGTAACACTCATCCCATGTCGGGCTTTTTATCCCTTTAAAGGTAATAAAAATAACGGGAGACTTGCCCTGGCGCGCCATAATTTCGGGATATTGAGTAATTGCAAGCCTGTCAAACAGGTGGGCATTGCTCGAGCCATCAAGTGGTTTTTCAAAAAAATATTTGAGCATGGTCATGTTTAATGTTTTACCAAAGCGGCGGGGGCGGGGGATAATGGATACTTCGACGCTATGACTTATCAATTCATGGATAAGCATTGATTTATCAATATAGTAATAATTATTTTCAATAATTTTTTTAAAATCGTAGACACCAATACCTATTTTTTTCATCTTTGTTGCCTTTATTTTTTTATATCCATTGTCGCTACCCGTACAGCGTAGCATAGCGCATCATTTTTTACCAGGGGCCCGCCCTCCGCAAGAAAGGTATTATTTTTTTGGCATTGTTTGCATTGGTCGTTGTCCCCAGAGCGACATCGAAATCCAGTAGGCACGGTCAACAAATGAGGTAAAAACATTCGTACATTCTTGTTTAATTTCATTGATATGCATTAAATCTGTTTTTCGTGTTTTGCACAAGTGAATCAGCGCATTAACAAGGCGCGTTGTTTTTTCGCTCAACTCTTTGGTTAAAAGAGGGGGGAGGGTTTCGGGTGTAATATTTTTTTCACCCAACATTTGTTTAATAATGTCACTGGTTACTCGAGGGAGTGCTTTTATTGAAACAACCGAGAGCGAATCATTAATAATGCTCGTTAGTTCTTGTTTGAGAATTTGCACAAGAACGCTTTTTTTAATCGATTGTTTATTTTTAAGTATCAATGAACGTTTTATTTGGACTGCGATGGTGTCGAGTATTTTATAGTATTCATTGCGTTCGCGTGTTGGGAGGTTATTAAGGTCGATATTTGCTTGTTTTAGAATACTTTGTGCTTGGGTTGGAATTATTTGTTCTATATCATTAAGCGCAATAGCTGGATCTTGTTGGGCTGGTTGTTGTTTTGTTTGATTTTTTTTGTGTGATTTATTTTTGTTTTTTGCATGAGCAAGGTGTGTTGTGCAAAACAGGCTGCATGTGCATGCAAGCAATAGTAATTTTTTCATACGTTCTCCTTTTTAGAATTTGTAATTAAGGCCAAGTGATGCTGCAAATGCAGGTTCACTTCCTAAACTATCATAATGAGTTAAACCTTTTTCATCAAGTCGGCGCGTGCGAATGTTGGGTTGGCCTTCAAGGTCTTTGTAGAGTTGTCTTGGTAAAAAGAGGCACAGCAATGCGTAGCCATGGGCATTTTCAAAAAAGGAATAGGTTGCGCGCATATCAACTTCAAGGCCGAGCATGCGGCTTGCTTTTTTACTGCTGAGCCATCCCTTGTTGTCGACAGTAGAATTACCATCATATTTTGGGTTAACGCCAGGAAAACCTAAGCGAGCGCGCTCGTAGGCTATTTCTTTTTCGATTGCTGCATCTGGATGTTTGCCGTAACTATCCCATTGTTGCAATTGCGCAACTTCCCACAGCGCCCAAACGTTTGTTGTACACTGACATTTTTGTTTGTTTGCGAGTGGGTACCACGTTGCGCCCACGCCTAAAAATTGTAAGTTGGAAAGATCTTTGGTGTTGTTAAATGCAAATAAGGTACGGTGTGAAATGTTTAAAGGGCGGGGGATTACTAGGCGATCAAAAATCATATAGTTATCCATAGAAAATCCCGTATAGCGCGATCGCATAGGAACAAAGCCGTAATACGTTCGGCTGCTTTCTTCGTTGTATGGATAGTTGTCGCCCGAAATGTAGCCAGCCGCACCGGTGAATTTGTAAGGGATGGTTTGTGGGGTGTAACTTATATCAGCAAGTGCCATAAAGCCTTGGTAGTTTAAGCGATACCCAGGGCGAAAACGTGCATTGCCAAAGCTGTTGGCGTTGTAGATGTAATGAGTTCCGCCACTACTTGTTCCACTGTTTGGTAATATTTTTAGTAGCGCTGTACCATTAGCTATTTTAATTGCTTGTCCCTGCATAGAAAGCGTGCGGTTGTGAGGCATGTTAACAAGATAGGAAAGATCATCGTCTCCAGGGTTGAATATTGCGTTTTTACTTATGTTTAGATCACGCACGGGAACATGGACGGTGCCATTTGATGCCTCATACACAATGTGACTGAATGTTGCGGAGCCATTTTTAAGTTCTTTGATGTTGCGATCTATGGGGTGGAGGGTTTGGTGCCCAAATTGGCCGGCGAGTTCTACGTTAACATGGAAGTTGCCTCGTTTACAATCGATCATGGCGCCAAGTGTGGTTAGATGCGCGCTAGCGTCTGCTTCAAATTCGATTGATTGTTCTGGGGCGCGGGTATGAACCACATAGGGTTGCAGGTGGAGTTTGCCAAAATCGTTGTATTCTGGGGTGTAGTCAAGTTTGAGAACATAGTTGCTACGATCTTTATTGACGCCGCGCGCGGGGCCTGTATTAAGAAATTGTGCGCGTGCTGGAGCAAGGGTGTCTTCAAGGTCAGTTCCTACGCTGGTCCATTTCATCCAGTAGGCATCGACCGAAAGATTTTTGGCAAGTTCCATGCGGAGCAATACGCCGGGCGGCATGTGGGGATAGCGCGTGTGGCGATCTTCACCTGGCCATCCTAAATAATCAACCGCAAGATCGTCATGGTACCCAAGCGATACGCCGCGGCCGACCATGTATTTAAAATATCCCACTTGGAGAAAAGTTGGATATTTTTTGAGCGAGTTGATGCATTTATCCAAATGCAATTTAAACCACGCTTGTTCAACAAAAATAAGCGGCATGAGCGTTTTAGCTGTTACGTTTTCGGCAACAATGGTTTGATCAAAATCGCTCGTGCGTAGGTTTTGGCGCATAAATGGTGTATAGTTATTGTGTTTTTGCCAGTACACGTAATTGGTTAATTTAAATTGTGCTTCGGTTGCCGGGGAGCCATATTTTTTTCTTCCCTGTTCTAGTTCGGCATTGATATCCAAGCGGTGGCGCACAAGATTACGCTGATCGCTATAATCGTTGCGTAAGGTTTGAGCGTTGTTGAAGAACATAAAATCATCTTTAAGGCGTCCGTTAAGTTTAAGGTGTGCATCATTTCCCGCAAGGCTGAAAAAAGAGGTATATTTTGCTGGTGGTTGTTTTGGTGTCTTTTTTTGTGCTTGCAGGGGATGATAGCTGATAAGTGCTAATGGGGTGAGTAAGCCGCTTATCAGCAAGCGTTGCGATTGTTTCATTTATTCTCCTTTTTTTGAATCATGTGATTTTCTATGCGCTCGAGGGTTGAGGTTACTTTAAGCATGGTTGCGTTAATTGTTTCGAGCGTTTTTACTAACTTGTTGCCAATGTGTTTTTTTTCAATTTCTTGTGAAAGCTCGTGCACTTTTTGTTCATGGGGTGTTGGTGCAGTGGCTGGTACCGGGTTGGGTTGTTCCAGAGGGGCTGCTTGCTGGATGGGGTGTGGTGGGGGTGGCAGTAGGGGGGTGGTTGCGGGAGCAGGGTGTGTTTGTATATTGCTGGGTGGTGTTGTTGCTGGCGGTGGGATTATGGGTGTGTTTTCGTTGGTTGGAATTAGCGAGCGGGGCGCTTTTACTTTTTTATCTTCTTTACTTTTGGGTGTTTTTTTAGGGGCGTCTACTTCAAGTTGTTTATTGGTGAGTAGATTAACGCCCGAAAGTAGATTGTACGGGGTTGCCTTGAATGGTTCTTGGGTTGTTACATCACGTGAATAAAGAGTAAGTTTCCAATTATTAATATCAGCGTTTGCTTCTAGGATTACAAACGCATCGTGTTTAAATTTTATTGCTCGTTGGTAAACATAGTTTGGGCATGAAAGAATATTCCAGGCAACCGAGTCAATATCGGGTGCCAAAAAGCGTAAACCTTCCATAGGTTGATAACTTTCACGTTTTTTTTCATCTCTAAAAATAACACGAATTTTGATAGGTTGTGTCGGGGGAGTTTCTTGTTCGCCTTGTTTGACGATTTTGTATGAAACCGTTGGGGCTGCGGGATCGGTTAAAAATGTTGCATAGTTTTGTTCATTTAAAACGGGGCGACTTGTTTTGCCGGCGCGTGGGGCATATGAAATGCGGATGCATTCGTAAGGATCTTCAGGCAGCGAAATATACGCGGCTTCTGGCAAGGTTGAAAAGAAATCATTTACTTCTTTTTCAAGTGGTATCGGTTGTTGTGAAAGGTGGCCCGCACGGATTTGTAATTCTGTTTTGAGGGTGTGTTCTTGCCAGTAATTGTCGCGTTCATGATTTCCTTGAAGGTAAAATGCGCGGTCGGGATTTATTTGAGTAAATCGTGCAACTGCCGCCATGGTTTCCATGGAATAATTTGAGCGACTTACAACGTTACCGGTAAAAAAAGCATAGGTATCGGGTTGAATGAATTTTAATGTTTCATCAATAATTCCGAGTGTTTTAAGTTGTTCAAAACTACGCACCAGAGAATGATACGATGCTTGAATATTACCCCAAATGATACATTTTGTTGCGGGGGTTGCTTTAACTCTGCAAATAATGCTTTCGGTGCTGTAAAACCCTTTGCTTTTGCGTTCTTTGGTAAGCGTGGTAATTACATGCTGAAAAAAACTTGGAGAAAAAACGGGGCGCTTAGTGATTTTAAAAAATGTACCAAGGTAGTGCAATTTTTCTTTAAGAACAAAACTGAGTGTCGGTTTAAATTGTGCATAGTGTTGATCAAATTCTGGACGAAGTGTGTTATCGTTGCTCATGGGGACGATTTCGGGATATTGCTCTGCGTATGCCTTGAGTTCAGCAAGATTAACAAAGCCTTCGCGGTATAAAGGTCGAGGCATGAAGTAGAGTACAAGCATAAAAGTAACAACTATACTCGCAACTGATAATCCAATTTTTTTAAATTGTTGCGGTGTGAGCTTTTTTATAAAAGAAGTATTTTTTTTTGATGTCTTTTTTTTCATTGATGTTCCTTATTTTAAAAGTAAGTAGGCACAAGTAGTAATAAACAACAGTGAGAGCAATAAAAAGCCATTGCGGTTGGTTATTTCAAGTGGGTCAAGTTTGCCCTTAAGTGCTTTTTTTTCTTCTTCACTTCGCACCATAAATTTGCGTGTTATGAATAATTGAAAAATGAAAATAATAAATGCCATGATGAGTAAAAAGAGGTACACTTCGTCGGTTGTTGTGAAGTAACCAACGTTGGGGATCATTTGTTCAAGAACGAATCGATATCCCAACAGCGCGGTTACTGCAGAAAGTGCTAAACTTGTTTTTCCGACTACATTGGCAATATTGAGGGTAAACGAAAATAGGGAGAAAAAAACTGCTGAAAAAATAGGAAGGAAAATAAGCAACAGTTTGCGTGTGCTTGCTTTTACGATGTTAATAATAAATAATGCTTTGGGGTTTTGAATTTTTTTGGATGCATCTTGAGGGTCGAGTTTAAGCTCTTGGTATCCAGCATCGACATCAAGGCCAAACAATGTCCAGTCAGTGGGAAAAATATTGGGCGCAATCTGAAAAGCAGTTTTATCGGTGGTGTAGTACATTTCTTCGGGCGTTACATTGTTGTTGGCAAGAAGGATAACTAAGCGATGGTCATTAAAGGGAAATCGCCGATAATACAAGTCACAGCTGACACTAAAAATAACATTATATTTTGCAAAAATCCTATTACCGGTAATACGAATATCTGCTGGGCTTTTACTGAGAATACTTCCGCGATCGATGGTGAAGTGATCAATTGTTTCGGGCATTACTTCGTCGGCATTGTATTCAAACCATACAACGGAATCGATGATAAATTTATTTTTTGCAACATCAAAACTTGGAAAGTTTTTTATAAACATTCCAGCTTCAACTTTAACCGTAAAAGCTCCAAGTTCTCTAATGGTAATGGAGGTAATATGGGTAAGTTCAGGGCGCGGATCTTCTATTTTTACCCGATTAAATGCAAGGCCAAAAATAATGAGTAATGCTGCCGCCATGCAAACAATAATAAGGCCTTTGCTGTAGGCAGTATCGATATCAAGAAAAACATTTTTTTTGGGGGGAGTCATTTTTTTTATTGGCATAATATCCTGCTATTCTATGAAAGGGGTTGTGCTTCAATCCATTTTTTTGTGCCAGTGTTAATCCATACTTTTGATGAAAGCGATCTTGTTGTTGTGTTGTAGGTTAAATCAAGTCCTTTAAAGTTAAATGAGTTAAATGATTCAAGTGTTTTTATAAGTGCTTGAGGGCTTTGGGGTGCTGGTGTATAGTTGAGGGCGGCATAAAAAAGCATTGCGTTAATGTATCCTTCCAGTGAAAAAGGAAGTAACGGTTTATTGGGGAAAAATTTTTTCATATCGTTGCGATATTCTTCAACAATGGGCAGGGTGCTTGTGGATGGGTTTGGAGTTACTGATGATGTGATAACGGTAAGCCCGCGTGATTTTTTTAGGGTTGATTGCAGGGATATGAGCTCTGATAGGCCCAAAAATAATGTTTTATGAAGTCCTTTGTTAACTACTTGGCGGATGAAATTATAGGCGGGACGTGCTTGTGCGATACAAATAATTGCGTCAGGATCGCTTTTAACAATGGTATGAACTGCCGATGCAATGTTGACGGTTCGTGGTTGATATGAGCCGTGTGCTACGAGGGTGATGGCATCATTTTTTTCAAGTGTTTTTTTGATGTGTTGTAATCCTTCTTCTCCCCAGGAGCTGGCTTCATAAAAAATAGCGATTTTACGTTTTAGTTGTTGAATACAGTATTGTATGAGTGCATCAAGTTCTTTGTTGATAGGGGGGCGAAAAAAGATAATATTATCAAATGCTTGTTGTCGATAATCGCTTGCACTTTCAATGGGGAAAAACATTGCAATTTTTTTTTGTTTAATGAGTTTTGCAACGGCATGCATGCTATTTGCTCCAAAAAAACTGGTAAAAAGTGGAGCGCGCGATTGTAGTTTTTTTGCATTATTTTTTGTTCGTGATCCCGATCCTTGATCATCAAGTGCGGAGAGGTTAATAACATATTTTCCTTGTAAATCTTCTTGGCGCACTTTGTTAAAAAAAAGAGTAAGCCCATCAAAAATTTGATTGCCGATAAGTGAAAGTTCTCCAGCCAGTGGCAGACTTGCATTGAGTAGGACTTCTTGGCGGTTGTCAGCCAGTTTGGTAAAGGTGAGTGGTTGATAAAAAGGATCACTGATTTCTTGTATGGGTGCTTGCAATAATGGTGTTTGCGCCGACTCTTG
>Ga0075567_127_pt1 | contig 12693 bp, 14 predicted proteins | sample RifGroF2_FD_68153 | JGI IMG/M metagenome (GOLD analysis project Ga0075567, IMG submission 68153) | candidate division TM6 bacterium GW2011_GWF2_38_10
TGACCATATCCCAACTTCGCGCTTTAATTCTTTTAATAGATGGACTCGAGGATCTCCCTCAACTTCTGGAACCAAAACTCCTTGATCACCAGAAACCAACCCACTTACATATCCCTGCTGGGCAACCCCATTAAACAACGTCAAACAAACTTTTTGGGCCCCGCCCAGCTCAAGCTTGGTAACGATATATAACACAGAAAAATGCTCTCCTTTTTTTTCCATGACCATCATCCTCTCTCATATAAGTCACATGTTCTATCAATTATATTGATTAGGCAACGCGCAAAATAAGAAAAAAACTTACAATTAATGCATAAATTACCGTTGACTCAATAAAAGCAATTGCTAACAATGTTGAACGAAAAAGATGCGAATAATTTTTAGGTTCTTGAGCTATAGCTAAACAACTTTTTGATGCAACTTTGCCAATAGCAATAGACCCTCCAAGAGCTCCCGCTCCTATAGTAAATGATGCAACAAAAAAAGGAATAACATTACTTAACGACAAAGCTATCCCACCCGCAGGCTTTGCATAAATAATTAAAAAGGCAAACAACAAACAAAAGATCATGGGTGTTTCAATAATTGCCTCACACACAAGGGTAAATGGGAAAATTTTCCCATAAGCATTTTTATTAAACCCTATAGATTTATTTGCCGTACGAGCAAACAATCCTTGCCCTATCGAAGGCCCTATCGTCCCCACAGCAATCGCAAGGCCTGCCGCCAATAATTGAAGTCCTTGCGCAAGCGTACTAACTCCTGCTAAATTAGTTTTAATGGTTATTGCCACAATAAATGCAAAAATCAAGGGGGCTTCAATAATTGATTGTGTTAATAACATTAACGTAATAATTTTTTGTGAAAAAAATGGCTGCCGTGCAATCGATTCAATTGCTGCCTGCACAACAACGCTTGATGCCATGCCAATAACAACAGCGGCAACACCAACACTCAACGCCATACCAACTTCGGCAAGCGCAAGTGGCATGGTAAACTGGTCTGGCGCGCCGATTAAAATCAATAACGATGAAACAAGAGCTATGATACAACCACTTTCAATAACCGCAAGCCCGATTACCATAGCATGAAAGCCTTTTTCGCTTGCCAATGGCTGACGCAAAAAAGAAAACATCGCACGACCACCAGCAAATCCCTGCCCAAGCCCTCCACCAAGCCCACCCAAAAAAACAACCAATCCTGCAGCACCATAATGAATTAATTCAGGTGTTAACATGCGTGCTCTCCTTCTTCATCGCCACCCTGTGTACCAATGGCTAAATATGTTGTGGTAAGCATTGTAAGAACAAACGACTGAATAAGTCCTTCAAATATTCCAAAAAAAATATTAATCCATGTCATTAAAAACATGGCCCCTACGAAAATATTCACTATTTTTTTAAGTTTATCTGGGGTATTTTCTTTTAGCCCATAGCCCACCAACGCAGCTAATACGAGAGTAAATCCAACATATCCTAAAAAATATACTTTGAAAGAGCCCACAAATTCGAGCAAAATCATATAAATAACACCACCACCCAAAATATTACCAAATAAACGAAATGACATAGAACAAATTTTTGCTAATTCACCAATAATATTAACAGGCGCAAGTAACGCAAAAGGTTCTATAAACTCTTTTAAAAAACCACCAACTCCATGCACTTTTATTTTTTGCACTTGCACATACATAAAACAAATAACTGCCAGCGCAAGTGTTGTATTTAAATCCTTTGTTGCCTCATCCATAAAGGGAATCAACCCAACCAAACAAGCAAACAACGTAAAGAAAAAAACACTCGATAAAAATATAAAATAATTCATTTTAAATGAACGAAAAGAATCTTTACACAAATCAATAAATACCATAACAATACGTTCAACCGCAATATACCCAAGTCCATCGTTTTTTCTCACCGCCCAGCGTGCGGCATATGCAAGCATACACAAAATAGCCATGCCTACCCATGTGTAAATAACTGTCCAATAACTAACTTCCCAAAATTTACCAGTTAAACCAAGCCATGCAAAGGGCCGAATAGCATGAGCATCAAAAAGTTCAAGATTCATTATGCTCCTTTAATTTCATAATCAGGGTAATCCAAAAACCACAAAAAAAACTTACTATACCTATAAAAAAAGGAAGCTTCCAATGTACAAACATAAGAATAAAAAGCGCAAACAGGGTAATATATCGCATGAAAAACATTCCCATTTTTTTTATATTCAATGAACGCTTTTTTTCTGAAGTACCAATAAGTCTCTTATGATCACGATAAAACAACGTTGCCTGGAAAACTCCAACTGCAAACCCACTCAAACATGAAACTAGTGTCAATATCATAATTTTTCCGTTTTTTATTTTTTTTGCATAACCTGATTTAGGATAATACTTCTGACCAAATATTACAATCAACAAGAAAAGATCATTATTTTTTGTACAATTCGCCCCGCATCCCTCGATACAATTTGTTACGCAAATCACCCACAGCCTTCATGCAAGGTTACGGCAGGCACGGCAAGACGAGCAGTGGGAAAAGAAAAACTTTTGCTCATTTCTAGACATTTTTATGAACCCCAATGTATGCTAACATTCTAACGGGGAGCGGTATCTTTTTTTTTATAATCAATTATTACAATAAAGGGACATTCTTATGTATGCATTGTACTATCTTTTTTTTATTCTTTTTCTCATACCAACACAAAGTATTCACAGCATGATACCACAAAAAACCATGCACCATTCAAAAAGCAATAGCTCACTTTATACGCTTGATGGACACTATCGATCGCTGCAAGAACAATGTACTGAGCTCAAAATACGCATGCACACACTTGCTCAACATCCAGCAAAACTTCAGTACGAAAAAATGTTATTACTCATTGATGCCCAACTCCAAGAAGCAAGTCTTTACATTTACGATGTATTAACCTACAAAGACATTCATCCTCGAGGACGTAAAGCTCTTGATCAAAATCAATACAATATGATTACCATTGTACAAAAAAAGCTAATACACATACAAGAAAGATTAGATACCATTGAAACGGCTATGAACTAATGAAAAGAAGGCCCGCGATCTGTATCGCGGGCCTTCTTTTCATTAGTTCATATATTATTCTACTTTTTATCATCACTTGCAGCTTCCGCTGCCACTGATGCTTTAGTCGCCAAAGGACGAGCATCATCATTTGGCTCTATTTTTCTTGATAATCTTTTAACATCTTGCAACAGTTGATCAAACTTTTCTTCTAATTGATCAAACTTACTTTGTAAAGCATTTACAGTCCTGCGCACTTTTTTGAGGCCATCCTCAATATTTGTTACATCAACTCCTGACGATCCCGCGCCATCTTTACTTCTTTCTAAAACACGAAGTCGTTCATCAATTTTTAATAAGTCATATCGTACGGCACTTTCAAGCTTATCAATTTCGCGGGTAACAGCACCAGAGGGTGCTGTAGCATCAGAGCGAGAACTTTGTGTTATAGCACTTCCCAAAACGCCGCCCATCATTCCTCCCGCAAATCCACCCAATGCCGAACTTCCTCGACGGGCAAATAAAGGAACCGAAAGTACACATACACTCAACGAAAAAAATACTATATTTTTAACTATCTTATTCATAACTTCCTTTTAATCTTTTTTGCGCATATTTACAAGCATAATACCAAGACCTGCAATCGCTAAAAACATAAACATGATAACAGCAAGTAAAACATACAACAATGTGCTCGATTTTTCTTTTTCTTGCTCCATAGTTTTTGCTCGTTGCTCTTCAATCTTGCGCTCAATCTCTCGTTTATCCATCTCACGCTGCAAATCTTCAACGCGCCGATTATCTTGCTCCCGTTGAAGTTGATCAATTTTGTCATCTGTTCGAGCCGTTCGACTATCAGATTTGCTTGCTGCAGTTCCTATCATGGTACCAACCATCAATCCACCCAAGGCGCCGGCAACGGCAGATCCGCCACGACGAGCACTCACCTGCTGTGAAGCACTTGCAAGCATAACCAATAATATCATTATTTTTTTGCTATTCATAAAAAATACCCCCTTACAAAATTAACCCCTTGCCTTTTGTAGCAACTATAAACCCTAACCTCACCCTAAAATATTTTGATTCCATTTGTCAATAATTATATTATTAACCCATCAACCAAGACCGTTCTCAAAACTATTTTTCAAACCACAACCACTTTGAGCAGCGAAGAAAGATATTCCACAAAAGAGCACCAATAAGATATAAAGTAAGCATCCAAAAAGCAACGGTTATAAACCCAAAAAGAGACAAGGCTATTACCACAAAAAGCCCAACCCCCGCCACCCATGTTTTTTTAATACGCTTACCCGTTGGAAAGGAACATGAACTAACCATTAATAATGCTAAACTCACAACACCGAGCAATAAAAAAATTTGTGATTCTAGCGTACATACAACAGTGTTGTATGTTAAAAACGTCAACACCAAACAACTTGCAGCAAGCGTTGTCGGCAAACCTTTAAAATAAATAAATTGCTGATCAGAAATCGCGCAAGCCGCAGCACCCCAAGAACCACAAATAATCCACACGCTAAAAAACCAACAATTCCTAATCGTTTGAGCTGCCAAAAATACATTAAAAAAGCTGGAGCAACACAAAACGAAATTGCATCGCACAATGAATCAAGCTGCAATCCCAAGAGACTGGCATTGCCAGTAAATCGCGCCACACGACCATCAAGCGCATCCATAAGACTGCCAAGCAAAATCGCAAAAGCCCCAGCAACAAATGCTCCTTGCGCCACAAACACCAAAGAACTAAACCCAAAAAAAGCATTCCCGAGCGTAAATAAATTGGGCAACAATGCAATGCTTCGCTGTTTTAAATTATAAGGAGCATGGGCTGAACGCCGCCACCAAAAAGGCCGTCCTTTTATAACCGCCAACCGTCGACCGCGCCATCGCATAACCGCTCCTTTTTTTAATAGTATGTAAAGTGTTGCTCTTTTTTACTGAGCAACACTTACTTGAGCATGTTTAATAACCTTGCCCTTAAACATGTATCCTTTATTAAAAACTTGCACAATATGACCGCTCTTGTGGTCAGGAGATACAATTTGGGCAAGTGCTTCGTGATATTCAGGATTAAATTCACCAATAGTATCTATTTCACATACCCCTAAGTCGGCAAGTATTTTTTTTATATTTTTTTGAATAAGTACAAGACCTTCCAGATAAGATTCCTTGGCTTCTCCATCTTCCTGCTGGTGCTGTTCAATTGTCTGAAGCGCACGATCAAAATCTTCTATAATAGGAAAAAAAACAGCTAAAATCATACCTTGAGCGGTTTCTGTCCACTCCAAACGTTCTTTATCCATGCGACGTCTAAAATTTTGAAAATCTGCCGCCAATTTTATGTATAAATCTTGATAGTTAAGCGCAGATTCCACAACACTCTCCACCGGAGAAGATTCTGTTTGATTATTTTGATTTTTAGTTGTTTCTTGCTCTTGATTATTAGTTGTTTGTTCGTTCATAACTTCTTATACCTTTACCATTGTATATGTCTATTCTTGTTTAAACCAGATATCATTTGTACCATAGAATCACCAAGGTGACAACTCCTTTGCCTAATTTTGCACTTCTTTGCACACAATATGCTATCTCCATAACATAAATCTCATCCACGCAAACAACACCACTTTTTCATTTTTTCAAATTGCATTTTTGACTTTTTTTATTGTATACTACCAATATCGTGTATAAAAAACCAAAGCTATAATCCATGAGGGGGAAGGATTGTGAAAAAAATCATACTCATTGTGTATTGTCTTTTTATATTTCCGCCTAACGCAACCGCTATGCATATACGATCAAAAAATAAATTATGCAAACCACAAACCAAAAGCTCCAGGCATTTTCGGGCATGCAGTACTATCAACCATTATCCAATTAAAACGATAAAATCGACAACCCAATTTTTTGAAAAAGAAAAAACACCAGAAGAAGAACTCCTTTCTCATCTTATTACAGCACCAACATCAATAACTGAACATCTGCTCACCTGTATCAAGGCTGTGCGCAATAAAGAAATAGCACTCAATGTTAATGAACAAGAATATGAAATATATCATCAGGATTATCATCTTTTTAACCAATATGCCAAAAGAATTTATGCGCTCAGCACAAACTGCAGAGCCGAGGATGAAGCGCTTAATAACGAACTGGCAGCCTTTACCCATAGTTATGAACACAATTTTAATATCGGAAAAATAAGCATAACCAAACAAGAATATCCGTATCTTTTTGCATATCTTTGCAAAAACAATATCTCATATGTTCGCTTTTTAATACAGTTACTTAGTCCTATTCTAGACTATTTTGAACAACTAATTGACCTTCAAAAAGATGTTATTATCCCTCAAGATAACATTAGAACCGCCTATCAATACAATACATTATGTTGTACCACATATAAAAAAAATCCATCATTTTTATTTTGGCAAATATATCAACCTAAAACAGCACTCAAACGCATTAATTTTGCCCTAAGCATGATTAACGCCATCATACAAAAATATCATGCTAATCCCACCGAAACAATACATTACACAGCGTTTCTCGATGATGGACTTTTACAAACAGCAACCGTACTTCAAACACTCGTCTTTCTTGGATTTAATACCCTACATCTAAATCTTGTCATCCCCGCTTCAAGCAATAATCAACGTATCTTAACGACCCTCAAGCATCTTCATAAAATTCTCTACATCATCGATGCAACACTCACGTTTTCGCATGACCTTTTTGAATTAGAAACCCTCTCTCAAGCCCACCACACACTCTATGCACAACCAGGACGACATGTTATTGCATATGCTAACCTCCTCTATGCCTCACCACAAGAACATCCTCTTGTACTACCACAAATTCCACAAGATTTGTACAAAATAAATGGTATATCATTACAAATCAAAAAAAAACATTCATCGGAAAAAGTAGAAACCCTTTTAATCATAGCACCCGCCCATGCATCACCAATACTGACTTTAAGTCCATTTAAAGCTATGATATTTAATCATGGAGCAGATGCATTAGAAAATATCCACTATCGCATAGAACTAATAAATAGCGCTCTTACAACTTTAAAAACAATTTCGGCTCAACAACTGTATACCATGATAAGCAATAATCCAACAGGATTTGTCACCTGCTTATCACAAGCACTTTTTATTGAAAATGCATTATTGTTAAGTATTGAAAAATACATTTTTCAGGATATCTTTTTTAAGTTATTTGAAAATTTTGCTATAACACACGCAGACAATATTATCTGTGGCCTCTTAGAACAAGACGACCACACTATTTATAAAAACTACGGGCAAGATCTTGTCGTCAAAATCTACACCACCTTTCCACCACTATCAAGACTACAGATACTTTCAACAGATAATGTTATTACCAACTTTTAGGTATCCTCATTACCATTGAACAAAGTGAGCAAATTTATTCTTTAACCGTTGTTTCGTCATGTAACACAGATTTTTTCTGCCCTGTTGCTCCCTGTTTTATGACAGAAAAAGCCTCTGCTATGCTATCGGTAATTATGACGAGTGCAGCATCCTCTTGACTTAATAATCCACGCGCCAATGCTTGCTGTTCAATCCAAACAGAAATGGGATTCCAAAAGGTACTATCAAAAAGAACCACAGGAACTCGAGCCATTCTATTACATTGAATGAGGGTTAATGTTTCAAAAAGCTCATCCAGCGTTCCAAAACCTCCAGGAAAGACAATAAAACCAACAGAATATCGCACCAATAACCATTTACGCGCAAAAAAATGTTCCATAATAATATTTTTTTGCACAAAAGGATTAACACGTTCACGATTTAAACGAACAAGACCAATCCCCGCAGAAACCTCACGCACAGCGCAGTGAGCACCATCAATAACACAGTCTTTTATCGCATTAAACGCCCCCATATTGGCAGCTTCCATAATTCCCGGTCCGCCACCGGTGATAATGGAAAAACCATCGCGAGCAAGTAATAATGCTAGCTGCTCAGCCTTTTTTGCAAGCTCACTATCAAGTTGAACACGCGCACCGCCAAAAATAGTAATTGCTGGCTGAGGAAGCGACGTAAGCTTCCACATCCCCCAACACAGCCGTCGTGTTGTACGAAACAAACTTTTTAAAAAACGAACATATTCTCTTAATCGCCTGAATACCATAAATCCCCCCTCTTATTCAAAGGTAATCATATTCCGAGCAGCTTCAAGATCTTCATCCTCATGCAACAATACTTTTAAGGCCTTTATAAGAACACAAGCCTGATCCAACGAGCGCTGATGAATATTGCGCCCCAATGCCACACCCGCAACACCACCTGTATGAATTTGATGATACACGTGCTCTAATAATTGCACAGAGCTTACCTTACCCCCACCAGAACATAAAACCCCTGTATTACCCGCAGCAGATACCGCCTGTTGTAGCTGTTGCGCTTGATCAAAAGCATCACGCCCCTCTGGAACATTAACTTTTACAAAATCAGCACCAAGTGCTGTTCCTACACCTGCAGCGCCAGCTATCAGTGAAGCGTTTTTTTCATCTTTAACCGATGCCCCGCGAGGATACATCCACAAAACAACAAGCTTTCCATGACGATGTGCTTGGTAAATAAGCGCTGATGCTTGCGCAAGCATAATGTGCTCAAAAGCACTCCCGAGATAAATGGTATACCCAAACCCAACAATCGAAAGCCCACTATTACGTTCAAACTCAAGAACTTGATCAACACTTTGTAATGCAAGCGATTGTGGTTCAACACATGAAGTTGGACAAAGATTTGTTTTTGCATTTATCTTTACCAAATATCGAATCGCTTTATACGCATGAGCATATCGCGCAATGAGCCCCATTTGAGCAGCAAAAACACCAACATCGGCGCTCGCCGCAATGCGAAATAAATGTTCAGGGTGTTGATCTGCTAGATCAATATCGGAGCCATAAAAATCATCATTAAGATGCTCAATTTTTTGATCCCCCGCAAAAAGCAAAAGACGACCCGACCCAAAAGTTATTGCCTGATAATGTTCAACATAATCATGATGATATCGAGTTGGAACACTCAATGGTACGATTATTTCTCTAAAAACTTTTTTCACAACCCTCTCCTTTTTTTGATTACTCGTCTTTTGGCAACTCTCCTTTAAAAACAAGCTGGGCTGGCGCTACCAATACAATGTCGCTATGCTCATCTATTTTCCCTTGCACCATGCCACCGGGCATACATAGCGCAACCTGATCACCCACCGCCAAAGCCCCGGTCTGCACAAGGGCAACTAATGTTGCAGCAGCCCCCGAACTACACGCTTGCGTAATGCCACAACCTCGTTCATAGACCAGCATAGAGTATGAAGCTTGATGATTGCAAGTTTGTTCATTATTATGTTCCAACCAAACAAACTCAACATTCGTTCGCTGCGGAAAAAGTGCATGCCGCTCAAGCAGATGACCGTGCGCCGCCAACCAATCAAGATGAGTTTGTTCAAAAATAACAACATGCGGATTCCCCACCCAAACCTGATGGCCATCAAACGATCCTTCATCCGTTTTTATATGCTTAATGCCCTGATAGGCATAATGACTTATTTTTGTGGTTATCAGCAATGAATCTGCATAGCGCTCAGCGCTGCACCGCGCAATATGATCCCCAACATGCACCACAAATTCATCAGCAAACCCATAATGCCCAACAAGATAATGGGCTACACACCGTAGCCCATTCATACACATTGCAGCAGAACTACCATCAGCATTAAAAATCACCATTTCAGGAGCACCTGAACCCTGAGCACTTTTTATTATTAAAACTCCATCAGCACCCACCCCCGTATGTCGACCACACAAATCCCTTACAAACTGCGACCACGTATCGCGCTGCAAGGCTGCGTCAACATAAAAAAGTGGTTTTTTATAGCAATCAAAAATAATAAAATCGTTACCCAATGAGTGATATTTAATAAAATGGTTAAGCATATTGTTTTTTACCGTACTATCTTTATTTTATAATCGTTATAGTTGTTTTTCTTCAAATGTTTTTTCGGTCTTTGCAGGCATACATTTTTTATCAACAGGATTAATAAAAACCTTATCTAAATAAGATTTTCCAGAATCTGCAAAAATGACAACCAAAACATCATCTTCAGTTAACGTTTTTGCATACTCAAGCGCTACGTGCATTACAGCGCCGCTACTAATTCCTACCAAAAATCCATACTTTTTTGCCAAGCGACGCGTCATAGCAAATGCGTCTGCATCAACAATAGGAATAATCTCGTCAATGTATTGTTTTGCAAAGGTATCACTAATAACATCAATACCAATTCCTTCAGACAAATACGCCTTAGGATCCTTGCTTGAGTATAACGATGTTGCAGCATCAACACCAATTACTTTAATGCCTGGATTTTGCTCTTTTAAATAACGCCCCGTTCCTGATATAGTGCCACAGCTGCCTGCACCACAGATAAAGTGCGTTACCGTACCATTTGTTTGTTGCCAAATTTCAGGACCGGTGGTTGCATAGTGCGCCGCAGGATTGGCAACATTAAAATATTGGTTTGGCATAAAAGCGCCGGGAATGGTATGATATAAATGCTCAGCCATTGCATGATACCCACGCGGGTCATGTAAATCATCGGTATTTAGGCACACATGAACTTCTGCCCCATACGCACGCAAAATGGCAACTTTTTCAATCGCCGTTCGATCAGGAACTGTAATAATAACACGATATCCCTTAACGGCACCAATCATAGCAAGCGCAATACCCTGATTACCAGAAGATGCTTCAATAATAGTTCCACCAGGCTGCAAGCAACCATCTTTTTCTGCTTGCTCAACCATAAAAAGAGCCGAACGATCTTTAATGCTTCCACCCGGATTATAAAAATCAAGCTTTGCTAAAACCGTCGGCTTTACGTCAAGATCAAGCTGGATAAGCGGTGTAGAACCTATACATTCTAAAATTTTTTTATAATTCTGTTTGTGTGCCATAACAAACCCTTTCCTTGAAGCTTCGCCAAACGATTAATACTAAAATTTTGCCTTTTTAAAAGCCTTAGCCATATAAAACTTTAGGAGGCAAAACCTATAACATTTTAGCAAAAATAACAAAAAAAGGGGGTATTTACTATAATTATTTTTTTCTGAGGCAATTGCAACTTGAAACTCAATTCAAGCCCCATAAGATTAACAACACAGCCTGTTTTCCATTTTTTGTAATGACTCAAGATAGCCACAAGAAATAAAATAATGCATCAAATCAAGAAACTCTGCCTCTTGTTCTGCCGTTACAAAAAATTCTAAAATACGAGGATCAGTCTCAAGCGTACGCTCAAAAACAAGATTGTCCTCGTTGCGCAAAATACCACAAACAAACCATGTATGCGGAACATCGACAATTGCTTGGTAATACTGACATTGCATGTAAAACCCTATCTTGTATAACTATGTTTATTTTTTTTCACTACAAGAAGTTCAACATACTCATATATTTGCACAAGATCAAGTTTGAGGCACAAATCACTAGCAACTCCTGCTCATTTTATGTACCATCAACCTCGTTCCTATATCCACCACCCAACAAATGGTGAATCCAAATTTGTGAGTCCAAAAATGATTTTTATTGAGAAAAGTTCAATTTTCACACTTTAACATTTTCAAACAAGGCACATAAATGCATAAATTTTAGAAGACATTGATTATTATTCAATTTTTCTTAGACTTTATGTCTATGCTGTATTTTGTTGATCCTATAAGCCAAATAAACACATAACCACTATCAATGGAGAGTTTATGAAATTATTATCAAAAAAAATCATTATCGGTGTATTTCTTGCAGCTACCACTTTTGGGCAATCGACCGTAGCCATGAGCCACGACCAACAACCATCAACAAAACAACTTATTGGGAGCCTTGGCTTGGGTATTGCTTCAAGTTGTGCAACCTCTTATTTCACATCACAAGCACTATCTCTCCTCAGTCCGGCAAGCACATGGCTCGATAAAACCGTATACCCAGGAGCTGGATATCTTGTTCCCGGAGCCCTAGCGCTGGGAAGTTATGGATTACAAAAATTTGCTGAAAACAAAGAACGATTAACGCATATAAGCACTGGAGGATCATCCATATGGTCGTACATAGGATCCTATGCATCCTTTGCCAAAAATCTTATTATTCAAAGTAGCGTTGTTAACACATTGAATAGCTTCCGTTCAAAATTTTATCAAAACACTGGAATTTTCATGGCAACCCAATGCAATGAACACCTTCCCTTGGCACCGCAAACCTGTTCAACGCTTGCTGATAAAACAGCACATACAGCATTAACAGCCGCCACCATCGTAGCAACAAGTTGCATTGAACAGTTAGTTCCACACGATCAACCCCAACTTCGCGTTACCAAAAAATCGCTCATACCACAAACAAACGCTGATTTACCAACTGATATGCCAATGGAAAGTGTTGCCGCAACTTCACAATTTTCAACTATCGGTAGCACGGTTATTCAAGGGCCACAAATTGCCTACTTTCTTGTTAAAAACGGTTGTGATACCGAAAAATTATGGAATCGCTTTTTAAGCCAATCGCAACAAATTAAAGCTTCGGGCGAAGGAAATTGGCGCCAATTATGTGCT
>Ga0075567_124_pt1 | contig 12054 bp, 7 predicted proteins | sample RifGroF2_FD_68153 | JGI IMG/M metagenome (GOLD analysis project Ga0075567, IMG submission 68153) | candidate division TM6 bacterium GW2011_GWF2_38_10
CTATTTTCAAAAAAAGACAGAGGCGGGGCGTGAATAACTATCAGGACAACCGGCGTGGACCATCGGCAAAGCCATCTTGAAAGAAAGTAGGAAATGATGAAGAGCAACGCAAACAAGAATTAGACAATCTTTTTAATAATATTATTCTCCCAGAGCACACCGAACAAGCCGTTAACTCTATTGTACAAGCAACAACGCAAACCCATGAAAAGGGATTACCATACCGCCACCTGGTACTCTATGGCCAACCAGGAACGGGTAAAACATTAATTGCCCAAAAACTTGCACACTTAAGTGGTATGGACTATGCCATTGTTTCTGGCGCTGATTTTCTTCAATTCAAACCTGGTGTCGACATTCAAAAAATGCATGAATTATTTGACTGGGCCAACAATGGAAAACGTGGACTTATTTTGTTCATAGACGAAGCAGATGCACTCCTGCGCGACAGAAAGATATTAAATGATCAAGGGGTTGCGCTTGTAAACTCTTTTTTAGCGCGAACCAACGCAAGTTCCGATAAATTTATGCTTATCCTTGCAACCAACTACCCTAACAATCTTGACAGCGCAGTTTTGAGCCGTATTTCTAAAAAACTAGAAATACCCCTTCCAGGACAAGCAGAACGCATACGACTTTTTGAACGCTACTTTAAAGAACATATTGAAAACACTCAAGATAACGTAAAACTCATCATCGATACCCCGTTTACCCATGAACGTATCGCAACAATAGCTCAAAAAATTGAAGGCTTTTCTGGCCGTGAAATTGAACAACTACTTGCTGAGATTCGCATTGAAAGTATCATTGCCAATAATAATCATGTTTCATACCAGCTGGTTGACCGCATAACACAAGACAAAGCCGAGCAGCACCGCAAAGAACAAGAATGGTTAAAGCAACAAAACTAAAAAGTATACTATTTAAGATGAAGGGTCCGAGTTTTTAATTTGGGCCCTTCATCTTAAAATTGACAGCAACCATAGAGGATCGAACTTAAAATGTTGACAGGTGGCGACAGTCACCGTGATTAGTCACCTTCAACGGCAAAGGCCATCTCAACCTCTTTTCCCTGAAAGGCTATTCCAATCTTAGCAATCGAGGTAATACCCTGTTTTTTAAGTGGCAATGTATATTTGCGCTCATCAATTTGCTCAAGCGCTCCTTGTGCAACCTCAGCAAGGGGCGTTGCATCTTTTTTAAGTTTGCGCTTAAATTCAAAGACAATTCCAGGTTTTGTTTTGTCTTTGGGGATAATAGCCACATCGTAGCGTCCCTTGCCGGCCTCAAGATTAGACGTAACAACGTGTGTATCAGCCAATGAGACAAACATGCCAAGCACAAAGGCATGATACATGTTCTCAGGGCGGACCTTGGGCACATCAAAAAAACTTACAGAAGCCATCACGCTTTCGATAAACAACTCCTCAAAATAAGGAAGGTTAATGTTGATAAGAGCGTTTACCATCTCTTTAAATGTATTTTCAATACCATAACTTACAAACCACGCAGTAATCATTGATTTTAATGAATCGAGCACTTCAAAATTAGGGGCTATCAGCGATGCTGTTGTTTTTCCCACCATAGGTGTACGACTCTTCCACGTAAGATATCCGGTAAAGACCAAAAATGACCACATTGCGTTTGAATCATGCTGCACATCACGAAAAACAATTGTATCATTAATGGTTTTCTCAACCGATCCGCCATCTAAAATTTTAAGCAAATGTTCTTTATCCTCTGCCGACGCACGCCGCATCGTCTCTTGGATAAGCATGTGCCCGCCGGTGTTGACCCAATGAGCTCCCAATGCTTTTTTATTAATGCATTCGATAATTGACCACGGATTATAGATCATGGTAAAATGCTCATGCCCTTGTTTATCGTATTTTGGCAATCCAAAACGATAACCATTGTACCATTCACGCACTTTTTCTCGCTCAATCGGCGTTTGAAAATAATCAAGAATTGTAGTTACCTCTTGATCAGTAAAACCAAACTTATCAGCAAAGGCATCATCAAGCATTGAATATGATGCTGAATTATTCATACCAGAAAAAAGACTATCTTTGGCAATGCGCAAAATACCGGTGATCACCGAAAATTCAAGATAATTATTATCCTTCAAGCCTGAACAAAAAAAACTGTACATGAAGTTTTTTATTTCTTCATAATAATTAAATTCAAAACCTGACTGCATCGGCGCATCGTATTCATCGATTAATATAATTACTTTTTGATTATGAATAGCATAAAGAATTTTTGACAGCATAAAAAGTGAATCAGCTACATCACTTAATGATCCCTTTTTATCCATTATTTTTTTTATATATATTTTATCATGCTCATTCAATGCATTATCTTGCAATACGTACTCATGGCGCATATATTCCTGAGCTATAAGAGATTGAATCTTATCATAACAATCATCCCATTCATTATATTTTACGCCCTTAAATGTAATAAAAATCACGGGATATTGCCCTTGCCGCTCCATAATCTCTGGATAGTTTGTTATGGCAAGGTCATTAAACAAATGACGATTATCAGATTGTTTTGGATGTTTTTCAAAAAAATATTGAAGCATCGACATATTCAAGGTTTTTCCAAACCGGCGGGGACGGGGAAGGATGGTAACCGGTTTTGCTTCATGCAAAATATCATAAATAAACATTGTTTTATCAACATAGTAATAATCTCGATCAATCAATGTTTTAAAATCGTGAATACCAATACCTATTTTTTTTACCATGTTCGTCACCCTTATTTTTTATACTCCAGTACCGCCACGAACGAAAGTATAACATACTTCTTTATAATTTTTTAAGACAATCGCTCGGATTTCGGCCCAAAAAAGAGATTTTATTAATTACAACTTGCCATCACAAAGCCAAATCAGAGGTTGAAATTCTCCCCAAAAACCCACTCTACATAAAATTGACATATATATATTTACGCAACAATGACGCTATCAATCGATTAATTTTTTTTAAAAAAATCACATTAGAAAAAAATAGCCGTTATTCATATAAAACTAAAGACACAGAGGTTACTTTATGATTTCTATAACCAAAAAATTTCTTTTGCCCACACTTATTTTATTGTACCCACAACACCGCCTTCCTCAACCTCAAACTCCCACGCCATCAATTCTCCTTCAAAGGCCAAGCCTATTTGGGCAATCTTATGAATATTTTGCTCATGCATGATGGTGGTAAAAAATAATCCCATACCAATAGGGCTACCTCATAAAAAATATTTTTTATGAGGTAGCCCTGCCACAAGAAAGCAAAATCTTGCTTTCTTATGATTTTTTATTATGGTGATTAACCTAATTGCTCAATCTTAACACCAGATGCAACCGATAACGAATATGGATTTGCCATATCAATCAATACATTATTTTCACTTATGCCATTCCCAAAAACAATACCTGTTTGCGCATTTGTTCCACCTTCGTTGAACAAAGAATTATAACGCGTAAACACAAGGCGCCCGTTAATAAGCTGCATTCCCGGCGCAGGAGCTGACAAGGTGGCACTATCAAATGCAAACGTTGCTGAGCGGTCTGCAAGGTGAATCAACTCTCGATAATCCTGCACCAATGCACCAAGAGGAATATTCCCATAAGGATTGTACAAGAATGTTGTTTCATGCTTTAACAACAATGTTGAATCAGCATAAATCATACTTTGCGCTGGGCTTGTATACGCAAATGCATACCCACCAGAAATGGTTACATCGCCAAGCACATCACATGCACCAGTATGCCAATCAAAATCATTCTCTAAAATAAGCGTAACATCCTTAAAAATAATGCGCGAACTTGCTTCAAGACAACGAATCTTATCACGCGATAATCCCTTAATCGTCATATTTTGAATGGTTAATGAGGAACCTTCCCCAGCAACAACAATATTGCCATGCTCAGCTAAGTTTAAAATTGCACCGCCACCACGAATATGAGCAGTCCCTTGGAATGTCCAGGTATAAGTAAGATCTTCTGATCTAAATAACTCAACCGTTGTGTTGTTGCCAAAAATTAATGATGCATTATTTCCTAACTCAAGATACTCTGCCGAGAACTGACTAAATAACATATCCTGATACACCGCATGTACATCATCGGTAATAAACATTAATGGTTGGTGAGCTTCGGTAAAGCGATAGTAATTTGAATTTCCTTTTACATTCACGTCATAATTCAATACGCCATTAATAACCTCTGGAAAAATCTTTACAGGACGCACTGGGAAAACAACAGCATAACGCTGCAATGCAGTATCCGAACTATAATCTAAAAATGATATTGACTCCATACGGAACTTACGAATAGATCCACCATTGATAATATTAATATATTTATGGTTAGGATCGTTAATACGCAATGGACGAATGTTGTATTGATCAACAAACTCAAGTGGATCGTAGGTAAGCGCAACACGATCAATTGAAAGTGATCCATGCGTATCAAGGCCTTTAGTCCACTCAACATACCCATAGTCATCCAAAACTAAATTTGAATCATCTGGAGTACTTGATCTAAACGTTAATAACTTATCCTTGGTGATAACACTCGTTGCTCCATCGATATACCATGACCCAGCATAAATATCGACATGATCATTCATTTCAATTTCAACATCCGAAAGACAAATACGTGCCGTAGGCGCCATGATTATTTTACCTGTTCCAAGACCCTTTATTTTTACGCCAGAAAGTCTTAGTTCTGTATCTGGATACACTAAAATTTGCCCACCTTGGGCAAGATCTAAAACATTGCTATTACCATTAATTTGTGCATCACGATAAAAACTCCACACACCCTCAAGCTCAATGCGGCTGTTAATTTGCAAATCTAACGCATTATTCCATAACAAATTACCTGTCCAGCGCGAGGCCGTACCTCCAAGTGAAATGCGACGATTATTAAAAACAATTTGCCCATCACCAATAAAGGTGGCGTCATCACCAAGGCTCAAGTCATTTTGCAAATATAACGTTCCCCCATTCAAAATAATATTAGAATTCAACGTATTTTGAATACCAATTGAAAAACGACTCGTGTAATCTTTTAGGGTAATATCATTATGCCCAAAAAAAAGTGGTTGCCCTCGCATAAAAGAATCGCCGTAGTCTACCGCAATTTTATACAAAACACCACCAGGATTGGTCATAAAAAAGTCACTGGTATCATAAGCCTCGCCCCGCTGGCTCAAATGCATTGTTCCAATCTGCGGAGACCCACCCGCTACTACTTCAACATTCTCTCCTGGATGAAAAACACCATTAACAAATGACTCCGAAAGACCAGCCGTAAAATACGCATCTTCAAACGTTATGGTATTGCCCTGCAAATATCCTCGTTCAACCTTATTGAGATTACCATTTTTAACACATAATGTTGGAGAATCAACCTTGAGATAACCCTTTTCTCCTGCGATAATTGAAGAATTTTTTCCACCAAATCGCACATTCGCATTACATGCAAAATTCAAAAATAATGCAATCATTGCACAATACTTCATAATATCACCTCTTATTTAGGAATGCACCCTAACACCATATGTGCAAGCGTGCATTCCTCGTAGCCAACCAACTAGCTGCACACTCCATAGGCATCAAAAGCAACCACATCATCGTTATCTACAAATACAAGTTGCTGCCCGGACGCTCCACCAAATGCAATAGTTGCATTATCATAATGCATACCGTCAATCTTTGCATCTTTAATAATAAGCTTTGTTTGCGCCGGCCCATCAATAATTAACCGAGCAGGATCACATCCATGCTGGGCTCGTTCAAATATAATTGTATGCCCCTGCGCATCAATAATTGTATTGCTTACAAAAATAAGTGCTTGCCCCGCAGGTATTTTAAGATCTCCTTGCAAGTATATGGTATTGCCCTGCCCATCAATTAAGCCCCCTTGCGTAAGGGTTGCATTGCACGCTAAAAACAAATCATTTTCTAACACAAGACGCCCCGTTTTTTGCAAATCAAGCGGGCCTTTGAGCGGCGGAACAATATTCATATACACCGTAGCCCCAGCTGGAATGGTACAACCTTTTTCTAAACATAAAAATCCAAAAGCATGTTCTTGATCAGCAAACACAAGTGGCTCTCGCGCCACAACAACAGATGTTTTTATCATACCGTTACGAGGATCGCTATATAAACTATATGCAGATGGAACATCCGCAAAATAATCACTGAGCGACTTTTGAGGTTCTACCTCATACTCATAAACAACCACCAACGGATCGGTCATAATGCAACTTTTTACCACGTTACTTGAGGCATGAATAAGATAGCTATTGTTGCGAATTATTGGTGCATAGTAATTCATTGCATTGCTGGTAGCATGCAACAAATAACTATTGTTACGAATCATTGGCGCATAATAATCAATGGCATTACTTGTTTGGGCAACAAGCCTGCTGGTTGTTCGTGTTAAGAAGGCATAGGCATGCGTTGCATTACTCGTTGTTCGCATCAATACATCATCAGCAACAACCTGTTCTGCGCACGTAACCGTAGCATTGCTTGTTTGTCGCAAAAGATAACTATTATTACGAATAACTGGAGCATAATAATGCAATGCGTTACTATGTGTACGCACCATTTCTGCCCAATTTTTTTGACAAACAACACCATGGTTAAGCCCTGTTACGTACTTACCTGATGGATTTGCAAATGTATCATGCATGAGCGGCTGAATATTGTTATTATCCCCATACGAAAGCGTATCATACCATAATGTTAATCCATCAACAGTTAATGATGCCTTTTGTTCAAATGATACAATCTTATCCTTTGTAATGATTGTTGTTGGACCCTCAACATAAATACCACCAGTGGTAAACGTATAATCATTATCCAATTCAATTTCTACGTTGGATAACAAAAGCTGCGATGTTTGATCTTCGAACACAATATGCCCAGATCCCAACCCCTTAATTTTCATGTTGGTCAACCACAATGCTGTATTCTGCCGAACCCACAAGGTTCCACCACCGGTTAAATCAATAATATTTCCATTCGCACTCACGTGCCCATCACCATCAAAATACCATGTTGTATTCAACTCCGTTCTGCTGTTCAATTGAATATCACTTGCATGTCTCCACAACACCTGCGTATCCCATGTTAACGGCAACCCTCCAAATGAAAGTGTTTTACCGTTAAGATTAACCGTTCCAGTATGAACAAATCGTGTGTCATCACCAAATTTAAGATCACGCGTAAGCACAACGGAACCACCGTTAAGATCTATGCTATTATCACTATACGAAAGATCTAACATTACCTGAGCCTCCGGCCCCGACAATGTTAATCCAACATGTGCATAAGGATCTCTACATACACAAACCGAACGATACGCATCGCCTGTCTGCATTGAGCCGGAAAAAATACCTGATTCAACAATAACCTCAATATCATTGGCACCTTTAACATCAGCATAGGTATTTGGCTTTACAAAAAATATTTTCTGCACATTATCAAGCTCACCAAGTCCTGCAATATATCCTGCAGTCGTCTCAAGCGTTGACGATGTTCCTTCAAAAAAAATGGGGTTTCCCGATAGTTGCAAATCAAAATAATAAGGATCATCTCTCAGCACCTGATTGTTCTGTAAGTTAACAATCTGAGCATCATAAAACGTAAGATCTCCTATATTTACCAATGACCCCAAAAAATCTCCCGTTCTGGTAAATGTCTTAGGAGGCGTAAGCACAATCTTTGCTTTGGGCACCTGTGTCCGTTTTGTAGGAGAAATCTTTGTTCGCTTGGCACAAACTCGTGCCGGCGGATTTAAAAAAAGCATGCACAGCATTAAACTCCATACATGCCAACATCGTTTATTCATTATACATTCCTTTGTCTTAAATCTAACCCATCAACTTGGCAACACATTTGCCCATACACATAACCCTGATCGAAGATTCAATGTTCCTTTATCAAAGGAGAGTAAGACGTTATTTTCACTATCAATACCATCTCCAAACATCAACGCCTCAGAAAAACTTTGAGCTCCAGGGTTATCTAAAAAGTTATACTCACTAACCAGTTCAAATGTTCCACGCGTAAACCGCATCCCCGTTGTTGTAGAAACAAGCGTGGCGTTGTAAAGGCTAAACATGCCATCTTCAGTCATAGTAATTAAATCACGATTTGCAACTGGAGGATTGTAATAAAAAATAGAACCAAGACCCATTTGCCATGTTGCCCCATCATAAATAATACTTGGCTCACTTGTTTGATACACAAAGGAACTTGACTGCACAACTTCAAACATACCCGCCGGCATAACTTCAATATGACCTTGAGAAAAATAATAATCATCATCCAACAATAATGAAACCGTACCACCATACGAAACCGTTGCTGTGTTATCAAGACACTTAATTTGTTCGTCATGCACATTTTTAATAGTAATATTTTGCATAAGCAAAGAAGAATGAGGAGCCACCTCAAATCCCCCGTGAGGACCAAAGGTAAGCGTTCCATGATTACCTTTTACTATGCATTCACCATAAAATGTATAGGTAGTATTAAGATCATAATTCTTGCTTGCAAGGGAGATAATAGTGTTATTTTCAAATAATACACGAGAATCATTGCCCTCAAGCACAATATAATCAAATGCAAACTGCTCTAAACACAAATCTTTAATCGTTAAGGTTTTGCCAGGAAGAACACGAATAACCGGATCTGTTGTTTTTGATGAAAAAACAATCGTATTGTTGCCACCATCCATAACCGTCGATTCAGCAATGACAATTGGCTTGCCTCGAGAAACTTCAGACAATGCCGAAAGCGCAACGTCAACCGTTTCAATTTGCTGTCCACCAAGCTCCAAGCCCTTTGCAGTTTGAATAATCCCACCATTCATAAGTGTTATATTATTTGCATATCCAAGATCCTGCGGACGTGGTCGAATGTTATTGTCATCACCTGCTCGACCAGGCTCATACCACAAAGAACAATTATTAACCGTTAATGAACTTGCCACATCAAACGTTAATAGATGTTGTTTGGTAATAATTGTTGAAGGAGCTTGCACATAGATACCTCCTGTGGTAAGCGTTACGTCATCACTCATGTGAATAGTAACCCCACTTAACCGAAGCTGTGCTATTTTATTACCAAATTCAATCGCCGACTGGGAAAGTCCACGAATTTTAAGATTGGTACAATATAAACGAGCATCGTTATTAATACGTATTTTTCCATCGGTTATGTCAAGCTCATTCCCATTTCCAATGATGGTACAAGAATTAACAATATCGAGCGTACTCTTTAAGATGCGATCTTTATCAAGTCTAATTTCTTGATCCTGAAAGATCATAGGGCGATTTAAAGCAGTTCCAAGACCAATTCTTGATAACGCATGCACCGGTGCAGGATTATTTCCATCATAGGTTATAATATCCCCATTATAATAACCCCCAGACCATGTATTCATGGCGGCACTTACATTACGAACGAGCGATAATTGATTAAAACCCGTAATTAAGGAAGGCCGCGCAACTTCAAATGTAGCACCAGGATCAAGAACAACTGATGAAAACCGACTCGGAAATGCCCAGCGTGCCTCTACCATGCCAGGACAAAGCATCGCTGCATATGCCAGAACACAGATTATTTTTTTTATTGTATTCATAACCGCTTTCCTTACCGCGTTTGTTCGTCGTAAATGCCACGATTCCAACCAGACCCGCTACCATTAACATCATCAATGTTATTATACGTTAAAAAACCTTCAATTACTTCTACTGATGCGCCTGGCATAATATCGACCAATAGGTTATTATCATTAGTTCCATCACCCCAAATAATACCCAAACCTGATCGATTAGCCCCAGATCCATAGATGTACGTTTTGTGATCAATAACAAGGTGCCCTTTAGTTAAAATGAGCGGCTGTGTTCTGAGCATGCTCAACATGCACCCATTCAAAAATAAAACCGATGAGGAATCTTCAAAAACAATATGAGTTTTAGATCTATCTGAAGGGCTATATCTGAATTCAACATCCATATCCAAAGCAAAACACGCATTTTTTTTAATAAGAAGATCTTGAGCGGCGGCAAAGGTAAACATCTTATTTCCTTGTATAACGGTATCCCCCATAATGGTAATACCGCCGCCTTGAAAGGTATAATTTTCACGCAAAATCATACAAACCGTATCAAGTGTAAGCGATTGTCCCTCAGCCTCACCAAACTGAATGCTGCGGTGAGTGGTCGATGTATCCTCTATTCCTTCAATGGTGATATTTTTTAACGTTACATTTGTATCCTCATCACCATCAATAACTAATCGCCCAGGATTTGTAGCTTGCGCAAAAATTAATCGATGCCCTTGCCCATCAATCGTTGTATTACTAACAAACGTAAGCGTTTGCCCCGCCGGAATAATAAGATCAGACTGTAAAAAAATTACATGATTGTTGCCGTCGATAATTCCACCCGATGCAAGTGTCACATTTGCGCCAAGCATCATATCGCCCGATAACGTAATTTTACCATCGTTATTTAGACCAATAGGCCCACAAATAGGTGGAATAATATTGCAGGTAATCTCAGATCCCGATGCGACTGTCATCCCACCATCAAATCGTACAAATCCTTTCACCTCTGTTCCATTGGGAACAACCTGAGCTGCCGCATAAAATATCACATTTGCCGTCCCATCAAATAAATCAACGGCTAATCCCACATGCCACAAACAACATAACCCCACGCCAAAAAGCCTTAGAAGCTTATAATATAATTTCATTGCTCCTCCTTACCTGTAAAGCAGGTGTGCTTTTATACAAAAGCGCACCTGCATATTCACTACTAATCACTTTCTCCATTAGCATAATGGACAAACCCTGATGCAACATCTAAACAAGCACCAGGCATAACCTTAATCGTTAGATCATCAGCAGTCTGCCCACTACCAAATGTAATAGCTTCAGATAATTTGCTACCATCAGCATGAATCGTATTTTTATGATCAACCACAAGTGTTCCACTCGTTAAACGTAATCCCGTTGTAGTTGAATACAATGAACACCCATCAAGATACAAGGTTGATGTTGCATCATGCATGCGGATAAGATCTCGATTGTTACTACTTGGCGCATAAGACAATGCCGCACCTTTATCAAAATACCATGTAGCGAAAGGATTAATTGTTACAGCCCCATCATCAAGAACCGTAAATGCCTTATCACCCTGCATGCAAACAGAACCATCAATAAACAGTTGTCCACTCGTTTTGTTATAATCGTCCGACAACCGCACAACAACATCCTGCAACGTTAAGTGTCCACCACCGGTAAATAGCGTTGGTTGATCAATTAATAAAACAAGATGCGATAACGTTACCGAAACAGTATCGTCTATACACATGCATGCCCCCGGTGCAAATGATACTTCTTGTCCGTTTCCATACACAAATGTATCACCAACAAATGTTAGTCCCGCAACGCCCGCCGGCACTACAAAACTTCCTGTAAGGTTAAGCGTGTGGCCTGAACCATCAATAAATCCAGGAGCTGTAAAATAACAATCCTGAGCAAGAGTTAAATCACCATCTAAGTGTAATGTTCCCTGCGCCGAAGCCCCAAGATTAATCGATCCAGATAATCTCAGCGGCGTATTTAAATGCAATGTATTTCCGTCTTCGATGGTAAAACCTTGCTTAATAAACCGAATGTTTGCAATCGTTTGATGCGTATGGGTAACGGTAAAATGATTGTCGATAACCCCAGCGTGGTACAAAATCGCATTACTGTTATATCGCACTTTTTGATATAAATCATCAATACGTGAAAAATAAATATGCCCTTGCCCGCCAGTCTCTAAATCTGCTAACTCACGATAAATATAATCAACTAAATTACTATTTATTCTAAAGTTATACGCAAGTGTATTGCTGTTTATGCGTGCATGATACGCAGCACTGTTGCTATTAATGCGATTGTTATACGCTAACGTGTTACTGTTAATACGATCACCATACAGCAAGGCGTTGCTCGTTATGCGATGGTGATAGTCA
>Ga0075567_126_pt1 | contig 8999 bp, 5 predicted proteins | sample RifGroF2_FD_68153 | JGI IMG/M metagenome (GOLD analysis project Ga0075567, IMG submission 68153) | candidate division TM6 bacterium GW2011_GWF2_38_10
CCGTAGCTATACGTTCTTTTTGTGCATCCATGGTAAATAACTCGCGCTGAAATTGAATCAGGGCACGACGTTCTTTATCACGAGATAAACGTAATTCCGGCGCCCCATTAGGTAAAACAGTAACTTCAAAATAATAAAACGTTCCCTTTTCTTGAGTCGCCGCCACCCACTTTTGACTTGATCGCACGCGATCATCAATCCCAATCCTTTTTCCATCTTGCATAAATTGATAATCAAATGGTAATATAATCTCCACACCGCCAGAAAAACCAACAATTTGCTGGCTACGATGATATGTTTCGATTAAGGTTTGGCTTCCTAACGGCAATGAAGGCGCAACACTAATATTCCCAAAACGTACCCCAGAGTTACCCCAAGCACCAAACCCTAATGCATTAATTGAGGTAAGCGGAGCAATATCTTTATGAACCATTAAAACATTTTCACCAAAATTTCCACTTCCTACAATAATTTCCCCAAAATAAAAACTTATCCAAAATCGTTTGGCTATTTTTGCATCGATGTGAATTCCTGGAAATGATTCTTCCTTGAGAAAATAAATGGTTTCAAGCCTATTTTCAGCCAAAGCATACCGTTTAAGGGCCAATCCTTTTTGTCCTGTTTCATCCACATCACCAAAAACCAATGCATAAAAATTTGTTTTTGCTTGAGGATCTGCACCCAGCACAACAACCGCTTGCTCACCACCCGTAACAGAAAAACTCACAGCACCACTATCTTCCTGTCGAAATGGTAAATTAGTCCACGCTATGGAACCCCTTGAAGGACTTAGGGCATAATCAGGGCTTTTTTGTACAACCTCATTAGGAAAATAGGTACGCAATGGAACATGCGGAACAACTGATTCTTGAAGATAAATTTGCATATATTCAACTTTTTCTGAATGACTTGAAAAACCTACATGTGAAACATTGCTTGGTGGATTTGGATCTCGCCAAGAAAGAAATACATTTTCACCCGGCTCACCCATACCAACCAAAATAAGCCCATCATTAATGGAAACCCAATAGGGAATAAAATTACCTGCAATCGCAGCAGCCAATTGATTTTGATCCCGCGAAACCTCCACCACAGGACGAGCTACACCATATTTTAAAATAGCCGATTTTGTATTATTCCAACCACCAATAACAACCCGCCACAAATAAGAATCATTTATTCCGTTACCAAAAACAATTTGAATATCACCACTACTTTGTGCTCGCGCTAAAAATGATACCGTCGTTTTTCCTGCATTACGCATCGCCGACGATAACCACGCCGTCCCCTTGCTTTGTAATGGCATCACTGATAACAATAACGATCGATCAAAATTATCAATTGATTCTTTTGCAAAGCCAATAATACGAGGTTTTTTTTCAAAAGGAACTTCCCCAAGATTTACCGTTGTAAGTGGATTAATTCCTCCACCAACCCCCAACTGAACAATCTCAATATCAACAGCAACATCACCACCAGCCCGCAAGGGTTTACCTTCAACATCATACACACTCGCCCGCTCTACTACCCGACGCTCAATCTTCCCGGGAGTTTTATGCTCAACAGCACCTGTTGCCGTCGCAACAGAATCAATCATAGCAACTTCCGGTTGCACGGCAACCTGAGTCCATAGTTGCCCATTCCAAACAAAAACTTTTCCTTCGTTATTTGTTGCCCATGCAAAATTACTATGCGAAAGGCCAAATGTCGCGATATCTCCAGGTATTTGACGAGCTAATTTTGTCCATCGACCACTCTTGTAAATGTATATACTCCCCTTATTATCAACAACCCATACATCACCATCCCAAGCAACCGCAATATCTACTAAAATTGCTTGAACGGGAGTATTTTTAATCCATTTTTTCTCACCTTTATCCTGATAATAATAAACCAAACTATCTGTCGCAATAGCCCACACCACATCATTTTTATCACAACCACATTTTCTTATATAAACTTGCTCCTGAGTAACCTCCATATCTCCCGTTTTAAGATTTCTTTCTTCTTTTTTTTCAGGCAATCCGTCAAGGTCAATCAGCCCAGAAGGCAATGCAGCCAATCCACCATCAGTTGTATAACATAAAGATCCATCAGCCGTTGCAGCAATATGAATAACCCCATCAAAAACATAACCCCATTTACCATTTTCCCAAAGATATAATTCATTTTTTTCCGTTAATGCATACACCAGATCATCCTTGCAAACCGCTAACATTTTGGCTTGCAACCCTGGAACCAAAACCCACATTTTTTTTTGCATGTCATAACGATAAATATCTCCATTAAGCGTATGATGTAAAAGTCCCTGCTCAAGACGAGCTAATTCATTTTGATCAGCTTCGACACGAGCTTTTGCAGCGTTACGCGTACTCTTTTTTTTAAGCCAATATACTGCATCAAAAACATCATGATAATGTTTAAATGATGCATCTAGAGATACTTTTTGCTGAGCTATCTTTTCGCGTATATTTTTAAAGCTAATCCCCCACGTTGCCTGCACATTAACAAAGTCAACACGCCCAGGAGTAACTTCAACATCAACCTCCCCCTTAACGTGAGATAACACTCCTTTTGTTTTCCTATTTTGTATATAACAGTTCTCAATTTTAGCAGCATCTGACTTAAAATCTCCCCCAACAATTTCCCAATGACTTTTTTCCGCCGCCTCATCAGCAAATTCACGATCAGTAAACACAAGTTGCTTATTTTTTTCATCTACCTGTAAAACATTTCTATTCATGGAATTATGAGAAAAACCAATCCATGATTGTAAATTGGGAGAAAATCGTCGCTCAATAACAAAATATGTCCCAGGGTCCTGAGGATTATCCCCATCAGCCTTAAAAGAATATGATCCATCCTTAAGCACCTGTAGTCTATAATACTTGCCAAGCGCCTTATTTTTTATACGAACAACCGTTCCCTGAGGCAAATTATCGTGCATATGTTTTTCATACAAAAAATCAATAGGAAAAACCGTCTGATTGATAATACGCTCAAGAATGCCAAACCCATGTTCCGGCAAATCCGCAAAAAAAGACTGTTGTGGCGCTTGAGAAAACCCAACACCACAACCTAACAATATAAAGTATAAAAACCAAAAAGAACGAATGCGCATGACCCTCTCCTTTGCTTATGCACCACCAACATATAACCCAATGTTACGGTTGAGTGAATCACAACACATTCATTAATGTCAAGTATTAGAAAATTGTTTTCGTCCATTCCATAGGATCCACAGGGACGTTATTTACACGAACCTCCCAATGCAAATGATACCCTGTTGCATAACCCGTCATTCCCATTTTACCAAGAGGATTTCCTTTTTTCACTACATCCCCAACTTGGATGTCAGCAAAATCTTCAAGATGTCCATAGAGTGTAAAAACACCAAGACCATGATCGAGCACAACTGTATTCCCTGTTAAAAAGAACCGATCTTTAATAATAACGCGACCTGTTTGAGCGGCCCAAACGGTACAACGTGGACGATTAATTAAGTCAATTCCCTTGTGTAAATGCCGACCACGTTCGGGAGTTACACGAATTTCACCAAATGGTGTTGCAACACGTTGAACTTCTATAGGCGTTTCAAATGGACCATGCCACATTTTTTTACGCGGCGATTGCTCAAGCCATTTTTCCAAAGCCTGCTCAAGCACACGATGACTCGTACTAAGCTCACTTTCCTCAGTAAGCTTTTCTTGAGAGATCACAAAGCCTCGCTGTTTTTTAAAAGCAAATGGCACAACTTTCACCTGTGCCTGGATGGTCACCACATTTTTCACCAAATCTTCAACGCAAGCCGATAAAACAACTTCTTGCGGAGTTTCTTCGCTTTCTATCGGAATAAACACCTCATATATCATTGCATCATCAGAAATCAATGTTCCGTAATAATCCTTACCCAACAAAGAAAATGTGACCATTTTTACCGGCTTATTGGTCGTTATTTTTGCATGAAGCGTTTTCCCTTGGTCAACAAGATACCGGTCCTGCGCAAACAGTGCACGCAATAAGGTATTATCAACAAAAAAGTCTCGAGTAATTGTAGCACCATTTGCATGATAACTCGAATCATGAGCTTCAACCTGAACAACATGCTTACCATCATTAAGTCCAAGCGTGTTAATAACCAACGGTAATGAAAATTGTTTTGCCCCAACCCGACCAGCTCCTTTGAGGTCTAATTCTTTATCATCAAGCGTAACGATAATCGTTTTAATTTTATAATCGTTATCACCCGCAATCATAAATCGCAAATCCTTACTGTACGTGCCACCATGCTCTAAATCAACAAATGAAATAATTGGTGGATTACTAAAGGTAAAATAACGATATATTGCGCTTCCCACAAACCAGGTTACACTTAAAAAAAGAGCACCGATAAATAATGACTTAACTTTATAAAACATGAATATTCTCTCTTTGATACTAATCGTTGTTGTTTAATGAACAATTTTAACATATATAAATATAACGCTTTTTCCAAAGCAGTAAACGAAAAAAATGTAATTAGAGAAGTTTTTTTATAAGGAGAACTTATGACACATCAACCCAACCAAAACACACCTTCTCTGAGCGAACAAATAAAAAAAATTCCGCCGCTGCCTGGTGTCTATTTTTTTAAAGATACACAAGGGCATATTTTATATATTGGAAAAGCAAAAAATCTAAAAAATCGTACGACAAGCTATCTACAAAACCAATTCCATGATGCCAAAGTACATGCTATTTTTGAACACGCAACCACTATAGACTATCACATAACTAATTCAGAGCTTGAAGCAATGCTCCTTGAAGCACAACTTATCCAAAGTAATCAACCACAATTTAATGTTATTTTTAAATCAGGACAACCATTTGTATACCTTGTATTTACCAACGGGACCATCCCGGAACTGCAACTTGTTCGAAATCGTAGCAAAAAAGGTACCTACATCGGCCCATTCCTTGAAAAGAACACCGCGCGCACCGTCTACAATTTTTTAATAAAAACATTCTCACTTAAATTATGTAAAAAAAAAATTGAAAATGGATGCCTTGATTACCACTTAGGAATATGCGCCGGCATATGCCGCAAAGACTTTGATGTTAACGCCTACAAACAACGACTTACACTCGCACACAAAGCCGTCACACAAGGTCACAAAGAATTTCTCGAAAGTCTCATGAACGAGATCCAAAAAGCAAGCAAAGAAGAACATTTTGAACAAGCACGCGAACTTAATGAATATTATCAAGCATGTCAAAAAGCATTTTTATACCTTGACATAAAACCACGAGGCGCTGGGGCTCGAATTGGCCATGATATTTGGCTTATCGATCACAACAACCAAGCTGTACATCTTTTTATTGAACAACAAAATGTTGTAAGCAAAAAGCAAAGCTTTTATTATCTTTTTACCGATCCTACAACCTATGCTGATCATATTTATGAATACATAACAAGCTACTACAGAACCGTTCGTCCCGCCCTGCGCATTCTTATTAATCAACCGTTTGAAGCCCCTGCAACCAAACTTTTAGAGGACTTTTTACAAAAATGGCATAACCTTGAAAATCCCGTAACCATTATCACCCCAACAAGCGGCCATGAAGCTGCACTTATTCGCTACGCCACCGTATCCCTCGAACACTACCAACGACGCCAAGCAACCCTTGGCCAAAGTTTAAAAAAACTTCTTGCTTTGTCAACAATCCCACACACTATTGATTGTTTTGACATTTCACATAAACAAGGATATGCAATGGTCGGCGCATGTGTACGATTTACCAATGGGCATCCTGATAAACCTTTTTTTAGACATTTTCATATAAAAACCGTACAACAAAATAATGACTACGCAAGCCTTATTGAGGTTATTAAGCGCAGATACAAACAATCGCACGACCTTCCCGACCTTATTCTTATCGACGGTGGCAAAGGACAATTGTCATCAGTTACTCCACATGTCCCAGCACACGTGGCAGTTGCCAGCCTTGCCAAACGCGAAGAAACGCTCTTTTCACAACATTTTCCCGAAGGTAAAAAGCTTGATATTCAAAGCTTTGCAGGCCAAACACTTATTGCACTTCGTGATTATACCCACCATTTTGCTATTAGTTTTCATCGAAAAACAGAACAAAAAGAACACAGCTTTCCTAAAACATAAATAGCAACACATCAACTTGACATTCGTGTGCAACTTATTCATTATGAATATAAATTCACAATTATTATTTTAACGAAAGAGGTTTTTTTATGAATTTCATACAGAGATTAAAATTCTTCCCAGAATCGTTCTATTCAATCATTATGGGGCTTGCAGGATGGAGCATTGCCACTGAAAAAATGACAACTCTACAAAAACTACCGTCAATCATTCCTCTCTCCATTTTAATTTTTACGGGGATACTTTTTGGCATAATTACCCTATTGCTTACTACAAAAGTAATACTTTATAAAGAAGAAATCGTTAAGAACTTTAATCACCCCATCAAAATAAGCTTTTTTCCAACCGCATCCATAAGCCTTCTCCTCCTTTCCATAGCCTCATCGCCCTTCTTTCCGCTCGCCGCACAATATCTTTGTTATTGCGGTGCCAGCCTCCATATATTTTTAACGATCATTATTATGAAAAAATGGATACGCGACACACACTATAAAATTGAGCATCTCAATCCTGCATGGTTTATTCCCATTGTTGGCAACCTCTTAATACCAATTGCAGGAATTCCACATATTCACAAAGAAATTCTCTGGGCCTTTTTAAGCATAGGCCTTATCTTCTGGATAATCCTCATGACTATTGTCATGAATAGACTTTTTTATCACGAACCCCTTACCCCAAAACTCCTGCCAACGCTGTTTATTCTTATCGCACCACCGGCGGTTGGTTTTATTTCCTATGTAAAAATAACAGGAAGCGTCGACTCCTTCGCTAAAATACTCTATTATTTTGCACTTTTTATTGCCCTATTCCTCTTTTCAAATATAACATTATTTAAACATAATACATTTTACCTTTCACAATGGGCATTTTCATTCCCCCTTGCTGCACTTTCAATCGCAAGCGCCCTTATGTTCCATCAAACACACTATACCTTTTTCAAATATGTACATTTTTCTTTTCTTGGTCTTGTAAGTATGGTTATACTTATACTTATCGGCAAAACAATTCACGCTCTTATTAATAAAAAAATATGCCAAGAGGATTAATAATGACCCACGCCAACCCCCACACCCAACCAATACTACTATCGGTAAAAAACCTCAGCGTAAGTTATGATACAGAGCCTATTTTCCATAATGTTAGCTTTGACATGCATAAAGGCGATGTCATCATGATTATTGGCCCCAATGGCGCTGGAAAAACAACACTCTGCAAAACACTCATGGGACTTATTAACCCATCTACCGGTTCATATCACTGGCATACCCAAAAAATAAGCTACCTTCCGCCCCAAGAACTCTTATCACGTAAAAACCTCCCGCCGCTGAGCGTTGCCGATTTTTTTTCTTTTAAAAATGTAACACTCGACATAATCACCAACACACTGCAATCAGTAGGACTTGATAAATCTATTTTACATAAACAATTCAATGAATTATCCACGGGCCAATTTCAGCGGATGGTTATTGCATGGGCGCTGTGTGACAACCCAGAAGTTCTTGTCTTTGATGAACCAACCTCGGGGATTGATCTTGGAGGCGCCGAAACAATTTATTCACTTTTGCATAATTTCTGGAAACAAAAAAATTTAAGTATTATGTTAATAACGCATGACTTAAGTGTTGTATGGGAGCATGCAAATAAAGTACTGTGTTTAAACAAAAAAAGATATTGCATGGGTTCGCCACAAAAAATCTTAACCCCAGAAAACTTACAAGACCTCTATCAATCAAATATAAAATTTTATATTCACGAGCATAACAATGATAAATAATGTTTTTATATATTCGTTAATTATAACAAGTTGTATTGGATGCATTGCGGGATATCTTGGTTCACTTATGGTAACCAAACGTATGGCGCTGATGAGCGGAGCTCTGGGCCATCTTACCTTGCCAGGAATAGCTTTTGGCTTTTTATATGGTATTGACATATCGCTATGCGCACTTGCTTTTCTTCTTTTTGGCAGCATTATTATCTGGGGCTTGGAACAAAAAACACACTTACCCACAGAAGCAATTACCGCCATTGTTTTTTCATCATCACTTGCACTTTCATTTCTCATACTCCCTGAAGCTAAGGCGCAGCAAGCGCTCCTTGGCGATATTTCGCAACTATCACTTAACCTCACCCTTACCACAACCTTTTTATGCTTATGCATTTTTCTCATTATAAGAAAATTATATTCAGGGCTTGTTCTTATGAGCATCTCAAAAGACATTGCACACACCATGGGAATTACTACTAAGCTCTATAACCTTGTATATCTTATATGCATAGCACTCACCGTAGCCATGGGTGTGCGCATTATTGGAGGCCTCATGACCTCGGCCCTTATTGCAATTCCCGCATGCACAAGTAAAAACCTAAGTAGAAACATTCGCCACTACGCATACCTTGCTCTTGTGTGCGGTGGAAGCTCATGTGCACTTGCCACCATAATTCATCTATTAATCCATATTCCAATAGGGCCAATGATTGTGCTTGTTAATAGTGTTTTTTTTCTTTTTTCCCTATTAGCACATAAATCATAATCCACATTAAAAATCTACCCAACAATACTATTTCGCTCAGCCCCACATCACGCGCAGCGAATCATAACAAGTATAATCTATTTGATACATCTCAACTACGAGTGGAATTCTCTTAAATCCCCTCCCTACGCCAAATATTATCAAAAAACTTGACAACCTCCTGCAAAAAACGCAATGGTTATGAAAGTTATCATTACGAAAAAGGGGATGATGTTATGAGAATAATCACGTATATAAGCATAGTGCTCTGCACCTGCAATCTACACCTAACAGCAGAGCAACCAACACCACAAACTCAACCACCGCC
>Ga0075567_129_pt1 | contig 6301 bp, 2 predicted proteins | sample RifGroF2_FD_68153 | JGI IMG/M metagenome (GOLD analysis project Ga0075567, IMG submission 68153) | candidate division TM6 bacterium GW2011_GWF2_38_10
ATCCAAAATCGTCCGTGAATCGGTTTGGGAGGCCACCGCAAAGGCGATGCGCGTGGGGATGTTGGCTTTGATGAGGCCGGTGATGACGTCCACAGACGGTCGTTGCGTAGCCAACACCAAGTGAATACCAGCGGCGCGCGCCATCTGAGCAATCCGAACTAACGAACCTTCCACCTCTTTCCCGGCAACCATCATAAGATCAGCAAGCTCATCAATCACCACCACTAAAAATGGCATCTGCTGGGCCGAATTCCGCTCATGAAATTCTTGAATATTACGCACACCAACTTCGGCCATCTGCTGATATCGTTTTTCCATTTCTCGGCATACCCATGCCAAAACTGCCCCAGCCTGAGCAGCTTGTGTAACAATAGGAAAAAGTAAATGGGGAATATCGGCATACGGCGTAAACTCTAACCGCTTTGGGTCAATTAAAATCATTTTCATGTGATCGGGATTACGAGCGCTCAACAGCCCCGCAAGCATTGCGCTTAAGCCAACAGATTTACCAGACCCAGTCGCCCCACCAACCAACAAATGCGGCATGCGTGTAAGATCATTCACCACGGGGGCCCCTGCAACATCAACGCCAAACACCAACGGCAAAAAGGCAGAACTTTTCTTAAAATGGTCACTCGCAATAATATCAGCAAAAAAAATAGATTGCCTATGGTTATTGGCAATCTCAAATCCAACCGCATTTTTACCCGGTATAGGAGCTACAATACGAATACTCTTGGCAGTAAGTGCCATTGCAAGGTCGTCTTCAAGTGCCGTAATTTTGCTAATCTTACTGGTAATGGCTGGTTGATACTCAAATAACGTAATCAGTGGCCCTGTTTTAATTGATTGCACCACTCCCTTTACGCCAAAATGCTCGAGTTTTTCCTCAAGCAATTGTTTACGCATCTGCGCATCACTTTGCGCATTCGCAACAATCTCCGCCCGTTCTTGTGCAGCGGTTTGATCGAGCGAAAAAAGATCACTCGACGGCAACACATACGTTTGCTTGTTTCCAGAGGCTGCCAATTGAATAAACTGTGCCACCGATAGCGATGATCCCGGCGCAACCGTTGACCAAGGATTACGATGCAAAACAGAATTAGGCAGTTGATAACGATAGCCATGCAACATTCGAACAAGCTGAGTTTGACAGCGAAGAAGGTAATGATTCCATGCTCCATCGCTAACCGGCTCTTGCGGCACCACTGGGTTGTGGTGCTCTGGCGATACACATGCTGCAACAATCTGCGGCTCTAAGCTTGAAGCTGGCTGTGCCGCTACCTCATGCACGCAAGAACGCGCTGAACGTTCACGCCACCAGCGATACCCCCAGCGCAGCGCATAAAGCGGTGCTAAAACACCATATGCCGCCCATACCACCGCACGACCAATTCCACGCCCCATTGCAACAATAACCGGAAAAAGAGGCAATTGGATAAGCCACAAAAGACTTATGCTCAACATCGTCAATAAAAAAACGATACTCCCACCATGGCCAAAAAGGACATGCAAAAGAATACGTAGGCGTCCGCCCACAAAACCACCGGACAAAAAAGGATTATGTGCAACAGGAAAAAGTGCGCACAACGTCGAAAAAACGCTCGTTGCAAGAATAAGCGGAGCTACTCGACGCAAAGATTGCGCAAGCGAGCACTGAAAGAAAAGTAACCATGAAAAAATGCTCAAAGCTATTAAGAAAAAAAATGAACCAAACCCAAATAAAAAAAAGAAGAGCGCCGCACAATAGGCCCCTACAAGTCCACCCCAGTTGGTTACCGGCTGAGGATGCGTTGAATAAAAAAACCAACTCACATCCGATGGATTGTACGATACCAGCGCAAGCGCGCAAAATATAATGGTTCCAAGTAATGCACTTGCAACCATTTCTTTTTTGTATCCAAGCAGAGCCATAATACCCCTTTCTTAAGCATAACAATCAATTATTGATGCTGTTGAGGGTATACAGGTACATCGTCCAAAATCAATATTTTAGAAAAAATAAGAAACTAAAAAAAAGGGAAAAAAAAGAAGTCCCGACAATTGCACTGTGTAAAAAATAGGACTAAAAAGTGTATTAAAGCGATAACCTTCCATTTTATTATACACAGTGCAAAAGGGAATTTGTATTAATATTAGATAACCGTCCGTATCAATTTAGATAACCTTGCACATTTTTATAATCATATCATACCTATTTTGATCCTGCAACCGCCCCCCCCCCCCAAATGCTATGTCCTTTTATATTTTTTTTGATAAACTTATGCCCTTACACTAGATTTTTCACAAAAACTTCGCCTGCCGCCCTCGATATAATGTGCTATATTCAAGGCGGACGGGCTTATTACATAAGGATTACGATACGCTCATGAGTACACTATTTGCCATTTTGTACACCCTAGGGCTCTGCGCCGGACTTGTAGGATTGTGGCTTGCGGGAGACCGCGTTGTTACTACAGCCGTACGCCTCGCCTCTGCCCTTAATGTCACAAAATTTTTTATAGGTTTTATTGTTTTGGCCATTGCCGCAGGCGTACCAGAACTCGGCGTTGCTATTGTTTCTGGCCTTGGTAACGTTGGAGAAGTATCAGCTGGAGATGTTATAGGAGCATCGCTCAGTGATATCGGCCTTGTAGTCGCTATAGTCTTAATTTGTGCTCGCTCAGTGCCACTCAAAAGAAGCGACCGTGGCAAGCTTATTCGCATGCTCTTTGTGGTCAGTGGCGTTTTGGGATTTATTTTTAGCATTGGCTATGTTGACCGAACCATTGGGCTCTTTCTTACCTTTTTTTACGGAATTGCGCTTTATTTTATTTGGAGAAAAGAATCACCCCATGATGTTTGGCATGATGAAGTTGCATTGTTTACCGAACAGATAGCTGAAAAAAAAGCATGTAATATCAAAGAATGCGCCTGGATAAGCTTTTTGTTAGTAACCAGTTTAGGTGCCGTTTTCTTTTGTTCATGGCTCACCGTAGAATCAGCTGTTGCTCTTGCAAGTGTTTTTACCACCAAACTTGAAGTTATTGGCGCCACCATTTGCGCAATCGGAACCTCGCTGCCAGAGCTTGCTATGAGTTTGACCGCCTTAAAAAACAAAGAATATGAGTTGGCTATTGCACCCACGCTCGGCTCAATTTTAGAACATGCCATGCTTGTTTTGGGTATTTTAGGCATGACGTCTTCGCGCGCCATTTATTTTACTGGCTTACACGGCGCAGGCATTTTTATGTTTATAGCCTTTGCGCTTATGGCACTATTTTTATGGGCAAAGCGTCCGCTCGCTCGCTGGCAAGGCATTATTCTTATAACCCTGTACATCGCCTATTTAGTGTATGAAGCGATTCAGCTCTATTAAGCGCGTACGGGTAAGCTATTCCTCAACAGAAAATGCTACCTCAACTTCTTTACCTTCAAAAGCAATACCCACTTTAGCAATGCGAGTAATCCCCTGTTTTTTCAGCGGCAACGTGTACTGACGCTCATCAATTTGCTCAAGGGCTTCTTGTGCCACCTGCTCAAGCGTGCGCGGGTCTTTTTTGAGTTTACGCTTAAATTCAAAAACAGCGCCAGGCTTTGTTCTGTCCTTGGGAACAATTGCAACGTCGTAACGGCCCTTGCCCGCCTCAAGGTTGGATGTTATAACATACGTGTCCGCAAGGGTAACAAACATCCCAAGAACAAAGGCGTGGTACATGTTTTCTGGCCGAACTTTTGGCACATCAAAAAAACTCACCGATGCCATCACACTTTCAGAAAATAATTCACCAAAATAAGGAAGATTAAGGTTGATCAGCGCAGACACCATCTCTTTAAACGTATCTTCAATACCAGCGCTTGAAAACCACGACATAACCATTGTTTTAAGCGCATCTTGCACTTCAAAGTTTGGGGCTATAAGCGCTGCTGTTGTTTTGCCAATCATATCGGTGCGCGCTTCCCACGTTAAATACCCGGTAAACACCAAAAACGACCACATAGAGGTTGAATCGGTATAAATGGTATCAAACACAATTGCATCATTAATGGTTTGTGTAACTGCTTTGCCATCCAAAATAGATTGCAACGCATCTTTATCTTCTGCCGATGCATATTTCATTGTCTCTTGTATGAGAAAGTGCCCGCCGGTGTTGATCCAAAACGGTCCTATTTTTTTATTGCTTACACATTCAATAATCGACCACGGATTGTAAATGGTGGTAAATGTACCATCTACTTTTTCCGATCCAACACGATAGCCGTTGTACCATCTTTTGATTTCGGCAATATCAAAGGGAAGTGTGTAATAATCATGGATGGTAGCAACTTCATCATGCGTAAAGCCAAATTTGTCAGCATAAATATCGTTCATGAGTGAAAAGGTTGCGGTATTATTGATTCCCGAAAAAAGACTTTCTTTTGAAATGCGCAAAATACCGGTGATCACGGAAAATTCAAGATTATTGTTATCCTTAAGCCCCGCGCAAAAAAAACTATACATAAAATTTTTTATTTCTTCATAATACGTAAACTCAAATCCTGCGTGCATAGGGGCGTCGTATTCGTCAATGAGAATGATTGGTTTGGTTCCATGAATTTTGCATAATAAGGTTGATAAAAAAGCTAATGCATACTTGTAGTCATGAATGTCAGCTTTTTTTTCTATAATATCAACTATGATTTTTTTATCAGAATCACTCACTATTTCATGTTGTAAAATATATGCATGACGTTTAAATTCAACTGAAACTGCTGTTTTTAGTTCTTTGTAACATTCATCCCACGTGGAGCTTTTTATCCCTTTAAATGTTATAAAAATAATGGGATGCGTGCCTTGCCTCGCCATAATTTCAGGGTACTGGGAAATCGCAAGCCCTTTAAATAAATGGGCATTACTGGAGCAATCGAGTGGTTTTTCAAAAAAATACTTGAGCATGGTCATGTTTAATGTTTTCCCGAACCGGCGTGGGCGGGGAATGATAGTGACTTTTGCACTTTCTTGTGCCACAAGTTCATAAATAAACATCGACTTGTCGACGTAATAATAATTACGTTCGATCAACTCTTTAAAATCGTGAATGCCTATACTCATTTTCTTTTTCATCATGCCACTAACCCTTTTAAAAAAACAATACATACACCCTGCATCTGTAGATCACCCTATCATAACGATACCCAACTATACCAAGGTTTTATTATTTTGTCATTACGCCCTCCAATACATACCCGCCTAAAGATATCTGAGCCGTTACATTTTGATACAAGCAATCACTCATCCACTATTTTCTAGAAATTTTTACAAAGTGTGTTATTCTATGAATGCTTTTTTCTATGCCGAAGTGGCGGAATTGGTAGACGCGCTAGGTTCAGGGTCTAGTCCCGGCAACGGGGTAGGGGTTCGAGTCCCCTCTTCGGCACCATATCATAAATAAGCATACTTTTTACACAAAGGATAGGTAATTGCATAAGCTTTTTTATATTCTTTTTTTTGTAGCATATCAACTTTTACAACTGCTCGTATTACCGTTTGTTGTATTGTATCTTGTTTTCCGCCGCCTGAAAGGAAAATCTATTGGCTCGCTCAAACAACGCTGCGGTTTTGTACCCACGGTTACCCACAAAAATAAAGGCCTCTGGATCCACGCCGTTTCAGTTGGTGAAGTAGCAGCTATTGAATACCTTGTTGATCACTATAAACAAAAGCACCCGCATAACCCATGCTATCTTACCACAGGAACCGCCGGCGGATTGCAAACCGCATCACGCATGCGCGCTGATTATATCAGCTTGCTTCCGTTTGATTTTTTACTCCCGATGCTCATCGCCTTTATGCGCATACGCCCTCAAAAAATTATACTTGTTGAGGCAGAAATGTGGCCCAACCTTCTCATGCTTGCGTACCTTTTTAAAATTCCCGTAATCTTGCTCAATGGCCGCATTAACCAAGCATCCGCCCAAAAAAGAAAATACATGGGGTTTTTGTATCATCTTTGCTCAAAAATTTTTGCCCTAACCACCGCCGATGCGCAACACTTTGAACAATTTGGCATCCCCTCGGCTTCCCTACACGTTACCGGTGACATCAAAGCATGGAATATTGCACAAAAAAAAGCTGCTCTTGAAAGCGCTGGATGGCGCTCAATGGCGCTCGATATGCCGTATCCCATACTTCTTGCAGGATCAGTCCACCCCGGAGAATGTGACACCGTCTTGCAAGCATATATGCAAGCCCGACGTACCATTCCATCGCTCAAGCTTATTCTGGTCCCTCGTCATTTTACCTGGATGAATGAATTGCATAAAAAATGTTCTGCTCACGCAT
>Ga0075567_108_pt2 | contig 3295 bp, 2 predicted proteins | sample RifGroF2_FD_68153 | JGI IMG/M metagenome (GOLD analysis project Ga0075567, IMG submission 68153) | candidate division TM6 bacterium GW2011_GWF2_38_10
TCCCCAAACAATCTCAAATGGTCTTGAAACATCCACGCTACAAAGACCTCTGCTCACCAACATCAACAAGCATTTTAGTAAATTATTTTAAATCAAAACTTGAAACACAGGCAATTATGCAACCCTTACGCGATTACACCGTTTCATTTGCCAACAAAGTTCACGATCGAGGGCGTCTTGACATCTATGGCAACTGGCAACTTAATGTTGCTCAAGCATTTGATGCTGCCCAAGGCGACATTTTTTTTCGCGTAGAACGGCTCAATGGATTTCATGATCTTCATAGCCTCCTGCTTAAAAAAATTCCGGTTGCCGTTAGTGTGCGCCGCCTACGCGGTGGAGCACTTCCTTACGAAAATGGCCATTTTATCGTTGTTGTAGGATGGAATCAGGAAAAACAAGAATTGTTATGCATCGATCCCGCTTTTGCACGAACAACCAAGACCTTGCGTTGGTATAAACTTCGCCATTTCCTTACCGCCTGGGGACGCTCGGTTAATCTCAGTTACATTCCCATTCCATCACCAAATTCTACTGTCATTGTCTAACCATTCATAACAGGAGAACATTATGAAAAATCAACACACAGAAGATGCTGCCCAAGCTCTCGAAAAATATTGCCAAAACCTCACGGAACTCGCCCGCCAAGGAAAACTCGATCCCGTTATTGGCAGAAACGAAGAAATTAGACGCGTTGTACAAATTCTTTCTCGACGCACCAAAAACAACCCCGTACTCGTTGGAGATCCAGGTGTAGGGAAAACAGCCATCATTGAAGGTATAGCACAGCGCATCATCAATAACGACGTTCCTGAAACGTTAAAAGGTAAAAAAATAATAGCACTTGATCTTGGAGCCTTAGTTGCCGGGGCAAAATTTCATGGAGAATTTGAAGAACGATTAAAAAATGTTCTCAAGGGCATAGAACAACAAGAAAATGACGGGATTATCCTTTTTATCGATGAACTACACATGCTTGTTGGCGCCGGCGGCTCAGGAGGCGCAATGGACGCATCTAATCTACTCAAACCTGCGCTTGCGCGCGGATCACTTCACTGTATTGGCGCCACAACGGTTATCGAATATAAAAAATATATCGAAAAAGATGCAGCACTCGAACGCCGCTTTCAAAAAGTTCTGGTCGAAGAGCCAAGCATTCAAGACACTATTTCGATCTTGCGAGGACTTAAAGAACGCTATGAGGTCCACCATGGTATACGCATTAAAGATCAAGCCCTCGTTAAGGCAGCAACCCTCTCGGCGCGCTTGATTGCCGATCGCTTTTTACCAGACAAAGCCATTGATTTAATCGACGAGGCCGCCGCAATGGTTAAAATGGCTATCGACTCAAAGCCCGAAGAGTTGGACAAACTCGATCGCAATATTCGTCAACTTGAAATTGAAAAAGTTGCTCTATCAAAAGAAAAAGATGAGCTTTCTCAAAAACGTCTTGCTGATCTTGATAAAGAATTACTTACCCTCAAACAACAAAATCAAGATCTCCTTACTCGTTGGCAAGCAGAGCGTAAACCACTTGAAGAAATAAAAAACATAAAAACCGCCATTGAAATGCAAAAAAATGCATTTGCTCAAGCAGAGCGTGATGGTGATTATACCAAAGCATCAAAAATAAAATATGGCAACCTTGCAGAACTTGAACGCAAATTACAAGCTGAGCAAGAAAAACTTACAAACCTAAAAACACACATGGTCAAAGAAGCAATTGACGAAGATGACGTTGCCGCCGTCCTTTCACGCTGGCTCCATATCCCTGTCGAAAAACTTAAAGAAGATGAAAGCGAAAAACTTATCTCAATGGAAAAAGAGCTTTCGGCACGCGTCATAGGACAAGATGAAGCAATTACCAAAGTAGCAGATACCATCCGTGTGCACCGCTCAGGCATTGGCGATCCTCAACGCCCAATCGGATCATTTTTGTTTTTAGGCCCAACAGGAGTTGGAAAAACAGAAGTTGCAAAAACACTTGCTTCGTATCTTTTTAGTGATGAACACAAGCTCATTCGCATTGACATGTCAGAATATATGGAAAAACATGCAGTAGCTCGCCTTATTGGAGCTCCTCCAGGATATGTTGGCTACGAAGAAGGTGGTCAACTCACTGAAGCAGTTCGCAAACATCCTTACAGCGTTATTCTTTTTGATGAAATAGAAAAAGCACACCCAGATGTTTTCAATATTTTTTTACAAATTCTTGATGAAGGACACCTTACCGATGCTCAAGGCAGAACAGTATCATTCAAAAACTGCATCATCATCATGACATCGAATCTCGGCTCTGACATTATTTTAGCAGCAAAAACCATAACAAACGAAATAAAAATTGAACTTGAACATCTTTTGCTCAAACATTTTCGTCCAGAATTTTTAAATCGCATCGATGAAACGGTTTTCTTCAAATCATTAGCACCCAAAGACATGCAAGCTATTGCTCAAACCCATATCGCACGGCTTCAAGAACGACTTCTTGAAAAAAACTGTACACTCACCATTGAACCACAAGCTCTTGCATGGCTTGCCGAAATTGGATACCACCAAGAATTTGGAGCCCGACCGCTCAAGCGAGCTATTCAACATTATCTTATCAACCCATTGGCTTTATACATGCTTAAAAACCCAGAAACCAAAAACATTACGGTAACACGAGAAGGCGAAATATTAGTATTTAAACCATAGGCACAATTACGTAGCTACACTACGTGAAAAACTCCCACGCCCGCCAGCTCTTTTAAGCTCATCAAACACACAAGCCACACCAACCTGAGCAGCAAGATGCGTGGGAGTTTTTCCGTATGTATCCTGCATATTGGGAAATGCACCGGCGGCCAATAAACTGCGCGTAATAGCAAGCGTCGATGTTACTGCTTCCTGATGCTCAAACCTTTTCCATGTCTGTCTTGGCACAATCGTAAATCTATTTTTTTTATAATAATTATCTTTAAACACTTTATTTTGCAAATAAACCCCCTCGTCATCAAAACTGCTCATTCTTAACAACAATCTGTGCAGCGGCCCCTCCCCACCCATAAACGCTTCATGCACATTACTTCCAGCCTGAAGTAAAAAAGCTACCATCCGAACATTAAACGAATGAATCGCCGCATACAATGGAGTTTCATAGGTTGCATAACAACGTCGATTAACATCAACCCCAAGATCAATAAGCATCTGAGCAAAAAATAGCCCTCCACACCGAGCGGAAGCATTCAGTGCCTGCACCCCGACAGCCGATGTTGATACATTAGGTGTATTACGTATAATCCATAAAAAATAGGAA